>ERZ1031292.369-NODE-369-length-13076-cov-6.419399_pt1 | contig 13076 bp, 9 predicted proteins | sample MGYA00518215_ERZ1031292 | MGnify/ENA primary metagenome ERZ1031292 (study PRJEB33718, sample SAMN03159822) | human skin metagenome | collected 2014-02-25 | study: EMG produced TPA metagenomics assembly of the PRJNA266117 data set (Human skin bacterial metagenome... | reverse complement strand
AGACAAAGAAAAATGACCCCTCCGAACGAACGGAGCGGGTCATTTTTGTGTTCGCAGCCGTTTTCCTTCGGCCAGCGCGGGGTTTCGTGAAAAGATTGGAACAGTTTCGTGAAAACCCCTCAACCGATTGCGTCTGGGCCGCCGGCGAGCAACTTTTCGAAGGTTTGCTCGTCGAGCATAGGTATCCCAAGTTGGGCGGCTTTATCTGCCTTGGAGCCGGCGTCAGTACCGACGACGACGTAGTCCGTCTTCTTGCTCACTGAGCTGGCCGCTTTACCACCGTGCGCCATGATCGTTTCTTGCACCGAATCGCGAGTGTAATTCTGCAAGCCGCCGGTGACGACGATGCTAAGCCCAGTCAGCGTCTGCGGCGCTTGATCGGCCTCGGTGCTTTCGTCAGCCATGCGTACCCCAGCGCTCGCCCAGCGCTGCACGATCTGACGATGCCAGTCCTCGTCGAACCAAGCTTTGATTGATTCTGCGATGGTCTCCCCCACGCCCTCGGTGGCCGTCAATTCTTCGATGGAGGCCTGCTCAATCGCGGCCAGGGAGGTGAATTCGCTAGCTAGTGCACGAGCTGCCGTCGGGCCGACATGCCGGATCGATAGCGCTACCAGTACCCGCCACAACGGCTGATCCTTGGCCTGCTGAAGATTCGCTAGCAATTTCTCACCATTGCTGGACAGCACTTGGCCGTCGACGATCTTGTCAGCTGGGTCAGCCTTCTTGGCCTTGCGGGTGAAAAACGGATGCTTTACCAGGTCGGCGGCCGTCAGCTCGAAAAGCTCGGCTTCATTGGTCAAGATGCCGTCCAACAGGGCCTGCGCGGCTTGGTAGCCGAGCGCTTCGATGTCCAGCGCACCGCGCCCAGCAAGCGCATACAGCCGCTCGACTAGCTGGGACGGACACGTCGCGCTGTTTGGGCAACGGATGTCCTTGTCAGACTCTTTTTCTGGGCGTAGTTCAGTGCCGCAGGAAGGACAATGCGTCGGCATCACGAACTCACGTTCGCTGCCGTCGCGTAATTCGACGACCGGGCCGAGCACCTCGGGAATCACATCGCCGGCTTTACGTAATACGACGGTGTCGCCGATCAGCACGCCTTTACGTTTGACTTCATAGCCGTTATGTAACGTCGCCATCTCTACCGTCGAACCGGCGACTCGCACCGGTTCCATCATCGCGAATGGAGTGACCCGTCCGGTGCGTCCGACGTTGACCAAGATGTCCAACAGCTTGGTATTGACCTGCTCGGGTGGATATTTGTACGCAATCGCCCAGCGTGGCGCCCTGCTGGTGTGGCCAAGCCGAGCTTGCTGACCGAAATCGTCCACTTTGATGACGATGCCATCGATCTCATGTTCAACTTCGTGCCGGTGTTCGCCGTAGTAGTTGACGAATTCCAGCACATCTGCTGCCGCCGCGCAGATCTGATGACGAGTCGAGGTCGGCAATCCCCAAGCCCGTAACTGGGCATAGGTTTCTGATTGCGTCGCCGGTTCATGACCGCCTTGATAGGCGCCGATGCCATGCACCAACATCCGCAGTGGCCGCCGCGCAGTCACTGAGGCGTCCTTTTGTCGAAGCGAACCGGCCGCCGCGTTGCGTGGATTAGCGAACGGCGCCTTGCCGCTTTCGACCAGCGCAGCGTTCAAGTCGCCGAACTCGCTGATCGGAAAATAAACCTCGCCGCGCACCTCGAGCAGTTCTGGAATGTCTTCGCCGCGGAGCCGATACGGGATGCCGGCAATGGTGCGGACATTTCCGGTGATGTCTTCACCGACGATGCCATCGCCCCGGGTAGCGCCGCTGGTCAGCACGCCGTCTCGATAGACCAAGTCGACGGCCAGCCCGTCAATTTTCAATTCACACAACCAGTGGGTCGGCTCGCCGAGCGCGGCGGAGGTCTTGGCCAGCCAGTCAGTCAATTCTTCGGCGCTGAACACATTGTCCAAGCTGTAGAGCCGCTGCAGGTGCGTCACTGGCGCGAAGGTCGAAGCCGCCAGCTGCGCTGCCCCAACTTTCTGGGTCGGGCTTTCGGGTGTTCGCAGCGCGGGCAATTCGTCCTCGAGCTGCTGCAATTGCCGCATCAGCTCGTCATAGGCAGCGTCTGAAATCGTCGGCGCGTCGAGCCGATAGTAGCGGTCTTGGGCGTCGCGGATCTGGTCTGCGAGCTCATCCCAGCGTCTTCTCTCCTCTGGGCTGGGCTCCCGCAATTCGACATCATCAGTCGTCGACTCGACGAATTCAGAGTCGACGAAATCTTCAGTATCTGAGCTAGCCCATGACATGCCTTCCATAGTGGCAGCCGCAGCGAACTGTGACGAGATTCGTCAGGGCATGTTTCACACGCCAGGCCGCCAGCTGTGCGATTGGCGAGCAGCTTCAAAAGCATCACGGATCTGCCAGGCACCCAAGTCTTCGGGACGATTTAGCAACCATTCAGCGACCGAAGCATGTTCGAGAACTTCGACGGCGTAGGGCTGCTCATCGACGGTCAGTTTGCGGTCATTGATGGGGACGATGACCCCCATGACCTCTAGATCGAAGGTCGTTGAGCGGGTCAAGCTCTCCGAGCCGCGACCGGCTTCGTCACGAATTTGCGGCACATAGGGTGCGTCCTTGCCGTCAACTAAGAAGTTGTCGCCCGCGACATAGAGCCGCGATCCGGGATGATGTTTGGCGTTGAGCAGATAAACCCCGCCAGGGCCGATGACCCAGTGCTCCAGCTCGGCGCGCTGACCACTGGAGTGCACCGATTGTAGAAATCCCCAGCGCGGGTCGAGCTGCGTCAATCGGATCAATTCAGCGGCTAGCGCTTCATCTGGGTTGAGCAGCGCGCGACGCGCCCGGCCATCGAACCCATCGACCAGGCGATCCAACATCGCCCGCATCGGCGCACCCCGACGAGCTCGTTCCAGATTGCGCAACTTCTCGGCACTCAAAGTCGGCGGGCTAGCCAGGGTGCGGTTCGGACGTTCCAACAAGGCTCGACGCGGCGCGGCGTGCAGGTGACTGACGGGCGCTTCAGCATCTTCGCGCAGCGCCCGACGCGGTAGGTACGGCTGGGCAAGCTCCTCGCCTGCCGTCTCAAGCACGCGCGCAGCTTTCGAAGCGTCCGATGTCTCAGCAATGAATTGCCTATTGGCGCTCACGCTGACCCACCCCCCGGTCTAATCGTCGCCTTTGCACGCCAAGTCTAACGTCTTGGGCACCCGATTAGCGGCAGCACATGAGCTAGTCGAAGATCGGATCGCGATCTCGTGAGCGCTTTAGCTCAAAGAAACCATCAGTGGCAGTCACGGCCGCGACGCCGTCGAAGAGTCGGCCGGCATCTTCACCCTTATGTGCAGGGCTGATCACCGGACCGAACAGTGCCTTGCCGTTGATGTGAATGACTGGGGTCCCGACGTCAGAACCGACCGGATCCATGCCTTCGTGATGCGACTTGCGCACCGCAGCATCCCATTCGTCGGTCTGGGCGCGCTCAGCGATGAACTCGTCGAAGCCACATTCAGCCAACGCGGCGCGCACGACTTGCGGGTCGCCCTTGGTCTGGCCCTGCGGGTGATAGCGAGTGCCGAGCGCGGTGTAGAAGGCGCGCAGCCCATCAGCCCCATATTGCTGTTCGACGCCCATCGCGGCGCGCACGCCGATCCAGCCGTCGCGTTGGATACGTTGGCCATATTCATCGTCGCGATCTTCGTTCAGCACCGCGAGACTCATGACGTGGAAGACGGTGTGCACGTCACGGACCTGCTCGACTTCCAACATCCAGCGCGACGCCATCCAAGCCCACGGACACAGTGGGTCAAACCAAAAATCGACTGTCAATTTTTCACTCATGGTTCTAGCTAAGCAGTCAGCACTGACGCTTTTTCCAAAACCCACTTTTGTGTTCGTCCGCTCCCTTGCAGCAGGCCAGCATTTTTGTCAGTGGTCAGCCCTATGGCGGTTCGCGCAACTCGACCGACGGCCTAGGGCGGCAACCGACATGCGTCAGTTCCGAGCCGTCAGGTAGGCTTGCGTGGTTGAGATCCAACGGCCGAGTGGCCTTGGACTGACGAGCGGGGATACCCGGCCGACAAGCCGCTACGCGCCAGATGGGCGAGCTAGCCGCGGCCGTGGAGGAAGGAAACTGCATGAATCCCGACAACATCACTCGTGCTGAGGCATTGGGCCGCTCCGAGTCGATTTCGACGCAGTCTTATCGGGTCCTGGTCGACCTGACTGGCCAAGCTGCCGACGGCGCCGCACTGGCCAACTCTGACCAGAATTTCATCTCCACCTCGACCGCGCGTTTCCACAGCAACACCGAGACTGATACCTGGATTGATGTCATCGCTGACGAGGTCATTTCGGCTGTCCTGGACGGCGAACCGCTGGACCCTCACAGCTACGCTGACGGCCGACTGCCGCTGCACGTCACCGAGGGCGATCACGAGCTGAGCGTCACCGCGCGGATGCGTTACTCGCGCACCGGCGAAGGTCTGCACCGTTTCGTCGATCCCGCTGACGACAAGATTTACCTGTATTCACAGTTCGAGACTGCTGATGCCCGTCGCATGTATGCCTGCTTCGAGCAGCCGAATTTGAAGGCTCATTTCGAGTTGACGGTGTTGGCTCCCGAACACTGGAAGGTCTTCTCCAACTCCCCCACCCCAGCCGCTCAGCCTTTCGGCAGCGGGATGGCCCGTTGGGATTTTGCCCCGACTCAGCCGATCTCGACCTACATCACTGCCCTGGTCGCCGGCGACTTCTTCGTCGATGATGGCGTCATTGAATCCCGTAAGGGCACGTTGCCTGCCGGGGTCGCTTGTCGTCAATCGATGGCCGAACACTTCGATCCCGAACGCATCCGGCAGACCGCTCAGCGTGGCTTCGAGGTCTACGAGGAAGCCTTCGGCCACGAATATCCATTCGACAAGTACGACCAGATTTTCGTCCCCGAATTCAACGCCGGCGCGATGGAAAACGCGGGCTGCGTCACCTTCCGTGACAGCTATGTGTTCCGTTCGCAGACCACCGAGGACGTCTATGACGCCCGTGACAACACGATCTTGCACGAACTGGCACACATGTGGTTCGGCGACTTGGTCACCATGAAGTGGTGGGATGACCTGTGGCTCAACGAGAGCTTCGCTGAATGGTCGGCCTACTTCTGCCAGAGCCGGATCGCTGAGACCTATGGCGGACGCAATGCCTGGACGACCTTCGCTTCGTCGCGTAAGGCCTGGGCCTACAACGCCGATCAGCTGCCCACGACGCACCCGATCGCGGCCGACATGATCGACTTGGAGACCGTAGATCAAAGCTTCGACGGCATCACCTATGCCAAGGGTGCCAGCGTCTTGAAGCAGTTGGTTGCCTATGTCGGCGAAGAGAACTTCCTGCGTGGCGTCGATGATCACCTGACTCGGCACGCGTGGGCAAATGCCGAATTTGCGGATCTCTTGGATGCCCTGCAGCGCGCCAGCGGCCGTGATCTGTCTGAGTTCTCTGGCCAGTGGTTGGAGACGACTGGCGTCAACACCGTGCGATCTGAGATCGACGTCGACGATGCTGGCGTCATCACTCGTTTTGAGATCGTGCAGTCCGGCGAGCCCCTGCGCACCCATCTGCTGGCCATTGGCCTATACGACTTCAACGAACAAGGCCAGTTGGTCTGCGTCGAGTCGTTGCCAGTTGACGTGCACGGCGAACGCACCCCGATCGCGGTCTTGACCGGACGTCAGCGTCCCGCGCTGATCCTGCTCAATGATCGCGACCTCGACTTCGTCAAGGTGCGGCTGGACGAGCAGTCCAAGCAGGTCGCCGGACAGCACTTGGCTGATATGCCTGATCCGTTGGCTCGCGCCATGGTCTGGTCTACGGCTAACGACTGCTTGCGTGACGCGGAGCTGCCCAGCCGCGAATTCCTCGAGCTGATCTTGAGCGGCTTGCGGAATGAGGATTACATCTCGACGCTGCGCCACCAGCTGATGCAGGCGCAGCAGGCTGCCACAGCCTTCACTAGCCAGGAGCATCGGGCGGCCCGTCGGGCTCAGCTGGTGGGCGGCTTGACCGAACACTTGATGGCCGCCGAGCCGGGCAGCGACCGGCAGTTGGCACTGGCAAACGCGCTGATTGCCGCGATCGATTCGCCGGCTGGCGCCGAGCTATTGAAGGGCTGGCTGGCTGGCGAGGAGATTCCTGAGGGCCTGCCGATTGACGCTGACCGCCGCTGGGCAATCATCACCGCCCTGGCGCGGCTTGGCGCAGTGCAGACCTCCGACATTGACGCCGAAGCTGAGCGCGACCAGACGATCACTGGCCAGCAGGCTGCCCTGGGCGCCCGCGCAGCGCTAGCTAATGAGGCCGCGAAGGCCGAGGCGTGGCGACTGGCTACCGAAGATCCTGATCTGCCAAATCACAGCTATGGCGCGATTGCCAGCAACTTCTGGCTGTGGAGCCAGCGCGAGCTGACCGCTGATTATCGTCCCCGCTTCCTTGAGATGGTCGAGCAGATGGCAGCCAGTGAGGGCGTTTGGGCTAAGCGCGGCCACGCGGTGCGCCAGCTGGCTTTGCTGTGGTTGTGGCCCAATACCGTCGTCGATCAGGCCTATCTGGACGAAGTGACGGCTTGGAACCAGGCACATCCCAATGTGCCAGCGCAGATCACCAAGAATCTGTTGGATTGGGTCGACACCTCAGCTCGTGCGCTACGGGCGCAGGCTCTGGACGCACAGCAAGGCTGAGTCTGGATCATGACTGATCTGTGGATCGCCGGCGCCCGCCATTTTGACGGTAGCGTCGGCGATCTGTTCATTTCTGGCGGCGTCTTCGTCGACCATTGCCCGAGCGGCGCACAAAAAATTGACGCGGACGGTCTGGTCGCGCTACCCGGTTTCGTCGATCTACACACCCATTTGCGCGAACCAGCGCCCGACCCCGCCGAGACGATCCGCAGCGGCACAGCTGCGGCCGCCGCCGGCGGCTACACCGCAGTCTTAGCGATGGCCAATACTGAGCCGGTCACCGACTGTGTTGAAGTCGTCGAACAGGTGCAATCGCTGGCGGTCGAGGCAGCCACCGAAGTAATTGCTGGCGCGGCCATCACTAAGGGCCTGGAAGGCAAAGAACTCACCGACATTGCAGCGCTGGCTGCTGCCGGCGTCCGACTGATCAGTGACGACGGCAAGTGCGTCATGAACGCCCAGCTCATGCGGCAAGCGATGGAGCTAGCTGCTGAACACGACCTGATCGTCGCCCAACACAGCCAAGATCATGAGCTCGCGCCAGCCGAGGCGTGCGCTGACGAACGTTCGATCGCCGCTGAACTGGGGGTGCGCGGCTGGCCATGGACCGCAGAGTCGGCAATCATCGCCCGCGACGCGCAGCTGGCTGAATTGACCGGCGCACATTTGCACGTCTGCCACGTCTCCACCGCTGAGTCGCTCGAAGTGGTGCGCTGGGCGAAAGCCCGCGGGATCAATATCACCGCGGAAGTGACCCCACATCATTTGCTGTTGACTAGCGACAGATTGCGCGGCTTAGACACCAGCTTCAAGGTCAATCCTCCGCTGCGTAGTCACGAGGATGTCCAAGCCCTGCGTCAGGCAGTCGCTGACGGCACCGTCGACGTCATCGGCACCGACCACGCACCGCACCGCCTGGTCGATAAGCAACAGCCCTTCCCACAGGCAAAACCAGGGATGATCGCTCTCGAACAGGCGCTAGCTGTGGTCTTGGAGACGCTGCTCAATCCAGGCTTGATCGACTGGCCACGAGTCGCCCAAATCATGAGCATTGGTCCTGCCCGACTCGCGCGCGTGCCTGACCAGGGCGGCAAGCTAGCCCCGGGTGAACGGGCGAATTTGACCCTCGTCGATCCGGCTCGTCGGGTCGTGGTGGATCGGGAAAAATCGAAATCCTTGGGCCGCAACAACCCATACCACGGCATCGAATTGCCTGATCCGGTGCAATTGACGATCCGCGCTGGTGAAATCACTTTCAACCACGCCTGATCGCTCCTCAGATCTGATCAACTGGGTATAGGCCGTGGAACTCGAATTTGCCCGGATGGTTCTAAGCCCGCATACCCAATTTCTTAAACGAAGTCGCCGCGCAGCTATTAAGTTGGCCCCAGTGGCCCCCATGACCGCAAGAATAGGGTCAGATCACCCCAAGGGAGACTTCAGATGGACGAACTGTCGCAGGCTATGAATCTGCTCGAGCAGGCGATCGCCGACATGCGAAATATGCCCACTTTCCAGCCCCAGACCGATTTCACTGAAACCGACGAGGACCATACCGTCGAGGTCACCGTCGACGCCGAAGGTAAAATCGCCAACATCCGGGTGTTCAACGGTTGGGAGGACCGCATCGAGGCTTCGATGCTGGCCGACCGCATCAATATGACCCTCGGCCGGGCCAATCTGCGCAAGATGGGCGTCGATCCCGATTTCGAAGGACCGGACGGCACTGAGGCTCCCGAACTGATCGACCTCAATCAGACCCCGCCACAAGCCGAAGTCACTGCGGAGGATCGTAAAGCCGCTCAGGAGATGTCCGAGCAGAGCTATGCCGAATTCCTGCAGCGGGTCGAAAACACCAAACGCAATCGCGCCGAGGTCATGGAAGACATCCAGCGCAAGTTCGATGAGCTGGATGCTGTCTTGGCTGGTGCCGCAACTCCGAGCGAAGATCAGCGCTATTTCAGCGACAATCAAATGGTTTCAATCGAAAGCGACGGCGTCTCGATGGGCAATGTCGAGATCAAAGACAGCTGGTTGCATTCCCCGCGCTCGGGTTTGACGGTAACCCAATGCCTCAATGAAGCGCTCCAGCAAGTCCCGCAGAGCGGCGTAAATCCCAGCGATTTCATGAACATTTTCAAGTGACCAACTAGCCAGGAGGAGAGATGAGCCAAAATCAGGGCAATTCCGATACGTCCGCGAATACGGGCTACTGGCTGACGAATGGGCAAAGCACCGGCATGCCGATTCCTCAGCAGGCCAGTGCCGCGGCCCAAGCGAACAGCCCGATCCCGGGCAACGGCGGATCTGCTGCTAACACGGGCGCTAACGCTCCCGCTGGCGGCCCTGCCGGCAACACCAACGCCGCGGGTGCAACGGGCAATGCGCAACCAGGCGGAGTCGAAGGCGTGCAGCAGCCTGCTGTGGACGTGCCGGACGACGCCTATCGCATCACCGAAAACATGGCTATCGGTGACGAATTCGTCGCCGTAGCACCAGATGGCACCGTCGTCGACTCTCGCGGCGCGGGCACCACGATTCACACCCAAGACGGCATGCGGGTGCACGTCGCACAAGATGGCAAGATCGCCGTCGACAGCAACTTCCGCAATGCCGACAACGTCAAGGACCGCTACGAGCTGTCCCCCACCGACGCTTTCCAGTCTGCGGACGGCACCAAGGTCACTACTGACGAACACAGCAATGTCGTGATCGAGCAGGCCAACGGTCAGCGCATCACGGTCTTCGACAACGGAACCGTCGAAATTCGGCTACCGAAGGATGGGGGCGGCACCGGCGGTGGTGCCGATGATCCGAACGCACCTGGTGGCGTCATCGGTGACGAAGGTGATGGCGAAGGCGACGGAGAAGAAGGCGGCGAGAGCGGTAGCGGAGGTACCGACTCGGACGACGGCTCAGACTCAACCGACGGCGACGACTCCGGCGACGACTCAGACTCAACCGACGGCGACGACTCCGACGACGACTCAGACTCAACCGACAGTGACGACTCCGACGACGGCTCTGACTCAGGCGACGGGCCCGGTGACGACTCTGACACAGGCGACGACGGTGGCTCCGGCGGTCCCAGCGTCGATGATCCGACTGCTCCCAAGCCGCCCACGACTCCCCCACCAGGCGATGGTTCTGGTGACGGTAGCGGCGATGGCTCTGGCGACGGCGATGGCTCTGGAGATGGAGACGGCTCGCAAGATCCTGAGCCGCCAATCTCCACTCCAGTCGAACCGCCGACATCCACACCTACACCACCCACTGGTGGTCCCGGTGGCGGCCCGAGCGGTGGTCCCGGTGGTGGACCGAGCGGTGGTCCCAGTGGCGGCCCCAGCGGCGGACCCAGCACGCCTCCTGGCGGCCCCACTCCTGATAGCCCTGGCACGCCGCCAGGGACACCGCCCCCCTCGTCTGGTGAAGACATCAAGGTCGATCCGGCGGATCTCGACAAGGATGCCGCTCGCTGGGGCGGAATTATTGGCGACGCAGGCGTCCTGCTGAACTGCTTTGAGAGCTTGAGCGGCGCAATCGGTTCTTGGGGCCTGTGGCATGCCTGCAAGGGATCTTTCGAGAACACCTGCCAGGTCTTCGCCGATCACATGCAAGACGCACGCACTGAGATGGGCAAGATCCAACAGGGCTTGACGCAGAGCGCAGAGAAGTATCGTCAGGCCGAAGCAGAGAATGCTGGCACCGCTGGCAAGGTCGGCAAGTAGCGAGAGGAATCTGAAATGTCTATGGCTTCAAGCGGTGTTTGCTACGCCGGCGCTAACGTAAAGCCCTGCGACTGGTCGACCCTGACGAGCAATGTCTTGGACACCATCGATCGGATGGCCAAGAAGGCTCAGGAAGTTTGCCAGGGCATCAACGATGCCTGTCAAAAGCTGCAAGACAGTATTGACAAGTACCTCGGCTGGATGAAGTGGGCCATCCCAGCGGTCAGGTTCGTCAACCTGGTGCTGGAACGCATCCAGATCATGAGCCAGATCATCAACAAAGCCATTCAGGCGTTGAACTGGGTCATTCCGCACCTGGCGGCGCCGTGGGCGATCCGCGACATCGGTAACAAGATGACCGGAGATTTCGTCCAGAACTTCGGTGAATTCGTTAACGCGATGGCCCCGGAGAACTTCGTCGCGCCGATCACCTGGACCGATCAAGCGGGCCAGTTCTACAAGGGCAAGGTCGAGCAGCATCGTCGCGACGGCGCTGACAAGACCCAGGAGAGCGTGCAGAAGTTTGGCGAAGCGGTCAAGACGCTCGGTGAGGACGCGGTCGATTCGGTCGTCACCTTCATCAGTGATGTGACTGGCGGTCTGCTCGCGGTCGCGGAAGCGAAGAACGCCTTGAAGATGGTCGAGAAGGCTGCCGAGGCGGCCGCCAAGAATGTGACTTTCTGGCTGAAGATCATCACCTTGGTCGTCGACATCATCAAGTTCGCGGCTTCAGTGGCCTCGCAATGTCATTCCTTCATCAGCGACTCGATCAATCAGCTGACGAGTTGGCCAGAAGGTGCCACGCTGTAGTTAACCGATGACGTTACTGGGCTGGACATTGATCTCACCAGCCCACAGGCCGAGTTCAGGGGGTTTGAATTCGGCCGTAATGAGTGGGCCGCGATTCGTTGGGAGGCGAGTCGCGGCCCACAGCCTTGATTCGCGAATCCTGCATGTTACGCCTCGTTTGGCTGTCCAATTTGAGGACGTTCAAGCTCTCCCAGCCGATCTCTTGCAACATGAAAATGGGCGGTGACCCAACGTCACCGCCCAGCTCATTTGGCCTGCATCAATCGCGCATGCTCAGCAATTCCTCGGCCTGTTCGGTCACCTTCTTGGCGACTTCATCGTCACTGATCTCCAAGAATGTCAAGACCCGATTGACGCTGTCTGCCAACTCGAGATCCTTGACCTCGGCAGACAACTTCTGGCCAGCCGCGTCATTGATGGGAGCGCCGATGCCACGCAAGTGCAAGACCCAGCCGGCGATGGCGCGGGTGGCGCCGTCCGCGACAGCGCCGCGCTGCGCGAAAGCTTTGACGTGCGGGACGATACGGATCGGCAGCTTTTGCGAGCCGTCAGCGGCGATCCGGGCAAGCTGGTCTTTCATCTGCGGATTATCGAAACGCTCGCGCAGCGCCTCACGGTAGGCCTGTTTTTCCTCATCTGGCAGCTCGATCTGGTGCACGGCGTCATCCCAATATTTCTCAACGAATCCCTGGATGCGTTCATCATTGATCGCCTGGTAGACCGTCTCTAAGCCGAGCACCGGGCCGCAATAGGCCATCAGGGAGTGCGCGCCGTTGAGTAAGAACAATTTGCGCATCTCGTGTGGCTCGATGTCGTCGACGAATTGGGCACCCATGTCTTCCCAAGCCGGGCGACCGGCTTTAAATTCGCCAGCCAAGACCCACTCACTGAAGGGTTCAGTGACGACCAAACCAGGATCGGCGAAACCAGTCAGTTCGGCTACGCGGGTGCGGTCTTCGTCCGTCGCGCCGGGAGTGATGCGATCGACCATGGTGGTGACGAAGGAGACACTCTCGCTGATCCAGTCGATCAAAGTCGGGTCCACTTGGGCTGCTGCCTGCTTGATGATGCGCTCCGCCATCGCGCCGTTGCCCGGCACATTGTCGCAAGGCACGAAGGTGATTGGGCCAGCGTCAGCTTGGCGCCGGGCTAGCAGGCCGCGGACGAATTTAGCCGGCGCAGTGAACACGGCCTGGCTCAAGTCCCCTGATTTCAAAGTCTCGAGGTCTTTGACGACTTCTTCGTCTTGGAGAGTCAAGTCACCAGCGACGTTACGCCGGTAGCCAGCTTCGGTCACCGTCGAGGTGACGATGGCGACGTTCGGGTCAGCGAACAAATCCAGCCAAGGCTGATGTTCATGCGAACGATAGGTCTTGCTGATCGAACTGATCACTTCAACCTTGTCACCGTCCGGGGCTTGAATGTCGAGCTGGTAGAGACCTTCTTGTTCGTCCATCGCGTCGTCACGGGCAGATTCGCGTGGCTCCAAAGTGGTGCGGCCCGGGAATCCTGCGATGCCCCATAGATCGGCGTCCGAAGCGTGCTCGGTGTACCAGGCGCCGTGGGCACGGAAGAAGTTTCCGGTACCGAGGTGGATGATGCGCACCGGCGCAGCGGTGCGTCCGGCGGTTCCGCGGTTGAGCTGACTCATATCTTGAATACCTTTCGGGGGTTATCTGCAACCAATTTGACGGCTTGGTCTTGGGCCTCGTCCAGCTCCAGGCGGTGGCTGCTGACCAACTGCGCCAGATGCACCGCGTCCAATCGCCGCGACATGTCGTGCCGGGCATGAATTGAACCT
>ERZ1031292.368-NODE-368-length-13078-cov-6.227444_pt1 | contig 13078 bp, 13 predicted proteins | sample MGYA00518215_ERZ1031292 | MGnify/ENA primary metagenome ERZ1031292 (study PRJEB33718, sample SAMN03159822) | human skin metagenome | collected 2014-02-25 | study: EMG produced TPA metagenomics assembly of the PRJNA266117 data set (Human skin bacterial metagenome... | reverse complement strand
CGTCATCGGCAACGGCGACATCTTCGCCGCCGACGACGCCGCGAAAATGATGGAACGAACCGGCTGCCACGGCGTGGAAGTCGGCCGCGGGTGCCTGGGCAGGCCCTGGCTGTTCGCCCAACTCGGCGCCCAACTGCGCGGCGAGGAGATCCCGCCGGAGCCGACGCTCGGCCAAGTTGCCGGCATCATCTACCGCCACGCGGAGCTGCTGGCCGCCCACGACGGCGAAGAGCACGCCTGCCGCGACATCCGCAAACACACCGGCTGGTACCTGCGCGGCTTCCCCGTCGGCGGCGAGTTCCGCAAGTCTTTAGCCCAGGTCAGCTCGTTGGCGGAGCTCAAAGAGCGCCTCGCCTCCATCGCCGACTCCGATGAAATGGCGCAGCACGCGGACGACGCCCGCGGGCGCCAGGGCTCCGCCGGCAAGATCGCCCTGCCCGAGGGCTGGTTGGAAGACCCGGAGGACGACACCGTGCCCGAAGGCGCCGAAATTGAAAATAACGGCGGGTAAACCCGCCAGCGTGCGTAGCATGAAACCCATGCTGCGCACCGTGTATAGAGAACATCTCGAGGCCTTCAACAAGGACGTTCTAGAGATGTGCGACGCCGTGCGCAAGATCATGGACCACGCCAGCGCAGCGCTTTTGGAACAGTCCCTGGAGGACGCCGAAGTCGCGCTGACAGAGACGGACGCGCTGAAAGAGATCAGCCAGCGCTGCGAGGAACGCAGCATGAGCCTGCTCGCGCTGCACAGCCCCGTGGCGTACGACCTGCGCCAGGTGATTTCCGCCATCTACATCGTGGAAAGCTTCGACCGCATGGGCTCGCTGGCGAAGAATGTTGCCCTGCTGGCCCGGCAGCGCCACCCCTCCCCCGTCTACCCCGAACCGCTGCACGGCTACGTGCAAGAGCTCGCCCGCCTCGTCCACGAAATGGGCGCCGCCACCCGCAAGCTGCTCGGCGAGCCCGACGCCGACGCCGCCGTAGAGCTGCACAACATCGACGAAGGCGTGGACGACATGAAAGCCTTCCTCTGCACGCTGGTCTCCGACCGGGAGTGGCAGTACAGCACCCGGGAGGCTGTCGACGTGTCCATGCTGGCGCGCTACTACGAGCGCTACGCCGACCGCTGCGTCAGCGTCGCCCGGCGCATGGTCTTCCTCATCACCGGGCTCAAGCCCGAGGCATACGTGCAGCAGCGCGACGAGGTGGACTACGACCCGGTGAAGAAGTTCGCCACCATCGAGCGCAAGTTCCGCAAACGGAAGTAGGTCCAAAAAGGGCGGCGCCCCTTGCGGTGCGTGGGGCACCGAAGGGGCGCGTCGAAAAGCAGAATGCTTTAGCCGAAGCGGCCGGAGATGTAGTCCTCGGTCTCCTTCTGCTCCGGGTTCTCGAAGATGGTGGTGGTGTCGTTGAACTCCACCAGGTGGCCCGGCTTACCGGTGGCCTCGAGGGAGAAGAAGGCGGTCTTGTCGGACACACGCGCAGCCTGCTGCATGTTGTGGGTCACGATCACGATGGTGTACTCGTTTTTCAGCTCGTGGATGAGGTCCTCCACGGCCAGGGTAGAGATCGGGTCCAGGGCGGAGCACGGCTCGTCCATGAGCAGCACCTCCGGGCGCACCGCGATCGCACGCGCGATGCACAGACGCTGCTGCTGACCGCCGGAGAGGCCACCGCCCGGCTTGTCCAGGCGGTCCTTGACCTCATCCCACAGGTTCGCGCCGCGCAGGGACTGCTCAGCGACCTCCTTGAGCTTCTTCTTGTCCTTCTCACCGGACAGGCGCAGGCCCGCGACGACGTTGTCCTCGATGGACATGGTCGGGAACGGGTTTGCCTTCTGGAACACCATGCCGATGGTGTTGCGCACGGCGACCGGGTCGACGTTCTTGCCGTAAATGTCGTTGCCGTCGAGGAGGATTTCGCCCTTCACGGAGGCGCCGGGGATGACCTCGTGCATGCGGTTCAGGGTGCGCAGCACGGTGGACTTGCCGCAGCCGGACGGGCCGATGAAGGCGGTCACGGCTTTGGACGGGATCTGCATGTTGACGTTCTGCACGGCGTGGAAGTCGCCGTAGTAGATGTTGACGTCGTTGAGTTCGAGCTTGGTAGACATCTGGGTTTCTCCTGGGTGGGTGTGGGAACGCGGGTGGGTTACTTCTTGACCGAGTAGCGCTTCGCCACAAGTCGAGCGAGCAGGTTCAGGGTGACAACGAGGATCACGAGCGTCAGCGCCGCGCCCCAGAGTCGGTCGTTTGCCGGGCCGGTTGCACCGGACTTCCACATGTCCAGCATGAACAGCGGCAGCGAGGACTGCGGCTTGTCAAACATGTTGAACCAGTTCGTGGTCGGGGTGGAGCCGACGAGGATCAGCACCGGGGCGGACTCGCCCATCACGCGGGCGATGGCGAGCATGACGCCGGTGACGATGCCGGACAGTGCCGTCGGCAGCACGATGCGCATGATGGTCTTCCACTTCGGAACACCCAGTGCGTAGGACGCCTCGCGCAGGTCCATCGGAACCACACGCAGCATCTCCTCGGTGTTGCGGACCACAACCGGGATCATGAGCAGGATCAGCGACAGGGACACTGCGAAGCCGGAACGCTGCTGGCCCAGGATGGTGATCCACAGGGCGTAGACGAACAGCGCGGCGACGATGGACGGCACACCGGAGAGGATGTCCACCATGAAGGTGGTCAGCTTGCCCAGCCTGTTGCCGTTGGAGTACTCCACCAGGTAGATCGCGGTGAAGATGCCGATCGGGATGGAAAACAGCGACGCGACCAGCGTCTGCATCAGCGTGCCGGCGATGGCGTGGAGTGCGCCGCCGCCCGGCTTGGAAGAGCGCACACCGACCATGTCCTGGGTCCACCAGGCCGGGTCGATCACAGCGCCCAGGCCGCGGGAGACCACGGTGATGAGCAGCCAGAGCAGCGGGATCAGGGCGAGGATCATGCACAGCCACATCAGGCCGCCCATGATCGAGTTGGTGGTCTTGCGGCTTGCGGCGATGTCGGTGAACGGGCTTTCACCTTTACGACGCGCCGGAGCGGGGTTCTTGGTTGCTACCTGGGAGGAGCCGTTGTTCGGTACTGCAGTAGACATTTCTGCTTTCCGCTCCTTACTTGTTAACGATCGCGCGGGCGATCGAGTTGACGATGAAGGTCAGCAGGAACAGCACCAGGCCGGCGGCGATGTACGCGCCTGCGGAGACCGGGTTGTTGAACTCTGCGGCGGCGTTGGCGATCGCAGTGGCGAAGGTGGTGCCGCCGTCGAACAGCGAGCCGCGGAAGTCGTTCGCCGGTGCCACAGCCATGTACAGCGCCATGGTCTCACCCAGCGCGCGGCCGAGGCCGAGCATGGAACCGGCGATGAAGCCGGACATGCCGAACGGGATCACGGTCATGCGGATGACTTCCCAGCGGGTGGCGCCGAGAGCCAGTGCCGACTCGATCTGGCCCGGAGGGGTCTGCACGAAGATCTCGCGGGCGGTTGCGGCGATGATCGGCAGGATCATGATGGCCAGGACGATGCCGCCGGTCATCATGTTGCGGGCCGTGGAGAACGGCGGGGAGTTCTGGTAGGTGGCGAACAGGAAGAAGTCGCCGCCCCAGCTGTTGACCCACTTGTAGAAGTCGCCCAGCAGCGGGCCGAGCACCTGCGCGCCCCACAGGCCGTAGACGATGGACGGCACGGCGGCGAGCATGTCCACCAGGGTGCCCAGCGGGCGGACCAGCTTCGGCGGGCAGTAGTTGGACAGGAACAGTGCCACGCCAAGGGCGATAGGCATCGCGATGACCAGCGCGATCAGCGAGATGGTCACCGTGGAGAAGAACAGGTTCGGGATACCGAACTTCATTGCGTCCAGGTTCGCCGTCTGCCAGCCGCCGCCGTAGGTGAGGAAGCCGATCAAGCCGCGGTCGTTACGCATCAGCGGCGGGAGGGCCTGGATGAGCAGGAAGATACCGATCGCCGCGACCAGCACAGTGATCAGCGTCGCGGAGGCGGTGGAGAGGAACTCGAAAACGCGGTCACCCGGGCGCTTCACGCCGGAGCCCTTGTTTGCGTTGTCCGCTACCGGGGTGTTTCCGCCGTCGCCTTTTGTCAGGGTGGCGCCCGTTGAGTTCTGGATTACAGGATCTGTGGTGTTCGCGGGTCCTGCTCCGCGGTCGAGGTGATCGTTAGCAGCCATATGCTCGAATCCTTCGAAGATGAATCGTTGTGGACGGCGGAAACTGGGGCTTGCGCTCCACTTCTCCGCATAGAGAGACCCCCAAAGATCGGAATCTGAGGGGGTCTATCTGCCTACTGCGGCCTAAGACCGCAGTAGCCGATTGCCAGCACTTACTTGATGGCGTTGATAGCCTCGCGCAGACGCTCAGCGTGTGCACCCTTGACCGGGATGAAGCCCTCAGCAGCGAGCTCGTCGTCCTGGCTGTCCAGAGCAACGTTGAGGAAGTCCTTGACCATCTTGGAGGTTGCCTCGTCGTAGCCGGCGGAGCAGACGATCTCGTAGGTGGTCAGAACCAGCGGGTATGCGCCAGCAGCGTCGGTCTTGAACAGCTTGTCAGAGTCGACGACCATGTTGTGGCCCTCGGTCTTGAACTCGAGGCCGTCCAGGGTCTTCTCAACAGCCTCGTCGGTGAGCTCAACCGGGCCGCCACCGAAGTCGATGTTGGCCTTCTTGTCAGCGAAGCCAGCCTCAACGTAGGTGATTGCACCCTCGGTTGCGTTGACCTCCTGTGCCACACCGGAGGAGCCGTTGGCGCCGGTGCCCACAGAGTTCGGGAATGCCTTGCCGGTGGACTCCCACTTGCCGTCGGAGGCGGCAGCCAGGAACTTCTGGAAGTTGTCGGAGGTGCCGGACTCGTCGGAGCGGTAGAAGACGTTGATCGGAGCGTCCGGGAGCTCGACACCCTCGTTGTTCTCGGCGATCTTCGGGTCGTTCCAGGTGGTGATGACGCCCTGGAAGATCTCGACGATGTTGTCGACGGTCAGGTTCAGCTCGTCCACGCCGTCCAGGTTGTAGGCGATTGCGACCGGGCCGATGACGAACGGCAGGTGCCATGCCTCGTTGCCGCCGCAGCGGTCAGCGGCTGCCTGGACCTGGTCGTCCTTCAGCGGGGAGTCGGAGCCAGCGAAGACAGCCTGGTTGGCGATGAAGTTCTTCTGGCCAGCGCCGGAGCCGGACGGGGTGTAGGCCAGCTGAGCACCCGGAACCTCGGATGCGTAGACGGACGCGAAGTAGTCCATCGCGTTCTGCTGGGAGGAAGCGCCCTCTGCGACGAGGGTGCCCTCCTGGCCGGAGAGCTCGTAGTCGCCGGACTTCGAGTCGCTGTCCTTGCTGTCCTTGTCGTCGGAGGACACGGCCTCGGTTGCGGACTCAACAGCGTCGGTAGCTGCGTTGTCCTCGGAGTCGCCGCAAGCGACGAGGGAAGCGGAAGAGAGGGCAACGACGCCAGCGATTGCTGCGGTGCGCTTGAAGTTACGGATCACGGGATACCTTTCCGGTGCTAACGGGTCAGTTTCGAGTGTCGGAACAACTGTCCGATTACTCACGAGTGCAAACCTACGGAACCCTGGTTAATGGCCGGTAGCCAGTTAAGTGAATTACTGGTGAACTCCCGCCCATCACAACGTTTCCGCAGGTAAAAGCCAGGCTACCGGTAGACAACGTGACTTTCATCAACTTTGAATCCGAGCTGCGTATACCGCTTCACCGCGGGCGTGTTGCCCGCCTCAACATAGAGGATGACCTGCGGGGATCCACCCTCGACCAGGTGCGCCAACCCCATCTGCATCAATGGTCCCCCCATTCCCTCCCCCCGATGCTCTGAGGCGAGCCCAACCACATACACCTCACCCGTCCCATCGGGGTGACGCTTGGTCCAGTGGAACCCAGCCAACTGTTCGCCTTCGTACAGCAGTTGCACACCCGCCGGGTCGAACCACTCAGCCTCCATCGCGCGGTGCAGCCGCTCCACGTCCCAGCCTCCCTGTTCCGGGTGCCAGGAAAAGGCGTCGTTGTTCACGTCGAGCCATTGCTTCTCGACGGCGTCCCGTCCCCAACGCTCCACCGCCCCCACGTAGTCCAGGGCCTCGAACCCTGCTGGCAGCTCTGGCCCGCCGGCAGGGATGTCGTCGGCGGAAATCCCCATCACCAGCAGCTCCCGGACTACCTCGAGCCCCAGTTTCGCCGCGAGCGCCTTCGCCCCCGGAAGGTTGCCGTGCGCCCACAGCCCGGCGTCAGGGTTTTCGGCACGAACTGTGCGCGCCAGCGCTTCGCCGATACCTTCGCGGCGGCGCTGCGGGTGCACGACCAGCTCGGCTGAGCCGTCCTCCGCCAGCCCCGCGCAGGCCACCACCTCGCCGTCGCGCTCGGCCAGGAAGTGGGTGTGGCGGAGGCGATCGTCGTCAAGCCCCTGCACAAAGCTTTCGGAGAAGGCGGCGATGCCGTCGTGGGTTTCGGCGGCCTCAAGCAAGGGTCGCACGCGGTCGCCGGGCAGGTGGGCGCTTAGGATATCTGCAGTCATGGTGCCCAAGGCTACGTGCGGGAAGGAGGGTGCGGTGAAGAAAGCGGTCGTGGTCGCGGCAACTCTCGTCGCCGCCCTCGGGCTCGCGGACACCGCGCTGGCCTCGCACGTGGAGCACGACCTCGCGCGCGACGGCGTGGAGGTGGAGGTCAGCGCCGTGCCCTTTGTGTGGTCGGGCATCTCAGGCCGCGTCCCGCGCGTGACCGCAAAGCGCACCGACGCGGACATCCCCGGCCCCGGGGTGGGCACGGTGAGCGTGGAGATGTTCAACCTCAGGCTGGACACGCCTTCGGATGCGCTGCGCGGCGAGGTCGTCGGCGCGGACGCCCGCCTGGTGCGCCGCCGCATCCGCCTCGACGGCGTGGGCTTCGGCGAGCTGCTGGGCATCACGGACCTGGACATGGCCAACCCCTACGACATTTCACCCACCGGCGGCGTGGCCAGCGAGGCGCGCCTGACCGGCACCGCGCCCGGCGCGCGCGAGCCCGCCACCGTGGTGGTGACGCTGCGGCTTGACGACGGCACGTTCCGCATGCGGCCGAGCCAGCTACTCGACGTCGCGGACGGCGACGAACAGGCCGTGCTGGACGGTTTCAGTCTCGACCTGGACACCCGGGAGCTGCCGCTCGGCGGGCCCGCGGACCTGGTGCAGCTTCGCGGGGGCTCGCTCGAGCTGTCCCGCGACCGGGTAAACACCGTGGTGGAGCCGGCGGATCTGGAGCCGTTGGCGGGAGCGTCTACGCTGGGGCAGCATGACTGATCAAAACAAACTCAACGGCAACGACGCTGTGAACCTCGCGGCGGAGCAGTCCAAGAACACCGCGCACCGCAACATCCCGGAGCTGGGCTTCGAGGACATGCCGCTCGCGGCGGACACCGCAAACCTGCGCTACGGCCCCTCGCTTCACGACGGCCTTCTGGCCCTGCTGCCGCTCGTCGGCGTGTGGACCGGCTCCGGCCAGGCCAACGACCCGTCCGACCCGGAGGGCGATGAATACGCCTTCGGCCAGCAGCTCGTCGTCTCCCACGACGGCGAGAACTACCTGCGCTTCGAGTCCCGCATCTGGCGCCTGGATTCCGAGGGCAACGCCACCGGCGCGGACCAGCGCGAGGTGGGGTTCTGGCGCATCTCGCTCAAGGACGAGATTGAGGTGACGCTGACGAACTCCCGCGGTTTGGTGGAGATCATGTACGGCGGGCTGGTCAACGAGCGCGCGTGGCAGCTCACCAGCGCCTCCACCATCGCCACGGAGACCGGCCCGGCGGCCCACGGCCCGGGCAAACGTCTCTACGGCCTGATGCCCAACAACAACCTGGGCTGGGTGGACGAGCGCGCCGTCGACGGCGAGATGGTGCCGTACATGTCCGCCGAGCTGAAGCGCGTGGCGGGCTAAGCTACCGCGTCTTCAATGAGCTGCCTGATCTCCGCGGCGTTGTCGGGGGCGGGCAGCTTTTCGCCGTCGAGACGCTTCACGTGCGCGGCGATGCGGGTGGAGCTGACCAGCCAGACGGACTCGGCTTTCAGCAGCTCGCCCAAGTAGATGTCCTTGGCCTTGCACTTCCAGCCGAGCTTTTCCGCGTGCTCGAAGACGGCGGCCTGGGTGGTGCCGGCCATCACGCCCGCGCCCGGGGCCGGGGTGCGCAGGCGGCCGCCCTTTTTCACCATGAGCACGCTCGACGTCGCGCCTTCGAGCACGCGCCCGGTCTCCGGGTCGATGTAGATGATGTCGTCCGCGCCCTGCTCCCCCGCCCAGCGCAGGGCCGCCATGGTCAGCGCGTAGTTCAGCGTTTTCGCGCCGTCGCGCATCCACGGCACGTCCAAGTCGATGGCGTAGCCGCGCGGGGTGGTCAGCACGCTCACCCCGCGTTCGCGCTGGCGCAGCACGTTCTCCGGCAGCGGCCGCACCGTGATCCAGGCGGTGGGCACCCCGGTGGTTTCGCGCCCGCGGGTCATGGTCCAAGTAACCTTCGCCTCGATGTCTGCGGCATCCCCGCGCTCACGGCAGTAGTCGGCCACGGCCTCCTCGGTCGCGCGGACCCAGTGCTCCCGGCCCGGCTCGGGCAGGCCCAAAAGCTCCGCGGAACGTACAAAGCGTTTGAAGTGCTTGCCCAGGTTTCGCGGCTTTCCCCCGCGCGTCAGGATGGATTCGAAGATGCCGTCGCCGCGGGTGACGGCCGCGTCGTCCCAGAACACGTGCGGCATGTTCGGGTTCTGGCGCCGCACCGAGCCGCCGAACGGCTCCACCAGGTAGATCACGGGCGCGGGCGTTAGCTGGGGAAAAACCATAGTGGCCCTATGATAGGCGCCCATGGGTTACGCATCGGAGCTTTTGACACGTCCCGGCGCACAGGAGCTGCCCGGGGCCTCGCTTCTCGACGCCAAAGGGGTCCCCTGGCAATACGGCAACCCCCTGGTGGAGCAGCGCATCACCGAGCCGACGCTGGTGGACCGCTCCCACCGCGCCGTTGTCGCCGTCTCCGGGCCGGACGCGCCGGCGTTCCTGAACAACCTGCTGTCGCAGAAGTTGGACGATGTGGCCGACGGCTTCGCCGCCTCCGCCCTGGACCTGGACGCGCAGGGGCGGATCCTGCACCACGCCGACGTGGCGGTGGCCGGCGGCGTCTACTACTTCGATCTGCCGTCCTACCAGCGCGAATCCTTCGTGGACTTCCTGCGCAAGATGGTGTTCTGGTCCGAGGTGACCATCGAGGAGCCGGACCTGGCGGTGCTGACCATCCTGGGCCCGGTGGCGCAGCCCGACTTCGGCCAGGTGTTCACCCGCCGCCTGGACGGCTGGGGCGGTATCGGCCGCACCGACATCGCGGTGCCGAGGGCCCGTATCACCGAGGTCGCGGACCAGTTCCCGCTTGCGGGCCTGATGGCGTTCACCGCTTTCCGCGTCGCTGCCGGCGAGCCGGAAACGCGCGCGGACTTGGACGAGAAGTCCATCCCGCACGAGGCGCCGAGCCTGATCAACCGCGGCGAAAATATCCGCGCCGTCCACCTGGAAAAGGGCTGCTACCGCGGGCAGGAAACCGTCGCGCGCGTGGAGAACCTGGGCCGCTCCCCCAGGCTGTTAGTCAAGCTGCAGCTGGACGGCTCCGCCCCGTCCGAGCCGGAGATCGGCGCCGAGATCACCGCCGGCGGGCGCAAGGTGGGCAGGCTCGGCACCGTTGTGCACGACGCGGACGAAGGCCCGGTCGCCCTCGCGCTGGTGAAGCGTTCGGCGCTACAGGCGCCGCTGGATATCGGCGGCACGGCGGCGTCGGTGGACCAGTCGTCCCTGCCGGCAGATGAGGGCGACCACGCGGGACGCCGGGCCGTCGATAGGCTGAGGCGCGGACCTGAGAGCCAGCTATAAAAGCTGTTCAGACCCCCAAAGCGCATTTTTTCTGAGTGCAAGCTATAGTGTCCTACAGGAAAATATCGTAAATAAGTATGAGGCCGCCTCTTTAGAAGGCCGCCCAAGAACCACCTCAAGGGGGTCACGCCATGGGCCGCGGACGCGCAAAAGCCAAGCAGACCAAGGTTGCTCGCCAGCTGAAGTACAACACTCCTGAAATGGACCTGGATTCCCTGCAGCGAGAGCTTGCAGGCCAGGCCCCGCGACGCAGCTGGGACGACGACGAGGCAGAGGTGGACGACCAGTACGCGGAGTACGCGGACTGGGACGACGAGGACGACGACCGCTAGTCCACCACCTCAATGTAAAAGCACCCCTTACCGGGGTGCTTTTTACGTATTCCTAGTACTGCGGGTGCGAGCCAGTGAGCACGGCGCGGGCAGTTTCGCCCTCGCCCGCGGCGCGGACCTCGCCGAGATCCCACGCGTCGATGTGGCGCGCCGCCAGGATGGCCAGGGCGCGGTCCCGGTCCTCCGGGCTGACGATGGCTACCATGCCGACGCCCATGTTGAACGTCTTCTCCATCTCCTCGTCCGGCACCTGGCCGACGGACTTAATGGTGCGGAAGATCGGCCCCGGGGTCCAGGTGGTGCGGCGCATCTCCGCCACTAGCCCCTCGGGGATAATGCGCTCCATGTTGCCGGCCAGGCCGCCGCCGGTGACGTGGCAGAACGTGTGCACCTCGCACTCTGCGGCCAACGCCAGGCAGTCCAGGGCGTAGATGCGGGTCGGCTCAAGCAGCTCCTCGCCGAGGGTGCGGCCCAGCTCCTCCATCTCCGCGTCCAGGGGCAGCCCGGCGCGCTCCAGCAGCACGTGACGGGCCAGGGAGTAGCCGTTGGAGTGCAGTCCGGAAGACGCCATGGCGATGATGGAGTCGCCCTCGCGGACCTTGTCCGGGCCGAGCAGCTCGGCGGCCTCGACGACGCCGACGGCGGTGGCGGACACGTCGTACTCGTCCGGGTCCATCACGCCCGGGTGCTCAGCGGTCTCGCCGCCGAGCAGCGCGCAGCCGGCTTGGACGCAGCCCTCGGCGATGCCGGAGACAATCTCTGCGACCTTTTCGGGCACGACCTTACCGATGGCGATGTAGTCCTGCAGGAACAGCGGTTCGGCGCCGCAGACGACCAGGTCGTCCACGCACATGGCCACCAGGTCGATGCCGATGGTGTCGTGCTTGTCCATGGCCTGTGCCACGGCGAGCTTGGTGCCCACGCCGTCGGAGCCTGCCGCCAGCAGCGGTTCCTTGTACTTGCCCAGGGCAAACAGGCCGGCGAAACCGCCCAGTCCGCCGCGGACCTCCGGGCGGGTGGCGCGCTTGGCGTGCGGGGCGAAAAGCTCCACGGCCTTGTCGCCGGCCTCGATGGAAACGCCGGCGGCTTCGTAGGAAACCGGATTCTGTTCAGTACTCATTTAGGCTTCTGCACCTTTCTGGATGCGTCGGACAAGGTCGGCGTTGGGGTTGCCCTCGGGCAGGCCCAGCGGGTAATCGCCGGTGAAGCAGGCCGCGCAGAGGTTTTCCTTGGGCTGGTTCGAGGCGGCGATCATGTCGTCGATGGGCACGAATGCCAGCGAATCCGCCCCGATCATCGTGCGGATGGACTCGGCAACCGCCTCGTCGTTGTCGGTGCGGCCATGGTTGGCGATCAGCTCGCCGGGGCTAGCGAAGTCGATGCCGTAGAAGCACGGCCACTTCACCGGCGGTGAGGCGATGCGCACGTGCACCTCCGCCGCGCCCGCCTCCCGCAGCATGCGGATGAGCTTGCGCTGCGTGTTGCCGCGCACGATGGAATCGTCCACCACCACGAGCTTCTTGCCCTCGATGACTTCGCGCACCGGGTTGAGCTTCAGGCGCAGGCCCAGCTGGCGCAGCGTGTCGGAGGGCTGGATGAACGTGCGGCCCACGTAGGCGTTTTTCATCATGCCCTGCTTGAACGGGATGCCGGACGCCTCCGCGTAGCCGATGGCGGCTGGCGTGCCGGACTCCGGCACGGGCATGACCAGGTCCGCCTCCACGGGGCTCACCTTGGACAGGCGGCGGCCGATCTCCATGCGTGAGGCGTTGACAGTCTGGCCGTCGATGACGGAGTCGGGGCGCGCCACGTAGACGTACTCGAACACGCAGTGCGCCTTCGGGGTCTCGGCGAAGCGCTCGGAGTGCACGCCGGATTCGTCGATAGCGACCATCTCGCCCGGCTCGATGTCGCGCACAAACGACGCGCCGACGATGTCCAAAGCGCAGGTCTCGGAGGCGACCACCCAGCCACCGTCGAGGCGGCCCAGCGACAGCGGACGCACGCCGTGCGGGTCGCGCGCGGCATACAACGTGTGGCCGTCGGTGACCATGAAGCAGAACGCGCCTTTGACGCGGGGCAGGAGTTCACGTGCGGCGTCGAGAAGCGTCTTGTCCTCGGTGACCAGATCGGCCAGCAGCGCGGAGACCACCGCGGTGTCCGAGGACGAGCCCTGGCCGTTCACCCCGGCCGGCGGGATGAGCTTCTTCGCAATCGCCTCGTTCTGCAACTCCACGTAGTTGACCAGGTTGCCGTTGTGCGCCAGCGCGATGTCGGTGCCGTTGGGCGAGGTGCGGAACATCGGCTGGACGTTCTCCCACGAGTTGCCGCCGGCCGTGGAGTAGCGGGTGTGGCCGATGGCCACGTCGCCCTGCAGCGCCTCCAGTGCGGGTTCGTCGAAGACCTGGCTGACCAGACCGGTGTCCTTGAACACCACCAGCTTGTCCGGGTCTCCCACCGCGATGCCCGCGCCTTCCTGGCCGCGGTGCTGCAGCGCGAACAGGCCGAAGTAGCTCAGCTTGGCCACGTCCTCACCCGGCGCCCAGACGCCGAACACGCCGCACTCGTCGCGCGGGGTGTCGCTGTCGATGTCGAAGTCCTGACTTGGTTTAGGGCTCTCCGTAAACACGCCCCTCACTGTATCCGAGTCCACTCAGCGCAGCGCAATCACGGGAAGACCGACAGCAATCTCGGCGGCGCGGGACCCGGAGGCGTCGATAGTCCCCCGCTGCAGCTCCTCGTCGAAACTGGTCAGCCCGGTGGCGAGCCGCAGCCACGTCTCCGGTTTCATCTCCACCACGTTCGGCGGGGTGCCGCGCGTGTGCCGCGGCCCCTCGACGCACTGCAC
>ERZ1031292.367-NODE-367-length-13096-cov-29.958285_pt1 | contig 13096 bp, 12 predicted proteins | sample MGYA00518215_ERZ1031292 | MGnify/ENA primary metagenome ERZ1031292 (study PRJEB33718, sample SAMN03159822) | human skin metagenome | collected 2014-02-25 | study: EMG produced TPA metagenomics assembly of the PRJNA266117 data set (Human skin bacterial metagenome... | reverse complement strand
TCTACACGTAAGGAGTCGTCGGCAGCGTCAGATGTGTATAAGAGACAGCCCGGTGGAGAAGGGCGCAACCCTCATCATCGATCCCCCGTCGGTGGATGATCCGTTCACCGATCGCGTGGAGCGCGTGCCGGCCGGCACCACCTACGCCCTCGGAAAGGGCGCACCGAGCTGGGTAACCGTCGATAAAGGAACCGGCAAGGTCACCGCGACACCCGGCGATGACATCGAGCCCGACACCTACAACATCCCGATCGAGGTCACTATCGGTGGCGTCAAAAAGACGGTGATGACGCAGGTCACGGTCGTTGTCACGAATCCGAAGGAAGATCCGAATCTGACGGAAGCGCAGACGAAGCAGCCGATCTACCCGGCATCCGTCCCGCGCGTGGAACAAGGCAAGGAAGGCAGTGTCATCGCGCCGAGTTTCGACGATCCGACCACGGACGTCGTGGAGACGAAGCCGGACAAGGTGAAGTTTGAAAAGGTCACGGACCCGGCAGAACCCACCCCGGACTGGGTCACCGTCGACCCATCCACAGGCGCCCTCACCCTGAATCCAACCGAGAATGTCGCACCCGGCGGCTACACCATTCCGGTCAAGGTCACCTACGGCGACGGCTCCAAGGAGATCGTCACGGTTCCGGTCATCATCACGGCCCCGCAGGTTCGCAAGGTCGCGGATACGGCGCAGCCGTATTACCCGTCTAAGACCCCGGTTGTCTTCGCGGGCGAGAAGGAGACGGTCACGGCTCCTACCTTCGACGATCCGACCACGCCGGAGACGGAGTCCAAGCCGGACGGCACCACATTCACCAAGGGCGAAGGTGCTCCGGATTGGGTCACCGTCGACAAGGACACCGGCGCCCTGATCCTAGAACCCGGTGCGAACATTCCGACCGGTTCCCACCGCATCCCGATCGTCGTCTCCTACGGCGATGGATCTACGGAGACGGTGTACAAGGAGGTCATGGTCGCTAACTCCAAGCTGCGCTACGAGGATGTCACCCTCGACAGGTTGCCCACCAAGGTGGAAAATAATCTCGGTGACAACATCGTCCCCGGTTCCTCGTTCCGCCTGGTTGAGGTCCCCGAGGGTTGGACGGTCTCCATAAACGATAAAACCGGCGCCATCACCATCGAGAGCGTCCCGGAGGGCACCGCGCCCGGCCCCTACACCATCCGGGTCGAGGGTCTTGCGGATGGCGAGGTCATCTCCCACGCCAGCTTCACGGTCACCGTCCCTGAGGCGCAGACCCCGGGCGCGCAGGGTTCCTCCGAGGAGGAGAAGATCGGTGCGATCGTCGGCGGTGTCCTCGGTGTTCTCGGTGTCCTCGGCGGTGGCGCGTGGGCTCTTGACCAGCTCGGCATTATCGACGCTGGTTCGTCCGCTCCGGGCCACCACGCCAAGCCGGACACCCCGCAGCTCCCGCAAACTCCTGGCGATAGCCAGGCCCCGAAGAGCCAGGCGCCGAAGGGTGACGGCGAGGTCGGCGAGCCCATCCGTCCCGGTAATGGTACTACTAATCAGGATCCGGGCAAGCACTCCAAGAAGGGTTCCGGCCTGGCAGACACCGGCGTGCAGTACGTACAGCTGGCTCTGACCATCGGTTTCCTCTCGCTGTTGCTCGGCGGCGCCTTCATCGGTCTCCGCTGCCGCAAAGAATCTGAGTAGCCGAAAAGAATCCGAGTAAAAGGGCAAAGCTAAAAAGGCCGGGTTTCACATGAAACCCGGTCTTTTGTCCGGTATACTAGAATATACCCGCGCGTGCGCAGGCGCTATAAGTGGAGCCTAATCAAATACCTCAGTTGCTACTTTATTCTTGCGCCCAAACCTATTACGGTCAGAAGACGGAAAACGAAGGGCAACAAAAGGGGTGTGAGCATGGACAGGGCAGTCCGCACGGTCGGCCTCGGCCTCAGCGGCATCACGGCATCGCTCCTGATCAAGACGGCCGTCTGGTTCCATTTCCTGGACACCACCGAGGACCCGCGCGTCCTCACCATCTTCGAGTACGAAGACGCGACGTTCCGCCTCACGGACTACGCCGCCGCCATCGGCCTCGACCAACTCTTCTCCGCCTCGGACCCGCACACCTGGCTCCTAGGCGCATCGTGCCTGGTCATCATCGCCCTCGTCGGTTGGGTCATCGCCCGCCTCGTCTTCCTCCACGGTCCCGACCCGGTCCCCACCGGTATCCCCACCCATTCCTGGTAGTTAGCTTTTCGACGCCCTGTCGTGGCCAGGTTTGCCCTAAGTCTGGCAGGTGGGACACCAGTACAGCTTCCTGCCGGCCTCCACCTGCATCTTTATCGGCGTCCCGCACACCAAGCACGGCTCCCCTGCCCGCCGGTAGACGTACACCTCGCCGCCGTGCGCGTCCTCCCGAGGCACTCGCCCCTGCGCCTGCGGCGAATGCGAGGGCCGCACGGTATCGATCCGTCCCGTCGATGCCCCGTACCGCATAAGCGTCACCAGGTCCGACCAGATCGCCGAACCATCCACGCCCGAGGCCGGAGCAAACGGCGAGATTCCCTGCCTAAAAAGCACCTCGCACCTGTAGATATTCCCCACCCCGGCGTACAGCGTTTGGTCCATCAACGCCACCCCGATCGTTCGCCGCACCCGCGACAAATTCGGTGCCGCCGCACCGATTCGTAACGGGTCGGGCCCCAACTTCGAAACCGCGAGAGATACCTCCCCCGCCGTCACCAACCGGCACCACTGCGGCCCATGCAAATCCGCCGCCACAACACCATCGGTAATCCGCAGCCGCACGGCGCCCACAGGCGCCGCGTAAGGGTGCAGATTAAACCGACCGATTAAACCCAGGTGGATGTGCACATACCGTTCGCCTGCAAACCGGATGAAGAGGTGCTTACCGTGCGCGAAGGCGTCGATTAGCGTCGTCTCATGCAACACAGCGGCGGACGACGCGAACCGACCCTGCGGCGAGGACACGTTGACACGACGGCCCCCAAACGCAGCCGTCAAAGAAGACGCTAACCGGTGAATCACATGACCTTCTGGCATACCGACCCATTCTAATGCACACCAAAATGCCCGTTGACCTAACGTTTTGAAAGACCCACCCCAACCTCTGCTACGCTGGAAGAACGTGAAACGAGGATTTGATCGCGATAAGTATATACAGATGCAATCGGCGCACATCGCCGAGCGACGGGACTCCATCGGCGGGAAGCTGTACCTGGAGATGGGCGGCAAGCTGTTCGATGACTATCACGCCTCGCGCGTGCTCCCAGGGTTCACCCCCGACAACAAAATCGCAATGTTGGAGACCCTCAAAGACGAGCTGGAAATCCTCGTCTGCATGAATGCCAAGGACCTGCAGCGCCAGAAGGTGCGCGCGGACCTTGGCATCACTTATGAGGACGACGTATTGCGTCTCATTGATATTTTCCGTGACCGCGGCTTCCTCGTGCAGACGGTGGTCATCACGCAGTTCGAGGACGATAACACGCTGGCTTTCGATTTCCGCGATCGGCTCGAGCGCCTCGGTCTCACCGTCCGCCGCCACCGCGTTATCCCTGGTTATCCCAACAATCCGGACACGATCGTGTCGGAGGAGGGCTTCGGACGCAACGAGTACGTGGAAACCTCCCGTGACCTCATCATTGTCACCGCTCCCGGCCCGGGTTCCGGCAAGCTCGCCACGTGTCTTTCGCAGGTCTATCACGATAACAAGCGCGGCATTCCCGCAGGTTACGCGAAGTTTGAGACGTTCCCCATCTGGAATCTCCCGCTCGAGCACCCGGTCAACCTCGCGTACGAGTCGGCCACCGTCGATCTCGCGGACCTCAACGTCATCGACCCGTTCCACCTGGCGGCCTACGGCGAGCAGGTGTCTAGCTACAACCGCGATGTCGAGTCGTTCCCGCTGCTCAAGACCCTCCTGGAGAAGTGCACTGGCAGCTGCCCCTACCAGTCCCCCACGGACATGGGCGTCAACATGGCCGGTTATTGCATCGTCGACGATGACGCCTGCCGTGCCGCCGCCGGCCAGGAGATCATCCGCCGCTACTACAAGGCGCTGGTGGAGGAGAAGCAGAACGCCCTGGATGATACCCTTTCCTCCCGCGCCGCGATGGTCATGGCCAAGGCCGGTCTGTCCACCAAGGATCGTCGGGTCGTCGCCCCGGCCAAGGAGCTTGCAGAGGTCACCGGCGCCCCCGCCTCCGCTCTTGAGCTTGTCGACGGCACCATCATCACTGGTAAGACATCCCCTCTTCTCGGCTGTTGTTCGGCAATGGTCTTGAACGCCCTAAAACACCTCGCGGGGATCGATAAGACCATCGACCTCCTCTCCCCCGAGTCCATCGAGCCGATCCAAACGCTCAAAACCAAGCACCTCGGCTCGAAGAACCCCCGCCTGCACACCGACGAGGTCCTCATCGCCCTCTCGGTGTCTGCGTCCACAGACGAAAACGCCCGTCGCGCACTGGATGAGCTGGGCAATCTCTGCGGCTGCGACGTCCACACGACAACCATCCTCGGCTCTGTCGACGAAGGCATCTTCCGCAACCTCGGCATCCTCGTCACCAGCGAACCCGTCTACCAGCGCAAATCCCTTTACAAGAAGAAGTAATCCATGTCCAGGACACGCTTTTGGGCGACCCTCGCCGCCGCCCTCGGCCTGATTGTCCTGCTCACGGTAGGTAAATCCGCCGTCTCCATCCCCGGACTTTGGGAGGCAAGCGTCCACCACACGCGGGCGCTTCGCCTCCTCCCCTTCGGGGATTTTTTCCGCTACTCCTCCCCAATAATCCCCTTATATTACCTGGTCAGCAACATAATCCTCTTCGTCCCCCTGGGCTGGGTCCTCGCCCACCGCGCCCGCCACCCGGTCCTCCTCGGCCTCGCCGTCTCCCTCCTCGTCGAGCTCTCCCAATTCGCCTTCGCCCTCGGCTTCACCGACCTTAACGACGTCCTCCAGAACACCGTCGGCACAGCCCTCGGCGTCTGGCTCTCCCCCGCTTTAGCTTGTCGACGCCCATCCTCCTCGCCCTCGCCTTCATCGTCACCCTCTATCTAGCTGCACTTTGTGCATAACCTCCGCAGCCCCACCCGAGTTATCCACAGATTCCAAGCGCACCCTTTGCAGCCTCCCCTACGCGCTTTATTGTGTGTGGCATGACCGCTTTAACGGATTGTGCTTCCCTCCTGTCGCAGGCGATGGTGATCGCCGGGGAGGCGTTCGGCATGTCCAAAAAAGCTTTGGTTCGCCTGGGTTATGATCCAACGACCGCCCACGATATTAAGAAGCTTGCTGGTATCTACTTTGGGCGCGCCAGCGCCCCACGTAAGCAGGAGCTAGCCCGTGAAAAGGCCACCGTGGCCGGGTGTAGTTTTGCTTCGCTGAAGGCTATTGAGCGGTTTGTGGTGAAGCTGCCGAAGAAGCATGCGTGGACGATCCGTGAGGCTCTTGTTCCCTATGGTCGGGACATCACCGCGATTAACGCGGAGGGTGCGCGTCTCCTGCAGGAGTACACCCGGGCGGATAATCCGGATAAGAAGTTGACGTATCGGGCGATCCCGAATTCCACGTTCGCAACACTCACCTTGACGGCGGAGTCCTCCCGTGTGAAGCAGATTTTTGATAGGGCGCAAGAGACGGACACGAAGTGTCCTGCCGATGGTTTGATCAAGCTAGCGCTTGCGGCTAATGATGGGGAGCTTCCCCCTGTTGCTATCCCGTTGATGGTGATTCCGTTTACGATGCCGTATGTTCACGTTACGGAGGTGGAGCGGGGGAAGTTTGTTTTCTCCATGACTAACGGTTCTACTATTTCCGGGGCGGAGATTGTGAAAGCGAAACTTGCCGAGGAACGCCTTGTTGCCCTCGTTAGCCCCCTCGGCCCACGAGACTTCGGGATATACCGGATTGAGATGACGCCGGATTCTCGTGGTGCGGACCCGTTGGAGCGGTTTATTCAATCAACCCGTAACCCGGTGTGCGCCTGGCCCGGCTGCAGTAAACCGGCCACCAAGTCGCAGATTCATCACATTAAACCGGTGAAGCATGGTGGGAAAACCGTATCAGAGAACTTGATGGTGTTGTGTGACTACCACAACGGCATCAACGATGATGATCTGGATAAGCCGAAGCATGGTCACATGGTGAGAATCAACGGGTTGGAATACTGGCAGCCTGCGTTCGGTGGGCCGCTCCAGTTGAACATGAACCCGTGCGCCCAAGGCGGTGCCGTCCGGCTTGCCCGCATGCAACTCGGAATGCCCATCGACCCATCACCGCCCGGATAACCCCCCACGCCAAAAAGCCCGAGCGCACACTCGGGCCATTTGGCATGCCCTGAACACCCGAAAGCCCGGCCACCACGGCCGGGCTTTCAACGCGTGCTCACCTCATCACCGCGCACTAGCTGTTGAAGTTCCTTATTTTTGCTCGATCCGTACGGACAAAGAGTCGTTGGTATGGAAATGCGAGTTTTCTGCTGATACGGATTACTTCATTTCGCGTCCTCTGAAGACTCATTTTCGGTTAATGCGCAATTGACCTCCCCTTACCGCAAAGAGACTCACCGTACCTGCGAATCGTATGGATTGTTCTACCTACTGGAAATTAGGCTTGTAGATTACCCCCGGAAAATACCCGCTTGAGTAGCACCCTTTTTAGCCCAACCACAACCAAACCCCGAGGCCCACGTGTCAAGGATGATCTCCATCACCCACACGTGACCCAAGTCTGGCAAAGAGTCCGGCCACCACGGCCGGGCTTGCAACGCGTGTGGTGCTCACCTCATCAGGCCGCGATCGAGGAAAGACCACCATCCGCCCCACAAATTTAACCCCCGCCCCGTGTCCACTTAAGATTGTATGCGTGGCAGTTAACAAGATTCTCCTGTATTACAAGTTCGCCCCCCTCGCCGACCCGGAGGCGATCAAGCTGTGGCAAAAGAGCCTGTGCGAGATGCTCGGCCTCAAGGGCCGCATCCTGGTGAGCAAGCACGGCATCAACGGCACGGTTGGCGGCCCGATCGACGCGTGTAAGGCGTATATCAAGGGGATGAAGCAGTATCCGGCCTTTAAGGATACGGAGTTCAAGTGGTCGGAGGGCACGGGCCATGATTTCCCCCGCCTCTCCGTCAAGGTCCGCGATGAGATCGTCTCTTTCGGTGTCCCCGATGAGGTGCAGGTGGATGAGCACGGCGTTGTCGGCGGCGGTGTCCATTTGAAGCCGGAGCAGGTCAATGAGCTCGTGAAGAATAACTCGGATGTTGTCTTTTTCGATGGCCGCAATGCGATGGAGGCGCAGATCGGTAAGTTCAAGAATGCCGTGGTACCGGACACGCACACGACGCATGATTTCATCGGCGAGCTGGAGTCTGGCAAGTATGACTGGATGAAGGATAAGCCAGTTGTTACTTATTGCACGGGCGGCATCCGGTGTGAGATTTTGTCGGCGTTGATGAAGAATCGCGGTTTCGACGAGGTTTACCAGATCGATGGCGGCATCGTTCGTTACGGTGAGCGTTACGGTAACGGTGGTCTGTGGGAGGGCTCCCTCTACGTTTTCGATGATCGCATGCACATGGAGTTCGGTGAGGATGCGGCCCAGCTCGGCCACTGCGCGGATTGTGGCGCCCCGACGAACACGTTCCACAATCGGGACGATGCGGACGGCAATCGCATCCAGGTTTTGCTTTGCGACGCCTGTGCTAACGGTAGTCTCTAGCCTCCCCGTCACCCCCGCCCGATGATGGCGATTGTGCCAAAGGACGCCATCCACCCGAGCGAGAACGGGATGAGCACCCACATCACGGCGAGCCACGGCCACCAGCGGTTATACGTTTTGAATTTGATATAGCAGTTGATGCCGGCGCCGATGAGTCCGCCGAAGGCGACCACGAGCGGCGCCACGCAGATGGCGATCTCGGACCACCTGGTGCACAGCCAGGTGGCGAGCCCCGCCTCGCACAGCGGTCCGCCGGAGGCGCGTCCGAGGAAGGCGACGATGAGCCCGGTGATGATGGTGAGCGCGGGGACGGTGAATCCCCAGACGACGGCTTGGACGGAGCTGGCGTGGCGGCGTTCGAGGCGCAGCAGCGGGTCGAATTCGAGGTCTGCCTCGCTGTATTTCTTCCCGAACATTTATCGCGGCCTGATCATGATTTCGGTGGGTGTCGCGTCGCGCGTCATTTCCAGCGCGTGAATAATGGCCTGGGCGACGGTCGCCGGTTGGATGTACCGCGACCCGTCGTATACGCCGCCTTCCTTGGCGACGATCCGTTCCTGCATCCCCGTATTTATCCTGCCTGGGTGAATCGACGTGACGCGGATGTCGGGTTCCTCCTGCCGCAGCGTGTCGCACCACGCCTTGGCCGCGAATTTGGACGCGCAGTACGTCCCCCATTGCGCCTTGGCCGTAAGCCCCGAGCCGGAGTTCACGTATATAACGTGTCCGCCCGCGCCGCGCAGTAAAGGAAGCGCCGCGCTTGTCATCAGCGCCGGCCGGATGACGTTGACGTCCATCGCCCGCCGCCATTCCTCCTCGCTCACTTCGGCGAGCGGCCCGAGTTCGCACACACCCGCGCAGTGGATGAGCGCGTCGATTCGTGCCACATCGGGCACGTTCCAGCCGTCGAACCAGGTCACGCCGTCGCGCGCCGCCCCAGCGGTGGCGTGTTGTGCGGCGTAGACGTGGTATCCGGCGTCCACGAGTAGTGGCAGTAGTGCCTGTCCGATTCCCCCGGTGGCGCCGGTGACGATGGCGATCATTGTTGCCCTTTCCCTGCGGGTATGACGATGGCTGGTGTTTTGATGTTACGCAGGATTTCGCCGGCGGCGGAGCCGACGAAGACGCGTTCGAGGGCGCCGACGGGGGTGGATCCGATGAGCAAGAGGTCGCCCTTTTTCCACCGTGGGGTCTCCATGGCGTCGGCGACGTTGGGTCCGTATGCAAGCTCTGTTTCGATGCTCATGTTTTGGTGCTTGTCGACGATTTCATCGTGCAGCTTGTCTAGAAAGCTCAGCGCATCCTCGCGCGAGGAGTGCTGTAGTTCGGACTGCAGCGATGTCGGCGTGTCTACGTCTTCGCGCAGGATGGCGAGCACCCGCATCGGCACGTCGAGTCGTGTCGCCAGGTTCACCGCCGTTGCCAGCGTGTCTTCCTCCGGCTGCATCGACGTAAACGCGACGGTGAGCCGCTTGACGCCGTGTTTCGCCAGTTTTGGCCCGCGCGGCGTGAGCCCGAGCGCGTAGGGCGAGGAGTGCAGCAGCGCCTCAACAGTGGAGTTGGCCCGGAAGGATCCTTTCTGTGCGGCGCCCTGCGAGCCGAACAGGATGAGCGACGCGTTGAATTCGGCTGCCTGTTCGTTGAGGAGAGCGGGCTGCGAGGAGCCGTCGACAAGCGTGTGGACGGGCCGGTCCCAACATTCCTCGGGAACCCCAGCGGCGGTGAGTGCTTTCTTCGCCTGCGCCTTGGCGCGGTGTGCCTCCTTGGCCAGTTGTTTCTCGTACTTGGAGGATAGTTTCGACAGTGTGAGCCAGGGCCTGACGACGATCGTTACAGTGCGCACCACCGTCGGTGTTGTGCGGCAGAGCCAGGCAGCGAACTCTAGTGCTTCGTTCCCTGACGCGTTGGGGTGCCAGGCGACGAGTACTCGGAGCGGCGCATCGCTATCCACTAATACCTCTTCTCCCTCGGGTCCTTAGGCCACACCAATTGTGCACTAGGGCGCGGACAGGAACAAAACCCGTTTCCTTTATCGTAGGTCACGGGTGCGGTAAAAAGGCCTGTTTTGTTGTGTCTACTCTGCTTCTTTCTTATGCAATGCGTTGTAGGAGTTGGCCAGCTTCTTGATCACGGGTGCGAGCTTCGTGCAGAGTTCCAGCTCGTCCTGGTCAAGCACGGAGAGCACGTCGGCGAGGTGGGCGGTGCGTTGTTTGCCCACCTCGATCACGGTGTCGTGGCCGTCGCTCGTGATGGAGACGAGGATGCCGCGTCGGTCGAAGGGGTCTCGTTCGCGCTTGACCAGTCCGCGCTTTTCCAGGTTGTGGATGGCGTTGGAGGCCGTAGGCATCTGGATGCCTTCTTGTTGGGCGATGTCGGAGACGCGGGAGGGGCCTTCCTTGTCCAGCATGCTGAGGATGGTGAGTTGTGGTCCGGTGAGATCGCCGTTGTCTGCAAGTCGGAAGTAGTTGACGTATAAAACCGTCATGTCTGCGCGGATTGCGTCCGCGACCTCGTACGGTGTCACACTCATGGAACCTGTGTCCTTTCTTTTTAGGGAACGCGAACCATCTATCCTGGCGGTCGCAAAATTGATCCTATTTTAACCTGAAAACCATTTTATTGTTAATAAAATATGACTCAGTGAGATCGTTGTTCTGGACGTCGATAGAGCCAGGCTTAGCTAAAGTTTGGTTACCGTGCGTGCGCGTGTTATGCATGCATAGGCGGGTGAGTACCCGCTCACCTGCGTGTACGAGCAATCCGTGCGTACACTATGCCCCTTAAACCTATAAATTGCTCTTTCTGGTAGAAATGTAGGAAGGTCTAGTATCCGAGACAAAAAGGGAGTGTTGTCGTGGTTGCAATCATGCCGTGGGTGAGTCACCGCCTGTCGCGTGCGCGCCTCATCCAGGATTATAAGGCCGGCCTCGTCTCCCGCGAGGCGGTGCAGGACGCGGACTTTCTCCTCCTCGCCGCCGCCGATTTTCACGGCTACCCCTCCTCCACCGCGTGCCCGATCTGCGGCGAAAAAGAGATGCGCACGGTCTACTGGGTCTACGGCGACGAGTTGAAGAGCCGCGCCGGCACCGCCCGCAGCCTGGAGGAGATTGACGCCTTCGCCGCCGAGGGCCTCACCTTCGATCTTCACGAGGTCGAGGTCTGCACGTCCTGCAGGTGGAATTACCTTCTCCGCACGTCCACCGTCCTGCCCGCGAGCGGTTTCCAGCCGGGCGTGTGACCGCGTACTGTTAAGCTATCTACCGTTATATTTTCCCGCAAGAGAAGTTGGACACGATCACACATGTCTCGCAGTAATTCGGAGCCGAAGCGGAAGGCGTCGGCGAGTGCTATTAAGAACCGTGCGCAGGGTCTTCCCGTCTGGGCGAAGATCGCGGTGAGCCTGCTGGCGGTCATCATTATTGTGCCGCTGGTGCTGTTCGGCGTCGCCTATGTGCGTGCCGATATCCCGGAGCCGGGTGAGTTGACTAATCCGCAGATCGCCACGATTTACGCCGCCGATGGTGAGACGCAGCTGGCCCGCCTCGTGCCGCCGGAGGGCAACCGCCGCCAGGTGAGCTTAGATGAGGTCCCGCAACACCTCCAGGACGCGGTCCTCGCGGCGGAGGACCGGGAGTTTTACACCAACCCCGGCTTCTCCCTGTCGGGTTATGCGCGCGCGGCCTGGGGCATGTTGACGGGTAACGAGTCCGCCGGCGGCGGTTCGACGATTACCCAGCAGTACGTGAAGAACTCCCTGGTGGGCAACGAGCGCACGATTAGCCGTAAGCTGCGGGAGCTGGTGGCGAGTGCGAAGATGACCAATGAGTGGTCGAAGGAGGAGATCCTCGAGGCCTACCTGAACACGATTTACTTCGGCCGCAATGCGTACGGTGTCGCCGCCGCGGCGGACGCGTACTTCGGCAAGGACCTGTCGCAGCTTACCCCGGAGGAGTCGGCGGTGATCGCGGCGGCGATTCAGAGGCCGAGCCAGTTGGATCCGTGGGTGAACCGCGAGGAGGCGGAGGCCCGCTGGAATTACGTGTTGGATGGCATGGTGCACACGGGTGCGATCACGCAGGAGCAGCGCGCCCAGGCCCGCTACCCGGAGACGATCGATCCGGCGAATAACCGCGCCTTCACCGAGGCCACGGGTGCCAATGGCCTGATCAAGAACCGCGTCGTGGAGGAGCTTGCCACGGTCGGCATTTCCGAGGAGGACGTGGAGACGCTGGGGCTGAAGATCACGACGACGATCGACGCCCAGGCGCAGGAGAACACGGAGCAGATCGTCAAGGATAACCTGGCCAGCCAGGTCGACAAGATGCGTACGGCCGTGGTCTCCATCGATCCGCGCAACGGCGAGGTGAAGGCCTACTACGGCGGCGAGGATCCCAATGGTTGGGATTACGCGAATGCCCCGGTGCAGACGGGTTCCACGTTCAAGATCTTCGGTCTGGCGGCGGCCCTCCAGCAGGGTATCCCCCTGAACAGGATGTATTCCTCGGATCCGGTGCAGACGGGCAACGCGACGGTGACCAACTCGGATGGCATGACCTGCGGTGTCTGCACGATTCAGCAGGCCACGAAGATGAGTCTGAACACGAGCTTCATTCGCCTGCAGAAGGATCTGGAAAACGGCCCGGTGGATACGCAGCATATGGCGTGGGCGCTGGGTGTGCGCAAGCAGAATCCGGATGGTTCCCCCACCCTGAGCGAGCCGAATGGCGAGCCGTACGAGGGCATCATCCTCGGCCAGTACCCGTCCCGCCCGATGGATATGGCGATCGGTTTGGCCACGTTGACCAATAATGGCATCTGGCACCAGCCGCACTTCGTTAAGTCGGTGGCGACGAATTCGGGCGAGATTATTTACGAGTTCAAGAACACGGAGGGCGAGCGCCGCGTCGGCAAGAACACGGCGAACGGCGTGACGGCGGCGATGCTACCGATCGCTTCCTGGTCTAACGGCAACGCTCTTGCTGGTGGTAACCGTCCTAGCGCCTCGAAGACGGGGACGACGCAGTACGGCGAGTACGGCACGAAGGATGCCTGGATGATCGGTTCGACGCCGCAGCTCGCCACGGCGGTTTGGGTCGGCAATTCCGATAACTCTCTGCTTGTGAATTCGTGGGGTGGCTCGGTCTACGGCGCGGGCATCCCGGCCACGATCTGGCGCCAGACGATGGACGCTCAGCTTGCCGACGCCCCCGTGGAGGAGTTCACTCTCCCCGTCGGCCTCGGCTACAACGCCGCAGGCTCGGGCGTCGGTTACGGCACCACGTATCCCACCCAAACTGCGCCGACGGGCGCCGCGACCCCCCAGGCTCCCACGAGCAACGCCGCCCCGTCTGGCGAGCAGGCTCCGCAGGCTCCCGCCCCGGAGG
>ERZ1031292.366-NODE-366-length-13097-cov-10.028140_pt1 | contig 13097 bp, 13 predicted proteins | sample MGYA00518215_ERZ1031292 | MGnify/ENA primary metagenome ERZ1031292 (study PRJEB33718, sample SAMN03159822) | human skin metagenome | collected 2014-02-25 | study: EMG produced TPA metagenomics assembly of the PRJNA266117 data set (Human skin bacterial metagenome... | reverse complement strand
CGTCGACCACAACTACTGATACTGCCATTAGCAGTAGCCTAGTTTCCACTGAGGACCCCGTTCCTTCGGAAACCACCACGTCGGAGCACTTTTTCGAAGACGGATCAACCCCCACTCAGCTGCCGGGCAAAGGCCCCACCGTTGCTGTGGCACCAGGAGATCCGTTCCTGGCCCCCAATTCTGGCCCGGCAACTGGTCGCCCGTCCGCTGCCCAGCAGAACCCCCGCGCCACTGGCACGACGACGAAATCCGCACCAGGTGCACCTGCAACACCACAGGAGCCGAGCGCTCCCCTGGTAGAGGAGACACCTGAAAATCCGGCACCGCGGGACGACTCCCGCGATTACACGCCACGGACGGACACCCCCGAGTCGCCGTCGCGGTCGAGCACGACCACGCCACGCCCAGGCGACAACGGCGAGGAGTCCAGCACTCCCGCAACACCGGCACCGTCGACTCCCAACGGTGAGTCCACACCTGCGGATCCGACGACGGCTCCTGCCCCTGAGGATGTTCCGGAGCCGACGCTGCAGCCTGCTGATCCACCACTGGTGGATCCGACGGAGAATGGAAATACGGTTCCCAACACGGGCACTGCCCCCGCCGATGATGGCACCACGGCCCCTGAGCCGTCGACTGCCCCCGAAACCGGCGATTCGGCGGACACGCCAGCACGCATCACGTTGCCCGGGCGCACGATTGAAACCCAGAAGGGGCAGGAGGACACCACCGCCCCCGATACCCCGGCGTCCCCCCCTGCCAGTGGCCGTTAGGGAGCCTAAGCAACACCTTTTACTTACCCGCATGCCCCGAAGATGCGGGGCATGCGTGCTTTTCATACGTTAGGCGAAAAAGTACGCACTAAACTGAGCCAACTCGAGACCAGGACCTCAATCGGCCTAGTTAACCCCAAATCTGACCAAATTGCCCCGATTGAGGTCCCGCACCCGATGAGCACACGGCCCCACTCACCAAGGGCGCATGAAAGAAGCGATGGATGTGACTGACGCGCGTGCGAGTACTCCCCATCGTCGACAAGCTCCAAGAACGAACACAACCGTGCCGGCCAAGGAAACCTGGCGGAGCAAATGCCACCTAGGACACGATCATCGCTGCGCCGTCAACGGCGAGCTCCGTCGCGGGATCGCTGGCGGGAACCCAGCCGGCCTCACCCGAGTGCAAAACCGTGCCGTCGCCGGCCGTGACCGTGCCAGCCACGCAGACAATGATGTGCGGAGCCCCGTGCGCGACCGACGTCGTTGTGTTCTCTACCCGGTGAACCGTGAACTCATCAACGGGCACGGGGTAGCGACCGTCCGCTTCAGCGAGAACGCGGGGATCCTCCAGCGAGGTAAACGACAGCACGCGGACCAGCTCCGGCACATCGACGTGCTTGGAAGTGAGCCCACCGCGGAGGACATTATCCGAGTTGGCCTGCACCTCAACACCAAGGCCGCCAAGGTACGAGTGCAGCTGACCCGCGTCCAAGTAGAGGGCTTCGCCCGGGGCGAGGTGGACGAGGTTGAGCAGCAGCGCCACAAGCACGCCCACATCATAGGGGTAGCGCTCCTGGAGCGCCTTAATCTCCATGCCCACGGCGACGATCCACTCCTGCGTGTCCGCGCGGGAAATATAGCCGTCGATGGAGTCCATGAGCTCACCGATGAGCGTTTCGCGGGCCGCCCGTGGAATGGACACCCACGTGGTGAGAAGCGCGCGCAGCCCTTCCCCCTCGTCGTCGCAGTCCACCATGAGACGGTAGCGGTCAAGCGTGGGGCAGGAAAAGGCAGCGAAGAGCTCCGCCGTCTGCTTCAACGGCCGGAACCCGGCGAGCGCCGAGAACTCAGTGAGCGCGATGAGGAGCTCCGGCTTGTGGTTATCGTCACGGTAGTTGCGCTCCGGCGCGGACAGCTCGATGCCCTCGGCGTTTTCCCGCGCAAAGCCCTTTTCTGCCTGCTCCTTCGTGGGGTGGGCCTGGAGGCTCAGCGGCTCGCCGGCGGCGAGGATCTTCACCAAAAACGACAGCTTTGTATCGTGTGAACCGAGTTGACCCTCCGGGTCGTTGGCGATGATGTCCGTCAGTGGCTCGTCCCCGATGAGGGAGGAGCCACCTGGGTGCGCACCAAACCAGAGTTCCGCCTCGGGCGCGGGAGAGGGGGATGTGTCGCCGCGCAGGTCCGCCAGCAGGGTATGCGACCCCCAGGGGTAGGTGCGCAGCGCACCGGTAAGTTTCTCCACGTTGTTACAACACTTCCATTACAGTCGCCGCCGCGACGCGCGTAGCGTAGCGTAGCGTGGTCACAATATTCTGGGCCGCGGAGCTTAAATGCGACGTGTCCTCCCCGTTCGGGGCCTCGCCAGTGGCTCCATCTGACCAATCAACGATGCTTAAGGCTACATCATCAGTGTGAAAGGCTGACGCTCGGCTCGTGGTTGTTGCCAGTGCCGGGACGCCGTGTGCAATGCTGATTTCCGCCAGCAGGTGGGTAAGGCGGGGCTCACCCACGTGCACGGGGATTGCAGCTGCACCTGTGCGTGCCAGAGCACGGGCGGGGTTGGTTACCTCGTCGCGATCGGGGTGGCAGGCAGCGATTTCTTCGTCGACAAGCCGGGAGATAACCGCAAGTTCCTCGCCCACCATCGGGTCACGGGATGTCACGGCGGCAAGCGTTGCCACCGTGCGGGCGACGGACCACTCCTCCGCGAAGGGAATGTGTGGGGCCGCCATCGTGGGGTGGGAACGCTCACTAACCAGTGGCGAATCCGGGGCAGAGATGACCGTGACCGCACAGCCCCGCTGCTGAGCTGCAAACAGGACATCGAGGCCACGCGGATCATCACCGATGATCGTGACCTGATCCAACGCGCCAGTACTCGTGGGAAGGTGATCGGTCACCACACACTCGCTGGCGACAACAGTGGCGATTGCGCGGCTGACCTCATACCACGTCACCACCACGTGCGAGCGGGGTCGAAAGCCCTCGAGCTGGCTGGTGCCACCGCTATGGACCCACTCAGCAATGGCGCGGACCTCCGCGCCCTCGTTGGCGATCGGGAAAAAGCGGGCTAATTCACTGTTCGTTCCGGACAATGGAGAGGACCTCCTTAACGATCGCGTCCACCTCTTTAGCCGTCGGGGCCTCCACGTTTAGGCGGAGAAGCGGTTCCGTATTCGAGGCGCGCAGGTTGAACCACGTCGGCGTGTCCTTGAGCTGGACGGTCACACCATCTAGCTCATCGGTGGATGCGGTGCGATCAGCGAAGGCCGCGAGCACGGCCTCGGTCTTTTCAGCCTGCTCCTCCTTGCCGGACAGCCGGGTGTTGATCTCGCCCGAGGCTGCGTAGCGGGAGTATTCCGCCATGAGCTCAGACAGGGGCTTATCCGTCTCCCCCAGAGCTGCCAGCACGTGCAGAGCGGTGAGCAGACCGGAGTCCGCGTTGAAGAACTCCTGGAAGTAGTAGTGCGCCGAATGCTCGCCGCCGAAGACGGCCTCCTTCTCGGCCATGAGCGCCTTGATGTAGCTGTGGCCGACGCGACTGCGCACCGGCGTGCCACCGTGCTCAGTGATCATTTCCGGGACGGTCTTCGACGTGATGAGGTTGTGGATGATGGTCGCGCCCGGGAACTGCTTGAGGTAGCGGGTGGCTACGAGGGCACAAATCGCCGACGGACTGACCGGATCGCCCTTCTCATCCACCACGAAGAGGCGATCGGCATCGCCATCGAAGGCGAGACCGATGTCGGCCTTCTTCTCCGGGGTGAACTTTTGCAGGTCAACGAGGTTCTTGGGGTCCAGAGGGTTGGCTTCGTGATTGGGGAAGCTGCCGTCCAACTCGAAATACAGTGGCTCCAGGGTGATGGGCAGGCCTGTAAATGCCGCCGGGACGGTGTGTCCGGCCATCCCGTTGCCGGCATCGACGGCGACGGTCAGGGGGCGCATGCCGGACAGGTCTACCAGGCCCCGCAGGTGGGAGACGTATCCCTCAAGGACGTCTCGTTCCTCGTAGCTCCCCGCAGGCCCGTCGTAGGCGGGGATCTCGGTGCAGACCATATCCGCGATCTCGCCCAGGCCTGTGTCCCGACTGACGGGCTTGGCACCCGGCCGGCACAGCTTGATTCCGTTGTACTTGGCGGGGTTATGGCTGGCGGTAAACATCGCGCCCGAGGTATTCAGGGCACCGGCGGCGTAGTACAGCTCGTCGGTGGAGCTCAGTCCGATGAAGGTCACATCGATGCCCTGGGAGCGCGCGCCGTCGCTGAAGGACTTCGCCAACGCCGGGCCACTGTCACGCATGTCGTGGGCGATGGCAAGGTTGTGCTCGCCATCACGGCGAATGATGGCGCCGAAGGCCGCTCCGATGTCGTGAGCGAGCTCCGCGTCGAGTGTCTCCCCTACGATGCCTCGGACATCGTAGGCCTTGATGACGCCGTCAATCAGTTCTCGGCTGCGCATGGTTTACTCCTTTGGAAGTAGTCGTTACCCTCTCAACGTTTTAGGGGTGCAAAAAGTGCCCGTAGTTTTATCTACAGGTCGGGCCAGTGAGTGTTTCTAGTCGGTGGCGTCCGGGACAACGCGCAGGTGTCCGCGCCTGGTTGGTCCCTTTTTTGCTTCTCGACGCTCCGTGGGGCCGTGTGTCGGTGCCTCCCGCACCACGGTGGGTGGGGTGTTCTCGGGGGCCGTAAACGTGAGGTTGTGCTTGGACGGGTGATGGAAATAATCCTCATCGTCCTGCTTTCGATGTTTGCCTGCCGAGTGGTCAACGAGCCCCGTATTGGTCCGACCCGCCTCGCGCACGGCTTCCGCCAGCGCGGTGAGATCGTCGTCTTCCTCGTAATCGAAGCCGAGGTCTTCGTATTTGAGCAGTTCCCAGCCGACCGGCGGCCGAATAGATTCGGCGTGCTTTTCACACAGATCCCACATGTGTGGGTTGGGCGTGGGCGCCAGGGGGCCTAGGTACGCGGTGGATTCCGAGTACGCGTAGGACAGCGTGGCGACAGCAGGCCTTCCACATCCGGGGCGACAGCAGCGTCGAAAAGTATTCACGGTTTATCAGTGTAGACCACGGGGCAACTAGACTTGGGGACCATGGTGGCAAGATCACGACATGGACGACACGGACGCGGCCCGCGTGGCCCGATTCTTCCGCACGATGTGCCGCGCGCACGCACCCGCAGCCAGCTTTTTGATGCCAACGTGGTGGAGGCCTACGCCCCCTTCCTGCACGCCTATTACGACCAGCTGTCCACCGTTGATGTCGCCGTGGACACCGTCCCCCGCATGCAGCTCAACCCCGATGCCGCAGCGCTTGACGACGACATCGTTGCCGACGGTCCCGTCCCCCTCGGCCGCATCGTTCCCACAGGTCTCGACGCTGCCGGGCGCCCCACCCGACCCCGGATCGTCATCTTTCGCGGGCCTGTGCAAGAACGCGCCACGGGCATGCTCGAGGAGCAGGATCTCATCACCTCCATCCTCACCGATCTCATCGCCAGCTACCTGGGCATGGACCCCGAGGATGTCAACCCCGCCTAAGCTTCAGGCGCATCACGCGCCTATCCTCCCTCCGGGCTTTTCTGTACTGTGGGAAAAACCACAACAGCCACTCCGAAGGAGCGACCCCTATGGCGTATCCCCTCATCGTCCTTATTCTCGCTGTACTCGTCTCGGGCAGCGCGGCGTTTTCCGCATACGGGGAAAACCCCGCACCCGCTCGTTGATCAGTCGTCACAGCGCGCCACCTTTGCGTTTACGATCGCGACAGCAGCCTACCTCGCCACCCTCGCCTTGTTCGTCTACGGACTCACGGCGCTGTCCTATGTACTGGGGTTCGTGGGACTCATCTGCTGCGCTGTGGGATATGTCGCGAAGCGCGCATAGCCGCGCATAGCCGCGCATCGCGCTGCGCGCTGCTTGTACGACGCGTAAAGCCACGTGGTTTTCTGCCACGTGGCTTTTCCAATGGAAAATAATTTGCTTGGTTTTGGTTGCCGATCCGCTGGGGCGCTAGCCCATCTTCTTCTTGAGGCGACGACGCTCGCGCTCGGAGAGGCCACCCCAGATACCGAAGCGCTCGTCGTGTGCGAGGGCGTATTCGAGGCACTCGTCGCGGACGGAGCACGCCTTGCAGATGCGCTTGGCTTCGCGGGTGGAGCCGCCCTTTTCAGGGAAGAAAGCGTCCGGATCAGTCTGTGCGCACAGGGCCTGATCTTGCCATTCCTGCTCTACTGCGCTGAACAGGCTGTCAAAGCTGAGCCCTTCTACAAAGGCGTCCCGCTGGCGATCGTCAACGTGCGACGAACCTTCTCCGCGAGGCAAGGAGGAGTCTTCCACGGGTTCTACCTTTCTATTCTCGGTGGGCTTCATACTGTTAGTGGGTTCCCCGTATCACTTCTCGGTGACAGGGAATCTCTCGGACTGCAATGAGTAAACTTAGTGGCCACCCTACCCGCTTAGGGAAAATCGTGTCGCGACGGCGAATTTCGCCAGTCATTCAACGACGTGGGGGACACGTCCGTCTACACATCTCAGTTACACACCTGTAATTATTCCGCGAATCACAAAATGTAGTCAACCCGTCGGACCGGTTTTTTCCACAAAAAAGGCAAAACCCCTGGAATCTAATCCCATTTGTCACACTAGTAACACCTTGAGCGGTGCGGGGGTGAATATAGGGGGTAGCACATATTGTGGTGGCGAGGTGCCGGTAGCACATATCGGAAGAGTGTGGCGTGTCGCAGACCGCAAAACACCACCACGCGTGTTATGCGGTCTTCCCGCCTCCCGCGTGCTTCACATGCACGCGCTACGGATACCCCGTTACAGCTATCTAGGAACCTGCCTAGGCATCGGAGGAGAAGCGCACGCCGTTATCCGGAATCTCCACCCCAGGCCACACACGCATGCCCTGGCGAAGCTCACAGCGGGCACCGATGCGCACACCGTCACCGATGATGCAGCCACTGATCCGCGCGTTGGCACCAATATGCACACCCTCACCAATGATGGAATCTTCAATGGTGGCACCGGCTTCAATCTGCGCGCCATCGAAAACAGCCGTGGTGTCCAGGCGACAGCCCGCGGCGATCTCGACACCACGGCCGACGACCGTGCCACCGAGCAACAGCACGCCATCTTTGACCCCCGCCGTCGGATCGACAATGGCTTCTCCATGTTTTCCGTCGAGAAGCGGAGAGGGAGCGATACCACGAACCAAGTCGGACGAACCACGGACGAAGTCCTGCGGAGTCCCCATGTCACGCCAGTAGGCGTGATCAACGTGGCCGTACACGCGCTTGCCGGCCGCGAGCAGACCCGGGAACGTCTCGCGCTCCACCGAAACCGGACGGCCCGCGGGGATCGCCTCGATGATCTCCCGCTTGAACACGTAACACCCGGCGTTGATCTGGTTGGTCGGCGGATCCTCCGTCTTCTCCAAGAACGCGGTCACCCGGCCATCGGCATCCGTCGGCACGCAACCGAAGGCGCTGGGGTCGGCGACACGCACGAGGTGCAGTGTCACGTCCGCATCGTGCGTGAGGTGCGTATTCACAATGCCCGTGAGATCCGAGCCACTCAGCACATCGCCGTTGAACACCATGACCGTGTCGTTGCGCAGCTTCGAGTACACGTTGCGGATACCACCGCCGGTACCCAGTGGCTCCTCCTCCACCACGTAGTCAATCTCCAAGCCAAAGGACTCGCCGGAGCCGAAGTATTCCTCGAATACCTCCGCCTTAAACGAGGTCCCCAGAACCACATGCTCAATCCCCGCAGCCTTCACCCGGGCAAGCAGGTGGCTAAGGAATGGCACGCCCGCCGTCGGCAGCATGGGCTTCGGGGTATTCACCGTCAGGGGGCGCAGGCGCGTGCCCTTACCACCGACGAGGATCACAGCATCGACGCTTCGCATCGGATTGTTATCAGTCATGATCTATTCCTTTACGTCCTTTTACTTCCGCTTCAGGCGCGAACACGTCACCGCCACCGCAGCCCGGGCCTTCAGCCCCAGCCACAGGGTAGCCCGCAGCGGCGCTGCCACCAGTCCGGGGTGCCTATCAGCCTGAAAACGATAAGCGGAATCGTGGTGTGCGGGAAGCATCTTCTCTGGATGCTTGCCCGCCGCGTGCCCCACAGCGTGACTAATCGTCGACTGCGGACACAACACGTTCGTGTAGCCAGCGCGCGTAAACCTATCCCCCAAGTCCACATCCTCCATGTACATGAAGTAGCGCTCATCAAAACCACCAATCGCCGCAAACGCATCCCACCTGACAAGCAGGCAGGATCCGGACAGCCAGCCTGCAGAGCGCTCCACGGACATATCACTGGCATGCCGATACGCCGCCGTCCACGGATTCCCTGGCCACACCGCGCTAAACAGCGCGTGGCCAATCCCGTTCGTAATCGTCGGCACAGCGCGGGCCGAGGGGTACGCGCTTCCGTCAGCCTCCAAAATGAGTGGCCCCACGCAGGCAGCATCAGGCCATCGATCGGCACACTCGATGAGCGTGTCGATAGCCCCCTCGCCGAACTCGACATCGGGGTTGGAGATGATGAAGTACTCGTCGTTGACCTCGCCCTTTTCCCGCTTGTCTACCAAGCGCTTGACGGCGATGTTGATAGCCGTGCCATAACCCACATTTCCACCCGTGGGCAGGAATTCAACGGCCGGATCGGCTGCCGCGGTTTTCTCGGGGATCCCGTCGGTGGAGCCGTTATCCGCAAGCACGGTGTATGTCCCGCGGGTGGTTGCGCGCGCCAGCGAATCAACAAATGTCCCCAGGTACTCACCCGGGGAGTAGGTAACGGTAATGACGGCAATTGGCTTCACGGTCACTGAATCCTACCTGCCACCGCGCGCTCAACCCCGCTTCGCCACTCCGGAAACGGCGTAAACCCAGCAAGTTCCCAGGATGCGGTATCCAACACGCTCCACGGCGGACGCTTCGCCGCCTGCGGGTATTCCGCACTCGTGCACGGCGTCACCTGCTCCGGATCGGCCCCCGCCGCTTGGTAGGTGGCGCGGGCAACGTCATACCACGTGGCCTGCCCCGCCCCCACGGTGTGAAACACCCCCGTGGCCTCCGAATCGACGGCTTCCCACAGTCCCCTGGCCAGGTCGAATGCGAAGGTGGGGCTGCCGGTCTGGTCGTCGACAACACGCGCCGGCTTCCCCTCCCGCGCCAGGCGCAGCATGGTGGAGACGAAGTCTTTCTTGCTTGGTAGGCAATCGCCGCTGAACAACCACGCCGTCCGCGCGATGAGGGTGTTCTCCCTGCCGGCAAGCTCCTTTTCTCCTGCCAGTTTGCTGGCCCCGTAGACCGTGTCGGGGGCGGTGGGGTCCTCGGGCGTCAGCGACCGCCGGGGTGCCCCCGATCCGAAAACATAGTCGGTGGAGACGTGGATGAGGCGCGCGGCGGTCAGCTCCCCCAGCCGTGCCAACCCACGGTGGTTGACAGCCCCCGCTCCCTCTTTGTCACTTTCTTGCTTGTCGACGTCTGTTCGTGCCGCACAGTTCACCACGCACCCAACGCCTGCGAGGGCGTCTCCTGCCCGTCGCGTCACGTCGCGGTCGCCGGTGGCAAGCGCTGCCAGATCGATGTCTCCCCTACCAAGCAGGCGGAGGGTGAAACCGGGGTTGGTGAGCCGCAGCGCGGTCCCTAATTGACCACCCTGGCCCAGGACTGCAATTTCCATGAGACCTTTCCCGTTGTAAAATTTAGGTCCTACTATTATTGCCCACTTTATTGGAGGTTCGCGAAGGCCGTGTCTAACCGCTCACGACTGGTCCGCAATATCCAGCCCGCGCCACGGTCGACCCCCCGCACGCAGCAGAAAGGCTCCCGCCTTGTGAAGGGGGTCGTCGCCGGTGTCAGCGCACTGGCCCTCCTGTTCTCCGGGCTCGGCTACGCCTCCGTGGGCAGGATCGGCGCGGAAGTTGCGGGCACGGGCAACCTCGAGCTCGGTGGCGGCGGGGGTATTAAACACGGCACCGCCAAGGACGGCGCGACAGATATCCTCCTCGTCGGTTCTGACTCCCGCTCCGATGCCCAGGGCAACCAGCTCACGCCGGAGGAAATCGACATGCTTCATGCCGGCGACGAGGAAAACGACAACACGGACACGATCATGCTCATCCGTGTGCCCAACGACGGATCCTCCGCCACCGCGATCTCCCTCCCCCGCGATACCTACATTCACGATGCCGAACACGGCAACATGAAGATCAACGGCGTGTACAAAGCCCACAAGGACGAGCGCGAGATGGAGCTGCGCGAGGAGGGGCGCACCGACGAGACGTACATCGAGACCGAGGCGAAAGATGCCGGCCGCCGTGGCCTCATCCAGGCGATCTCCAACCTCACGGGCATTACCGTCGATCACTACGCGGAGATCGGTCTGCTCGGCTTCGTCCTGTTCACCGACGCGGTCGGCGGCGTGGAGGTGTGCCTCAACGAGGCCACCTACGACGAGTACTCCGGTGCCGACTTCACCGCCGGCTACCAAACGTTGGGCGGCCCGCAGGCCCTATCCTTCGTGCGCCAGCGCCACGGCCTGCCCCGTGGCGACCTGGACCGCATCGTTCGCCAGCAGGCCTTTATGGCCTCGCTCGTACAGAAGGTGCTGTCCTCCGACACATTGACTAACCCGTCGAAGCTCACGGAGCTGGCGGAAGCCGCGCGGCGCTCGGTGATCATCGACAAAGACTGGGACATCATCAGCTTCGCCACGCAGCTGCAAAATCTCGCCGGTGGCAACGTGCGCTTCGACACCATCCCCGTCACCTCCGTCGACGGTGTCGGTGACTACGGCGAATCGATCATCACCGTCGATCCGGACGAGGTAAAACGCTTCTTCGAATCCCTACTGGGCACGAAGGACAACCCGAACCCGCACGCCGGCGAGACGAACACGCCCGCGGCCCCCGATGTGACGGTCACCGTCCTCAACGCCTCGCAAATTCCCGGCCTTGCCGGTTCTGTCGGCGGCTGGCTTCGCGACGAAAGCTACCGCGTGACGACGGTCACCAACGCCCAGGAAGGCCTTTACTTCAGCTCCCAGGTTGTCGCGCACAGCACCGACGACCCAGCAGCCAAGGAGATCGCCGAAAAGCTCGGCAACCTCCCGATCACCACCTCGCCCACGCTCGATCTCGGCTCCGTCGTGGTGGTTACCGCCAGCGACTACGCAGGCCCGCAATCCGACAACTCCTTCGAGGAACAGGACACCGACACCGGCACCGATGTTGTGGGCCAGCCTGGCGCTGCGCTGGAGGAACCCCTCTCGCCCACAATCACGGCAGAGGGCAACCGCCCGCAGTGCGTAAACTAGCTCCAATGGAGTTACTGTCACACCTCAACCCCACCGAACCGCGCGTCACCGTCTACAACGAGACGCGTGGTAGCCGAGTGGAGTTTTCCGCCGTCACGCTATCCAACTGGGCTGCAAAGGTCGCCGGCATGCTCCGCGACGAATGCGACCTCCTCCCCGGCGATTCCATCGCCCTCGACGTCCCCCACGACTGGCAGGAAATCGTCATCGCCCTGGGCGCCACCGCCGCGGGGATCACCTACGGTGAGCCCCGAGGAGACGAAGAGGTCGCACTCCTGGGCGTCGACAAGCAATCAACCGCACCCACCCAGATCATCGTCGGCGACGACCCCCTCGGTGCCCCACTTCCCGACGACCAGCTGCCACCCGGCGCGCTCGACTTTTCCACCACCGTCCGCATGTACCCCGACGCGTTCCCCGAGCCGACGCCGAACCTGGAAAAGCCCGGCTCCCCTACCAAGCGGATCGTCCGCGCCTCCGCTGACAGCTGCGCGCAGGCGCTCGACCAGCTGGCCACCGGCGGCGCGATCGTCATCGTGCGGGGCGAGGCCAGCGACGAAAGATTCGCCCACATTGCGGCCGTGGAGCACGTCGACGCTTGGTAGGGTAAACGTGTGGCTGACGTAGTTTTCAAAGACGTGTGCATCCGCTACCCCGGTGCCGACAAACCAACGGTGGAAGGCCTCAACCTCCACATTCACGACGGCGAGTTCCTCGTCCTTGTCGGGCCCTCCGGCTGCGGCAAATCCACCACCCTGCGGGCCCTGGCCGGCCTGGAAAAGGTCGCTTCCGGCACGATCACCATCGGTGGCCGCGATGTCACCGACAGTGAGCCTGCCGACCGCGACGTGGCTATGGTGTTCCAAAACTATGCGCTGTACCCGCATATGACCGTCGCCAAGAATATGGGATTCGCACTGTCACTAGCGAAGCTGCCGCAAAAGGAGATCGACCAGAAGGTGGCCGATGCTGCGGCGATGCTCGACCTCACCGAATTCCTCGACCGCAAACCCAAAGACCTCTCCGGCGGCCAACGCCAGCGCGTAGCCATGGGGCGCGCAATCGTCCGCGAACCGCACGCCTTCCTCATGGACGAGCCGCTCAGCAACCTCGACGCCAAACTCCGCGTGCAAACCCGCACGCAGCTCGCCAACCTCCAGCACCGCCTCGGCACCACCACCGTCTACGTCACCCACGACCAAGTCGAAGCCATGACCATGGGCGACCGCGTCGCCGTCCTCAAAGATGGGAAGCTCCAGCAAGTCGCCTCCCCCCGCGAGCTTTACGACACCCCCGCTAACGCCTTCGTCGCCAGTTTCATCGGCTCCCCCGCCATGAACCTCATTCCCGCCGATGTCGCCGGTCTTGGTGCCGTCACATTCGGCATTCGGCCCGAGGACCTGCACTGCTCCCCGGCCGATGCACAGGCAGCGGGTATTCCTGCAACCGTGTCCCTGGTAGAGGAACTAGGTTCAACTTCGTACGTTTACGCCCACCGCGACGACGACCCCTCCACGCCACTTGTCGCTAGGCTGAGCGACGGACCATCCCCCTTCCGAGGGGACCGCGTCCTCCTCATCCCGGATATGGCTAAGGCGCACTATTTTGACCGCGAGACGGGTAAACGCGTTCGTTCCCCCCAAATGTAGGTTAATTTACTGTATTTACGTGGCCCCGTAGTTAATCTGGTTCTAACCAGTTGTTCATTTAAAAGGAAGGTTCACGTGACTACCAAGCGTTTGACCGTCATCGGTGCTGTGTGCA
>ERZ1031292.365-NODE-365-length-13168-cov-8.375276_pt1 | contig 13168 bp, 11 predicted proteins | sample MGYA00518215_ERZ1031292 | MGnify/ENA primary metagenome ERZ1031292 (study PRJEB33718, sample SAMN03159822) | human skin metagenome | collected 2014-02-25 | study: EMG produced TPA metagenomics assembly of the PRJNA266117 data set (Human skin bacterial metagenome... | reverse complement strand
CCAGCAAGGAGTAGATCAGAAATTGCTTTGCCACAATATATAATGTATGAGTATCAGTCTCTTTGCGACAAAGGTACCGAGGTGGTTATACCTTGCCGTTACGCTCGTGTGACATTGCTGTTACAGCAGAGGGGACCCTCCGGGATTGACAGGCGAGTGACACCCCGGGCGGGGAGCTGTTGTCTGGCGAGCGTTGCACCCCGGGCGGGGTGCCCTCTCCATAGGCATCGGTCACTGCTTTGCGGGTGACCGATCTGCAACGCACCCGCACCCCCGTCCAGGTATCGCCGAGCTTGCCTGACCTTCCGGGTAACCACCTGGAGTTATTTGCGCCGTCCGACTTGTCCGACAAGATAGTGCACGGAGCATTACACCCCGATAGGGGTCCCCTCTCCTTAGGCATCGGTCATCCGCGAAGCGGTGACCGATGTGCAAAGCCCCCCAACCCACCACCCCTTGTGGGTTGCCGAAAAGCCTCCTCCTTGCAAGCAGATTTCTAATACCGATATTAGGCGACACTAATATCGGTATTAGACAACTCTAATATCGGTATTAGGAAAACCTTGTCTTCTCCTGAATATAGTTGACATGGTTGAGGGTTGTTTTGATGATAAAATTGACTTATGTGCCTGAGGATTCACTGAGTGGATTGACGTTTATTCTCCGGTTGTATTGACACTACCCTCATTACAAATGATGCGATTTTCTCGTGTCTTTGCAGTTTAGGAATTGTGGTGCCTGATCACCAGATTTTATTTGGGGTGGTCATCCCAATACTCCTATGAGGTCTGAGATTATTGTAGAAATCTATAAAGCCTCTGATCTTTTCCAGAGCCTCATCGATGTTTGAAAATAGTCTCACTCTCTCAATGGCTTCGACCTTCAGTATTCCGTTGACCCGCTCCGCAATGGCATTGTTGAGAGGGTTTCCGTCCTGGGTCATACTGATCTGTGCCCCAATGCCGTGGAGGTACTTAGTATACTCATCGCAGCAGTACTGTATACCCCTGTCTGAGTGGTGTATCAGATGAGTAAAGTCTGTCCCCTCGGGGCAGCTGTCCACTGCCATCTTTAGAGCGCTTAGCGTGTATGTTGCATGGAGCGTGGGGGGAGGCACCACCCCACGATCTTACGCGAGTACACATCGGTCGTCAGGTGGAGGTAGTAGCGATCATTTCTTTGCAATGCAATATAGGTGATGTCGCTGACCCAAAGCTCATTGGGGCTTGTCGGCACCACTCCCTTCGCAAGGAATTTGTACTTACGAAAGCGGTGGTTGCTATTGGTCGTGGACTTCCCTTTAGGTCGCTTATTGATAAGACCATACTCCCGTATGAGCGTATGGTTGCGATCTCTGCTGGGGACGTCCATATCGGGAAACAACGTCTGCGACACCAGTCGGAGCTTCTCCGTGCCTATACCGGGGTACAGAGCCTTTATGTCTCTTGCGATCTGTATCAAATCTTTTGCCAGTGCGTTCTCCTTAGTACCTCTTTTCAGCCCTTGATAATACGCTTGTCGCGTGTAACCAAAGGTTGTGTAGAGATCCTTTATGGTGTACAAGGCTGACTGCCGGTAACCCGTTTTCACCGCTTTCACCCAAAGTTTGGTGGTAAGCATAAATATCCCGTATGTCGAGTCACGAAGAGCCGAAGACTGTGGGGAAAAAGGATCCCGGGAACGATGTACGACCCCACTAGGGCGTCGCACTTACCAAGGGAGCCAAGCAATCAGTGCGACACCCTAGCGGGGTCGCGGGGGCATTTGAGATGCCTGATCCACGGCTCTTCGGGGCTACGCCCCTTGACCGGTGGATGGGAAGCGGGCACCCGCAAGGGGTGCTTCGTCTTCCACTCTTCACAATGAGTTGAATATCTTCTGCACCGCTCAAATGCGCCACCCCTAGTGCCCCCTGATTAATCTCCTTTTTTCACGGAGAAAAGAGGTACCTTTGACCCGGGTAACAAATCCTGTGTAAGCTATGGTTAAGATAAACGTACAGATCAGAGATCTTCGAGCAATCAAGGAGGCCTCGATCGACCTTGAGGGTATCACCGTACTCTCGGGACTCAACTCGTCCGGGAAGAGCACCATCAGTAGGCTTCTTTATTACATCGGATATTACGCCAATGGGTACCAGAGTCTGCTGGAGACTTCACTCTTCAATGAGCTCCTCCCGATACTTACCTTCCTGTACCAGAATATTATTGGACTTGGAGCCAAACTACTGACCAAGCCACATTTTCCCCTCTCCACTCTGCTGAGTAAGGAGGATATCTTTGAGCGAGAGGACGATATCCACGACTGCATCGTAGTGATCAGAGAGGTATTTGCTTATGGCGAACAGGTCAAGAAGGTTGATCGTGAGCGCCTCGGCAAGTTGATGGGGAAGACCATCAAACGTCGTGAAGTTTATCTGCATACGCTTGATGAGCTTGATGAGAAAGTGGGTGAGATCTATCGCCGATACAATAAGGATCTGCTTGATCGTCCCGTGACACCTCTCGTCAGCAGTCTCCGAAGCGACTTCCCCGGAGCAGAGGAGGATCTCGTGGAGCATATCAGTGTCAGTGAGGAGGAGACCGTGATTCTGGGACCTCATCGTAAGACCCTTGGTCAATTCACTTCGCTGGATCACATCTTCTATATCGACACCCCTATGGTCACGATGATGCCTAGGATCTCGCAGGGTGAGGAGGGGAGGTTGCCGCTCAATTGGGAGGAGCTGATCCCGCTTTTCTATGAGGAGGGGGGGACTGCCGCTCCGGCAACCGAGGAAACACAGTGTATACTGGAGGCTATCGAAGAGGTCTCCGGAGGATCGATCAAGCTACCACGCCATGAGCAGGGGACTAGTCGTAAAATGCGGTCATTCTTCATCGGCAAGGACGGCAACAGCTATCCTCTGTCGGAGGTGGCGACAGGGATCAAGAGCTTTGCCATACTCCAGTGTCTTCTCAAGAGAGGTCTGATACACAGACAGACCATTCTTGTCTTAGACGAGCCGGAGGCGCACCTCCATCCCCAGTGGATCGTAGAGTATGCGAGGATCATCCTGCTGATGCACCGACAGCTCGGCGTGCGCTTCCTTATCGCCAGCCATAGTCCGGACTTCGTACAGGCACTTTATCGCATCGCCAATGAGTACTACGGCGAGACATTGACTAAGGGTCTCTCTTTCTATCTCTCTGAGTCATCCGGGGAAGAGGGCGGAGGAGGCTACACCTTTAAGAACATCGGCAACGATATTGGAGAAATCTTCGACTGCTACAATATCTCGTACGAAAAAATGGATCAGTATGCAGGGGGCGGAGAGGATGAGGAGTGAGAGAGGTGATAAGCTCCCTATCCAGCAGTACGACAGGAAGAGCACCGATCTGATCATCAGCATACTCGGTCATAGTGAGAAGCTGTCCCACGTCCTGAGGAGGGAGGGCGCCTCGTCGGATGGAGGACACTCGGAGCCAGTCGTGGACTTTGACGCTCTGGTACGAGATTGCTGTCGGGGTGGTGACAAATGTCGAAGTGTGGATATTGTCGTGGGAGTTAAGGGTCGTAAGGCGCGACTGATAGAGTGCAAGCTGAGAGAGGCCTCGCGCAATACCAGTGTGAGCAAGATTGAGGGAAAGGTGTCCAGCACAGTGTCTATCATACACGAGCGTGTCTCAGATATAGTGGTTGACAAGCAGACCTATGTGATCTACTCGGATAGAGATGCCGGCCCGGCACTTCGTAAGTTTCACCGGCGCTACCCTAAGTGTAGCGCATCCGACCTCCCCTTACGTGCTATGAAGGTCTCCGAGCTCATTCATACCCTCTTCGGATAGGTGTGGCCGAGTAACCGTCCTCTAACTCGGCGACCCGCAAGGGGTCGAGGCATGATGCTTATGCTTATACTTGCCGTTACGCTCGTGTGACATTGCTGTTACAGCAGAGGGGACCCTCCGGTAATCGGCAGGCAGGGAGGCACCCCGGCAGGGGTGCCCTCTCCATAGGCACCGGTCACTGCTTTGCGGGTGACCGATCTGCAACGCACCCGCACCCCCGTCCAGGTATCGCCGAGCTTGCCTGACCTTCCGGGTAACCACCTGGAGTTATTTGCGCCGTCCGACTTGTCCGACAAGATAGTGCACGGAGCATTACACCCCGATAGGGGTCCCCTCTCCTTAGGCATCGGTCATCCGCGAAGCGGTGACCGATGTGCAAAGCCCCCCAACCCACCACCCCTTGTGGGTTGCCGAAAAGCCTCCTCCTTGCAAGCAGATTTCTAATACCGATATTAGGCGACACTAATATCGGTATTAGACAACTCTAATATCGGTATTAGGAAAACCTCTCCTCGTAGAGGGTACACTGCAGCTAAACTGAGGGGAGCCATCTCCCGTCTGTCCGACTGGTCGGTGGGTATGTGAAGATTAATAATTAATGGTACCTTTGAGGCATCAAAAAAGGACATCAACCCGTGACACACGTGAGGGACATACAAAGTCAAGACATCATACTGAGAGCTACCGGATCTCCTCGTGAGGGTCGGTCTGCTTGTGTCTCAAAGAGGTCTCTTTTTCTTCTGGGTCGTGCTGTATAATTTGTCAGACTCTCACTTCGCCATCCTCTAAATGGAGAGCCATCAGGAGAATAATAAGCGCATCGCCAAGAATACGATCGTCCTCTACGTGAGGATGATCTTCGTCCTCCTTGTTGCTCTCTATACATCGAGGGTCCTTCTGGATGTCCTGGGAGTGGAGGACTATGGGGTGTACAACGTGGTGGGGGGCGTGGTGACGATGCTGGGCTTCTTCAATGGCGCAATGGTCGCCTCGACCCAGAGATTCTTCTCTTTCGCCATTGGGCAGGAGGACGTGGAGCAGCTTAACCGAAACTACTCAACCATTCTCCTCATCCAAGGTGGTCTCGCCCTGCTTGTCATCCTACTTGCCGAGACAGTCGGGCTGTGGTTCGTAAGGACCTACTTGGTTATCCCACCCGAGCGTATGAGTGCAGCCCTCTGGGTCTACCACTTCGCAGTTTTCTCCTTTGTCCTGTCGATGCTGCAGGTCCCATTTACTGCACTGATCATTACGCACGAGCGGATGAATGTCTACGCACTCATCAGCATTGGTGACGTGGCACTTAAGCTTCTTCTCGTGCTGATATTACCTTATCTCCCTTTCGATAAACTGATCAGCTATGCCGTTTTGCTCTTCTGCGTGGCACTGATCACCTGCTCCGCTTATATACTCTACTGCAAGGTGCGCCTCAGGTATGTCAGGGTGATCAAGCACTTTGATCGCAACCTCTTCCGTGTGCTGCTCAGCTATATGGGGTGGAATCTATGGGGTAACTCTGCTGCGGTTATTATGGGGCAGGGGATCAATATCCTCCTGAATATCTTTTTCGGACCGTCTGTCAATGCCGCCCGAGCCATCGCCTATCAGGTCCAAGGGGCGCTTAATCAATTGGTAGCCAACTTCCAGCTAGCCCTTAATCCGCCCATCGTCAAGAGCTATGCTCGTGGGGAGATGGACTATATGCACCGCCTTATTATCAGTGGGTCAAAGCTGTCGTTCGCCCTGATTTTTTCTATATCTTTGCCCATAATACTTGAGACAGGGACACTATTGTCTGTGTGGCTGAAGAGTGTTCCGGAGCATGCGGTTTTATTCACTAAGCTTACTATGATCTTTGCCATAACAGAGAGCATTTCGGGTCCCTTGATGTGTGCGATTCAGTCTACCGGACGAATTGCACTGTATCAGACGGTGGTAGGTGGGATGTTGATCCTAAATCTCCCTATCTCTTACGTTGTCCTAAAGCTTGGCGGATCCCCGGAAGCCACAGTTGTCGTCTCCATCATCATAAGTCTAGTCGCCTTTATCTTTAGGGTGTTCATAGTTTCACCTCGTATTGGCATATCTAGATGGCGACTGTTTAAAGAGGTTTTTTTTAAAGCTACAATGGTATCCGCTATTGTTACTATTATCTGCCTATTTGCTTTTCATTTCGTCGGTACCGGCATTGTCTCGTTTGTAGTACTTCTCTTGATTTCTATGGCCGGAACGGCATTGAGTATGTATTTTTTAGCCTTAGATGATAGAGAACGACACTTGGTGGCAGGAAAAGTCTCAAAGTTTTTTTATAGATCTAAGTCATGAGGGATAAATTACACGCTATGCTGGGGGATCGCTTATGGGGCTTTCTTAGGTCACTGAGGGATTGGTTTCTGTTTCTCCATATCTATCATAAGGATATGTGGAGATATATGAGAGACTCTACCGTTCTTAAGGTAGACACCTACCACAAAGTAGAGGCTCAGATAACCCTAAACTATCACGGGCTCGAAAAAGGCTTCCTTCATAGAGATATACGCCCGTTCTTTGCTCGTCAGAGAGTAATAAATCTCCTAAGTCTATTGCACCATAAGTGTGTCTCGGATCACTGGGATGACTCGCATATCCAGTCCGCACTAAGTATTCTATGTCACTATTATGAGTGGCATACCGGGAATGGTTATGACCTGGAATACTTTAGTGAGGCAAAGTATACTTATTTGCGTGAGCATCTGAGTGAAGAGTTTAACGCATTCAAGGTCATCTCCAAGACGGAATTTCTCTCGTCTAATAAGCTGTTATACCCCGAGTTTGCTGCCTCTCGGTCAAGTATAAGGGAGTTTACGGGAGAGATCATCCCGAAGTCTATACTTAGTGAGGTCGTCCGGCTTGCGAATCTGGCACCTAGTGCCTGCAATAGACAAGGGGTAGTATGCACAGTGCTTGAGAAGAAACCTCTTATTGACAAGGTTCTGGATCTGCAAGGTGGACTTAAGGGTTATACTAAGTCTGTGAACCAGCTTATTGTCCTGTCAGCTGATAGGAACTATTACTACACCCCCGGGGAAAGGCACCAGCTGTATGTTGATGGCGGGATCTATCTTATGAGCTTGCTTTATGCACTTCATTATTACGGCATTGCAGCATGTACGGCTCATTGGTCTATGCCACCTCAAGCAGATGACAAGATGGCAAAGTGGCTTTCTTTTCCACGGTCGAGACAAATCGTCTGCTTAGTCGCCATAGGTTATCCGAATGATGAGGTGAGGGCTACTGAGTCACATCGAAGATCACCTGAGGAGAATCTGGAGTTTATCTGATTATTGTAGCAGCCTATGTCGAAAGTAGCGATACTCACCCAGCCCTTGGGCCCTAACTATGGGGGGATCCTGCAGGCATTTGCGCTCCAGCATATCCTGCGGGAGATGGGACATCAGCCGATCACCATCGACCGAAGGGGAAAACTGAGTCCCCTACGAGCGATGGCTTCCCTTGCTAAGGGAGGGTTCTTGTGGATGGCCGGTCGACAGAGGCGGATTAGGCGGTGGCCCTCTCCCAAGGAGAGTGAGACGATCTGCCGGCATACCATTCGATTTGTCTCGGAGCATATTACTACTAGTGTCCCGATCACCACTACAGATAAGCTGAGGAGATATACAGAGCAGGGGGAATTTGATGCCTATATTGTGGGCAGTGACCAAGTCTGGCGAAAAGCATATTCTCCATATCTGCCCAATTACTTTCTTGACTTTCTTCCCGAAGATTCTCAAGCTAAGCGTATTGCTTATGCGGCCTCTTTTGGCATAAGTAAGTGGGAGTTTACCGAGGCAGAGACACAGCTCTACTCTCGACTGGCAAAGCGCTTTGATCTTATCTCTGTCCGAGAGGATAGTGCAGTAGCTCTGTGTAGGGAGCACTTAGGAGTCGAGGTGACCCACGTGCTTGACCCGACGATGCTGGTAGATCGGTCGGTCTACGAAGAGTTGGCGATGAGTCGGTATGCACACCCCAGTAAGGGGGATCTCTTTTGCTACATACTGGACCGCACACCGGAGAAGAGTCAGCTGATTAGAGAGACGGCCTCCGAGCACGGGCTGACACCCTTTGAGATTTTACCAAGGGAGTACAGAAGTCTTGCCCCGAGCGACGATCTGTCGGAGGCGGTTTTGCCCCCTGTAGAGCAGTGGCTCAGGAGCTTTATGGATGCCAAGTATGTCATCACAGACTCCTTCCATGGCACGGTCTTCTCCATCCTCTTTGAGAAGCCTTGTGTCGTGATCCAAAACTCATCTCGAGGCAACGATCGCTTCCGGTCGCTCCTGAAGATGCTCAGTGTCCCTCCTGAAGGTAGTAGCCAATTCATAGATTTTCAGAGTGACGAGATCCCAGATCACTTAGCTGAACTAAGATATCGCTCATTACGCCTACTGTCCCAGTCAACCTCAGAATCACCCAATTTACAGAAGCTCTAAATGGATACTACATCTCAGACGCGAAAAGAGGCTCCCTTTTTCTCGGTCGTCATACCGCTCTATAACAAGGAGAAAAATATAGGTGGCACCATAGGCTCTGTACTCAATCAGACGTTTAGCGACTTTGAGCTGATTGTCGTTGACGATGGCTCTACGGATAGAAGTGCTGAAATTGTTTCGTCAATTCCAGATAAGCGTATTCGTATAATCAGACAGAGTAACTCTGGTGTCTCCGAGGCACGGAATAATGGAATAGCGCATTCTAAGGCAGATTATATCGTATTATTAGACGCTGATGATGAATGGCTTCCGTTCCACCTAAGCGAAATGTTTTCACTGGTTTCCGACTATGGAGAAGTGGCTGACGTCTTTGCGACAAACTTTACTAGACGATTTTCCTCAGGGGAAATCGTCCAGAATCGTGATGACTTGCAAAAGGGCATAGTTCCCAATTACTTTAAGGCTATTAGAGGCGGGGGGGTAATAAATAGCTCGTGCGTTTGTATTTCTAAGGAGGCTTTACTTGACGTACATGGGTTTAACTCAAAATATACAATGGGAGAAGATTTGGATCTTTGGGCTAGGTTAGCCAGAAGATATAAGATCGCATATTCCCCAACGAGCTCCTCAATTTATAATATTGGAACCCCAAATAATAGTTGCGAGAGAAAGATTGATTATTCAAAAGACGCTGCAGCAGTAGCTCTTAATGATGTCCGTTGCGATATTTATGATCTTAGGTACTCATTTGTAAGGTATCTGAAGTTTATAGTAAAGCGTGCTATTGGTTACCACCCGTCAGTAAGACAATGAAAAATAATGTGTTAAGTAAGATCTCCTCGGGACTGCTATTTCTCTTTATAAGTTTAATGCAGTTCTATGTGTTCTCAAGCGGGTCTTTACAGCCAAGTTATATTACGGGGCTTGCTTTTGTCTTGGTGATGTTTGTTTCTACGGGCATGAGAGTGCAAACTGCGCAGCCCATAAAGCTGTTTTATGCTTATGTAGGATACGCAGCACTGGTGGACTTGTCTTACGCTTTTCTGCTGCAGAGTGAGGACTTTTTGGGTAGCACTCTGTACATAATCTACAATTTACTATTGTTTACAGCGCTGATTGCATACTTCCAGAGAAACACAGACAAGTTACAATCCTCAGTGGTTCTTCCTTCTTTCTTGGCATTGGTTCTTCTTGTTTCCTTCTATTTCACAGGGATAGGTCGATATGACTTTCGACCTAGGTACAATGGGTTCTTCAATGATCCGAACCAGATGGCTCATTTTGCCCTGTGTATTATGTGTGTTATTTGGCTTGTGGGCACAAGCAATAAAGTGAAATACGTTGCCTTTGCATTAACCCTGATTATTTGTGTAGTGTCAGCTTCAAGGTCTTCATTGCTAGGACTTTTGGTTGCGCTGATCGGAATTGCCTGGTATATGTATCGTGAAATAAGCAGTAGAAGTAAGTCCGCTCAATATGTTTATAAGCTCACTTTTGTGATCCTTCTTTCAGTATTAGTCTATTTCCTTCTCAGATCCGATGCTCTTACAAAAATCCAAGCAGTAAGTTACTTGCTAGATAGGACTGCTGAAATCGATGTCTCACAGCAGAGCGATGGCCGAGGGTTTACTCAGGCTTTGGACAATTGGGGCTATATGTTTTTTGGCGCTGGTAAGGGTCGACCTGATCGCTTTGGAATGCCTGGAGAAATCCACTCAAATTGGATAGGCACCTTGTTTTATTACGGATTACCAGGTCTATTCTTCGTGGTTTTTTTTCTTTTTTCAATGATACGCAAATTGCCCTTGCCACTTATTCTAATTAGTTTAAGTCCACTTCTTTATGGTTTCACAACTTATGGGTTAAGGACACCTGTGTTTTACCTATATGCAGCTGCCCTATTTATCAGATCTAATCAATCAAATACAAGATGTCGTTAAACAAAGTAGCTCCACTTACGATTTTTCGTCTCGTTACCTCGGCAAGTTCTCTCGGTTTTGCTAAGGGACAGCTGCGGTATGTGGCTGAGAATGGGTACGACTGCTTTGCTGTGTCAGGTGGTCCGGAAGAGAGCGCGAAGGAGTTTACCCAGAGAGAGGGGATACCTACCGTCCTCATCCCTCATCTTGTACGGCCGATCAGCATAAGGAATGACCTTAGAGCTCTCAGTGAACTGATCCGACTGTTTCGCAGAGAGAAACCTGATATTGTCCACGCCAATACGCCTAAAGCTTCCTTGCTGGGGATGGTGGCAGCATGGATCTGTCGGGTGCCTCATCGGATTTATTTGGTGACAGGATTGCGCTTTGAGACCTCCACGGGCTTTATGCGGTGGTTGCTTAAGACTATGGAGCGGATCACCTGCGCTTGTGCCACAAAGGTGATCCCCGAGGGACAGGGGGTCAAGAAGACACTCTATCGCGAGCATATCACCTCTAAGCCGATGGCTGTCCTCCATAATGGGAACATCAACGGCATAGACCTAGAGTACTTCGATCGTACGCCTGAGGTGGTGGAGCGGGCAAATCAGATACGAGAGGAGGTCGGGGGATCCTTTGCCTATCTCTTTGTAGGTCGCATAGTCAGGGATAAAGGGATCACAGAGCTGGTAGATGCCTTTGAGAGAGTACACGCAGAGCATCCGGAGACCAGACTCCTCCTAGTCGGCACTCAAGAGCCGGAGCTGGACCCGCTCCCGGACAGGACGCAACGGCTGATAGCTGATAATGACGCAATCATCGAAGCTGGCTGGCAGGACGATGTGCGCCCATGGTTTGTTGCGTCTGACCTCTTTACCTTCCCCAGCTATAGAGAGGGCTTTCCTAATGTGGTGATGCAGGCCGGCGCCCTGGGTATCCCTTCCATCGTGACCGACATCAATGGGAGCAACGAGATCATCATAGAGGGTAAGAATGGAACGATCATTCCTACGAGAGATACGGATGCCCTCTATCGCAAGATGACTGAGGCTCTCGAGCAGAGAGACCGACAGACAGAGATGTCCGCCCGGTGTCGCCCTCTGATCGCCTCCCGCTACCGGCAGGAGGATGTCTGGCGCGCCACACTGGAGATGTATAACTCGCTGTGACGTGAGAGTTAGCTGTGCTTCATTTAGTATATTGGTGAGATTAATTTGATATCTTTGCTGTAAGATAAATCGGCTATCCAATGATACTAGAAGAGTATAACCAAGACCTGCAAACGCATCACCTTAGTGAACTGCAAAGGAGGTGGGGTAGTACATGGACAGACGAAAAGCTTGATGCCTTTGAGAAATATGTCAAAGCCTACCTGACTATTCTCAATAAGTTCAAACGGCAGTTTGGGTGGAGGACAGTATACATTGATGCATTTGCAGGAAGTGGATCTTGCGGAGAGGAGGAACTCACTGGTAATGACGGAAGTCAGCCCCTCTTCGACCTTGACGTTATTGAGGATTTCACCATTGACGATTCCTATAAGGGAGCTGCCGAACGGGTCTTGGGGATAGAGGGAAAGGATCCTTTTGACTATTACTTCTTCATTGACAAAGAGAAGAATGCTATCGAAGGGCTGGAGCAGATGTTGCGTGAGAGGAATTATCTGTCTGGTCGTAACTGTTACTTTTCCTGCACTGATGCGAATGATCAGCTGAGAGAGATCTCGGACTCCCTGTCTAGAAGCACTGATAGAGCTTTGGCTCTCTTGGACCCTTTCGGAATGCAGGTAGAGTGGAGTACTATTGAGGCAATTAGTCGGACGCACTGTGATCTATGGATCTTAGTCCCCAGTGGGGTGATCATCAATAGGTTGATAAAAAGGGATGGTACTCTCTTGTATCCGGATAAGCTGTCCCGGTTTTTTGGCCTGTCCGAAGAAGAGATCTGTGAGATTTTCTACAAAAAGAGGGTGAGGAAATCACTCTTTGAGGAGGTTGAGGACACTGTGAAAATCAGTAATGCTACCATGCAAATAGCTATGGTCTATCTTACACAGCTCCAGAAAGTCTTTGAGTGCGTAATTGATGAACCGCTCGTCCTGTACAATAGCAGGAATGTCCCTATTTTTCACTTCGTCTTTGCCTCTCATAATGAGACGGCGAAAAAGATTGCCTCGGAAATTATTGCCCGTAAGAAAGGATAATGTCAACGAAGATTGAATGGACCGACAAGACCTGGAATCCCATAACAGGGTGTACGAAGAGGTCTCCTGGGTGCGCACACTGCTACGCCGAGGTGTTCTCTCGACGCCTTTGCGCAATGGGTCTGGCAAAGTATGAGAATGAGTTTCAGCTCACCCTTCACCCTCAGACGTTGGACGAACCAAAGACCTGGAGGAAGTCGCATAATATCTTTGTCTGCTCCATGAGTGACCTATTCCATGAGATGGTCCCCTTTGACTTTATAGATAGGGTGATGAGCACCATTGAGGAGACACCTCAGCATCGCTATCAAATACTCACTAAGCGAGCCGAGCGCATGAGCTCCTACTTCAGCCAACATGCGATCCCTAAGAATGTATGGCTGGGGACAACGGTTGAGTGTAGATCCGTCCTACATCGTATCGACATACTGAGACAAATGGATGCCACTGTGCGCTTCCTCTCCTGTGAGCCTCTCCTTGAAGATCTTGGAGAGGTGGACTTGTCTGGTATTGACTGGGTGATTGTAGGCGGAGAGAGTGGTCCTCATGCGCGTCCTATGAGTCAAGAGTGGGTGCTGTCACTAAGAGATCAAGTCAAGGTCAGCGGTGCTGCTTTCTTCTTCAAGCAGTGGGGAACATGGGGGAGTGATGGTATCAAAAGAAGCAAGCAGAAGAATGGAAAGCGACTGCAGGGTAAGGTCTGTCTCTTATACACATCTGACGCTGCCGACGACTCCTTACGTGTAG
>ERZ1031292.361-NODE-361-length-13309-cov-30.516976_pt1 | contig 13309 bp, 12 predicted proteins | sample MGYA00518215_ERZ1031292 | MGnify/ENA primary metagenome ERZ1031292 (study PRJEB33718, sample SAMN03159822) | human skin metagenome | collected 2014-02-25 | study: EMG produced TPA metagenomics assembly of the PRJNA266117 data set (Human skin bacterial metagenome... | reverse complement strand
CGAGATGCTCAGGAGTCTCGTGGGCTCGGAGATGTGTATAAGAGACAGCCGCCGATGCCCGCGGAGGAAACGGTTTCATGCAGGTGGCAGCATCGCACGCCGCCCTGCTCATGGCGCAGGGTGCGGGCCGTTTGCTGCGTGCAACCACCGACCGGGGTGTTGTCGCGATCCTCGATTCCCGCATCGCCACGAAGCGCTACGGATCTTTCATCCTGCGCTCCATCCCGCCCATGTGGACCACAACCGACCTCGACACCGTCACCGGTGCCCTCAAGCGGCTCATCGCCGCACGGCACAAAGGGTAGGAGCCACACGACGCAACAACCATGCTCAACAACCACTGTTTGACAACCGTTCTCGACAACAGCTGTCCGACAGCTATTCGGCTGCTGTTCGGCTGCTGTTCGGCAGCAGCTGCTCGACAACGACCAGAAACAAAGTCCTTAGATAGAAAGGTAACCGTATTCCCATGACCGCCCTCTCCTACCCTGAGGAAACACTGCCCGAGCTCGTCTTTTCCCACCAGAATGAGCTCACGGCAACGGCGATGATCGACACCAACCGGTCCATCACCTTCGGCGACCTCGCCCTCGAAATCGAGCACGTCGCCGCTGGGCTGCGCGCAGTCGGCATCGAGCCCGGGGATGTCGTCGGCGTGCGACTGGCCAATTCCATCGACTTCGCCGCTGCCTTCCACGCCTGCATCGTCGCCGGTGCGATCGTCATGCCCATCGGCGGGGAAGTACCGGACGACCCCCGGCCGGCCTACATCATCGACACCTCCACCTACCCGGCGCTCGCCGCATGCGAGGAGCGGATCGAAATCGGCTCCGTGCCTGTGAACCTCGACGGGCCATGCTGCTACCCCATTTCCTCCGGCACGACCGGGGCACCGAAGGTCGTGGTGCTGACCCACCGCAACCTCGTGGCCAACACAGTCCAATTTGGCGCGAAGGTACCGGTGCCGTACGGCAGCGTGTGCCAGTCTGTCCTGCCATTTAGCCACATTTATGGGCTCACCGCCCTCTTGAATGTGCCGTTGTATCTCGGTGCCACCGTCGTGGCGATGCCGTTTGAGGCGGAGCGGTTCATTACCGCCCACGAGAAATATCACGTGCATACCACGTTTATCGCCCCGCCCCTGGCCACGCTCCTTGCCCGCCACCCGCTCGTCGATTCGACCGACTTCTCCTCTCTGAAATACATGATCGTGGGCGCGGCTGCCCTCAACGTGGCCGACGGCACAAAGGCGGCGGAGCGGACCGGCTCACGCATGCTGCAGGGCTACGGCATGACGGAGGCTTCCCCCGTCACCCACCTGACCACCGCCTCGACCACTCCGCTGAGTTCCATCGGGCACCCGCTGCCGGACACGGAGCAGCGCATCGTCGATCCCGGCACGATTACGGACGTGCCCCAGGGTGAGGTCGGTGAGTTGTGGGTCGCAGGTCCCCAGGTCATGGCGGGCTACTACCACAACCCCACAGCAACCGATGCGACGCTTGTGGGCAGGTGGCTGCGCACGGGCGATCTCGCGCGCGTGTTGCCCGGGGGCGAGGTGGAGATCGTCGACAGGCTGAAAGACGTGATCAAGTACCACGGCTACCAGGTCTCACCCGTCAAGCTCGAGGCACTCATCACCGCCTGCCCTGGGGTCACCGATGCAGCTGTCGTCCGGGAGCTCCACGACGGCGAGGAAATCCCCGCCGCCTACGTCGTGGGAACCGCAACGGCGGAGCAGATCATGGCCTTCGTCGCCGAGCGCGTCCCCGGCTATGAGAAGATCCGCGCCGTCCACCATGTGGAGGCCATCCCCCGTTCGGCAGCGGGCAAAATCCTCCGCCGGGAGCTGCGTGCTCGGGACACCCAGGTTTCCTAAACTGCCCAGGCTGCCCGCCTCAACTGGGATACCACGGTGCAGGCAGAGGCAAAACACTAGAGAGCACATCAGATAACACATCGTCCGCAGCAACAAGCTGCGGACGTTTCCTTTTTCGCTTATGCCACAGCCCTCTCCGTGTTGGTGGTTTTATCGATCAGGACACCTCTTACGCGTCGTGGTCTTTTTCCCCACGGGACATAAAGAACCCTGCGGAAAGCAACATGATTGCCAGCGGATACGTGATTGCAGAGCCGATGAAAAGCGCGAACACGCCGATGATGGCTAGCGCACTGGCAAGCAGGATAAGGAAGAAAGTGCGAACAGGCACAGCCCTAAACATTTTCAATGGCTCCACCACAAAGGACCGCAGGGAACGATCCGCAGCTGCCGCTGTGACACCAATTGTGAAGAAGAATGGCAGCACCAGCCCCGCGAACGGGATAAATAGGGAGCTCAGCGAGGACACGGTCCACAGAATGATTCCGGCCGCCGCCGGTTGCCAGTGGCAGGGAAAATAAAAACACGCATTTTTCTCACCGCGCCAGATGTGCGTGGATGCATCGGCGACGATGCCGTGCCAGAGGCCCATGAGGACGGCAACGACGGTAGTCAACAGGATCCGATCGCCAAACTGAAGCTTGGCCCCCACCACGATTGATAGCCCGCTATAGAGGAGGAAAGGGAGCGACCAGCACCAAAGATCGCAGGCGAAGCGGTCCCACGCCACCTTTAAGGCAGTGATCGGGCTGAAGCGGGAATAGGTTACCCGCTCCTTCGTGGCTAAAGACATGCGTCTCCTCTCACAGATAGCGTCGAGGTGCCGGCGGGCCACGAAAATGGGCGTTATGGCCTAGGTGTCTGCACCTCGCGGTACGGCAACAACCGTCGCGGAGCCTGGAGCTACCTCCGTAAAACCGGCATCGTGGACAACCACGGCATCGGCGCGGGAGGCCTCTGCGATAAACTCCTCGTGGCTGACTTCCCTTACTGTGAGTGGGAACCCTGCCGTGGCCCACGCCTCGACCTCTGAGTATGGCCGTGACGCAACGAAGAGCATTGTCGCGTGCCCAACTTGGGCTGTTGCTTTTCCAAGGGACATTTTAAGGGACGTATCAATGAATACCCCACAAATTCCCTGGGAACTCCCTTGGTATTCATCAAACGGAAGATCGGTGCCACCAATCTGCAATTTATCTACACGGGGGTCGGTTGCGTGAACGGGCGCTGGGACGAAGGCACGGACGGAGGCGGTGCCGTGGGTAACCGTTACTCCAGGGACATCCTGTACGCGCTCCCAGGCGATGTTGCGCGCCCGCCGCGTGATCTTCCTAATCCGCTTTCCGTACCAGCGCGCAAACTCCGGGTTGTCCGCTGCCTGCGGGTCGAGCACCGTCGCGACAACGGCCTGTCCAGCCGCAACGAGTACATCGTTGCGGTGTGGCTTGTCCTGCTTGGGTAGGTTGACAACGAGGGCCATGGCGTATTCCTCGTCGCCGTCACTGTGCGTACTGTCGTGCAGGCCGGTGACGAGAGCGTCGTAGGAACGCCGCATCTACAGTACCCCCGCGATCGGCAGCACAGCATCGAGGCGGGAGTGGTTGAGGGACGTGTCGGCTACCGCTTTCAAGGCCGGCTTCGCCATGTAGGCCACCCCGAGGCCCGCTGCCCCCACCATTTCCATGTCGTTGGCTCCATCGCCGATGGCGATAACGCGCTCGAGGGGAATCCCCTCCCGCTCAGCGCACGCACGGGCAAAGCGTGCCTTTTCATGCTTATCGACGATCGTCCCCACGACCTTTCCTGTCAGCTTCCCGTCGCGCACCTCGAGGGTATTCGCGTGCGCATAGGTGATCCCCGCGCGGGCCACGAGACGATCCAAGACGGGGGTGAACCCGCCGGAGACGACGGCTGTCGACCACCCCAGCTCATTGCAGGCGGCCACGAGGTCGAGGGCGCCCGGGTTGAAGCTAATCGCATCGGCGACCTCCGCGAACACACTGTCGGGGATCCCCTCCAGGCAGGCGACCCTCTCCCGCAGGGACTCCGAAAAGTCGAGTTCGCCGTGCATGGCGCGGTCGGTGATCGCAGCCACTTCGGCTTTCTTTCCGGCGAAGCTCGCAAGCTCGTCGATAACTTCCGCATCGATGAGGGTGGAATCGCAGTCCATGACGACGAGCTTGCGCGCGAACGGATAGCGACCGCCCGGCACAAGCGCGATGTCCACCCCGGTGCGTGCGGAGAGGTCACGGATCGCCTGTGTGGTGTTCTCCCCTGGCTCGGTAGGAAGGGCGACGTGTGCAACAACAACGCTCAGAGGTTCGGTGCTCACCAGATCGATGCGAGAGGGAATCTCGGTGAGGTCCGTGAGGGCGTCGAGAAGCTCAAAGAGACCGGGCCCCGTGAAGTGCGGAGCCTGAAGAACAAGCCGGTGCGTCGGCCGCTCGTGGGGCGTAGCGAGCGTTGTTTCGGGACGCTGTCCGACGTTGAAGAGGTTGTCCTCGATGCCGTCCGTGTTCTCGAAGGAGCCTTCCGTGCTCATGAGGAGCTGGTCGCCGATGCGACGGATGGTGAGGCTCGCGAGTGGGTGTGAACCCAGGCCTGTGAGGAGTGTTTCCGTTGCCGAGTAGATGTTCGGGCCGACGGAGAGGATGTGGGAAGCGGTCATAAACCACTACTTTAACAAGCGAATCCCCGTAGGTATGTACCTACGGGGATAGTGCTAGTTGTTAACAGGAGTTCCTAAGCTCCTAGTGCCTTCCGACATGCATCTCAGCGCGGGCCTGCTCAACGAGGTGCGGGTAGTGCAGCTCGAAGGCCGGACGCTCGGAGCGGATGCGCGGCAGAGAGGTGAAGTTGTGGCTCGGCGGCGGGCAGGAGGTTGCCCACTCGAGGGAGTTGCCGTAGCCCCACGGATCGTCGACGGTGACGACCTCGCCGTAGCGCCAGCTCTTGAACACGTTCCAGAAGAACGGGAGAACCGAGATGCCGAGGATGAGGGAGCCAACCGTGGAAACCTGGTTGAGGAGGGTGAAGCCGTCGGTGTCGAGGTAGTCGGCGTAACGACGAGCCATGCCCATGTTGCCCAGCCAGTGCTGAACCATGAACGTTGCGTGGAAGCCGATGAAGGTGAGCCAGAAGTGGATCTTACCCAGCGTCTCGTCCAGCATACGGCCAGTCATCTTGGGGAACCAGAAGTACACGCCAGCGGTAGCGGAAAGGAAGATGGTACCGAACAGGGTGTAGTGGAAGTGTGCCACCAGGAAGTAGGAATCAGCGATGTGGAAGTCCAGCGGCGGGGAAGCCAGCATGATGCCGGTCATGCCACCGAAGAGGAACGTTGCCAGGAAGCCGACGGTCCAGAGCATCGGGGTCTCCATCGTGATGTGACCCTTCCACATGGTGCCCACCCAGTTGAAGAACTTCATGCCGGTAGGAACGGCGATGAGGAACGTCATGAAGGAGAAGAACGGAAGGAGCACAGCGCCCGTCGGGTATAGGTGGTGAGCCCACACAGCCATGGACAGGCCACCGATGGACAGCGTTGCGAAGATCAGGCCAACGTAGCCGAACATCGGCTTGCGGCTGAATACCGGGACAATCTCGGAAACGATGCCGAAGAACGGCAGTGCCAGGACGTACACCTCAGGGTGTCCGAAGAACCAGAACAGGTGCTGCCACAGGAGTGCGCCACCGTTGCCGGCCGAGAAGATGTGGCCACCCAGCTTGCGGTCGTACAGCACGCCCAGAGCGGCGGCGGTCAGAACCGGGAAGATGAGGAGCGCGATAACAGAAGCAACGAAAATGTTCCAGACGAAGATCGGCATACGGAACATCGTCATACCTGGTGCGCGGAGGCACAGGATGGTGGTGACCATGTTGATGGCGGAGGCAAGAGTACCGACACCGGTAGCACCCACACCGACAATCCAGAAGTCAGTGCCAACACCAGGAGAGTGGATAGCATCGCTCAGCGGAGCGTAAATCGTCCAGCCGAAGTCACCGGCGCCACCAGGGGTGACGAAGCCAGCACAGAACGCAACGATACCGATCTGGGTGATCCAGAAGCCGAAGGCGTTCAAACGCGGGAAAGCAACATCGGGGGCACCGATCTGAAGAGGAACAATGTAGTTAGCAAAGCCCCACACGATTGGCGTGCCGTATGCCAGCAGCATGATCGTGCCGTGCATGGTGAACAGCTGGTTGTACTGCTCGTTAGACAAGAACTGCATTCCGGGGTGGAACAGCTCAGCACGAATAAGAAGGGCCATGATGCCACCGATCACGTACCATACGTAGCACATGACGATGTACATAATGCCCAGCATTTTGTGGTCCGTCGTGGTGAGCAATTCCCAGAAGATATTGCCCCTACGACCGGTACCGTGCGGAAGTGGCCGTTCGGGTGCGACCGGACGGTCAACCCTTGGCGCAACAGCGGTCATTAGTTCCTCCTGACTTAGCGCCGTGGTGTGCAACTAGCTACACACCGCGACAGCTTTCGTTTCATACTTCTTTGAACTTTAATCCAATGCCCCCCACATTTTCCAGTGCCCAGAGAGCCCCAAAAATTCACTTCAACCCCGTGTTTTTCACCCCGGTGTGACTAATGTGACACGAACCTGCAGGTAGGTGCGCCCCACTTTTTTCCCAACCGCGACGGATCGCTTTTCCCTTCCGAAAAACCTGGCCAAAAAGGTTGCCCCAATAAGGCTTTAGTTGTCCCCCGCTCTAAGTAAATCAAATGGTTGATACGGCCAGATTGTTCAACGGACTCCATGGTAGTGTCGCGCCCCTCACATTCGTGTACGGCTATGTTTACGGCAACGCTCACAGCCACATACCGTTATATATAGAAGCCTCAAACAACACAACCGCCGACGGAGCAAAGCGCTCCGTCGGCGGTTGATTCTGTTTTCACTTCGTGCCACCCGCTCGCCCTCGGGACGCGCCCCGGACGATAGCGGGCGACACACCAGACAAGCACACGGCTCGGGATGGAAAGCCCGAGTCCCTTCCCCGAGTTCCATTCCCTTCAGGATCTACCGGCCTCCGATACTCCCGGTTTTTTATAGAGGTGCCGGTTCCCGATAGCGGTGCCGAGTTCCTTTTAGAAATCCCAGTCCGCGTCTTCCGTGTTCTCCACCGCGCCAATGACGTAGGAGGAGCCGGAGCCAGAGAAGAAGTCGTGGTTCTCGTCGGCATTCGGGCTGAGCGCTGAGAGGATGGCCGGGGATACTCGGGTCTCATCCGACGGGTACAGCGCCTCGTAGCCAAGGTTATTGAGCGCTTTGTTCGCGTTGTAGCGGAGGAAACGCTTCACGTCTTCTGTCCAGCCGAGCTCGTCGTACATGTCCTCGGTGTACTGTTCCTCGTTATCGTAGAGGTCCAGGGTGAGATCGTAGGTGTAGTCCTTCAGCTCATCCTTTTCCGCCTGGCTGAGGTTATCCTGCATCCGCTGGTACTTGTAGCCGATGTAGTAACCATGAACCGCCTCATCACGGATAATGAGACGAATAATGTCGGCGGTATTTGTCAGCTTTGCGTGGCTCGACCAGTACATGGGGAGGTAGAAGCCAGAGTAGAAGAGGAAGCTTTCCAGCAACGTGGACGCAATCTTGCGCTTGTACGGGTTCTTTCCGTCGTAGTCGCGCAGGATGATTTCACCCTTACGCTGCAGGTTCACGTTCTCCTCCGACCAACGGAACGCGTCGTTGATCATCGGCGTGGATGCCAGCGTCATGAAGATATTGGAGTAGCTCTTCGCGTGTACGGACTCCATGAACGCAATATTGGTGTAGACGGCCTCTTCGTGGTGCGTGACGGCATCAGGGATGAGGGAGACAGCACCCACCGTGCCCTGAATCGTATCCAGGAGCGTCAGCCCAGTAAACACGCGCATGGTTGCGATCTGCTCGGTTTCATTGAGCGTGTTCCAAGACGGAATGTCGTTAGACACCGGAATTTTCTCCGGAAGCCAGAAGTTACCGGTCAGACGATCCCAGACCTCCTGATCCTTTTCGTCCTCAATCTCGTTCCAGTTAATTCCGGACAACGGGGCGCTAAAATCCTGCTTTGCAATGTGCTGCGCCGGCGATGGTGAGTGCTGGTATGCCACTGACAAATTCCTTTCAGACAACCGAACTTTCTTCTCTATAGTACCCGGATTCAACCAACCCTTTGCCTCGCCTGTTTCCCCCTCCCCTTGCTCGACGCATCACCCCCTCATCCCCGGTGTCTCTCATCCCTTGCGGCTCCCATCGCCTGTTCCTCTCACCTCTGCGCCACACACGCCCACCTGCGTCGCGTATGCCAGGCACACACCCCACCTGCGTGCGCCGAAAATCAACGATGGTTGATGAAAGTGCAGGAGCGAGCATCCCGAGGTTACAGCCCCACCTTCAGCCTTCGCGGCGGAGTACTCACCCCTGGTTCTTACACATAGCAAACGTTTAGGGGGTAATCCAAGGAATGAAACACGAGAAAAATACGAGGACAATCGTAGGATCTTTAAATTTTTCGGACACTAAAGCAATAGGATGATCATTAGTTATCCAGTTACCTATTCGACTTTCTATTTGACTCCCGCCAATAAAGGAGACCCCCATGGCCCTGTCACGTCGCACAAATCAGGCCACGCCGAAATTGGAGTCGGTTCTGGACACGCTCGGCTCAGACATTGTCTCCGGCGTGATTGCCCCAGGTACCGTCTTCACACTTCAGGATCTTTCAGACAAATACTCGATATCACGCACAGTCGCACGCGAGGCGATGCGTGCGCTTGAGCAGCTTGGCCTGGCAAAGTCCTCCCGGCGGGTGGGTATCACCGTTCTACCCAAGGATAATTGGGCAGTTTTCGATGATGACATTATTTCTTGGCGCCTCGCCTCCGAAACGGAACGGGATGATCAGTTGTTGTCCCTCACAGAACTCCGCGTAGGCATTGAGCCCATCGCTGCCCGGCTTATGGCCTGCAGGGCGAAGGAGGAACAGCGTAAGGAACTCCGCGTCCTCGGTGAGAAGATCCACCAGCTCGGGTCCCGCGGCATGGGCAACAGTGACCAATTCCTCGACGCGGATATCCGCTACCACACGCTCCTCCTCGAGGGCAGTGGCAACGAGATGTTCATTAATCTTGCCCCGACGATCGCAGCCGTCCTCGTTGGCCGCACCCGTTCAGGGCGGATGCCACATGTACCGCATCCGACGGCCATGCATATGCATAGGGAACTAGCCAACGCGATCACAATGCACGACCCCGACCGGGCGGAGCGTTCCGCGCAAGCAATCCTCGCCGAGGTACGCGACGCACTGACCGCGGGGAGCAAGTAGGCAGGCAAACAACGATCTGCCGATGCGCAAGACGGCAGGCGAGTTTATGTGTGCAAATAGCCGTGCACCGGATGACCGTGGGTGTAATAACCGCGTGGTGAATGGATCAGTAACAGCTCAGTAATGGCTCGTAACGGCTCACGCCGTGTGGTGTTTGTGCCTCGCCTGCTGCGAGAAAGGGAACGCGGACGGGCGCGCCCCGGCCACTTACCCCCGCAGTAAGCGCAAATTCTAGACTAAACGTCATCTGCAAAACGGAAAAACAACCCCCGCCTGGCAGCACGATCCAACACGGATATGCCCGGCGGGGGTGTTTTGGTTCGCCCTACAGCATGCAGGACACGCAGCCTTCAACCTCGGTTCCCTCGAGGGCAACCTGGCGGAGTCGGATGTAGTACAGCGTCTTAATGCCGTGAGTCCAGGCGTAGATCTGAGCCCTGTTGATATCGCGCGTCGACGCCGTGTCCTTAAAGAACAGGGTGAGCGACAGACCCTGGTCGACGTACTTGGTTGCTACCGCATACGTGTCGATGATGGCCTTGTAACCGATCTCGTAGGCATCTTGGAAGTACTCCAAGTTGTCATTGTCCATGTGCGGTGCTGGGTAGTAGACACGGCCGATCTTGCCCTCCTTGCGGATTTCGATGCGGGAGGCAATCGGGTGGATCGAGGACGTGGAGTTGTTGATGTAAGAGATCGACCCCGTCGGTGGGACAGCCTGCAGATAGCGGTTGTACAGGCCGTTCTCCATCACATCACGCTTCAACTCTGCCCAATCCTCAGCCGTGGGAACGTGCACTGTCGACGCGTCAAAGATCGCCTTGATCTTGTCCGTCTTGGGAGCGAACTCCGCCGGATCGTAGCGGTCGAAGAACGCACCGGAGGCGTAGTCGCTCGTGTCAAACTTGGTGAACGTCTCGCCGCGCTCCTTGGCAATCTTGTTGGACGCGCGCAGGCACTGGTACATAACGGCTGCGAAGTACGCGTTGGTGAAGTCCAGCGCTTCCTCGCTGCCGTAATGGATGTGCTCGCGACCGAGGTAGCCGTGCAGGTTCATCTGGCCGAGACCGATGGCGTGCGCGTTGTCGTTTCCCTTCTTGATGGAGGGAACGGAATCAATGGAGGTCTGCTCACTGACGGCGGTGAGGCCACGGATGGCGGTCTCAATCGTCGTCGCGAAATCCGTCGAATCCATTGCCATCGCAATGTTGAGGGAGCCGAGGTTACACGAGATGTCCTCGCCCACCGTGGCGTAACTGAGGTCCGCGTTGTACTCGGAAGGGGTTGCCACCTGGAGAATCTCGGAGCACAGGTTCGACTGTGTGACGCGCCCCTCGATCGGGTTCGCGCGGTTCACGGTGTCCTCGTACATGATGTAGGGGTAGCCGGACTCGAACTGGATCTCTGCCAGGGTCTGGAAGAAGTGCCGGGCGTTGATCTTCGTCTTGTGGATCCGCGGATCTTCCACCATCTCGTAGTAGTGCTCGGAGATCGAAACATCGGCGAATGCCTTGCCGTACACACGCTCAACGTCGTACGGGGAGAACAGGTACATGTCATCGTTCTTCTTGGCCAGCTCGAACGTGATGTCTGGGATAACGACACCGAGGGAGAGAGTCTTGATCCGGATCTTCTCGTCGGCGTTTTCGCGCTTGGTATCCAGGAACTTCATGATGTCCGGGTGGTGTGCATGCAGGTACACAGCGCCTGCGCCCTGGCGGGCACCGAGCTGGTTGGCGTAGGAGAAGGAATCCTCAAGAAGCTTCATCACGGGAATGACGCCGGAGGACTGGTTCTCGATCTTCTTGATCGGGGCACCCTCTTCGCGCAGGTTACTGAGAAGCAGAGCGACGCCACCGCCGCGCTTGGACAGCTGCAGTGCGGAGTTGATAGCACGACCGATGGACTCCATGTTGTCCTCGATACGCAGGAGGAAGCAGCTCACCGGCTCACCGCGCTGCTTCTTTCCGGAGTTCAGGAACGTCGGCGTCGCCGGCTGGAAACGGCCGAGGATGATCTCGTCCACGAGGTTGCGTGCGAGGTCTTCGTCGCCGGCTGCGAGGGTGAGCGCGACCATGCATACACGATCCTCGAAGCGCTCCAGGTAGCGCTGTCCGTCGAAGGTTTTCAGCGTGTAGGAGGTGTAGTACTTGTACGCGCCGAGGAAGGTCTTAAACCGGAATTTGTGCCCGTAGGCCTGGTCATAGAGGCTCTTGATAAATTCGAAGTTGTACTTCTCCAGAACTTCCTTTTCGTAGTAGTCGTTATCTACCAGGTAATCGAGCTTTTCCTGCAAGTTGTGGAAAAAGACCGTGTTCTGGTTGACATGCTGGAGGAAGAACTGACGAGCGGCAGCCCGGTCCTTATCAAATTGGATCTTGCCATCGGCATCGTACAGGTTCAGGAGAGCGTTAAGGGCGTGGTAATCCAGCTGTTCACCGGACATCACCGGTTCCGCTACTGTTTTCCCCAGGTCACTCATGGTTTCAGTCCTAGCCTTTCACCATTGTCTACTATTCCCCGGCGGACGTGCTCGACATCCTCGGGGGTTCCTAACAGTTCAAATCGATAAAGGTACGGCACCTTGCACTTCTGACTGATCACGGTTCCCGATGTTCCGTAGTCCGGTCCGAAGTTCAGGTTCCCCGACGAGATTACGCCACGTATGAGGTCGCGGTTGTGCCTATTGTTGAGGAAGTGGATAACCTGCACGGGAACGGGCTTCGGTGGCTCGCCGCGCATGCTCACCCCTCCCCCGTACGTCGGACAAATGAGCACGTACGGCTCGTCGACGATGAGGTCCGGGTCCTTCCTTTTGAGCGGTATTCTCGCGCTCGGTAGTCCCAGCTTGTCGACGAACTTGCGGGTGTTCTCCGTCGTCGATGAGAAGTACACCACGAGCATGACTCGTTTCCACCTCTTCTTCGCTTGCATTACACACTGAAAAGCCCGCCCGATAAGGACGAATTGGGTCGAAGTTATCAAGCGGGCTCACATTATCCGTGCCACTACAGTGGCACCGCGTCAGCCCCACGCGCGGGAGCTGGCCTCATGGTTTTAAGTTTTACGTCGCGCTTATGCGGCTTAAGCAGCCTTGGCAGCGATCTCACGAATACGGTCGGGGCGGAAGCCAGACCAGTGATCGTCGTCGACGGTGACAACAGGTGCCTGAAGGTAGCCGAGAGCCATAACGTAGTCGCGTGCCTCGTCATCCATGGAGATATCCACAACGGTGTAGTCCAGGCCGGCCTTATCCAGTGCCCTCTTGGTTGCTCGGCACTGCATGCACGCGGGCTTGGTGTACAGGGTGATAGACATCGCGCTTTACCTTCTACTCAAATCCAGGTTTATCTTCTTCAGAACTACAAACACGGTGTACACCGGTGGTTGAGCACCGGAACCAGGCTGTAGCTCGTAACAGGTACTAACACTATCCGTTGGGGTGAGTTTTCGCAATATCTACTACATATAGTAGTTACAAAAGTGAAATTCGCAGGTTGTTTTCCGCCGAGCCACTACATCTTGACGCGAGTTACACGAGTGAAATTACAGAGAGTCGATTCCGCCTCACGTAACCGCTGGTCAACGAGAAGCACCGTTATCAAATCGTTATAAACGAGGATTGTGAGGTCCCTCACCTCTTCACGGAAGTTCACTCTCTTCTCAGAAGATTACAGAAGTAAACAGAATGCGAAAACACGCCGAAACATTCTTGTCACAAAACGGTCACACCCCACACGGCGGCAAACGAAGGCACCAAACCACCATCATCTCCCGAGCCGTCTATCCCCGCAGAATCGTCGGTAGCTAGCGAGCCCTTGCCGAGACAATTCCGAGCCAATGCCGAGCCAGCAACCACCCTAGTGGCACGCCAAGCGACCGGCCGTAGCAGCACCCACGCCAGCGACAAGGCCTGTGACAGGGCCAGCAACAAAGCTACGCGCGAACAACAGCCGGAGCCACCCAAAGTTCAGCCACGACGCTTTTCGCAACATCTGCCCTCCACTACGTACACCCACCTTTCCGGTATGTACGTTCACCTTCCGGCACGCACGCCTACTTTCCGCTACGTACGCCCGCCTTTGGCTTCCAATAGCC
>ERZ1031292.359-NODE-359-length-13369-cov-19.196560_pt1 | contig 13369 bp, 16 predicted proteins | sample MGYA00518215_ERZ1031292 | MGnify/ENA primary metagenome ERZ1031292 (study PRJEB33718, sample SAMN03159822) | human skin metagenome | collected 2014-02-25 | study: EMG produced TPA metagenomics assembly of the PRJNA266117 data set (Human skin bacterial metagenome... | reverse complement strand
TTTTCGACCTCTCTATCAATCACACGTCGGCTGTAATCTACACCGGTAAATTCCTTCACATCCATGCGGTCAAATATAGCGCGTTTACGAGCGGAAATAAACCCTAGTTCCGGATTTGTGGCGGTTCTGCTTCCGGATTTGTGGCGCTCCTAGTTCCGGATTTGTGGATTTTTCCTCAATCTTTCGTATGGGAGATGGTTTCTCCATCACCTTTCTGTTCGATTCCTGACCGTTCCGCGTGACTGCCTCGTCTAGTCTCGGTTCCATGAGTTCCCTTCCGCATAGCGACATCATGCTTTTCGACGCGGTCCATGATGCTGCGACCACACTTTCCCCGCCTTCTGCATCGCGCCACTGTTGAGACCGACCACGCCACCGCGCTGTTTCTCCGCCAGAGGGCGCTTGCTTTTCAACGCTTCTACCTCGCCCTTAACTGCGACGACACGAAGGAGATCCAGTCTGCGGCCCGCATCCTTTCGGCCGAACTGGAAAAGGAGATGAGCAAGTAATGACCGCACTTTCTGCGCAGGACTTTGTCACCACCGACGAACAAAAGCGCGTGATGCTTGATACCGAGTGGGATCTTGTCTCCGTCGACCAAGTACCAGCAGACAACCCGGTTCTGACCTACGTGTCCGCCCAATCTGCCGCTGGCAAGAGCCATATGGTGAGCAGGCTGCAGCTCACCCGCCCGGGCGTGGTGGTCGATTCCGACGAGATCCGGCTTCTGCACCCCTGTCTCGACGATATTGTCGCCGCCGATGAGATTCGGATGGACGTGCTGTCTAACGAACCAGTTGGTTTCGTCTTCGCCGGCATTCTCGACAGGTGCCGCACACACAGGTTTAACGTCTATCTGGAAAACACGCTCACTAACACAGAAACTGTTAAACGCACCATCCGCGACTTCGCCGACGCCGGCTACTCCATCGTCGTGGAGCTCGTTGCCACTCCCGGTGAGGTCAGTCGTCTTGGCATCGCTCAACGCTACTTTGCTCAACAACAGCTTGCGCTCCCCTCGCCCAGGTGGACGAGCATGTCCGGGCATGATCGTGGCTACAGCGCGTCCCCGAGGCGATCCTTCCCGTAGATGACGCCGTCGACACCTTCCGCGTTTGGTACGACGGGAAGTGCGTGGGTGAGTTCACCGGTGCGCATGAAACCCGCGAGTCTCTGCAACATTACCGCCAACTTTTCGACGCCCGCGACGATGCATCCTTCCACTCTGAGCTCCGCGCTACCCTGCCTACTATCGAAGATCTCGCGGAGCGTTCAGAGAAGGTGTTCCCGCTTTACGATTACCTAAACGGGCTTTCGAAGGAGACAAGCCGGTAGTTGCCAAACATGCCAAGCACGGCAGCGACAGCGACGGAGATTCCCACAACGATGATCCAGGACTGTGCGATGAGATCTTTATTGTCTGAGGACAGTCCGCTTTCCACGCAGTAACTAAAGGCATCACCCGGTGCGGAGGATCCCTTCGCGTCCTTCCCCTTGTAGGATGCCCAATCTTCGTCAGTGAAGTCGTGACCGAGCTTTGTCTCGTCCTCTTCTACTTTCGCCATGCACTGTTGGAAGGCTTCGAACACCTTGGGATCGTTCTTTTCAGACTCCGCTGCGACAGCTCCGGGAGCTGCAACGACTCCCCCAGCGAGTGCGATACTGACTGCAACGGTTGCTGCAAGTCCACGACTTTTCATTTTTCCTTGCCTTTCATGCACTGCCCGCCGGATACGAGCATTTGCTTCGATACTTGAAAATGTAGCAGCCAGTGGCCATATCTGGGGATCATGCATAAAAACGGCCCGGTAGGAACTACCGGGCCGAGCGACACTCACCACTTACAAGTCATGGCGAGGAATTTTCTCCTACTTCGGCAGGATGGAGTAGAGACCACCGATCCCCAGGAGGGTAAGGAAAATCAGAAGAGACCAGGCAGAAGCCGCAACGGCAGGATCATCGTCCACCAGGGCTTGTTCGAAGCACAAGGTAGTAAAGTCGCCTGGGGCAGTGGAACCCTGTGAATTTGCATTCGCCTTAATGGTGTCCCAGTTAGCAGCGATGAGCTCATCGGTAGGATAAATCTGCTTGTATCCGGCTTCCGCTACACCACCGCAAATCTCAAAAATATAGGAAAGCGCAACATTGCTATCAACATACGGATTGCTATCAGCGGTGGCGGTGGGAGCAGCAACGACACCTCCTGCCACTGCTACAGATAAGGCGGTTGCGGAAGCAAGTGCGCGAAGCTTCATGGGAGTTCTCCTTACGGGAAAGGTATGGTCAAGCGCGGGATTCCCACGCCTTTACCAATAACCGTACCTATTTACCAGCTTTCGTGCAGCCTTTTGACAGCTTTTCAACCGTTTTCTTTAAAGAAAAGCCCGGGAGGAAAACCTCCCGGGCACGATGCGATTGAGATCAGCCGATTTTAGCGGGGCAGGCTGATGATGCCTTGCTGGTCGAGGAAGTTGGCGACAACACCGGCAAGGCCCAGGGAGCCTGCGATGATCGCGAGCAGAATTCCGATGGCCGGACCCTGCTTCTCCGGATCCTTGGAGGCCAGCGCCTCTTCCATGCACAGGCTGAAGGAATCGCCGGTGGCGGAGGAGCCGAGGTTATCGGTTGCGTCCTTATATTCCTTCCAGCCCTTGTCTGCAAGGTCAGTGTTGAGCGCTCCGTCAACCTTCTGGCCGGCCTTCACCAGGTCATCGGCGGTGGTCATGCAGCGCGAGAAGTCATCGGTCCACTCGGTGGCGCCTGCAGCCGGGGCGGCGACGATGCCGCCGGCAAGGGCGATGGACACTGCGGTGGCAGAGGCAATTGTGCGGGAGGTGAAAGTCATGGGTCTCTCCTTTTTCACATGAATCGATGTCAATATGCCATATCCGGTCACCCGGACAGTGGAGGCCACTGTATCAAATTGACAATTCCTATTACCCCACCGCGATATTGCTACCTGCTTATTCTTTGTGTGTCACCTGGGGCGACGTTTGTTGTGGCCCCTCCCCCGGCCTCCCTACGCGAAGCGCCCCCTTCCACCTACGGGTGAAAGGGAGCACCGGCGTTAATTTATTAGAGCAGATCCTTCATGATCGGATCGGCAACCTTGAGGGCAGCCTCGCGGGCATCCTCTGCCGTCCAGGAGTCCAGAGCGTAGGCAGCCATCTGCTGACAGGTGGACATGTCGTGCAGGCGCAGAGCGGCGCGCACGGCGTTGACCTTCTTCGGCGCCATGGAGAGGCTGGACACGCCGAGGCCCACAAGCACGAGGGCGAGCAGCGGGTCACCGGCGGCCTCACCGCAGACACCGATGTACTTGCCCGTCTTGCTACCGCCGTTGCAGGTCTCCTTGATCATGGAGAGCACGGCCGGCTGCCACGGGGTGAGCAGGTGGGCGAGCTCGCCCTGCATGCGGTCGGCGGCCATCGTGTACTGGGACAGGTCGTTGGTGCCGATGGAGGCGAAGTCGACAATGGACAGCACCTGGCTGGAGCGGATAGCGGCAGCAGGGGTTTCCACCATGATGCCCACCTTGGGCAGGCCGTAGCCGCGAGCCTTGGCGGCGAACCACTTGGCCTCGTCGACGGTGGCGACCATCGGGGCCATAACCCAAAGCTCAGCCTTCGTCTTACGGTGAGCGAGGGCAAGTGCTTCCAACTGGTCGTCGAGAAGCTCCTCCTTGGCCTGCGTGAGGCGGATGCCACGGCGACCAAGTGCGGGGTTCTCCTCCTCGCCGAGGTTGGCGAAGCTAAGCGGCTTGTCGGCGCCGGCATCGATGGTGCGGACGACGACGCGACGGTCACCGAAGGCCTCGAGGACCTGCGTGTAGGTCTCCACCTGCTCCTCCACCGTCGGAGCGGAGTCGCGGTCGAGGAAGAGGAACTCGGTGCGGAAGAGGCCGGAACCCTCGAGGTCGAAGGTGGCAGCCTTGCGGGCGTCGTCGGCGGTGCCGATGTTAGCCAGCAGCTTCACCTTGTGGCCGTCACGCGTGGAGCCCTCGCCGGAGGAACCGGCCAGCGCCTGGGCGCGACGACGGGAGCGCTCCTCCAGCTCGTTCGTGTCCGTATCGGTCGGGTTGACGATGACCTCACCAACGCCACCGTCGAGAGCAATCTGCGTGCCCTCCTCGAGGTGCTCCTCCACACCAGCAACCTGGACGGCTGCCGGAATGCCGAGCTGCGCGGCGAGGATGGCCGTGTGGGAGGTGGGGCCACCGGCGGCGGTGACAATACCCAGGACGGTCTCGGGGCTGAGCGTTGCGGTCTCCGCGGGTGCGAGATCGTGGGCGACGAGGATGGCGGGCTCGTTAAGCTCCGGCACGCCCGGCTCCGGCACGCCACGCAGACGAGCGATGGCACGGTCACGAATGTCGTACAGGTCGGTCACGCGCTCGGCCATGTAGCCACCGATCTTGCGAAGCTTGCCGGCGTAGACCTCCACAGCCTCGTGGACTGCGGCGGTCACGCCCAGGCCCTTCTTCAGCTGCTTGTCGACGCCCTTGATGAGCGCTTTATCGCGGGCAAGACCGGCGGTGGCGGAAAGGATCGCCTTGGATGCCTCGGGGGCCTTCTCCGCGCGGGCGAGTAGACCCTCGGCTACCTGGCTAAAAGCGTCGCGTACGCGCTGGCCGTCGGCCTCTACGTCGGTGCAGGCCGGCTCATGCACGTCCACGCCAGCGGCCGGGGTAATGCGCACAGCAAGGCCCGCAGCGGTGCCGGACGAAACGCCGATACCGTGAAGTACTACACGATCATTCATGTCGAATCCTTTCCGTCGTACCCAGCCGCACTACGTGCAGGGTCAGGTACGCGATTTCTTCCTTTGTCAGTTCTGTATCAAACCGGAGCTCGATGATAGTAGTGATTTGTTCCACACATCCGGAAGCATCCGGGTAGAGGGTAAATATATGATCTGCTAGCTGTGATTTTTCGTCTGCAAGCTGGTCACCACGGGCCAACCTGACAAACAAGTAGCGCAAGTGCGTTATGAACCGCGCAACGCTCATCGTAGATGAATCCAGCGGAACACCGTAGTGCGAACCGATGACCTCCAACATCTGCTGAATGACACCGGTCATTTGGTACGTGTAGGAAAGGTCACCGCTCGCAAAACCGGCGTTTACCAGGTGCAGAGCAATAGCTACAGCCTCTGAATCCGGTAACTCCACATCGATTTTGCGATTCACCGCAGCAATGAAGGCCCGCGCCAGCAGGTACTCCTGCGGGTACAGGTTCTCCACCTCACTTTTCAGCGGGTAGACCATCGGCTGATGGTCCTTGGAACGCTGAATCGCAAAACCGAGGTGATCCGCGATCGCGATGATGAGGGTGATCTTGTCTTTCAGCTGGCCAGAGGGGGCAACCTCCTCCAGCGCTTCCGACACAATTGCAACGTGCTGCGACGGAATGAAAGACAGCATCTCGGCCAGGTGATCGGGGTCGCGCCCGTCCGTGGGAACAAAGACCTTTTGGATTTTGTCCTGCGGAATGACGTCGCCCCGGTGCGCCTGGAAACCAATCCCGCGACCGGTAGCGATGACTTCCCCCGAGGAGGCTTTAGCCAGCACGACGTTGTTGTTAAACACACGCAGTATTTTCACTGGCTCGCACCTTCCCATAAGGAGTCGTACCTACATCTTCACTGAGAGTACAGGTTCACCCGTCTGAACGGTGCCCGATGAGGCCTCTGTCACGCTTTCTAGCGACTTCGAGTTTACAACGGTCACGATAACGGTGGGGTCGTAACCGGCAGCCTTGACGGCCTCGAAGTCGACCTCGGCAAGCGGGTGTCCCACATCGACAAATTGCTTCTTTTCCACTTGGGGGGTAAACCCGGCGCCCTTCATCTTCACGGTGTCGACACCAACGTGGACGAGAATCTCCATGCCATCGTCCGTTTTGATGCCGTAGGCGTGACCGGTTTTTGCCACGGAAATGATCCTGCCCGAAACCGGAGCAACAACGGTACCCGTCGTGGGGACTACCCCCACGCCTGTGCCCAGTGCACCAGCGGCAAAGGCCGGATCCGACAGTTCCTTCTGCGAAACCACAGTGCCCGAAACCGGAGCGATCACCATCACATCGTTCTTCTCGTTCGGGAAAGCGGACTCGACTGCGGGTGCCTCCTCAGCGGTTGCTGCCGAGGACGCAACGGCGGTTGCCGTGGCGGCTGCCGGAACGGCAGCTGCGGTCTCCCCGTCTCGCTCTGCGGCGACGCGGGCGAGGATCTCCGCACGCTCCTCCGGGGTGCGGTAATCGGTGAAGTAGATGGCCGCGAACGCCGTAAGGAAGGCGACGGCGACAGCGATGGCGTAGACACCCATCGGCTTGAACACCGAGATAGTGACCAACGAAGTGAACACGAAGGCGTTCGTGGTCACACCGTTAGAGCCGAGGCTCAGAACGGCGATCGCCAGACCACCGGCGAAGCAGCCGAGGAGCATGCGCGGGTAGACGCGCTTGAACCGGAGGTGAATGCCGTACAGGGACGGCTCGGAAATACCACCCATGAGGCCGGCAGCGAGAGCGGAGCCGGCGGTCTGTGTCATGAGCTTGTCCTTATCCTTCATGGACAGGGCGAGCACACCGGCGGTGGCACCGAAGCAGGCAAAGTTCCATGCGCCCATCGGGCCTTGGATGAAGTCGTAGCCCAGCGTGTCGATGTTGATGAGCATGAGGGCGTTGAGTGGCCAATGCAGCCCCAGCGGCACGAGGAACGGGTAGAGCATCGGGATGAGGATGGCGAACACGAACGGGGCGTTGCCGTTGAGCCAGGCTAGGCCAGTACCGATGATGTTGCCGAGCCAGATGCCGAACGGTCCGATGAGGAACGCGGTGATCGGCATGACGATGATGAGTGTGAGGAAGGGCAGGAACACGATGTGTACGGAGGAAGGGATGACCTTCTGGAAGAAGCGGTACACAATTGCTGCCACGGCAGCCATCATGAGCGGAACGAAGACGTTGCCGCCATAGCTGTTGAGCAGGAGCTTCATTCCCAGGATCGGGATGGAGCAGGTCTCGGTGCCCAGGGCATCGTTGGCCACGCACGTGGCGGCTGGGTTGTCCTGCAGTCCCATGAACTCGGGGGTCATGAGCGCCAGCATGATCGCGGAGGAGACCCACGGGTCAATCTTCAGCTTCTTACCCGCGTTGTAGGCCACCATGACAGGCAGGAAGTAGAACACGGACTGGTACATGGCCTCAAGGAAGAACCAGATCGGTGCCCTGTTCGGGTCATGGGTATCGACCACATGGAAGCCCTCCATCACAGCAATAAAGGCGATGACTAGAGATGCGCCGAGGAGAATGCCGATGATCGGGCGGAAGGAATCGGACAGGTACTCGAAGAAGGTGTCCAGCCACGGGAAGCGGCCCTTGCTCTTGGCGCGAGCTTCCGCCTTTACGTCGGCGTTGGAACGGCTGTCCTTCTTGCCGCCTTCGTTGCGGTTTTGCATCTCCGGCAGGGCGGTGAGCGCGTTGTACACGTTCGGAACGTCTCCACCGATGATGACCTGGTAGCGGTCGCCGCTTTGCGGGACGGCACCGAGGACCTTCTCGTTGCCCTCCAAGCGGTCCTTATCAACGATGGAATTGTCTTTAAGCTCGAAGCGCAGGCGCGTCGCGCAGTGCGTGACGGCACGGATGTTGTCCGCGCCACCGACGCCGGCGAGGATATCCGCCGCCACGTTCTTCATTGTCGTAGCCACTTACATACTCCTTCGATCGTGACTAGTGTGCACGCATGAAAAAAGACCCGAGGTTTAACAAACCGCGCACACGAAAAAGGTGTGCGTTTTGTTAAACCTCAGGTCTTGCCTCAATACGTTTTACCGTTTAAGTAACAACCCTGACGTGTTGTTATTTGTTTCAGAAATTGACCCTACACCTCACAAGCTGATTTGAAAAGTCAGTTATGTCACACCCGGTGAGCGTTAACGCTCATGCAGGCTTTTAGTGCGGGTACACGCCGGAAAGGAGCCACAACCCGCCGTAGATGGAGACAAGGGGCTCGGGAAGCTCTGGGGTGACGACTTTGCAGTTAAAGAAGTCCTCCCGTGTCATGACCAGGGGCTTGTACTCATTGACGAGCACCTCGTCGGGCCCCAGGTGCTCAATTTTCGATTGTGCCGTCACCCGCACCGGCATGCCGGTCAGACTCCTGCCCTCACCATCGGTGTAGGTGTAAGCGGCCAATGGTTGCGATGGTCCGTTACTGCCGCTTGGCGGGTATGTGTTGGATTCGAGAGACCACCCCGGTGGCAGAGTGGGCGGAAATAGCCGCGCGGTAAAGGGCTCGTTTGTTTCGCCCGTTCGCACCCACACCTGAGCGTTTGAGCCGAGGGGCTGCTTCGCTTCCACCCCTGTGGTCGGCCCTTCGAAGTTCGTGGCCACGAGTTTGTGGGCATCGGTACCGCACGGCTGGTATAGCAGTTCCGTCGCGCCGTCGTCCGCGCGGGCGATTCCCACCCGGCCCTCAATCATTCCCGGGGTATAGATGAGAAAACTGTACCCGTGGTTGAATGGGATTCCCGCCCAGATAAAGCCATAGCAAACCCCAATGACCAGCGGTATAGCCATGAGAAACCAGGCAAACCGCGTCAGCACCTTAGCCACACGCGCGGGCACAGTGTCCACACGCGCGGGCGCATTGCTCGCGCTAGTTTTTTGGGACGCACTCATAGCCTTATTTTATTCCATCACACCCTGCCACTTCTCGGCCAACGAATCGATCGTCTCGTGCGCGTTGAGGCCACTCGGTTGCGGCACCACCCACAACTCCACGGTGGCGGGCCATCCCTCGGGGATAAACTCCCCTTCCTGCCTTCCTAGCTTCGCCTTTGGCTTGCGGAAGGCCTGCCGGTGGGCGGTGATGCCGACAATGGCCACCTTTTCGGGTTGTAGCTTTTCGACGAGTCGGAGCACCCCCTGCGCGCCCTCACGTAGTTGTTCGGCGGTGAGCTCCGAGGCCTTCGACGTTGCCAAGCCAGAAACGAAGTTGGTGATGCCGATGCGACGCTCCTCCAGCATGTGAACGTCCTCGTCTTTTAAGCCCCGTGAGGCATCCACCTCGTAGGGAGTAAGCCCCGCGCGGTAAAGCGACGGCCAGAATCGGTTCCCTGGATGGGCAAACGGCGCGTTGACGGCGGCAGTCCACGGGCTGGGGTTCACCCCGACGATAAGGAGTGCGAGCCGCTCCGTTTCCCCCTCGACGGGGAGGAGATCGTCGACGGGTTTCCTTCGGAAGCCCGCAAGATCGACTCGGGTGGGTTTGGCACCAGACAGTGGGGAGGGACGTCGAGAAGCAAACTGCATATTTCCACGTTAACGCGAAAAGGCCAGTGCCTAAAAGGCGCTGGCCATTTAACAGTTTGACGTAGTCAAACTTGACGTAGTCAAACTTGACGAAGTCGAACTACTTAAACTCTTCGTCCATGATTTCGCGGAGCTGCGTTGCGGACTTGTCAAAGAGCTCCTTCTCGTGCTCATCGAGGTCGAGCTCGATGACACGGTTGACGCCACCGCGGTTGATGATGGCGGGGGTGCCGAGGTAGATATCGCTCTGGCCGTACTCACCCTTGAGCAGGGCAGAAACCGGGAGTGCGACGTACTGGTTCTTGAAAATGGCCTTGGTCAGGCGGGCAAGGCCCATGCCAATGCCGTACGAGGTAGAACCCTTGGCATCGATGATGTCATAGGCGGCGTCGCGGGTCTCGTGGAAGACCTTCTCAATCTTCTCGGCGTAGCCTTCCTGGCGATCAGCATAGGCACGAAGTGGAACACCGGCGATGTTGGCGGTGGATACCACGGGAAGTTCAGAATCGCCGTGCTCACCGGCGATGTAAGCGTGGATGGAGGACGGGGAAACGTGGTGCATCTCGCCCAGCATCCAGCGGTAGCGGGCGGTATCAAGGATCGTGCCGGAGCCGAAGACGCGCTTTGCCGGCAGGCCGGAGAACTTCCATGCACCGTAGGAGAGAATGTCCACCGGGTTGGAGGCAACGAGGATAATGCCGTCGAAGTCGTTGGCCATGGCGGGCTCGATGATGGACTTCAAAATCTTGAGGTTCTTATCCACAAGCTGCAGGCGAGTCTCGCCGGGCTTCTGGGCGGCACCAGCACAGATGACGAGCAGGTCAGCGTCGGCGCAGTCCTCGTAGGAGCCGACGGTAACCGTCGTGGAGCCACCGGCCCACACGGCGCCGTGGTTCAAGTCCATGACGTTGCCTTTGAGGCGCTTCTCGTCGATGTCGATCATTGCCAGGTGATCGACGGTCCCCTGGTTAACCAGTGCGTAGGCGTAGGCCAATCCCACATCGCCTGCACCAACGAGTACTACCTTGTTCGTAACTTGCTTTCCCACGAGCTCTCCTTGCGGTAAGTTTTTGCTTATTTCCGGTTTTGTCCGGTCGGGCATCATCTTAGCGCTTCTCTTACCCGCACGCTAGGGCTGGCGCAAAATTGTGATCGTTTCGACACATGCGTACGTCTCAACATCTGTGGCAAAACGTTCATCGTGGCAGGCCAAAACGACCGCGATACCACGCGCGAGCGCACCGGCGAGAAGCGCGTGGATCTCTTCCCAATGGACGGGGCCGATGCCTGCATCCGGTTCGTCGATGAGCATGTAGGGCGCGCCCGTCACCGCTTTTACGGACACGACGCGCTGCTCCCCCAGCGACAAATCGAGGGGATGCGGCCCCTCAACACTCTTCCGCGCGAGGATGAGCTGCGCCTCCGGGAACTGCATGGACAGCGGGGCGCGAAGGGCGCGGGCAAGCCTGCGCAGCGTGGTGGATTTCCCGGCACCGTTGGGGCCGACCAGGCGCGTCACGCCACCGGCAGTGAGCGGGATCCCTTCCCGCTCGACCCGCGCGCCGGATGGTTCCACTCGCTGCGGCAGCGTCCGCGGGCGTTCCGAGAAGTCCAACCAGTGGACGGTCTGTGGGGTCGCTTCGCACACCGCCCGCAACCGCTCCACGGCGTGCTTCGCAAGCCCCGCCATCGGTGTGGTCAAACCGATTTCTTCTTCCCCGGAGGCGAGTAGGCTGGCGACGGCAACAAGGCGCGTCTCACCGCCCGACAGGTGCCGTGGGTCTCTTTCCTTAAGGTGCTCGATTCCCAACGCGTGTGTCAGCGTGTCGACGCGCTGCCGCATGTTTTCTCGCGCCTCACCGCGCTGTTCCATAGGGAGGGCAATTTCCTCGGCCACACTGGCGCGCAACCCGCTGAGCACGGGGCGCGCACCCACGGTGGGGTAGCTTTGCGGGGGAATATCGCCGTCGCACCACACGTAGTCGATCATCCGAGCACCCCTCCTGCGGCAACGGCTGCGAGTGCGAGGACCGGCAGCGGAAATGTCCACCAGGACGCGCGCGGTACGGGCGCATACATCGTGCGCGGACCAGGCTTATCGACGGCTAGGTGGGACAGCGCCGTCGTGCGCTCGGTCGCGCGGACGAGCAGTACCGTGATGACGGCGGTCACCATCGTCCGTTTCGGTGTCTTCGCACCGATTAGTTCGGATGCTTCCCGCACCTCCGCGATGGCGCGCTTGCCCTCCGGCAGAACGGCGAAGGCCGACCCGACGAGGTAGGCAAGCCGGGGCGCGCCCGCCTGCTGGATCGCCTTCACCATGTCCTCCACCTGCACGAAGCGGGCCACGGCGAACACGGCGCCGACGCATGCAGCAAAGCGCGCGGTCAGCTCGCCGGTGGTGGCAAGCCCCTCGGCGGTGAGCAGCGGGGCAAGGTGCGTGTGCCCGTGCGGGGCGTGGATGACAAGGAGGGACAGCGCCATCGGCGCGGTGAGCGCAAGCGTTTTCCCCCACGCCCGGCCGATTGTTGCCGCCACGACCGCGACGAGCGCGGACAGCCACCACTGGTTCACGCCGAGAACGACGATCCACGCCGTGGCGGCCAGGGCTGCGACCGACAGCGGGTTCACCGCGTGGGCTTCACAATCGACGCGGGCAGTGCCTTGACGATCCCCCACACGATAAACAGCACGACGATCTTATCCAGCGGGTCGCTGATCATCGACTGCAGCGTCACCGATTCCAGAAGCGAGTTGCCCATGGCGCGGAACGCGGACACGACGGCACCCGTGCCCACGCCGGCGGTGCCACCGTAGACGAAGGCAGCGACGGGTGCGGACAGCATTCCCACGATGATGCCCATGACGGCACCGGCGGGGATGATCCGCCACGGGTGCTCGAAGCTCTTGAAGCGGTGGATGGCAATACCCGCCAGCAGGCCGGTGAGCCCGGAGCCTGCGGCGAACGGCAGCGCCATCGGGTTGAATACACCCCACACCACGCTGGTCAACGCACCCGTGGCAAGGCCCGCGACGGGACCGGCCAGCGCCGCCACGAGCATCGTGCCCACTGAGTCGAGGTACAGCGGCAGCCCGGTGGAGCCGACGATCTGGCCGACGATCATGTTGATTACCAGCGCCACGGGGATAAGCCCCAGGTCGCGGGCGGTAAGCCGGGGTAGGATCCCGGCGATGAGGAGAATCGCACCGCCGACGTAGCCGACGAGGGTGATAAGCGCTTCGGTGGAGCCCCCGATGGATTCCCACTCCGTCGGTCGTGTGAGGACGAGGTACAGCCACGTCGCAGCGATAACGAGGGCGCCTGCCCAGATACAGATGGTGTTTTTCATATGGCCTCCAATGTTTACGTTGGGGCCCCTATGTCACCTCGGGGCAATCGAATCGAAGAATACTTTATACGCCTCCTCGTAGTCCACGCTAGTCAGCACCCGCACGGGGTGCCTGTCCGTCGTCCGGGTCATGGCACCACGATCGGCACCCGTGTCGACGGCAAGTGCCATCTCCTCTACCTCGTAGTTCACCGTATCGCAGGCGACAAGGCACGTGAGGAGGTCGTGGATCTGCGCCGTGTAGCCGATGCCGTGGGCCTTGTGGAACTCCCAATAAAAACGCATGATTTCGGGCAGCGCCTCACCGAGCGGGCCGCCCAGCGCCTCGGCAATCGGCGCGAGTCTATCCGGATCGATGCGGAAGCCCTCGGTGATGTTCAGGGGGCACAGCGTCACGCGGGCGCGCGGTGGGAGGTGGCCGAAGACATCCTCGGCTGCCTCCGGATCCACCCAGATGTTCCACTCGGCGTGGTCGGTGGTGTTGCCGGGGTAATCGATCGCACCACCCATGATGGTCAGCTCCTCGATCTGCTCGTAGCGCTCGGGGAAGCGCTCCCGGAACCGGGCGACATTGGTGAGCGGCCCCGTGACGATGAGCTTTGTCCCCCATAGTGGCTCCCACGGGCCCGCAGGCTCCGGCACACCAGTCGGATGCACATATCCCAGCCCGAACTCACCGTGGGCTGTCTCTTATACACATCT
>ERZ1031292.358-NODE-358-length-13376-cov-35.852714_pt1 | contig 13376 bp, 9 predicted proteins | sample MGYA00518215_ERZ1031292 | MGnify/ENA primary metagenome ERZ1031292 (study PRJEB33718, sample SAMN03159822) | human skin metagenome | collected 2014-02-25 | study: EMG produced TPA metagenomics assembly of the PRJNA266117 data set (Human skin bacterial metagenome... | reverse complement strand
GACTGCTTGTCCACCACGATGAAGGAACCGACGGCGCCGCGGGCGGCGTAGGTCTCCACGTGGAGGGGCTCGGCGAGGGTGATAGTTGCGGGGACGATGTCGTTGGTGCCGACGGCAGCACTCACCTTGCCGCGGACGAGCGAGGTGCCGTAGCGGATGAGGACCTGCTTGCCGGGGGTGATGCCTTCGTCGGATACGCCGACGAGGGTGGCGTCGAAGGTGCGGACGGCCTCGGGAAGCGTGTCGGCGATGAGGGAGCCGCGAGTGAGGTCGAATTCGCCGTCGAGGATGAGGACGACGGAGTCGCCGGCGACGGCCTCGTCCACCGGGCCATCGGTGGTGTCGATCCGGGCGATGGTGGTGGAGCCGCCGTCGAACTCGACGGTGTCCCCCACGCGCACGGTGCCGGCTGCGATCTGGCCCGCGTAACCACGGTAATCGGAGGCGTGCTCCCGGATGACGTACTGGATGGGGAAACGGAAGCCGAGGCCTTCGGCACGGCCACCGGTGACGGGGACGGTCTCCAGGATGTCGAGAACCGTGGGGCCGTCATACCAGTCCATGTTGGTGGACTTCTCCACGACGTTGTCGCCCTTGAGGGCGGAGATCGGCACGGCGATCGGTTCGGCGACACCGAATTTTTCGGCCTCGGCAGTGAAGGCGGCGGCGATATCGTTGAAGCGATCCTGGGAGTAATCTACAAGGTCAATCTTGTTGACGGCGAGGATCACCGTCTTCACGCCCATGAGCGCTGCGACCTTGAGGTGGGTGATGGTTTGGTCGACGACGCCGTTGCGGGCGTCGACGAGAAGGACGACGACCTGGGAGGTGGAGACGCCGGTGACGGTGTTGCGGGTGTACTGGACGTGGCCGGGGGTGTCGGCGAGGATGAACGTGCGCTTATCGGTGCCGAAGTACCGATATGCGACGTCGATGGTGATGCCCTGTTCACGCTCGGCGCGGAGGCCGTCGACAAGCAAGGAAAGGTCGAGTCCATCGAAACCGCGAGATGCGGAGGTCGCCTCCACCGAGGCGAGCTGATCGGCGAGCACCGACTTCGTATCGTGCAGCAGCCGACCGACGAAGGTGGACTTACCATCGTCGACGGAACCGGCCGTGCAAAAGCGCAGGTTGTCTCGATTCTCAAGCGTGTTAACCATTAGAAGTATCCCTCCCGTTTCCGGTCCTCCATCGAGGATTCACTGAGTCTGTCATCCGCGCGGGTGGCACCGCGTTCGGTGAGCGTCGAGGTGCCGATTTCGGCGATGACCTCCTCCACCGTGGCCGCCGTAGATTCGACGGCGCCGGTGCAGCTGCCGTCGCCGACGGTGCGGTAGCGGACCGTCTTTTCCACGAGCTCTTCGCCCTTTTTCGGGCCGCCCCACGGGCCGGGTGTGAGCCACATGCCGTCGCGGTTGTAGACGGTGCGCTGATGCGCGAAGTAGATCGGCGGGAGCTCAATGTTGCGAGCGCCGATGTACTCCCACACGTCCATCTCCGTCCAGTTGGAGATAGGGAACACGCGGACGTTTTCGCCGGGGAGGACCTTCGCGTTGTACAGGTTCCACAGCTCCGGGCGCTGGCGGCGCGGGTCCCAACCACCGAAGGAATCGCGGACGGAGAAGATGCGCTCCTTGGCGCGGGCGCGCTCCTCGTCGCGGCGGGCGCCGCCGAGGACGGCCTCGTAGCCACGCTCCTCGATCGTCTCCACGAGCGGCACCGTCTGCAGGGGGTTGCGGGTGCCGTCGGGGCGCTCCTGCAGTTCTCCGCGGTCGATCCAGTCCTGCACGTGGGCGACGTGGAGGCGGATGCCCGCCTGGCTTGCAACCCGGTCGCGGAACTCGATGACCTCGGGGAAGTTGTGGCCGGTGTCCACGTGTAGGAGATCGAACGGGATGGCGGCCGGCGCGAACGCGCGCTTGGCCAGCTCGAGGACGAGGCAGGAATCCTTGCCTCCGGAGAAGAGGATCGCCGCGTTATCGGTCTGCCCTGCGACTTCGCGGAGGATGTAGATGGACTCGTTTTCTAGGTCTTTTAAGTGAGGTGAAAGCATTACTGGTGAAGCCCGCATTCTGTCTTGGAAAATCCTGCCCAGCGCCCAGCGCGGGGGTCTTCGCCCGGGCGCACCTTGCGGGTGCAGGGCGCGCAGCCGATGGAGGGGTAGCCCTGGTGGGTGAGGGGGTTTTCGATGAGGTTGTGTTCGTGGATGTAGCGCTCGGTATCGTCCAGCGTCCACGTGATGATCGGGGAGATTTTCAGCCGCCCGGTCTTGTCCAGGCTCACCGCCGGTGCGGTGGCGCGGGTGGGGCCGTCGGCGCGCCGCAGGCCTGTCACCCAGCCGGTGTACGGGCCGAGCGCGCGGTTGAGGGGGTCAACTTTGCGCAGGTCGCAGCAGGCGGTGGGGTTTGTGGCAAAGAGGTCCGTGCCCCATTCGGCATCCTGTTCGGCAACGGTTTGGCGGGGCACCGCGCGCACGAGTTTTTGGTTGGGGTAGCGTTTCTCGACGGCATCCGCCACCTCGAGGGTCTCCGGGAAGTGGTAGCCGGTATCGAGGAACAGGCCGTCGGCGTCCGGGAGGTAGCAGCTGGCTAGCTCACTGAGCACCGTATTTTCCATGGAGAGGGTGACAACGAGCGGCCCCGGTGCGTGCTCATGGGCCCAGGTGAGGATGGTTTCGGCGGAGGCATCGTAAAGACTGTCCGCGTAGTCCTCCACGAGCCGGGCGTTGGTTTCGGCGATGTCCGGGTCCAACGGCGGGGTGGGGGTGACGGCTGGGCGTTTGATGCTGACAAACGAGCCACCTGTGAGATTAATCATCGCGTTTTATTCCTTTTCTCGCATCTTTGAGATGCGCCTCGTGCGTAGAGGATGAGGGTTGGGGGCGGTTGTCAGGGTCATCTTGGCCGTGGAAGCGGACGGAGAATACGCGCAAGCATTCGCCACACTTCCAACCGAACTCATCCACTTCATGTGGGGTGAGTGCGGTGGACGCGCAGTAGGGGCAGTGCGTGGGGAAGTTCCTGTTGGAGTTGGGCTTTCGTCTTACTGCCACTGCAGGTCCTCCTCTGCGGCTCGTCGCACCCAGTCACGGAACTGTTCACCGGGGTGACGCTGCTCCTTGAACTTTTCGACGACTTTTACCACGTAGTCTCCGAGGTCACGGCTTTTGACCTTGAGCCCCCGCAGTTTAAAGCCGATCTCCGGGTCCTGCACGCCGAGTGCTCCACCCAGGTGCACCTGGAAGCCCTCCTCGCCCTCTACGATCTGGCCTTTCAGTCCAATGTCTGAGACCTGTGTGCGGGCGCAGGAGTTGGGGCACCCGTTGAGCGAGATGGTGATGGGAACGTCCAGATCGCCGAGGCGCTCCTCCAGTTCACCGACGAGTTCGATGGCGCGGGCTTTGGTTGTGGTGAGGGCGAGCTTGCAGAATTCCAGGCCGGTGCAGGAGATGATGCCGCGGCGGAATTCCGAGGGGCGCGGGTAGAGCCCGAGCTCCTCCAGCGCGTCCTGCAGGGCGGTGACGTCCTCCTCCTCGACGTCGAGGAAGAGCAGCTCCTTCGAGGGCGTGGTGCGGATGCGGGTGACACCGAAGCGCTCGGCGACATCGGCGATGGCGATGAGTTGCTCGCCGGAGGCGTGACCGACGGTGGGCTTCACACCAACGTAGAACCGACCATCCTTTTGTGCGTGGACACCAATGTGGTCACGGTTACCTGTGAGGATCGGTGGGGCGATGCCGTCGACAAGCGAATGACCGAGATACTCCTCGAGGACCGCACGGAAACGCTCGATCCCCCAGCTAGCGACGAGGAATTTGAGGCGTGCGCGGTTGCGCAGGCGACGGTAGCCGTAGTCGCGGAAGATGCGGACGGTGTTCGCCCAGACTTCGGGGACATCCTCGAGCGGAACCCACACGCCGAGGCGCTGGGCGATCATCGGGTTGGTGGAGAGCCCTCCGCCGACCCAGACGTCGAAGCCCGGGCCGTACTCCGGGTGGGTGACGCCGACGAAGGCGAGGTCCTGGATTTCGTGGGTGATGTCCTGGCGGGAGTTGCCGGAGATCGCCGACTTGAACTTGCGCGGCAGGTTGTGGAACTCAGGGTCCAGTAGGTACTCGTTTTTAATGCGCTCGATGGCGGGGGTGGCGTCGATGATCTCGTCGGCCGCGACACCTGCGACGGGAGAGCCGAGGATGACGCGGGGGATGTCGCCGCAGCCGAGCAGCGTGGATAGTCCGACGGTGTCGAGGCGGTTCCAGATTTCCGGCACGTTTTCAATCTCGATCCAGTGGATCTGAATGTTCTGCCGGTCGGTGAAATCTGCCGTGCCACGGCCGAAGTCGCGGGAGACGCCGCCGACGACGCGCAGCTGCTCCGGTGTAGCTAGGCCGCCGTCGAAGCGGACGCGCATCATGAAGTATTTGTCCTGCAGCTCGGAGTTTTCCAGTTTGTTGGTCATCTCCCCGCCGAGATCCTGGCGGCGCTGCGTGTAAATCCCACACCACTTCATGCGCGGTGCGAGGTCATCGGGGACGATCGAGTCGAACCCCTCGTGAGAGTAGTGCTCAATAATCCGCTGCTTGACGGCGAGGCCGGGGTCTTCTTGCTTGATGGTCTCGTCTGCGTTCAGCGGTTCGCGGCCGTCCAGGGCCCATTGCCCGTCGGAGCGTTTCCTGCGGGGGATGTCCGTGTGGATGGCAAGCTGTGTAGTCATGGTTTTGAACCTCTCTGTTCGTGTAAAACCTTTTTTAGCATACCGTTCGGTCTAGTTGCAATAGACTGCCCAGTTTAATGCCGTGACGTGGCATTTCCGCACTAAAACGCACTGCCTACAGACTGCTCAGTCTGTTCACTACATACAATTGACAACAGTTTCTATTAAAGCTAACCTTTGCTATTGCATATTGTTTTCACTAAAAGGGGTTAGCCATGCTCACACGCCTGCGCCTGCCGCGCTCGCTCGTCGCCATCGCGCTACTACTCGCCATGTTCGCCACCGCGCCTGTCGCCCGCGCCCTCACCCTCACCGAGGGCCACATCGACGCCTTCTACGTCACCAGCGACCTCACCCTCGCGCTCAAGGACGATGCCGGGCTGCACGCGCCGGAGGATGTCACGCTTGCGATCCCTGCCTCCGCCTACCGGGAAGAAACCGCCGCCATTCTGGGCGAAGGCGCATATTTTCTGCCCCAAGCCCAAGACCCCGCCCTCATCTGGCCCGGCTGGGACACGACAGAATCCGGCACGGCCCTGTCCATCCAGTTCCTCGACGTCCAGGGCCCCGGCTCCGTCTACCTGTTCAGCCAGGGCACTTTCGGCGGCACGGCACCACTTCTCGACGGCGACTCCCTCGAACTCACCAGCGGTTCCGCGATCCCCCAGGACCACCCCGGCCATGTCCACGCCAACTGGGCGTTTACCGCCCCCGGCACGTACACCATGACCGTCAAGGCTGTCGCCCCCGACGGCCGGGAGACGAATACTGCGACGTACCGGTGGGTCGTCGGTGATGTTGAGGAGACCGGGGAGGAGACGGCCACCGCGACAACGACCTCAGCAGCGCCCGCCGCCCCGGTGCCGACGTCCATCTCCGCTCCCGCTGAGCAGCGCACGCTTGCCGACACGGGGATCTCCGTCATGGGCCTCGCCATCGCCTTCCTGGGGCTCGGGCTCGTCGTCTTCGGCGCGGGCATCGTCGCCGCCCGGCGCGCATGAATTGGCGTAAAACGGTAGGAGCCACAGCGATGAGCGCGCTCCTCGCCCTTTCCGGGTGCGCGAGCGCCCACACACAGGAGCCGACGCGGATTCGGGTGGCGGCGACGACCCCGATTCTCACGGACATGGTGCGCGTTATCGCCGGCGACGACGCGCACGTGGATGGGCTTATCCCCGCGCAGGCTGACCCGCACACCTACGAGCCGAGCCTGCGCGCCGTGCGGAATATTGCCAACGCCGATGTCGTGTTCACCAACGGCCTGTTGCTCGAACCGCAATCCATGGTCTCCGCCATCGATGCAGCAAGTGCTACTCCCCCAGTGGCGGTCGCTGAGGATATTGTCCTCCACGGCGGGAAGCTCATCCCGCTGGTGGAAAACGTGAGCCTCGATACCCCGTGGCTGGGGATCCGCGCCGACGGCGACCGCGGCCTACCCCCGACGACGCTCACCGCCGAGCAGATGTCGGGCCCCGGCGCGGCGTCCGCCTACGTCACCGGTACGTTTGGCGCGCCGGAGACGTTCTTTGCCGAAGAAAAGCCCGGCTCCATGACGCTCCCCACCGGCGCGCACACGCACATGAGCTGGGCCTTCACGGAGCCCGGCCGGTATGTTCTGCGCTTTACCGCCCCCGGCTTTACGCCCCTCGACCTGGACGTGGTGGTCGGCGTCGACCCGCACGGAGCAATGGATGCCACACAGACCACGACGATCATCACCGAGGGGCACGTGGATGTTCGTGCGAACTACGCCACCGGTGCGATCGATGTGGAGCACGAGGGGGAGGGCATCGACAAGGCGGTCATCGCCGTGCCGGCGACCTCCGTGGACACGATTCCCGGCGACCCCGCGTTCCGGTTCATCGGCAAGCCCGGGTCGGAGGCCTACGTCCTGCCGCAGGCCGTGGCGGGCAAGCACTTGCACGGGGAGATCGACCCCCACGTGTGGCAATCGGCGCCCAACGCCCAGGCGATGGTCGATGTCATCGCTGAGCGGCTCATCGCCGTCGACCCCGCCCACGCCGCAGGGTACACCGACCGCGCCACGGCCTACAAGGAGGCCATCGCCGGTGCCGACGCGCGCATGCAGGAGGCCGTCGGCGCCGTCCCGCAGGAAAACCGGCACCTCATTACCAGCCACGAGGGCTACGCCTACCTCGCCCACCGGTACGGGCTCACCTTGTCCGGCATCGTCTCCCCCAACGAGGACATTGAACCTTCCGCCACGGGGCTAGCTGCCCTGTCCCGGGCGATCCAGGATCTCCAGGCGCCGGCGGTGTTCGTCGAACCCGTAGCTGAGCGACGCCCCACGCACCTCACCACCCTCGCCCACGACCACGGCGTGCGCGTCTGCCGCCTGTACGGTGACGCCTTCGCCCCACCGGTTACCACCTATCTGGAACTCATGGATGCCAACGCCACCGCCATCCGCACCTGCCTTGCAAAGGAGAACTCATGAAGAAACTCGCAGCCACGCTCGCTGTTGCCCTCGTCGCCGCACTTGCGCCCGTAACGGCATCCGCGCAGCCCACCGATGCCGCGCTTGTCCAAACGGTCACCGACGACGAACCGATCGCACCCCGGGGCACCGCCGTCCGGCTCACCGAGGGGCACGCGGACATCGGCCCCGTCATCGTCGATGGCCACGTAGAGCTCCTGCTTCGCGACGACTCCGCGACACCGCCAACGTGGCGCTACCTGGAGGATGTCACCGTCGTGCTTGCCGACGAGGCGGTGCAGACCGTGGCGAAGGGCTACGACTTCACCGGCGCCCACGCAGGCGATAGTGTCTGGGTTGTTCCCCAGACAGAGGTCACCGGCGTTCCCTGGCTCGGCTGGAACACGCAGCATCCCTCCCTGAACGGCCAGGATGCCACACTCCACTTTGGCACACACGAGGGCGACGGCGACTTTTCCGTGTTTTTGCAAAACGGTGGCTTTTCCACCCCGCAAATCGTCGGCGAGACGATGTTCGTCCCCGCAGGCACGCACGCCCACGCCAACTGGGTGTTCACCGCGCCAGGCACGCATACGGTGCCCCTGTCGGTGACCGTCGGCGAGACGACGACGAATCCCGTCCCCCTTCGCTTTGCCGTTGAGGGCGAGGAAGCCGACACCACCCAGCAATCCTCCCTTCCGTGGTGGCTCCTCGGCATCGGTGCGCTCGTGCTGGTTGCAGGGATCGTCGCCGTCGTGCGGGGGCGCCGATGAACCCCGCGCTCACCCTCACCGACTTCGCTGTGACCCGTCCCGCCGTGGTCTGGGACGTGAACCTCACAGTCTCCCCCGGTGAGCTGCACGTGCTGCTCGGCCCCAACGGCGCCGGTAAGACCACCCTGTTCCGGGGCATCCTCGGGTTGCTTCCTACCACCGGGCGCGCCACCTTCGGGCGCATCGGGTACGTGCCGCAGCGACACGAATTCGCCTGGGACTTCCCCATCACCGTCGATCGGTGCGTGGGCACCGGATTGCGAAAGTACGATGCCACCGCCGTCGAGGAGGCCCTTACCCACGTGGGTCTTACGGACCTCGCCCGCCGCCCCATCGGGGAGCTCTCTGGTGGCCAGCGCCAACGCGTCCTCATCGCCCGCGCGCTTGTCTCCCGCCCCGATTGTTTGCTTCTCGACGAGCCGTTCACCGGTCTGGACTTCCCCACCACCGACGCGCTCCTCCAGCTCTTTGAGGATTTATCCGCCGGCATCCTCATGTCCACCCACGCCATCGCGGAGGCGCTGACCGCCTGCGACCGGGCGAGCCTGTTCAACCGCACCATCGTGGCAACGGGCCCCCCGGAGGAGCTCTCGCGCAACACCACAGCCTGGCAGGACACGTTCCACGTTCCGTACACCCGCGTCCTAGGAGGATTCACGTGCTGACCATCACTGAGTTTCTTCACGACCTTACCAATCCCGCCCTCGCCTTCCTCCCCCGCGCGCTCGTCATCGCGCTCGTGTGCTCCGCAGTGTGCGCAGTGGTGGGCAGCCACGTCGTGCTGCGCGGGATGGCGTTCATCGGCGATGCCGTCGCCCACGCGGTGTTCCCCGGCATCGCCATTGCCTTTGCACTGCAGGTGTCGGTGCTTCTCGGCGGGGCGCTCACCGGGGCTGCCGTGGCTGTGGCCGTCGCCTATTTCTCGCAGCGACGACGCGTGAAGGAGGACGCCCTCATCGGTATCTTCTTCGCTGCTGCGTTTGCCGGCGGCCTTGTGGTGATGAGCCGTATCGACGGCTATTCCGCCTCGCTGACGAGTTTCCTGTTCGGGTCCATCACGGGCGTTCCTGCCCGCGACGTGACGATCACGGCGGTAGGCGGCGCGCTCATTATCGCCCTTGTCCTCGCACTCACCCGCCGGTTCACCATCGTCGCCCTCGATAGGGAGACCGCCCGCGCACTCGGCTACAACGTCTTCCTTCTCGACCTCGCCCTCTACCTCTGCGTCACTGCCGCTGTCGTATTGTCGATTCGCACGGTGGGTAACATCCTCGTCCTCGCGCTGCTGCTCACCCCCGCAGCGACGGCCAGGCTTGTCACCCAGCGCCTGCCCACAATGATAGCCGTGGCGGTATCGATCGGTGTCGCGGGCTCTGTCACCGGCATCTACTTGTCCTGGGCGCTTGATCTTCCCACAGGTGCAACCATTGTTCTCACCCTCACCGGCATTTTCCTCGTCTTTTGGGTCGCGCAGCGCAAAGGCGGCGGGGAAAATCCCGACCGCCTTCCCTTAAACAGCTAACGAGCTTGCGAGTTAGCTGCTTGCGAGTTAGCTGGGTCACCGGACTATCGCTCCTCAAGGTGCGCGGGATCCGGCGGACCCCGCACACCGATAAGCCGACTAGCTCCGCTGCCTGCGCCCCAACGCCACGCCGAGGAGTCCGACGCCGACGAGGAGGAATGCGCCTCCCGCACCGGTCGCAACACCAGCTGCCCACGTCACGCGTGTCGGTTCCACACTGGCCTGCACCGTCCGCGGTGAGGACAGCACCTGGCCTTCTTCACCTGTTCCTCCTGCTCGCGGTATGGCCTGTTTCTTCGCATCGTGGCTCCGCTTCGGCGCGGCGTGCGAGGTCGTATTTTTCTTCACCTGCCGGGCTGCCGTCTTGGCCCCCGGTGTCCCGCTTGCACGTTCCGCCCGCTCCTGGCCTTGCGCATACGGGCCGCGGGCACGCAGCTCGTTTTTCGGTGCAGGCTTACCGTTCTTCGTCGGAGCGCCAGGCGCGCGCGGCGTAGTGGCCTGCGTGGAGGGATTATCCTGCGTATTCGTTTCATCTGCGGCCGCGCCCACGTCGAAGCGGGCCCGCAGCGTCGCGGTTGAACCGTCGTCGCCGGTGAAGGCGAAGTCGACATCGTAGGTGCCCGGCGCGCTAAACGTGAACGCGTAGTGGGCATGCCCGTGGTCGCCGTCGAGACGCAGGGTGGAGTCGCTATCGCTAGCCAAATGGACGTGTCGCTCACCGAAGGTGTCTGGCGTGAAGACTGTCATGGTTCCCGGCCCATCCACCCGCGCAAGGCGCACGGTGCCGCCGACGGGCGACCACGAGAATCCGAGCCACGGCAGGTCCTGATCCTGCGTAAACGGGATGACCCCGCCCGGCACGACGAAGGTCACCGCGCCGGAGTCGCGTTTGCCGACCCCGTCGATGTCGAAGTATGCACGGCCACTCTTAAACGCCATGTCGACGTGTCCTCGGCGGACTTCCACATGCTTGTCGACGGCTTCCCCGTCCGGTTTATTCTCCCCCGGCTGTTGTTTGTGGGGGTTTTCTTCCTTCGGTTTTTCCGGTGTGACCTCTCCCCCACCTTTTTCGCGGTCCTTGACGCGGAAGGTGACGGTTTCCCAGTCGGTTGCCTTGCCCGTGGTGCGGTTCACCGCCCGCACGCGCAGCTTGTGGTCGCCGGTGTCCAAGAAAATCCAGTTAATGTGCAGGTGTCCGGCGTTTTCAATCCGGCCGGGAAGGAGCATCGTGGGGCCGGAGAGCCCCGTGAGGAACCCGAACCACCCTGTGTCTGAGACCTTTTCCACCTCTATATCCCAGCCCTGCTGGCGCAGCTCCAGGGGCAGGTGCTCGGTGGAGAAACCAGGCCACACCTGCGACTGTTGGTTAGCCCCACTTTGTTCCAGGAGGGAAAATTCCGTCCCCTTCGGGCCGATGAAATCGTAGACGGAATCCAGCATCCGCCCCGTGCTGCGAGTGCGGCGGGCCTTCCCGTCCACCACGAGGGCGGTGGAATCCGGGCGGTGGATGTTCTCGTCCATGATGCGCATGACGACGGTTCCGTTTTCCACCACAGGGCCGATATCCACGTGGCCGGCGGTAATCTCCTCGTGCTCAGCGAAGCTCGCCGTCGCTTGGCCATCGCCTGCGGGGAAGGACACCTGCTGGGAGGGCGCGTCATTGACAAGCGGGTGCGGGGTGAGGGTGGCGCGGACGAGGCCCTCCGTGCAGTAGTCGGTGTAGCGCTGCGCGGGCTCGTCGGGGGTTGCCACGTAGTTGAATTCGCACGTGGGGTACGTATCTTCTGGGGTGTTGTACACCCCACCGGTGACGCGTACCGGCTCGGGGCCGGTGACTGAGACCTCGTGGTAGCCCTCGTGGACGGTATTGGTGACGACGTAGTCCGGCGCGGCGAGGTCATGCTGCACCAGCTCCGGCTTGTTGTCCCACGCCGTCGGCTCACTGACGGTTCCCCACACGGCGCCGTCCTCGGAAACGAACTGTGCTTCGTACATCCCCTCCCCCTTCGGGCGGGGGAAGTGCGCCGTGCCGTCTGCGAGCTGTACTTGTGCCAGTTCGTGGCCGTCGACGTAGAAGATGGCTACACCCGGCGCGTCGGCGGTGAGCGTGAGGCCCGTATCGTCGAAGCGCACGTTTCCGGTGAACTGCGGGGCATCTGGGTCGGGGGTGGGCACGAGGCGCTCGTCGCCGACCCACCACGTCGTTTGCTGCGGGGTGGAGGCGATGACGGAGCCGTCGACAAGCCTGGCGGTAGCACGGTAGGTGAGGCGGTAGAGGCCGGGACGGGAAAATACCGTGTTGAGGTGCGTGTGGGAGCCGGCGGTCAGCGGTGTCCACTGGCGGCCGGGGCGCGCGCTGGAGAGGAAGATGACCGGGGATTCTCCGGGGTTGACCGCGTCCTGGAACATCGTCATCTCGCCGGGGCCGGAAAAATCGACGAGATCCAGCGAGAAGGTGGCGTCGCGGAAGCGATCGACGGGGACACCCGCGTCGGCGCCGATGCCCTGCCACAGCTTCGTATCCCAGTTCATGCCGACGTTTTCCGGCGAGGCGTAGTACGTGTCGCCCGGGTTGCCGAAGCTGCTGTAGGCCTCATCGTCGGGAACTGTCCACGTGTCGTCCGCCTTCAGCCAGGAGACTGTCTCCTCGATGGGGATCGGCTTTTCGAGCGCACCGTTATCCGTCATGAGGGCGAACGTGTTCGCCGTGTCATCCCAATAGGCCTTCGGTGAATCCGTGTGGCCGACGTCAATGACGGTAGGCGCGAGGGCGGTGAGTGCGGCGAGAAGCGCACCGACGACGGGTGTAGCGAACACGACAAACCTCCAATTAGATGAAAAACGTTTTCAACTATACATCGTTTCGCGCGCACCACCACGCCAGGTACGCTAAAGCTACACAAGCGAACACGAGAGTAGGACCCACTTTGCACATGGATGCGACCACCATCATCGGCCTCATCGGCATCGTCATCACCCTCCCCGCCTGGTTCTTCTTCCTGCGTGGGGCGTGGACGATGTACTCCACCATCGCGCGCGGCAAACGCACCACCACGCGCACCGCCAAACCCATGACGCGCCTCGGCACGCTCATCAAAGAGGTCGTTTTCCACACGGAGCTCGCCCGCAAACCGCTCGTCTCCGCCATGCACTGGCTTGTCATGGTCGGGTTCCTCCTCGGCTCCGTCGTCTGGTTTGAGGCCTACATCCAGATGTTCAACCCCGCCGGAGGCTGGCCGCTCGTCGGCTCCACTGCGGTCTACCACTTCATCGACGAGCTTTTGGGCCTTGGCACCGTCATCGGCATCCTCGTCCTCATGGCCATCCACTGGCTGGGGAAACGCCACCGCGGCACCAACTGGCGCGCAGCACTTTTCGTGGAGCTCGTCGTGCTCCTCGAGGGGCTGGGAATGATCCTCGTCAAGGCGGGGAAGATCGCCACCTACGGCGGCGGGCACCCCATCGTCGACTTCTTCAGCCGCTTCGTCGCGGAGCTGCTCCCCGCCTCCCCCGTACTCGTATCGGTATTCGCGTTCATCAAGCTCGCCACCGGCACGATCTGGCTGTGGGTCGTCGGAACCCAGCTGTCCTGGGGTGTCGCCTGGCACCGCTTCCTCGCGTTCTTCAACATCTTCTTGCAGCGCAACCCCGATGGGGCGCCCGCCCTCGGTGCGCTCGCGCCACTGGAGTACGACGGCCAACCGTTGACGCTCGACAACGCCTCGGAGGCCCCACGTCTCGGCGTCGGCACGCCAGATGACCTTTCCTGGAAGGGGCTTCTCGACGCTCATACCTGCACCGAATGCAACCGCTGCCAGGATCTGTGCCCCGCCTGGAACACCGGCAAACCGTTGAGCCCTCGCAAGGTCATCACCGACATCCGCGACGGCCTCGAGATCACCGACGACGTCCTGTGGTCCTGCACCAACTG
>ERZ1031292.357-NODE-357-length-13403-cov-12.305814_pt1 | contig 13403 bp, 12 predicted proteins | sample MGYA00518215_ERZ1031292 | MGnify/ENA primary metagenome ERZ1031292 (study PRJEB33718, sample SAMN03159822) | human skin metagenome | collected 2014-02-25 | study: EMG produced TPA metagenomics assembly of the PRJNA266117 data set (Human skin bacterial metagenome... | reverse complement strand
ACGAGATGCTCAGGAGTCTCGTGGGCTCGGAGATGTGTATAAGAGACAGCCTTCGAGTCCTTCGTGATCGGCAAGTCGAACCAGTTTTCGCAGGCAGCAGCCTTCGCCGTCGCCGAGTCCCCGGCCGAGGCCTACAACCCGCTGTACATCTGGGGTGGCTCTGGCCTGGGCAAAACCCACCTTCTCCACGCGACGGGCAACTATGCGCTGCAGCTCCACCCGGGTATCCGCGTCATGTATGTGTCCAGCGAGGAGTTCACCAACGATTACATCAACTCCGTTCGCGATGACCGGCAGGAATCCTTCAAACGCCGTTACCGCAACCTTGACATCCTCATGGTTGACGATATCCAGTTCCTCGAGGGCAAGGAAGGCACCCAGGAGGAGTTCTTCCACACCTTCAACGCGCTCCACCAGGCCAATAAGCAAATTATTTTGTCCTCGGATCGCCCGCCGCAAAACCTTGTTACCTTGGAGGATCGCCTCCGCACCCGCTTCCAGGCGGGCCTTATCACCGATATTCAGCCACCGGATCTGGAGACCCGCATCGCCATCCTGGAAAAGAAGGCGATCGCCGAGCACGTCCAGATCGACCGCGAGTCTCTGACGGAGATCGCCACCCCCTTCCCGGGTTCGATCCGCTCGCTGGAGGGCGCCCTCATCCGCGTCACGGCGTTCGCCTCCCTCACGCACCGGCAAATCACCCCTGACCTGGTCCGCGAGGCGCTTTCGGACCTCATCGGCACGGAGCAAAACGTCGAGGTCACCCCAACGGACATCATCTCGGAGACGGCGAAATTCTTCGGCCTATCCGCCACCCAGCTGCGCGGCAAGACGAAGACCCGGCCGGTTTCCCACGCCCGCCAGCTCGCCATGTACCTGTGCCGCGAGTTCACCTCGCTGTCGCTGCCGAAGATCGGCGCGGAGTTCGGCAAGGATCACACGACGGTTATGTATGCCGAGCGCAAGATCGGCAAGGAGATGTCCAAGGATCGAGACATCTACGATCAGGTGCAGCAACTCGCCCAGAACATCAAGCAGGCAGCCGCCCAGCACGCCCAACAGCAATAAACTCAGAGCCATGGTTCGCTCTGCAACGGTTTTCGCTTTCCTCGCGGCGGCACTCTACGCCCTGTCCAAGCTCCTCCTTCAAAACATAGATCCGGTCGCTTCCTCTACCTCGGCGCCGACCGCCGCACCGCCCCTCACCCGCGCAGACACCCCGTACACCGTGGCTATGGTGGTCCTCGACATCGCCCCTTCTTTGTGGCTTGTCGACGACTGGTGCGTCCACCGTTGATCTCCTCAACAATGTGGAGATCGTCGCCACATCCCTGATTGCGCTCGCCATCTTCCACGAGAAAATCTCCCCGCCGCTGTGGGCCAGCATCGCCGTCACGATCCTCGCCAGCATCGTGTTATCCCTGGAAGAGGGCGCAATGACGGGTTTCAGCCCGGGCGTCCTCCTCGTCATCGCCGCCTGCATCTGTTGGGGTGTGGAAAACAACTGCACCCGCAAGCTGTCGGAGAAAAGCTCCGTGCAGATCGTCATTGTCAAGGGCTTCGGCTCCCCGTTCCCGCAGCTCACCGATATCTTCGCGGCGATCCTCCTCGGCTTTATCGCCTACGGGCTCTCCATCAACTGCTACATCCTCGCCCAAAAGACGCTGGCAGCGACGAAAACCTCCGCCTACTACTCGGTCGCCCCCTTCTTCTCCGTCGCCTTCTCCTTCCTCCTCCTTGGCGAGCGTCCCGATTGGCGCTTCTACGTGGGATTTGTCCTCATGGCGCTGGCCACCCTCATCATCGTCCGCGACACGATCGGCGCCCAGCACACCCACCTCCACTCCCATACCCACGCGCATCGTGCTGGCGAAGAAACCATCCATTCCCACGACCACGCTGACTTCCCGGATCACGATCACCTCGAGCGCCACTAGAGCCCCCACCCACCCCCTGTTGATAAATGGTTCCCTCGGCCGCCGTTATCCACAGTTTTCCCCAGCCCACACGGGATAAAAAGTTATCCACAGGTTTATTCACATTTGTGAAATTACGGCTTTGTAATTCGGTGACATTCATCACATACACCGCAAAACACCAGTTCACAGTACTCACAATCTGCTGGTTCCCCTTGTGAATAACACAGACCCGCTCTGTGGATAGATTGTGGATAACTCGCACCCCGCGGGATTTATCCACAAGTACGCCGAAGTTATCCACAGGTATTCCACAACCCCGTTAACAACCGCGACACGCGACGCGACCGGCCAGAATTTGTGATTATCCCCAGTTTCCACAGGGCCTACTGCTTTTACCAAATGGGTTACTTAGAATTACAAGAAGAAACAGGGGACGTGGATAACTTTTTCCTGCGGGCGCACTGCGGGGTAGGTTTGGACATGTCAACTTTTGTAATCCCAAAAAACAGACCGTGACATAAGGAGAAACATGGAATCGCAAGCTGTCGCCTTCCGAGTAGCTCAAGACGACTTCGCCGATGCAGTGAGCTGGGTCGCGCACAACCTGCCCGCGCGTCCGGTGCAGCCTGTGCTCCGCGGTCTTGTCATTACGGCAACCGACGAAGGCCTGGAGCTCGCGGGCTTCGACTACGAGGTCTCCACGAAGGTGCGCCTCAACGCCCAGGTCATCCAGAATGGCAGGCTCGCCGTCGCCGGCAAGCTGATTAGCGACATTACGTCTTCGCTCGCCGCCGGCACCGTCGAGGTGGAAACCGATGAAACGCACTCCAAGCTGCAGCTTTCCTGTGGTAAGGCGAAGTTCGAGTTGCCGATCATCCCGCTTGATGAATATCCCTCCCTCCCCGCCATGCCGGAAACCGCAGGTCGCGTCGATCCGCACCAGTTCACCGAGGCTGTCAGCCAGGTCGCCACGGCCGCCGGTAAGGACGACGCGCTGCCAATGCTCACCGGCATCCACGTCGACATCGAGGGCTCTGACCTCGTCATGGCCGCCACGGACCGCTTCCGCCTCGCCGTGCGCCACCTGGAATGGGAGCCGACCCGCGAGCTGGAGAAGTCGAGCCTCCTCATTCCGGCCCGCACCCTCCTGGATACGGCAAAATCCATGGACAACGGCCTGAACAAGCCGCTGGAGGTCGCCCTCGGCAACGGTCTCATCGGCATGGTCACCGAAAACCGCCAAACCACCACCAGGCTTCTCGACGCCGAATTCCCCAACTACGATCCCCTCCTCCCCAAGACCCATAATTACATCGCTACCTGCGATGTCGACGAGATGCTCAAGGCTCTGCGTCGCGTCTCCCTTGTCGCCGATAAATCCGGCCAGATCCGCATGACCTTCACCGAGGGCCAGGTCTCGCTCACCGCCGCGAACTCGGAAAGTGGTGCCGCCGAGGAGATCCTTCCCGCCGCCTTCCAGGGCATCGAGGACGAGCTCGTCATCGCCTTCAACCCCGGCTACTTGCGCGACGGCCTGAATGTCATGCGTTCCAAGCGCGTCATGTTCGGCTTCACGGATTCCAACCGCTCGGCGATCCTCGTCCCCGAGCCCGAGGACATCCCCGAGGCGAATGCGGACGGTTCCTTCCCCGCGCCCCACAGTGCGGTCACGTACCTGCTCATGCCGGTTCGCCTGCCCGGATAATACATGTTTGTTCGCCACCTGACCCTGAAAAATTTCCGTAGCTGGCCCTTCCTCGATCTCGAGTTGGGGCCAGGGGTGACGGTGTTTACCGGCGCAAACGGCTTTGGCAAGACCAATATCGTCGAGTCGCTCTACTACCTGGCCACCCTCTCCTCCCACCGCGTCAAACACGATGCGCCCCTGGTCAAGGAGGGTGCCGAGGCCGCCGAGCTGGCCGCGACGGTCGTCTCCCAGGGCCGTGAGCTCGCCGTTCGCATGACGATCAAGCCCCACGCCGCCAACCTCGCCCAGCTCAATCGCACCCGCCTGCGCCACCCCCGCGAGCTCCTCGGCGGCGTCCGCTGCGTCCTCTTTTCCCCCGAGGACCTGCAGCTTGTCACCGGCGAGCCGGAGGGTCGCCGCCGCCTTGTCGATGCAGTCATCGCCCAGGAGACCCCGCGTTTCTCGGCCACGAAGGCGGACTACGACCGCGTCCTCAAGCAGCGCAACGCTCTCCTCAAGCAGGCGAAAGCCAATTTTGACCCGTCGATGCACGGCATGCTCGATGTCTGGGACGCCCAGCTCGCCTCCCTCGGTGCCGAGCTCGTCACCTCCCGCGCCAAACTCATCACACGTTTGCAACCCCTTGTCGAGGCCGCCTACCGCCAAATCGCCCCGCATTCCCGCCCCCCGGGACTCCGCTATATCACCCGTGACCAGGGGGTAACCACCGCCGAGACAGAAGCCCTCCTCCTCACCTCGCTGGCCGAGATCCGCCCCCGCGAAATCGACGCCGGTCGCACGCTTATCGGCCCGCACAAGGATGACCTGGAACTTCTCCTCGGCTCCAAGCCCGCCAAGGGCTTTGCCTCCCACGGTGAGACGTGGTCCTTTGCCATCGCCCTGAAAATCGCCGTCTTCCGGCTGTTTTCCACCGGTGGCCACATCCCGATCCTCATCCTCGATGACGTTTTCGCCGAGCTGGATAACCCCCGTCGACAAGCGCTGACAGCGATGATCGACAGCGCCGAGCAGGTCCTCATCACTACCGCCGTCCCCACGGACATCCCCGACGCCATGGACCACGTCATCCACACCGTCCTCCTTACCGAGGGCGAATCCCACCTGGACGTGACCGCCGATGAGTGACTCCTTGGATTTCTTTTATGCATCCTTCGACCGGATCCAGAAGATGGGGCGGGTCGCCCAGACCCCACCAAAACAAAAACCAAAAAAATCCCGCCGCATCCCCACCGGCAAGGACGGCCGGCGCCTCATCAAACCGCGGAAGGTGGAAGCCCTCAACTCCATCCTCGGCCGCGAGATCCGCAAGCAGGGCTGGCAAAAACCGCTGGCCTCGGGCTGGCTCATGGGACAGTGGTCAGAGATCGTCGGCGAGGACATCGCCGCCCACACGAAAATCGAGATGGTGAAAGACACGACGCTTTTCATCACGTGTGATTCCACCGCCTGGGCCACGAATCTCCGCCTCATGCAGCGCCGCATTTTGCAGACGATTGCTGAGCTCACAGGCCCAGACATCATCACCGAGCTAAAGATTTTCGGACCGAAACCTCCGAGTTGGCGTAAGGGTCGCCTCCACGTCAAGGGGAGGGGCCCGCGAGACACCTACGGCTAAATCGGCGATGACACGCCCTCTCGTCGATTCGACCGCGTTACGTGTGGTACCCCACGGCGGTGTAGAATGACCAGAGTTATACGTCTAAATTAGCGAGGAAGTTTCGAATCAATCGTGGCTGAATCACAACAAAACTTGAGCCCAGAACATCACGATTACGACGCAACGTCGATTACCGTGCTGGAGGGTCTGGAAGCTGTGCGCAAGCGCCCCGGTATGTACATCGGTTCTACCGGGTCTCGTGGCCTGCACCACCTGGTGTGGGAGGTCGTCGATAACTCTATCGACGAAGCCCTGGCCGGCTATGCGGACAAGGTGGACATCGTACTTCACGAGGACGGCTCCGTCGAGGTGACCGACAACGGTCGTGGCATCCCCGTCGAGATGCACCAGACCGGCCGCCCCACGGTGGAAGTCGTCATGACCCAGCTCCACGCTGGCGGCAAGTTCAACAACGATTCCTACAAGGTCTCCGGCGGCCTCCACGGCGTCGGTATTTCCGTGGTCAACGCCCTGTCCACCCGCGTCGAGGCGGACATTAAGCGCGACGGCTACCACTGGTACCAGCGCTTTAATAACCAGGTTCCGGACGACCTGGAAAAGGGCGGCAAGGCCCGCGGCACCGGCACGAAGATTCGTTTCTGGCCGGACGCCGAGGTTTTTGAAACCGTCGAGTTCAACTACAAGACGATTTCCGATCGCCTCCAGCAGATGGCCTTCCTCAACAAGGGCGTCTACATCAAGCTGACGGATAAGCGGAAGCACATCATTGCCGCGGAGGAAAAGCCCTCCCTCGAGGCCGATGAAACTCTCCTCCAGGCTGATAGCCTCTCCCTCGACGAGGTTGACCAGCAGCTGGAAGACGATAAAACGGCTTCCGCGCCAGCGGAAGCCCCTTCTGAGCGCTCCGTCGTCTTCCACTACCCGGACGGCCTCATCGATTACGTCAAGTACCTGAACAAGAAGAAGACGGCCCTCCACCCCTCCATCGTGGGCTTCCAGGATGAGGAGGATGACCTCGCCCTCGAGGTCGCCCTGCAGTGGAACACGTCCTACAAGGAAAACGTCTTTACCTTCGCCAACACGATCGCCACGGTCGAGGGCGGCACCCACGAAGAGGGTTTCCGCTCCGCACTGACGACGATCATGAACAAGTACGCGCGCGACCACAAGCTGCTAAAAGACAAGGATCCGAAGCTCACCGGCGATGACTGCCGCGAGGGGCTCTCAGCCGTCGTGAGTGTCAAGGTCGGCGACCCGCAGTTCGAGGGCCAGACCAAGACGAAGCTGGGCAACACGAACGTCAAGTCCTTCGTCCAGCGCATCGTGAATAATCACCTCACGCACTGGTTCGAGGCGAACCCCGCCGAGGCCAAGATCATCGTCCAAAAGGCCAGCTCGTCGGCCCAGGCTCGCCTCGCCGCCCGGAAGGCTCGCGAGCTCGTCCGCCGCAAGTCCCCGACAGACATGGGAGGACTGCCCGGCAAGCTTGCCGATTGCCGCTCCAAGGACCCGAAGAAGTCCGAGCTCTACATCGTGGAGGGCGATTCCGCAGGTGGTTCCGCCAAGGCCGGCCGTGACTCCAAGTTCCAGGCCATCCTGCCGCTGCGTGGCAAGATCCTCAACGTGGAGAAGGCCCGCCTCGATCGCGCCTTCAAGAACGCCGAGATTCAGGCGATTATCACCGCTCTCGGCACCGGCGTCCACGACGAGTTTGATATTTCCAAGCTCCGCTACCACAAGATCGTCCTCATGGCCGATGCCGATGTCGACGGCCAGCACATTGCAACGCTGCTGCTCACCCTCCTGTTCCGCTTCATGCCGGCGCTTATCGAGGAAGGCCACGTCTACCTCGCTAACCCGCCGTTGTACAAGCTGAAGTGGCAGAAGGGCGACCCCGGCTTCGCCTACTCCGACCAGGAGCGCGACGATCTCCTTGCGGAGGGCCTCGAGGCCGGCCGCAAGATCAACACCGACGACGGCATCCAGCGCTACAAGGGCCTGGGCGAGATGAACGCCTCCGAGCTGTGGGAAACCACCCTCGACCCAGATGTCCGCACCCTCCGCCGCGTCGACCTTGAAGACGCCGAGCGCGCCGACGAGCTCTTCTCCATCCTCATGGGTGACGACGTCGTTGCCCGCCGCACCTTCATCACCCGCAACGCGAAGGATGTCCGCTTCCTGGACGTCTAGTTCGCAGACAATTAGCCCCGGCAGCACCATCCTGCCGGGGTCTTTTTGTAGCCCACCTGACAAAAGGTAGACGGCTACTACCGGGGCGCACCCATCGCCCTAGGACGTCACATTTGCTACAACCTAAACGTCTACCTTTTTCTCCACCGGTGGCGAAGACCCCCGTCCCGTGTGACAATGTCAACCATGAAGGTGGGGGAACATCTTCTTTTTACTCGGGGTCTCAACTCTTATCAGCGCCGCGCCACCGCTGCGCACAAGCAGCTCGCCCGCGGCGTGTACGTAAAAGACGAGTATTACCAAAAGCTCAGCCACGACGATAAATACCTCCTCCGGTCCGTCGCCCTCGGCATGGAGGGGCGACCCTTAACCGGTAAGTCAGCGGCCGCCCTGTGGCAGATGCCCACACGTGTCCACAACCATGAACAGGTCCACATCATCGGCACGGGTCAACCTCGCCCCGGCATCTGGCGCACCCGCCTTAACAAACACGATCTCCGCACGACCACCGTCTGCGGCTTCGAAATTTCCCTGACCTCCCCGGCCCTCACTGTTATCGACATCGCCCGCTGGCACGGCCTTGCCGAAGCCGTCCGCTGCGGCGACTTTGCCCTCGCCAACAACCTCACCACCGAAGACGAACTCCTCTACGCGATCCACCACAGAGCCAAAACCACCGGCATCAAAACCGCCCGCACCGCCGTCCGCCTCATCAACAATCACTCGGAAAGCCCCCGCGAATCCGACGTTAAGGTCGCGCTTTTCGAAGCCGGCTTCCCCGCCCCCTTCCAGCAAGCCAGCATCTACAACACTGACGGCGCCTTCATCGGCCGCGTCGATTTCTTCTACCCGGATAGATCCATCGCCCTCGAGTACGACGGCTTCGGCAAGACCCACGGCGAGTTCGATGAACCCACTGTCCTGTCCGTCAACAGGGAACTCACTCGCCACCGCCGCCTCGAAAGCGAAGCCCTGACCCCCATCCGTATCGACAACGAGTCCTGGAAAACCAAGCTTTTCCTCCGCCAGCTCGACCGCCTCTGGCCACTACGTGGCCGTTTCCCCTCCGATCAGTGGTCGGCACCGGGCCTCGCCTGGGAAAGCTAGGCTCTACTTCTCCTTCTTCGAGCTGCTCCAATCGGTTTCGCTCTTGTCCCCGGTCGCCGGGTTATCAATATCGCTCACGCAATTCTTGTAGTACCCGGGCGCGCTCGCCAGGGCGCCAACAATAAACGCGAAAATGGAAAACGCCGCGAGGTTCGCGTTGGTCATGTACGTGTCCACGAGGCCCTGATCAATCTGTGGCAGCGCCTGCTTCACAATGTCGCGCACATTCTGCGAGGTCGGCAGCCCGTATTCCGCGCGCAGTTCCTCGGGAATCGCCGCATAAATCCCAATAATCCCCACGACGGGAGCCGACCACACAACCGGATTCGTGTACGTTTGCTTGTCGACGCTGCACTGGTACCCCTCCTGCGTCACCTTCTCCTCGGCACTGGTTACGCTCGTCACACCCGTCAACGCAATTGCCGACGCCACCGTCGCCGCCACCATCCGCTTCGTCTTCATCTTTGTACTACCTCTCCCTAGTTTTCGGCTAACTATTATATCTATCCTACGTCCTGGTAGGAGCGTTACAGTGCCTGCGGCTGCGGGACAGGTAGAGAAAGGCACAACTATCACTATGTTCACGTTTAAAGAAGCCCCTGCCCAACTCAGCGAGAATCGGCTCAGAGTTCAGTATGGCAGTGGTTTTGAGTAATTGATCAAGACGGATCCGCTGATAGAGTCAGACTTACCATATGCGAAGCGCCTGGACATCGGCATTGACCTGCTGGTCCGCCTCCGCGAGGATCAGTCCTGGACAGTTATCCAGTGCAAGTCCTACGAGGAAAAAATCTACATCCACAAGAGCTCGACTGATTCCCTACTCAATGATTCAGGCCACAGTCTCCGGTACGGCATGAAATACGCGAACTGAAGGCTACACCCAGTTACCATTGCCCAACGCCGAACGTGCGAGTCATGTCAAAAATTTTTAGCTTGTGCCGAAAATTGCATGGACGATGCCAAACCAAGGCTTAATTGATAAAAGGTATAAAAACTGTGGACGATAAATTTTAACTGCCGTACAATGTGGGCCATGGCCCGTTTCTGATTGTTGACCTTCAGAAACCAAGCATTCATACCGAATGGGCACAGTATTCACCGAAGCAACGACAGGAAAAATTGATATCGCAACTAGACAGGTTTTCTGTTCGCTGGGTAATCGCCATCATTGCTGCTATCTCGAGCACACCGTCACGAACAGTGTCTCGGAATCGTTGTAAGTACAAACGTGCTAAGCAGCAGTGGCGGCATCTCGACATTTGAGTACGGATATTCATAATGTTTCAAGAAAATAAATGGCACCGGGTCGAAAAAGATAAGCGTATAGCAGGGGTCTGTGCCGGAGTGGCTGAAACATATGGAATCTCCGCCGATACCGTCAGAATCATTTACGTATTAGCTGGATTATGCGGAGTGCCTATGATTGCTGTCTACTTAATGCAGTGGTTTATCTACCCAAAGGTATAGGCAATAGGATAGGGCGGACTAGTTCACTAACGTAGCGTGTGCGCTTAACCCCGTAGTCTCCCGAAAGTTTCACCATGCCTGCCAAGGTGGTCCAGCTGCAGTAAACGTTGGTTTCTTCATCGGTGTCAGCGAGTGGACTACAGTTTGTGGTCAAAAAGGGTGCTCAGCAGTGACTCGGTGTTCAAGGTTTGTCCTGTTGTTGGTGGGTATTCTTGCAGGAAACAAGGCTTCGAATGCGCACCATTTTTCCCAGTCCAAAAAGCCCCGAGACTCCGTGTCCAACAACTACTGGGACATACACATGTTTCCTAGGATCCGTCGCATGCAGGAAGCCTAGCGGCTTATTGAAATCACTGTGGTTGGTGGTGCAGGCATGTTTTCTGCCTCGAATGAGAAAGCCATCGTAGACAGTGGTTTGCGCTGCATTTTGCTGGTGAACACGGAGACGCCTACACCGGTGGGCTCCCCCTGTAGTGATAAGTACTTCAGTCGATACCTGGGTAGCTTGATCCTCGGTCGGCGAGAACTTTATTTGTATCAGCAATTACTTGAAATGTTTCGCTCTTGTGTGATACATTCAAAGTATTCAAGGTTACTTTTGAAGTAGGTGAGTCATGGGATCCGGTAATATCTTGGAGACTCTAGAAACAATTGCTTCCGATCAGTGGGGCATTGTTACAACCGCGCAAGCGCAAAGGGAGGGGATTACCCGGGTGCAGATCAATCGGCTTGCCCAGAAAGGTGTCCTGTATAAGTCCAGCCACGGTGTCTACTATTTGCCTTCCGCACCTATGGGTGCTCTTTCGGACATTCAAGCGTCGTGGATTTCCCTGGATCCCAAGCACTTTCTATCGGAGCGTTGGGAAGAGGGGCCGAGGATTGTCGTATCGCATGAATCTGCAGCTGCTATCCACCACATCGGGAACCTTATCCCTCAGGTGGATACTTTTTCAGCGACGTTCCGGAAACAAACGTCGAGATCTGGGATCAAAATCCTGAGCAACCAGAAAATAGATAGGGAAGACATCGTCAATGTCGATGGTTTACCAGTTACGTCCGTCAAGAGGACAGTGGTTGACCTGGCAGCACAAAAAATCGAGCGTGAGTACCTTTCGATGATTGTCGCTGATGCTTTAGAGAAGGAAAACGTTAGGTATCTTTCTTTGGCATCACAGCTGGACGAATACTGTACTCATTATGGTGCAACATCTGGCCGTGAATTAGTGGACAAGTTTTATCTTGAAAATGCTCCATTGGAGAGCCAGAAGAATCTCGTTGAGCGTGCTAACACGATCAGCAACAAGCTGATGGAACAAGTATCCCCTGCATTTAAGATGGCGATGGAAAGTCTGGAAAGACCAGAAATGGAATTGGCCAAACCCCACATTGCTGATGTTGCAGCAGCGCAGCTCGCTCAGCAGGGAGAAAAATTTGGAAAAAAGCTGCAGCCGATGGTCATGCGAGAAGTCGAAGCGTTGATGAAGAACTGGTCTCCGCAAGTAAATCTAATCGTCGGCTCTGAAGAGATCGAGAAGGCGCTTAAAGGTGGCCATTGGATTGATAATTTGGGAGCCGCGAAACTTAGCGAGGCTTTAGTGCAATCCCAAAAGATAAACTGGAATCAACTTCTTCCCGGAGCTTTTGGAAATCACAAATACAAAGTCGAAGCAGCCGATGAATCCGACAAGGCTGGTGCGGATGAAGACCAAGGCCACCGAAACTCCTAATACCCCATCCTAAACAACACGATGGGGAATAAGATTTGACGCAAGTGAAGGCAGACACGGCGGTGGAAGACACTCAAGAGATCACAACGACTGTCCTAACGCCCACCGGGTTTCAAAGCAGTGTCCCTTTTCGTTCAATGCGGAATGAATGTTCCGTTTTGTGCGCAACTGCGCAATAAGTGCGCAATTATACGGCCAGCTAGATGGCGATTTTCAATCGGGACGCCCCGAACTGATATTATCATACTGTCCATGCCAGGGGATCTGGAACCATAATTCCACTAGTGCGCAGCTGCGCAATAAGTGCGTAATTATATGATCAGGTAGAGGCGTTGTCCGTTTGTACTGGTATCACCTAACTGCTGGCATTGGTCGTCCGGGACCGTAGTTCTGTTTGTGCGCAACGGCGCAATAAGTCTGAGCTCATTTGTCGCTACTCGATTGGCGCGGCGAGTAGCCATGAGCATCCAAGTTCCTCGGCTCGCGTTACCCCCACCAGATAGAGTCAGAGTCATGACAGATAAACCACGTGAGGTTGGGCTTTCTTCGGCTGGTCCGGTGCTGGCTTTTACGGCGGCTGAACTCGATCATGATGTGCTGGTGCGCTTCGATGAGGGCACTATCTGGTTGACGCAGGCGTTGATGGCAGATCTTTTCGGGGTCACGGTCCCGACCGTCATAGAGCATCTACAAAACATCTTTCTATCAGGTGAATTACAAGAGGAAGCAACTACTCGGAATTTCCGAGTAGTTCGAATCGAGGGCAAGCGTGAGGTCACTCGTAGTGTCAAGCACTACAACCTCGACGCGATTATTTCAGTGGGGTACCGCGTGAACTCAAAACGGGCAACACAGTTCCGTATGTGGGCGACGAAGGTGCTTCGGGATTTCACGCTGCGTGGATTCGTAATTGATAGACAGCGCATGGAGCAGGGGGAGATCTTTGGTGAGGACTACTTCGAACAGCTTCTGCAGGAGATTCGGGAGATCCGGATGTCCGAGCGTCGCTTCTATCAAAAGGTAACGGACATCTATGCCACGGCCACGGACTACGATCCTGACGCACCAGTGACGAGGACCTTTTTTTCCACGGTACAAAACAAGTTGCACTACGCGGTTCATGGGAGCACTGCGGCAGAACTGATTCGTTCGCGTGCATCGTCACAGCGCCCGCACATGGGGTTGACGAGCTGGAGCAAGGGGCCGGACGGAAAAGTCTTGGCAGGCGATGTGACCGTCGGTAAGAACTACCTTTCCCAAGAAGAATTGAAAGATCTGGGACGCCTTGTTGATACTTTCCTCAACCTGGCAGAAAGTCGCGCCGAAAGACATATCCCGACAACGATGGAGCAGTGGGCGGGGCTTTTGGATCAAATGTTGAGTCTCGACGGGCGCGAGCTACTCCGCAATGCGGGAACAATTTCGAAGAAGCTTGCGGATAAGTTCGCGCTTGAGGAATACGCGAAATTTAGGGTTGATCAGGACAGATCGTTTACGTCAGATTTTGACGCGTTCGTTGAGGAAAGTGAGCGTGCGATTGAGTCCAAGACGGAGAAGAAATGACTAGTTCGACCGGGGTGCCACCTAAACAGCTGTCCTTAAGCGCCACAACCCCGCCCCAAACCGCACAATGTTTACCCCCTAAGGGGCGTTCCGTTTGA
>ERZ1031292.355-NODE-355-length-13480-cov-25.411769_pt1 | contig 13480 bp, 13 predicted proteins | sample MGYA00518215_ERZ1031292 | MGnify/ENA primary metagenome ERZ1031292 (study PRJEB33718, sample SAMN03159822) | human skin metagenome | collected 2014-02-25 | study: EMG produced TPA metagenomics assembly of the PRJNA266117 data set (Human skin bacterial metagenome... | reverse complement strand
ACGCCTACCATGGGAGAAAACGATAGAAAGGGGATACGTCACTAATGGCGGATACACTCGCAGACATAATTATCAAGAAACTAGAGGAAACCGGGGTCACCCGTATTTTCGGCCTCGTGGGGGACTCACTGAACCCCATCGTTGATGCCGTGCGTCGCAGTAAGCAGATCGAGTGGATCCACGTACGCAACGAGGAAGCCGCCGCCTTCGCCGCCGGCTCCTACTCGCTAGCTACCGGCGAGCTTGGCGTGTGCGCCGCCTCCTGCGGCCCCGGCAACACCCACCTCATCCAGGGTTTGTACGATTCGCACCGCAACGGTGCCAAGGTTCTCGCCCTGGCATCCCACATCCCCTCCCGTCAGATCGGGTCGCATTACTTCCAGGAGACGCACCCCGAGCAGATCTTCGCGGAGTGCTCCGGCTACTGCGAGATGGCGAACTCCGCCGAGCAGGGCGCTGTCATCCTGCACCACGCGCTGCAGTCCACCCTCGGTGGCCATGGCGTGTCCGTCCTCGTGGTCCCCGGCGATGTGACGATGGAGAAGACGTCCTACGACGGCATCATCGCCTCCGAGATCGCGACAAGCGCGCCGACGGTTGTGCCCCCGGCAGACCAGGTCAAGGACCTGGCGGATGCTATTAACAAGGCCGATACCATCGCCCTGTTCTGCGGTCGCGGCGTGATGAACGCCCGCGATGAGGTGCTTGAGCTGGCAGGCAAGGTGAAGTCCCCGGTGGGACATGCCCTCGGCGGCAAGATGTTTATCCAGCACGACAACCCTTACGACGTGGGCATGAGTGGCCTGCTGGGGTACGGCTCCTGCCACGAGGCCTGCACCACCGCGGACCTCCTCATCATGCTGGGCACCGACTTTCCCTACAGCGACTTCCTGCCAGATAAGAACGTCGCCCAGGTGGACATCAACGCGGCTGCCATCGGCCGTCGCACCCGCGTCACGCACCCGGTTGTTGGCGATGTGGGAGCAACAATCCGCGCCGTCCTGCCGCTTATCGAGGAGAAGCAGGACCGCAGCTTCCTGGACAAGATGCTGAAGAAGCACGCGCAGCTGTTGGAGAAGATCGTCGAGGCCTACACCGACGGTGTGGAGGAGCACACGCCGATCCACCCCGAGTACGCCGCCGACATCCTCGATGACCTCGCCGCCGACGATGCCATCTTCACCGTCGACACAGGCATGAACAATGTGTGGGCCGCCCGCTACGTCACCAACCAGTCGGGCAAGCGCAGCCTCCTCGGCTCGTTCCGCCATGGAACGATGGCCAACGCGCTGCCGCACGCTATCGGTGCCGCTTACTCCGGCCGCCAGACCATCGCCATCTGTGGCGACGGCGGTCTTGGGATGCTGCTGGGTGAGCTCCTTACGGTGAAGCTCCACAACATCCCTGTGAAGATCGTTGTGTTTAACAACTCCTCGCTGGGCATGGTGAAGCTGGAGATGCTCGTTGCTGGCCTGCAGGAGTTCCAGACCGACCACTCCCCGGTGGACTTCGCGGCGATCGGCAACGCCGTCGGCATCCCCTCGGTGCGGATCACCGACCCGAAGGAGATCCGCGACCGCCTCTCCCACGCGCTCAACTCCCCGGGGCCGCAGCTCGTGGATATCGTCACGGACCCGAACGCCCTGTCCATCCCGCCGGACATCACGATGAGCATGCTCTACGGCTTCGGTCGCGCGGCTGCTGCCACGGTTCTCGACGGTGGCGTGGGCAAAATGTTGGACATCGCAAAGTCCAACCTCCGTAACATCCCCGCCTCCCTCACGGAGCTCACCTAGGTCCACCTAGGCTTACTGCAAACGGCCAGCGCCCCATGGTGCCGGCCGTTTTTGCTTGTCGACGCTCGATCCCTCCCTCCCCGCATATCTCACCGCAGGCTCGTCCTAACTCCTTCCAGTTCCAGGAAAGCCTGCCAGTTTTTTACGCTGATTGCCAGGTCACGGGCGAATTCCTCTCCGTGGGGGAGGAAATACCCATTACCCTTTAAGGCGGGTAAAAGAAAATGATGGAACAATAGTATTCATGACTGATGCACAAACGAAAGTTCTAGTTGTTGACGACGAGCCGAACATTGTCGAGCTACTGCAGGTTTCTTTGCGCTTCCAAGGATTCGACGTCGTGACTGCTAGCGGCGGTGAGGAGGCACTGAAGGTCGCGGAGGAATCCCGTCCGGATGCGTTCATCCTCGATGTCATGATGCCCGGGATGGACGGCTTCGAGCTGCTTACAAAGCTGCGGGAGACCGGCCACGATGGCCCGGTGCTCTTCCTTACGGCGAAAGACGCGGTGGAGGATAAGATCCACGGCCTGACCATCGGTGCCGATGATTACGTGGTGAAGCCCTTCTCCCTAGAAGAGGTGATTACGCGGCTGCGCGTGATTCTGCGTCGTGGGAAGGCGGAGGAAACCGAAGAAGTCAGTGGTGTTCTGACGTACGCGGATCTGACCCTGAACGACGAGACGCATGAGGTGACGAAGGCGGGGACAATCGTCGACCTGTCTCCCACGGAGTTCAACCTGTTGCGGTACCTCATGCTGAATGCGGAGGTTGTCGTGTCCAAGGCGAAGATTTTGGATAACGTGTGGCACTACGATTTCGGTGGCGACGGCAACGTGGTGGAAAGTTACATCTCCTACCTGCGTCGCAAGATTGATACACAGGAGCCGCAGCTCATTCAGACAGTGCGTGGCGTGGGTTACGTTCTGCGTCAGCCGCGCAAGTAACGCTCGATGCGCGTTCCAAGAACAAAGGATCCCACATCGCGCATTTCCCTCAATGCGTCGTTGGTGATCCTCGTGCTGGCATTGGCCATCGTTGCGATTGGTGGGACAGGAATCGTGGTCACCGCAATCATGCGGGACTTCACCTATTCTCGCGTGGATGAGCGCCTCATCGGTGCCGTCAACGGCTGGGCGTGGGATGTGTATCCGGCGGAGGAGCCGCTTGCACACACCCGCCCGCCGTCCAACTTTTACGTGCAGCGGCAGATGCCGAACGGGGATCTCGTTGTCATGAATGATCGCGACTCCGCCCCGGATTTGTCCACGATCGTCACCAATGGGCAGCCGTACACGGTGGTTCCGGCAGCAGGTTCTAATTCGTCCGCGTATTGGCGGGTGCTTGCCGTGCGCACCGGCGGGACGACGACGGTTGTCGCCCAGTCGCTGGAAGAAGAGCAATCGACGGTGAAAAACCTCATCAAGACTCAGGCGAGCATCGGCCTGAGTTCTCTGCTCCTCGTGGCGCTCATTGCGATCCTTGTCATCTACCGGGCATTGCGCCCATTGCGGACCGTGGAGTCGGTGGCGCAGGCGATCACCGACGGGGACATGAACCGCCGTGTCCCCGCCTGGCCACAAACCACAGAGGTGGGCAAACTGGCGTGCGCGATCAACACCATGCTCGAGCAGCTGCAGGACTCACTGCAGAAGTCGCACCGTCAGGAAAAGGAGATGCGGCAGTTCGTCGGCGACGCCTCGCACGAGCTACGCACGCCGCTGACCAGTGTGAAAGGCTTCGCTGAGCTGTATAAGACCGGCGCTACAGACGATGCCGATTGGGTTTTGTCGAAGATCCAAGAGGAGGCTGGTCGCATGACGACGCTCGTGGAGGACCTGCTGGCCCTCACCCGGGCGGAAGGCAACCCGCTGGAGAAGCAGAAGGTTGACCTCATGGAGGTGATCGAGTCGCTCGGCACGTCGCTGCGGGTGGCATACCCGGACCGTGAGATCACCGTCGGGGAATCTGAGCCCCTGTACGTGCTGGCCGACGAGGAGAAAATCCGTCGCGTATTCACCAACCTCATGGTCAACGGCCTCGTTCACGGCGGGAAGGACGTTTCCGTCCTGCCCACGGCAGATGACACGGATGTCATCATCGATGTGCGCGACAACGGCCAGGGGATGGCCCCGGAGGATCTGGAGCACATCTTTGATCGCTTCTACCGCACCGACGAGTCCCGCTCCCGCCAGTCGGGCGGCTCGGGGCTGGGGCTGTCCATCGCCAAGTCGCTCGTCGAGGCCCACGGAGGCTCCCTCTCGGTCACCTCAACAAAGGGCGTGGGCTCGACGTTTACGGTTCGGCTCCCCCGGCTTATCGACGAAGAGTCCGCCTAAAAGACGCTCTCCACCTCGAACGGCCCCTCATCATCGCGCAGCGTCTGGCACGCCAGCGTGACGCCCTCCCCGGGCTCGTAATCGTGGGGCCGCATGTGCGAGGCCCCACCCTCGATGTACACCTGGCACGATCCGCACTCGCCCTGGCGGCAGGAGTAGTTGGCGGGAATTCCCGCCGCCTCCATCGCCTCCAGGAGCACCGTGTCGGCGGGCCAGGCAAACTCATATTCCGTATCGTTTACAAACGCTTTATGCACTCGGCGAGCCTTTCCGCAATCTCGTCCTGCTCCTCGTCGCTGACATCCACCTTGTGACCCAGGTTGTAGGCCTCCATGTCGTTGGCGGGGAACACGTGGATGTGCGTGTGCGGCACGTCAAAGCCGGCAATGATGAAGCTGGCCCGCTCGGAGCCGAACACCTCGATGACCGCTTTGCCCACCTTCTGGGCCACCTCCGTCAGGTGCTGCCACGTGGCCAGGTCGAGATCCGTCCAGCGGTTCACCTCTTCGACGGGAACCACCAGCGTGTGCCCCTTTTGCTGCGGCGCCACGTCCAAAAACGCGACGACGGTATCGTCCCTGTACACAAAACGACCGGGAATCTCACCGGCGATAATCTTCGAGAAAATGCTGCTCATGGTTTAAATCCTAGTACGCTTAGGCGCATGCGTATTTTGGTAATCGGATCGGGCGCCCGCGAACACGCCCTTGTCAACGCCCTGGCCCACGGCAACGGGGCCGGAAACGATGTCCACGCTGCCCCCGGCAACCCCGGCATGACGGCGGCCACGTGCCACCCGGACATCCACACCACCGAGCAGATTGTGGGTCTGTGCAGGGATCTTTCCGTAGATTTGGTCGTCGTCGGCCCTGAGGCTCCGCTCGTTGAGGGGCTTGCCGACATCCTCCGCGCCGAGGGCATCGACGTGTTCGGCCCCTCCAAATCCGCCGCCCGCATCGAGGGCTCCAAGGCCTTTGCCAAGGATGTCATGGCCAAGGCCGGGGTGGCGACTGCCCGCGCCGAGCAGATTACCGAGGAACGCGATGTGGATGAGGTGCTCAGCCACTTCGAGGCGCCCTATGTAGTCAAAGATGACGGGCTTGCCGCCGGCAAGGGCGTCGTCGTCACCGAAGACCTGCAGGCCGCGAAAGCCCACGCCCACGAGGTGCTCGCAGCCGGCAACCCGGTGCTTGTGGAGAGCTTCCTCGACGGCCCCGAAATTTCGCTGTTCTGCCTTGTCGACGGCGAAACCGTTGTCCCCCTACTGCCCGCCCAGGATCACAAGCGCGTGGGGGATAACGACGAAGGCCCCAACACGGGCGGGATGGGTGCCTACGCGCCGCTGCCGTGGGTGAGTCAGGACAACGTTGACCGTATCGTCAACGACGTTGTCCGCCCCGTCGCCAAGCAAATGGTGGCGCAGGGCGACCCCTACAGTGGCCTCCTGTACGCGGGCCTGGCCTGGGGCAAGAAGGGCCCCGCAGTGGTCGAATTCAACTGCCGCTTCGGCGACCCAGAAACCCAGTCCGTGCTTGCCCTGTTCGGTTCGGATCTGAGCGAATACCTCCTGGCCACCGCACAAAACAGGTTGAGCGAGATGGGTCCGATCACCTGGAAGCCGGGCTACGCCGTCACCGTCGTGCTCGCCGCCGAGGGGTACCCCGAACACCCCATCAAGGGCGACCCGATCACCGGCGCCGAGGGGACTCTGCACGCCGGGACCGCCGTCGTAGACGGCCAGCTTGTATCCAACGGCGGCCGCGTGCTCTCCGTCGTCGGGCTGGGGGAGACTCTGGAGGAGGCCCGGGCCACCGCGTACGAGCAGATTTCCCGCATTGAGCTGCGCGGAAGCCACTATCGCACGGACATCGCCCGGAAGGCCGCCGAAGGAAAGCTGAGCGTGCAATAATGAGCGCTGTGAGTATCCCAAATGTGTTAGCCAGCCGGTACGCCTCCCAGAAGATGAAGGACCTGTGGAGTGCGGAAGCCAAGATCAAGATGGAGCGTCAGCTCTGGATTGCCGTCATGAAGGCCCAGAAGGATCTCGGCGTGGACATCCCCGAGGAAGCCATCGCCGCCTACGAGGCCCACGTGGACGAGGTGGATCTGGACTCCATCGCCGAGCGCGAAAAGGTCACCCGCCACGACGTGAAGGCCCGCATTGAGGAGTTCAATGCGCTCGTCGGCTACGAGCACATTCACAAGGGCATGACGTCTCGTGACCTCACCGAAAACGTCGAGCAGGTGCAGATGCACCAGTCTATGACGCTCATCCGGGACAAGGCCATCACCGTCCTTGCCCGCCTGGCCGAGAAGGCCACCGAGTACCAGGGGCTCGTCATGGCCGGTCGCTCCCACAACGTTGCCGCACAGGCCACCACCCTGGGCAAGCGCTTCGCATCGGCCGCCGATGAGATGCTCGTGGCCGTCGAAAAGCTCAACAACCTCCTCGAGCGCTACCCCCTGCGCGGAATCAAGGGCCCCATGGGCACTTCCCAGGACATGCTCGACCTCATGGGTGGCGACGAGGCAAAGCTCGCCGAACTCGAATCCCGCATCGCCACCCACCTCGGCATCTCCCGCGTCCTCGACTCCGTCGGCCAGGTCTACCCCCGCTCCCTCGACCTCGATGTCGTCTCCACTCTCGTGCAGCTCGGCGCAGGCCCCTCCAGCTTCGCTCACACCATCCGGCTCATGGCCGGCAATGAAACCGTCACCGAGGGCTTCAAGAAGGGCCAGGTCGGCTCCTCCGCCATGCCCCACAAGATGAACGCCCGCTCCTGCGAGCGCGTCTGCGGCTTCCAGGTCATCCTCCGCGGCTACAACACCATGGTCGCCGACCTTGCCGGCCAACAGTGGAACGAGGGCGACGTGTTCTGCTCCGTCGTCCGCCGCGTCGCGCTGCCGGATGCCTTCTTCGCCATCGACGGCCAGTTCGAGACCCTCCTCACCGTCCTCAAGGAATTCGGTGCCTTCCCCGCGATGATCAACCGCGAACTCGAACGCTACCTCCCCTTCCTCGCCACCACGAGGATCCTCATGGCCGCCGTCCGCGCCGGTGTCGGCCGCGAAACCGCCCACGAGGTAATCAAGGAAAACGCCGTCGCCGTCGCCCTCAACATGCGCGAAAACGGCGGCGAGCAAGACCTCATCCAGAGGCTTGCCGACGATCCGCGCCTCCCCCTCGACCGCGCCGCCCTCGACACCGCACTTGCCGATAAGCACGCCTTCATCGGCGCCGCCGGCTCCCAGATCGCCAGCGTTGTCGACCAGGTCAACGCCCTTGTCCAGGCACACCCGGAGGCTGCCTCCTACACCCCGGGTGACATCCTCTAACACCCACAAGAAACAGGCCGCGACCAGCACAGGTCGCGGCCTTTTCGGCACCCATAGGTCGCAGGCAAAAAAGAACCCCTGACCAAAACACGCCAAAATAAAAGTAGTGACGCAGGTCAAGGGGTAGAACCGTTACACAGCCCCTAGCGGCTACGCGCCTGCGGGAGCCTTCTCCTCGTCCGCAAACTTCCCCAAAGCCAAGGCAAACTGCGTGACGAGGCCCATGATAAACGTCACCAACTTTGCGGTCTCCGTCGGTGTCGCGGTGGAAAACTGTAGACCAATAAGCCGCAGCAGATCCCCGACAGACCCATTCGCTGTGGATGACCCCTCCGGGGCTCGCTGCGGGTATACCTGGGCCGGCCCCGTGAAATCGTCGTCTGCGGTCGCCCCCTCAAGAGGGGAACCCTCACCCACGGTGACGAGGACATCCGTCGTGGCTGCTGATGCCGGTGCGGTGATTGCAGATGCAGCAACAACACCACACACCGCAAATGCTGACAGTCTCATGGAAGGATCCTCCTCACATCGAAGTGTTTTGCAATAGTGTACAGCCAGCCGATGAGCCCCGTGAGACTAAGCGCCCCAACAACAATCCCAAAAATCTCGACAGGCCGAAACTCCGCACCGGCAGGCTCCCTCACAAAAGACCCCGCACTCGTCCCATTTCTCGCGTCAATGCCCTGCTCACACGCCAAAAGCGCTTCGTGGTAGGAGGGGGCATCAAACCTCACTCTCGCCGCTTCCTCCCGCACTCGCTTGTCGACGCGCCTCGCTTCCTCCTGCAACGGTTCCGACGCGTCTGACGGCACGAGGAGAGAATCCTGGGAAAGCGCCGCTTCCAGCTCGGCGGCGAGCTCATCCGCCGATGTCCGTGCGGCCGCCTCCCGGGTGTAGGTGGCGCCAACGGCGGTATCCTCCACCACACCGAGAGGAATGTCTGTACTAGCTGCGGGGATACTCGAGAAAAGGAAGTCCAGTTCGGAGGCTTTGAAGCCGTCGGCGGTGAGGATGCGGGCCATGGTCGCTACGTCGTGGTCGAGGATTTTATCGGCTGCTTCTGATTGGCCGAACTTGTTGGCGTAGGCGATCCGGTGGTCGAGGGCGGTGATGTCCTCGGCGTGGTCGTGGTAGCGGTGGAGGAGGTTGGTGCGTAGCTCGGTGCGGGCCCGCTGTAGTTCGGTAAAGAACTCTTTGCCCGTGGGGGGTTCTGGGGTGATGGTGCACATCCAGGCTTGGGGTTGTCCGGCGAGTGGTTCGTTCGTGTCGGGGGTGAAGGTGACGGTGTAGTTGATGGGGAGCGTGGCCGCTAGCGTGAGGGCGATGAGCTTCATGTCTTTTACGCTACCGCGCGGGCCTGGGTGGGGTAGACCGTTAGTCGCACGGGGTGGTGTGGGGCGTGCGGTATCACTCATGGGGCGGGTGGCTACGTGGCGAATTGGTTTTGATGGGTCTAGAGTAATAGGTCATGCGACCAGAACTATCCGCATATGAGCATTTTTCTGCAGGTAAGGTGCGTGAAATCTACGAGGTAGATGACGAGACTCTCCTGCTTGTTACGAGTGACCGCATCTCGGCATACGACTACATCCTTGATTCGGAGATTCCCGATAAGGGTCGCGTGCTCACTGCGATGAGCAACTACTTTTTTGAGCACCTCGATTTTCCCAATCATCTGGCGGGCCCGATCGATGACGAGCGGATCCCCGAGGAGGTCCTCGGCCGCGCGATGGTGTGCCACAAGCTGAAGATGTTGCCGTTCGAGTGCGTCGCCCGTGGTTACCTCACGGGCTCGGCACTGGTTGAGTATCAGGAAAAGGGTTCGGTTTGTGGGATTGAGCTTCCCGACGGCTTGAAGGAGGCGTCGCGTCTCCCGGAGCCCATCTTCACCCCGGCCACGAAGGCCGACTACGGTGAGCACGACGAGAACGTCAGCTTCGAGGCGGTCGTCGAAAAGCTCGGTGAGAAGCTTGCCACCCAGCTCCGCGACGCTACCCTCGACCTCTACACCCAGGGTGCCGAGATTGCTATCGCCAAGGGTGTCATCGTTGCCGACACGAAGTTCGAGTTCGGCCTCGACGAGAACGGGACCCTCACGCTTGCCGACGAGGTACTCACCCCCGATTCCTCCCGCTACTGGGACGCCGACACCTACGTCGAGGGCAAGGTTCAGCCCAGCTTTGACAAGCAGTACCTCCGCAACTGGCTCACCGGCCCCGACTCCGGCTGGGACCGCGCCTCCGGCGACAACCCGCCGAGCCTCCCCGGCTCCGTTGTCGAGGCGACCCGCGAGCGCTACATCGAAGCCTACGAGCGCATCACCGGCACCAAGTTCAAAGACTGGATCGGCCACTGCGCCTAAAAACCGCACCTCACACCCCCTGGAAACGGATTTACCTCCTTACCAGGGGGTTTTTCTAAATTTTGGAAAACCCCTGTTCAGGTGCTCTTTCCTCCCCGTGTAGAGTAAGGGGTCATGACAAAGCCATCCGCACCACGTGCCCCCAAAATTCCCACTATCCGCTCCTTCCACGGCCGCGAGTTTGTCGACGACTACGAGTGGATGCGGGACAAGGACAAGGCGCTGGAGTTCTTAAACGCCTCCAACACCCACGCAGAGGAATCGATGGCCCACCTGGGCACCCTTTCCCAGAATCTTTACGACGAGGTGTTGAGCCGCATCCACGAGACGGATATGTCGCTGCCGAGCAGGGGGCGGGGATACTGGTACTTCTTCCGCATCGAAAAGGGGGAGAACTACGGCAGAATCTGCAGGGTTCCCGCAGGCGAGGGCTGGATTCCTCCGCAGGTGCAGCGTGATTCCGCGCTTCCGGGAGAACAGGTTATCTTCGATTTGGAGAAGGAATCCGAAGGTCAGGAGTTCTTTTCTCTCGGTGCGGCGGCGGTGACCGATTCAGGCCGCTACCTCGCCTACTCCCTCGACGTGGAGGGCAACGAGCGTTACACGTTGCGCATCCGCGATTTGTCCACGGGTGAGGACCTCGACGATGTGTTGGAAAACATCTCTTCTGGGTGTACCTGGGTGGGGGAGGAGTACATCTTCTACGAGACGGTGGATGATGCGTGGCGGCCGGATTCCGTGTGGCGCCACCGGGTGGGGACCCCGCGCAGTGAGGATGTGCGTGTGTTCCATGAGCCGGATGAGAGGTTCTGGGTCGGTGTCGGCTTGAGTGTGTCGGATAAGTATCTGCTCATCGGGTGCTCGTCGAAGGTGACGAGTGAGTATTACTACTTGCCTGCCGACGATCCGGAGGGCGAGTTTCGTCTCATACGGGAGCGGGAGGAAGGCGTTGATTACGACCTGACGCATGCCGTTGTCGGTGGGGAGGACATGTGGATCGTGACCCACAACAAGCTGAGCCCGAACTACTCGTGTGGCCTGTCGCCCGTCGGCAAGCCCCTTGATCTGGGGGAGGAGTTGATGGCCCACTCGGACGAGGCGCGGATTACGGGGGCTGCGGCCTACCGTGACTTTTTGCTTCTCGGCCGGATGGAAAATGGGTTGGCGAAGAGCTACGTCAAGCGCGGCGAGGGGGACTGGGAGCTTCTCCATATCGGTGATGAGGAGTTGTCCTCCACGTCGATTTCCGGTGGCAGTCTGTGGGAGGCACCGGTGTTCCGTGCCTACTACACCACGTACACAAACACGCCGGCGATCTACGCCGTCGACGTGAAAACTGACGAGAAGACCCTGCTCAAGCAGGAAAAGGTGCGTGGAGGGTACGACCCCAGCCAGTATGAATCGCGTCGCCTGTGGGTGCCCACCCCGGATGGCAAAAAGATTCCCGTGTCCATTGTGCAGCGCCGCGATCTCGACCCCGATGTTCCGCACCCGACCCATATGACGGGCTACGGCGCGTACGAGGTGAGTTCCGGCCCGGCGTTCAGTTCTGCGCGAGTGTCCCTGCTAGACCGGGGAATCCGCTTCGTGGAGGTGCATGTTCGCGGCGGCGGCGAGATGGGCCGCCTCTGGTACGACAACGGCAAGGGCCTGAACAAGAAGCACACGTTTGAGGATTTCATCACGGTGGCGGATTACCTGATTGACCATGGCTACACCACCCCCGCGATGTTGGGTGCTTCGGGGGGCAGTGCCGGCGGTCTCCTCATGGGCGCTGTGGCGAACATGGGCGGGGATCGGTTTAAGGCGATTCGTGCGGATGTGCCGTTTGTGGATCCGTTGACGTCGATGTTGAAGCCGGAGTTGCCACTGACGGTGACGGAGTGGGATGAGTGGGGCGACCCCTACCACGAGGCAGATGTGTACGACTACATGGCAAGTTACGCCCCGTATGAGAATGTTGAGGCGAAGCCGTACCCGAATATTTTGGCGACGACGTCCTTGAATGACACGCGCGTGTTGTATGTGGAGCCGGCGAAGTGGATTGCGAAGTTGCGGGAGGTGGCTACGGCGGGTGAGTTCCTGTTGCGCACGGAGATGGTCGCAGGTCACGGTGGGGTGTCGGGCCGCTACGACGCTATTCGACGCTCCCGTGAGGACGCCGCCTGGCTTGTCAATCAGATCACGGGCCTCACAAAATAACGTGCGCGCTAGCGCATGCGGAGCGTAGGCGCGCCAGCGCACGCACGCAGCGCACGCACGCAGCGCGTGCGCGCATGCGCTGCGCGCCGGAACAATCGGTGTGATACTGAGGGACGTGAGCGCAACCCTTTTGGTATCTATTTCCTCCGTCTTCACGGAGACCCGCACGCCGGCGGCGCACTTCATGCGCGAGCTGGAGGCGTGGGGTGTTCCCGTCAGCCTCCTCATCGCCCCGCACATCGACGGCAACTGGCACCTGGCCAAGGACGCAGACACGCGGCACTTTTTTGAGCGCAAAATCGCAGCTGGGGACGCTTTTGTTCTGAACGGGTTCGACCAGGCCGTCCAGGGTCGCCGCGCGGAGTTCGCCACCCTCCCCGCCCACGAGGCCCGCCTGCGCCTCACCGGTGCCGTCGCCCAGATGGAGCGCCTCGGCTTTTCGACGCCCATCTTCGCCCCACCTCGCTGGCGCCTCTCGGAGGGCACCCTCGCCGTCCTCCCCGAGCTCGGCTTCACCCGGGCACTGTCCACCAAAGGTATCCACATTCTGAACACAAACACCCTGGTCCAGGCACGAAACCTCTCCGTGGGGGAGGGGTATGGCGCCTCCCGCTGGTGGCGCTCCACCATCACCCGCTCCGTCGAGAGGACGGCGCGCCGGGGCGGCGTGATCCGGCTGAGTGTCTCGGCGCGGAACCTCGTGAAGACGAAGGTGGCCAAAGATGTCGCGGCGGCGGTGGCGGTGGCGCTAGAGTTGGGGGCAAAGCCAAGTACCTACGTGGAGGTGTAATGATGCTGTTCCCTCAGTATGCAGAACATGTTGTGATGGTCTATTCGGACGATGAGTTTGAAGAACTCATCGAGGAGTTCACCCCGCGGGGGTTCTTCGCTGTGAAGGCATCTGAGGATGCACACTTTTCGCTTCTCGACGGCTCCCCGTGCGCAATTCTGGACACAAAAGGTGAGCTCGCCGGGCGTTTCGATGATATCGATGAGGCGGCGGATGCGATTGATCCGCTGCTGCCGCTGTAAGAAACATCACACGGCGTTTTGTGGTTATGACCGGGCTGTCGGGCTAGCCTGGGTTACTGAGTGGGGTCGCTTATGGCCCCTCCTCTTTCACTCGGATCGTTTGGCACGTACCTGCCAATGAAAGTAAAGGAAACAGTAAGGTCATGGCTGAAGTTCGCTTCGTGAATGCGACACGTATCTACCCCGGTGCCACCACCCCCAGCGTGGACAGCATCAATCTGGACATCGCGGATGGGGAGTTCCTCGTCCTCGTCGGCCCGTCGGGCTGCGGCAAGTCCACAACCCTGCGCATGCTTGCAGGCCTGGAGGATGTCAACTCCGGGCAGGTGTTCATCGGGGACCGGGATGTGACGAATGTGCCGCCGAAGGATCGCGATATTGCGATGGTGTTCCAGAACTACGCCCTGTACCCGC
>ERZ1031292.354-NODE-354-length-13487-cov-13.959425_pt1 | contig 13487 bp, 11 predicted proteins | sample MGYA00518215_ERZ1031292 | MGnify/ENA primary metagenome ERZ1031292 (study PRJEB33718, sample SAMN03159822) | human skin metagenome | collected 2014-02-25 | study: EMG produced TPA metagenomics assembly of the PRJNA266117 data set (Human skin bacterial metagenome... | reverse complement strand
TGACCTAAAACACAAAACCGGTGCCTCGGAAGAATAAAAACCGAGGCACCGGTTTGTCCACCATGTCGCGACTGATAACTTCACTTCGTATCAACGACAGAGTCTGGTTCGGTGACCTCGTTCCGCATGTCTCGTGACACTGTTCCGGCTTTAGCTGTGTGTATGTCTCGATATATCGTACCGGTGGGCAGTTTACCGGCAAGAAGTGCCCGAAGATCCCGACGTCGGCTGTCTCGAGACATTATTCCTTCATGCTTAGCCATGGAAAAGGAAATAGAAACTTCGCCTCCAAAATCGGCAGTAAAGACAAAACAACACTGCGCTGGCGGGGGCTCTGCGGTGCGGTCTGCTCCCAGGCCTCCATTACTGTGCAAAACACATCAGAAGACGGCGCGAAATACCTCAACCAGGGCGCGCCTTACGGCACCAAGGAGTGGCGGGAGCAGTACCACCGTCGCAACACCATTGAGTCGCGCAACGACCGCGTGAAGTCTTCCCGCCACCAGGGCCACGGCGACCCCACCATGCGAATTATGCGTGCTTGGGCAGCGCAAGCCATTTCGGCTGTCATGTCCGCAGTCGCCGCCAACATTGGTCTGCTCTCGGCGGAGTCCCGTTGGCGCTTCCCGAAGAAGCCCACGCCTCCAACCACTCCTCCGGGCGGTCGCAATCCCAGCGGACGCGACGAGACTGGCACCGACGCTTTCCCTAACGCGCCACCGCTTGCGGCATAGACCGACCAAGGCCACCGGCTGGTCCTCAAAACAACGAGGACGAAGCCAGTGGCCTAGAGGTCCGTGGGCGAGTGCCGAAATTGGGCCTAAAACGGCGTTCAGGCAAAGAAAAATGACCCCTCCGAACGAACGGAGCGGGTCATTTTTGTGTTCGCGACCGTTTTCCTTCGGCCGACAGGAGGTTTCGTGAAAAGATTGGAACAGTTTCGTGAAACCCCCATTTTTCGTTGTGCCCCCGACACGAATCGAACGTGCGACCTTCGGTACCGGAAACCGACGCTCTATCCCCTGAGCTACGAGGGCAACGCTATACAAGTGTAGTCGCCGTCAACGGGCCAACAAAATCCTGTGGCTACCACGGGGGAGGGACATGTTCCAGTGATGACAGTAGGCGTGTGCGAGGGGTTTGCCACAAACGAATAGGGACTGGCCGTCGTGGCCAGCCCCTAGGGGAGCAGTAGCGCCTTTTCTGCTTAGCGCTCCTGTGCCTTGAGGGACTCGATCGTGTTATTTGCAATGACGGGGGTAGGCAGGCCAACGGTGACGTGGTCGGTGGATGCTGTGCCCGTGGCGAAGTAGTCAACGACGACCTTGTCTACGTCTGGGTGGTTGAACCCGAGCCAGCCGTGGTTATATCCCTCAACAGTGACCACCTGGCTGTTCATACGGTCAGCAAGTGAGCCGTAGAAGCTGTAGGGGGTCTGGGGATCGTGCGTTCCCTGGATTTGCAGTGGGCGCTCAGCCAGACCGGATCCATCCAGTGGAATCTCCGTGACGACCGGTGCAGCACCATTGCAGCTCATGCCCGAGGCCACAGAGTTTGCGGCAAGCCAGAAGACGTCGCCACTGACAAATGACGTCCACAGTGCTGCGGGAAGAAGAGTCGGATTTGCTCCGGAGAGGTTTTCGTTACAGATCATGAGTCCCTGCATAAGTTGGGACTGCATAGCGAGTTCCTGAGCCTCTTCGGACCCCTGCACGTCCTCCATTGTCGGTGCAGGAGTAAATCCTCCAATCATGGATGCAAGGTATCCCCAGGCCCAGGACTGGGGCATGAGAATGCGGGATAGGCCAAGCGTCGGGGAGGCGGACTGATTACCACCGTTAATGAGCTGGTTGAAGAAGTTGTCGGCAACCGCCTTGTGGGGTGCAATAGCGTTGTTGACAGGGGTGAATGCCGGATCCATATCGCCTGGCTGTGCCGCTGGTGGTGCAACCGACGGTGTCGTGCCGGATTCCTCGAAGACCTTTTTAGCCCAAGCGTTGTAGACCTTGAGGGGAGTATCGCCGAGATGGTACATCTCGTCGTTATCGGCTACCCAACCGAAGAAGGTGTACAGGTTATCCAAGTACAGGGGGGATTGAGCGAGGAGGATATCGCCCCAGAAGGTTTCCGGAGGAAGACCGGAATCGAGGACGACCTTGCCTGTGTGCTCCGGATACAGGGTGGCATAACGGCTGCCGAGAACAGTGCCGTAGCTGAGCCCGATAATATCGATGCGATTGATTCCTAGCGCTGCGCGGACGGCCTCCCAGTCTGACGCGTTGTTATCCGTGGTGAGGGAGGTGGCGTAACCGGCGTTGCAGTAGCTACGGGAAATCGCGCCACCGGAGCTCAGCTGCTCCGTAATGGGCACTGCTGCTGCACCCTCTAAGTCGCATTCGACGGGTGTCGAGCCGGCTAGCCCGCGCGGTTCCACGCCGATGATGTCGTAATCACGGCGCAGTTCGGCGGGGAACTGGAAAATAGGGCCGCCCAGGGTGGCGTAGTTCGATCCGCCGGGGCCACCGGGGTTGTAGAAAATCGTGCCCTTTTTTGCACCCGTGGCAGGAAGCTTGATAAAGCCGATGGAGATTCGCTCGCCATCTGGGGATTCACGGTGAAGAGGCGCGTCGGTTCGGCCACACGTAGCATCCTCGCGGAGGACTGTTTGGGGGCAGTCTTCCCAGGTAACAGGTGAGGCTGAAGCGACGGTGGCGGCGGGAACTGCCAGCGCGAGGGCTGTAGTGGCGCTGGCAAGGCTTGCTACCAGTCGACGGAGCACGAGATGTCCTTTCTTCTCGGTTGAAGGGCTTTCACCCATTGTACTGAAAGGGAAACACATGCGAATTACAAGGAATCAATCAGAAAGTAGAAAACTACAGGGGAAGGGGGAAGCGTGGCAGATAGCGGATTCTAGGGGTAGCAAAAGCCCCCGCTCAGTTCATGCTGAGCGGGGACTAGAGAGCAAGAGGAGGGAAGTGTTACTTCACCACGAACACGATCAGCGTACGCGGACCGTGCACGCCCTCCACGCGGGAGAGCTCGATGTCACTGGTGGCCGACGGGCCGGACACCATGGTGATCGGGGTGCGGTGATCGAGGCGATCGATCATCTCCGGCACCGAGTACACAACCGAGTCGGGGCGCACAATGCACAGGTGAACGTCGGGAACAAGTGTCAGCGCGCGACGGCCACACAGGTCACCGGATTCGAGGCAGATGGTGCCTGTCTGGGCAGCAGACACCTTGGAATCGGTGATGACGGCATCGACCTCGTTGAGGAGGCGCGGATCCGTGTCCTTGCTGTCCGGGGAAGCTGTGCCCTTGAACTCGTCGAAAAGCGAGGAATCAAGGCCCGGAGCGTAGCGGACATCCTTTGCACCGCGCTCGTTGAGTACGGAGCAGATCTCGGAAGCGAGATCGGCCTCTGCTACCTCATGCACGATGGCCTTGTAATCATCAAGGCGACCGATGAGAATCTCGCGCAGTTCCTCAGCTGGCTTGTCCCACGTGCGGTGGTACTCACGGGGAATGGGGTAGGCCTCTTCGGCCTTGCCCGCGAGCTTGTTCGCGTTGTGGATGCGGCTCAGAATTTCCTTCTTTGCCTCTTGGTTCTTGGCGGCATCAAGATGGCGTTGCATTACTTGGACTCCTCCTTTGAGCCGTGCTCACGCTCAGAGCGGAGCAGTTCCTGGGCTTCCTCGGTGTCGAACCATTCGCGGAACGACTTCTTCGGCGGAACTGCGCTGTCGCGCATGTCCGTCCAACCGGACAGGAAGCTCGGTAGGTGCTTAATCTTGCCGTCGAAGCCACCGAGGATTCGTCCGAAGGAGACAACGCCGGTGATGGCGTTCCACAGCTGCGGCTTGCCCCAGACGAGCTTCATTGCCTGCATGAGTGCATTCTCGATCGGTGGTGCGTCCTTCTCCACCTTCTTGTTGCGAAGGTCGAGGAGGGTTTCCACGATCGGGATGCGAACAGGGCAGACCTCGTTGCATCGGCCACAGAGGCTGGATGCGTACGGGAGGTACGAGTTCGGGTCGTTGTGGTCCTTGATGCCCGTCAGCTGCGGGGACAGGATCGCACCGATGGGGCCCGGGTAGATGGAGCCGTAGGCGTGACCGCCGATGCGCTCGTACACCGGGCACACGTTGAGGCAGGCAGAGCAGCGGATGCACTTGAGAGCCTCGCGTCCGGTCTCATTGGACAAAACAGCGGTACGGCCGTTGTCGATGAGCACGATGTGGAAGTTCTCCGGGCCATCGCCCTCGGTTACACCGGTCCACAGGGAGGTGTAGGGGTTCATGCGCTCACCGGTGGAGCTACGCGGCAGCAGCTGGAGGAAGACTTCGAGATCCTGGAAGGAGGGGAGAAGCTTCTCAATACCCATGACGGAGATGAGCGTCTTGGGGAGGGTCAGGCACATACGGCCGTTTCCCTCGGACTCCACGATGGTGACGTGGCCGGTCTCCGCGACACCGAAGTTGGCGCCTGAGATGGCGACCTCCGCCTCCATGAACTGCTTGCGCAAAAACAGTCGACTAGCCTCGGCGAGCTCCGGCGGATCGGAGGACAAGGACTCGTCCGTGGTCGGCATCTCGCGAACGAAGATGTCGCGAATCTCTGCGCGGTTGCGGTGGATAGCCGGAACCACAATGTGGGAGGGCTTGTCGTGGCCGAGCTGAACGATGAGCTCTGCGAGGTCGGTCTCACGAGCAGATATGCCGGCCTTCTTCAGGGCATCGTTCATGCCAATTTCCATGGTGGCCATGGACTTGATTTTTACTACCTTCTTGGCGCCGGTGTCCTTCACCAGGCCGGTAATGATCTCGTTGGCTTCGTCGGCGTTGCGGGCCCAGTGGACGTGTCCGCCGTTGGCGGTGACAGATGCCTCGAACTGTTCAAGCAGCTCGGCCATCCGGGTTCCCACGTCACGCTTGGTAGCAGAGCCGGCGTCGCGGAGCAGCTGCCAGTCATCGAGCTCATCGACAACGCGCTGGCGCTTGTTGCGGATAGTCGTGGTGGCGTTTTGCAGGTTGCGACGCTGAGTGACCTTGTACAGGTCCTCGTGGGCGTTTTTGAGGAAGTTGTGCTCGCCGCGCAGCGCACCGTTCTTATCGGGTGCGAACGGGGGCATCTTGGGCTTGCCAAGGAAAGTGGTCACAGCATTTTCTCCTTGTCGTACACAGCGGAGGTCGGGGTCCACGGGTGCTCCTTGGTAGAGGCGAGGATCTCGGCCATATGGACGGCGCGGATGCCAGCATGCTGGCGGGAAAGGGTGCCGCCGATGTTCCACAGGCAGCTCTGGTCACCACCGGTGACGTATTCTGCGCCGGTTTCACGGATGTGGCGGGTCTTGTCGTTAACCATTGCTGCGGAAACTTCCGGAGCCTTAATAGAGAAGGTGCCACCGAAGCCACAGCACTCTTCAGCGTTGGGGAGCTCGACGAGGTCGATAGCTTCCACGTTGCGGAGGAGCTGCAGGGGGCGCTCGCCAAGGCCAAGCATGCGCTTGCCGTGGCAGCTGGGGTGGTAGGTGACGCGGTGGGGGAAGAAAGCACCGACGTTGTCGGTCTGGGCGACGTCGATGAGGAACTCGCTCAGATCCAGGCTCTTCTTGGTTACTTTGCTCACACCTTCACGCAGGGCTGCAGTGCCGTACAGCTCAGCAACCTGCGGGTGCTGGGAACGCACCGAGTGGATGCAAGAACCACTGGGGGCGACGACGTAATCGATGGATGGATCACTGAAGGCATCGACATAGTTTTCCACCATGGGGACGACTTCCTTGCGGTAACCGGTGTTGTAGTGCATCTGCCCGCAGCAGGTCTGCTCTTCCGGAACGACTACTTCGTAGCCGAGACGGGAGAGGATGACCGCCGTAGCTTTCAACACATCGGGGAACATAGCGTCCCCGATGCACGTGTTAAATAGAGCGACGCGCAATTGCAGCTCCTTACTCTTGCTGGCGAAACTGCTCCTCCGGATGTTGTGGCCTCTCCGAGGCTCGACCGTATGAAGTACGTCAGACATCTAGAGTGCAGTGAATGTCACAGTCGATTCTAGTGTGAAATAGGGCAAAAATTCATCTCAATGTACCGTTTCACCTGCAGTAATTAGGAAACTAATGTGTTGCGTAAATGGTTCCCTTGCAGGTTGTCGGCTTGTTTGTTGGTGTCTGAGGTCAGTCCATTTTCACTTTGATCAGACCAAAGTGTGAAAAATCTCTCATTTTAGACCGGAAAACTTTCACCTTACATTGGTGTGATGTTTAATAGGGGGTAAGGAAAAGTGTGAAAAATGTCTGACTATGAAATGGTCTGATGTTTACTTCTTAACCCTAAATTTGCGTCATCCGGTCCTGCCAACCAGGTTGGACGCTATTGAACGCTGTTGAATATGTACACCCGTTGATCTTTTATTAAGGAGCGTGAAATGCAACACACCCTCTTCGCAGCGGGGGACTCTGTAGCCCACCTGGCGCAGACCTTCCAGGCCGATACGCTGTCCGTGGCGAACAACACGTGGCTTACCGCGTTGGTTGGCACACTGCCACTCGTTGCCTTCTTTATCTTCCTCATGACGCTGAAGTGGAAGGCACATACCTCGGCCATCGGCGCCGTCATCGTTTCGCTGGTTCTGGCCATCTTCGTCTTTGGTATGCCAGTGTCCTACTCGATTGCCTCGCTCGGGCAGGGCGTGGCGTTCGGTCTCTTCCCAGTGGTCTTCATTATTTGGATGGCCGTCTGGTTGTACGACCTCACCGTGTCCTCCAACAGGTTTGAGGACCTTCGTCTGATCTTCTCCAAGATCGGCCGTGGCGATATGCGTGTGCAGGCCATGCTCATTGGCTTCTCCTTCGGTGGCCTCCTTGAGGCCCTCGCTGGCTTCGGCGCACCGGTGGCGATTGTCGCCGCCATGCTCCTGTCGCTGGGCATGAAGCCGATGAAGGCCATCATTACGACCCTCGTTGCCAACACCGCCCCCGTCGCCTTCGGTGCGATGGCAATTCCGGTGACCACGGCAGCGTTGCTGACCGGACTGGATCAGCGCGAAGTCGCTGGCATGACGGGTCTGCTCATGGCCACCATTGCAATCATCGTCCCGTTCATCTTGACCTTCATCATGGACGGTGTGCGTGGCTTCAAGCAGGTCTGGCCGATGGCCCTCGTCCTGGGCATAAGCTTCGGCGGTGGCCAGTACCTGGCAAGTAACTACTTCTCCTACGAGCTCACCGACGTTGTCGCCTGCTTGCTCTCCCTCGCAATCGGCATCGGCTTCCTCCGCGTGTGGAAGCCCACCACTCCTGAGGATCAGGCCAGCCAGGTAGACACCTCCCGTGCTCACGAGATGGACGGTAAGCGCACCTTCCTCGCTCTGTTCCCGTACCTGCTCGTGGTTGTCGTCTTCGCCATCGCCAAGCTGTGGACCCTGGGTATCAACATCCCGAAGGCTCTCGCCTCCACGGACATCAAGTTCCAGTGGCCGGTCATCGGCGGCAACCTCATGAACCCGGACGGCTCCGAGGTCACGGGTACGCTGTACAACTTCAACTGGCTGTCCAACCCCGGCACGCTCCTGTTCATCTCCGGTCTCATCACGGTTGCCGTGTACTCGGCATACGCTTCCAAGGCGTTCCCCATGAGCTTCGGCCAGGGCTTCGGTGATCTGGGCAAGGGTGCCTACAAGATGCGCTTCAGTGCTCTCACCATTGCCTCCGTTATGGGTCTTGCCTACGTCATGAACTACTCCGGTCAGACCGCAGCCATCGGCGCGGCTCTTGCTACCGCGGGTACGGTATTCCCGCTTATCTCCCCGATCCTTGGTTGGGTTGGTACCGCGGTCACCGGCTCCGCAACGAGCTCCAACGCACTATTCGCCAAGATGCAGGCAACTGCCGCCGGCGAGATCGGTGCCGACCCGGTTCTGCTCACAGCAGCCAACTCCGGTGGTGCCGTCATCGGCAAGATGTTCTCCCCACAGACGCTTACTATCGCGGCAACGGCCGTCAACATGGAAAATGGCGAGTCCAAGATTATGCGCAAGGTGTTCCCGTACTCCATGGGCCTCCTGGCATACATCTGCATCGTTGTCTTCCTGTTCTCCCTGGCATAAAGTCAACGGTTAGTTTTCCGGCCACGTAGCTGGTCACACGTGCCTCACCTTCGGGTGGGGCACTTTTTATATCGGGTTTAAGTCGGCTAGGAAACACGCGCGGTAGGTGCTGCCACCCAAATCGTCATATCTCCAGCTACGCGGTAAGATCACAGAACATGACCCCAGCTGATCTTGCTACTTTGGTAAAGAAAACCGCAGAATCGATCCTCCCAGATCCCAGCATCCTGCCCGAGGAGGTGACTGTTGAGCGCCCCCGCAACCCCGAGCACGGCGACTACGCCACGAACGTCGCGCTTCAGGTGGCTAAGAAGGCCGGGATGAACCCGCGCGAACTGGGGCAGAAGCTTGCCGACGCTCTGTCGGCCGACCCGGCGATTGAGTCCGCCGAGATCGCTGGTCCAGGCTTCATTAATCTTCGTCTCAACTCGGCCGCTCAGGGCGAAATTGTTGCGCGTGTGCTCGAGCTGGGGGAGCGCTTCGGCTCTTCGGATGTCCTCGCTGGTACGAAGATCAACCTCGAGTTTGTCTCTGCCAACCCCACCGGCCCCATTCACCTCGGTGGCACCCGCTGGGCAGCTGTAGGCGACAGCCTCGGTCGCGTCCTCGAGTTCTCCGGTGCGGACGTGACGCGCGAATACTACTTCAACGATCACGGCGGACAGATTAACCGGTTCGCACGTTCTCTCGTCGCTGCAGCTAAGGGCGAACCCACCCCGGAGGATGGCTACGGCGGAGCGTACATCAAGGACATCGCCGAAGCTGTGCTGAAGGAAGTCCCGTCCGCACTGGAGGGCACGGACGAAGAGGTGCAGGAAACCTTTCGCGCACACGGCGTGGAGATGATGTTCGACCACATTAAGAAGTCCCTCGCGGAGTTCGGTACGCACTTCGACGTGTACTTCCACGAAAACTCCCTGTTTGAATCGGGTGCGGTTGATAAGGCCGTCGAAAAGCTGAAGAACAGTGGCGAGCTGTACGAGGCGGACGGCGCCTGGTGGCTGAAGTCCACGGATTACGGTGACGATAAGGACCGCGTGGTGATCAAGTCCGACGGCAACGCCGCCTACATCGCCGGTGACATCGCTTACGTAGCCAATAAGTTCGACCGTGGCCATGATCTTGCTATCTACATGCTGGGTGCCGACCACCACGGTTACATCGCCCGCTTGAAGGCGGCAGCGGCTGCGCTTGGCTACGATGCCGACCGCGTCGAGGTCATGATCGGTCAGATGGTGAACCTGCTGCGCGACGGCAAGGCCGTGAAGATGAGCAAGCGAGCCGGCACGGTTATCACCCTCGATGATCTCGTCGAGGCTATCGGCGTTGATGCTGGCCGGTACTCCCTCATTCGCTCGAGCGTGGATTCCACCCTCGACATTGATCTCGACCTGTGGGCAGCACAGTCCTCCGATAACCCGGTGTACTACGTGCAGTACGGCCACGCACGCCTGTGCTCGCTGGCACGAAAGGCCGAAAACGTCGGCGGTGGCGTGACCGATACATCCGCAGCTGATCTCTCGCTTCTCACGCATGAGCGTGAGGGTGACCTCATCCGCACCTTGGGGGAGTTCCCCGCAGTGGTGGCATCGGCAGCGGAACTGCGTGAACCACACCGCATTGCCCGCTACGCGGAGCAGCTGGCCGCGACCTTCCACCGCTTCTACGACACCTGCCACGTCCTGCCCGGCCAGGATGAGGACGTTCAACCGATCCACGTCGCCCGCTTCGCGCTTGCTATGGCAACGCGCCAAACGCTGGCCAACGCGCTTTGCCTCGTCGGTGTCACCGCTCCGGAGAGGATGTAGCACGTGGTCGACTCACGTCTCATTCCTGAGACCTATGACCGTGGCTTTACTCAGCCGGCCCCACGCAGTCTTGAGGAATTCAACGACCTCCCCGCGCATGTGTGGCCGAAAAACGCTCGCCGTGAAAGCGACGGCTCTGTCAGCATCGCGGGAGTGAACCTGGCTGACCTTGCAGGCGAGTACGGCACTCCGCTGTTCGTCGTCGACGAGGACGATTTCCGCTCCCGCTGCCAGGCAATGGCTGCAGCCTTCGGCGCGGAAAACGTGCACTATGCGGCCAAGGCCTTCTTAACCAAGGCGATTGCCCGCTGGGTCAATGGCGAGGGGCTGCACCTGGATGTCGCCAGCCTTGGTGAGCTCCAGGTCGCATTGGCCACCGGCTTCCCGGCTGCGCGCATCACCGCGCATGGGAACAACAAAACCGTTTCCTACCTGGACAAGATCGTCACCGCTGGCGTGGGCACCGTCGTCCTCGACGCGCCGGGTGAAATCGGTCTCCTTGATGAACGCGCCGCCCGCGCAGGCGTCACGCAGAAAGTCATGGTGCGAGTAAAACCCGGCATTGAGGCGCACACACACGAAATGATTGCCACGGCGCACGAGGACCAGAAGTTTGGCTTCTCCCTCGCCTCTGGTTCCGCGTATGCAGCGTGTGAAAAGACCCTCGACGCGGAGCATCTCGACCTCGTCGGCCTGCACTGCCACGTGGGCAGTCAGGTGTTTGATGCGGAAGGCTTCTCCCAAGCTGCAGAGCGCGTCTTGTCTCTGTTCGTCGAGCTCCACGAGAAGCGCCACGTGACACTGACCACGCTGGATCTTGGCGGCGGCTTTGGCATTGCCTACACCGCTCACTCCCATCCCCTGAACGTCGACGATGTCGCCCAAGACCTCATTGCCCGTGTGGAGCGCCGTTGCGAGAAGCTTGGTCTTGATGTGCCTCGCATCATGGTTGAGCCGGGTCGTTCCATTGCCGGCCCCACCACAGTCACTGTGTACGAGGTGGGACAGGTAAAGGACGTCCACGTGACGGATCGGCAGACACGCCACTATATCGCCGTCGATGGTGGCATGAGCGATAACCTTCGCCCAGCGCTTTACCAAGCGGAATATGATCTCCGCCTGGTGAACAGGGAAGCCTCGGGCACGCCGATCCCGACCCGCGTGGTGGGATCCCACTGCGAGTCCGGTGACATTCTGATCACCAACGAGGCCTACCCGGATGACATTGCCACCGGTGACCTCGTTGCAACTGCTGCCACGGGTGCCTACTGCTATGCCATGAGCTCCCGCTATAACATGATGCTGCGCCCTGCCGTTGTCTCCGTCAAAGATGGCAAAGCTTCCCTCATGGTGAAGCGCGAAACCATCGAGGATGTACTCAATAACCAGCTCTAGAACTCTAGAAGCGTGCGCTGGCTCTGGCATGCAGAGCCAGCGTTGAGAGCCAGCGCTCTGGGGAGCTCCGAAGGAGAAGGCACCAAAGCTCGCCTAGAGAAAGATAAACGACCGGTCTACCACCAGCGAGGTGGTAGACCGGTCGTTTTCGTTCGTCACCTGTTCATCAAAAAGTTCTACCGAGCGAGGTGCGAGCCTTGCTCGATCGACTTAGAAGAGCAGGCGAGAATCCTACATGAAGTCAGAGGATGCGGACGGGAAGTTCGGGATTAGGTTGCCCTGGATCGTCCCGTGGCGAACGAGGAAGTTGTACGCGTAGGCGATTTCAGCAATCCATGCTGCAAGGCCAACGGCGGTCAGAGTCCAGCCGACGATTTCGTAGACAGTGCCTGCGGCGGAGCCATCGGCAGTCTGGCGAACAGCGGTCTCAGGAGCTGCGACGTCATCTGCAACGGCAACCGTTGTGCCGGAAACTGCAACCGTGCATGCCGTAGCGGCTGCAAGGAAACTGCGGGAAAGGGTAGAGCGCATGAGTTTATTCCTTTCTTATAAGCCGTTACAGAACCGGGAGGTTCGGCTCGATCTGACCAGGGATGATGCCACGGCTGACGAGGGCGTTGTAGACGATGCCCCAGAAGCCACCAGCACTCAGAGCGCCAACAAAGAGGGACACGCCGGTGTAGATAATGTTAAGTGTGCCTTTAGTGACGGCGGTGCCCGTCTGGGAGCCCGCTGCCTGGCGGTAGGAGGTGTCCTCCGCGGGAAGTTCATCTGCAGTAGCGGGAACGGCACTCAGAACGAGTGCAGCGCTCATGGCTGAAGCAATTGCTGATCGTTTCAGGCTCATGAAAGTTCCTTTCAATCGTTGATTTGTTACAGCTTGCAGTTTACGAAACCAAATACCTATTTGCAGTACATAAACAGCCAACAGGCAGACAACTAGCAGCCAAACATAAGAAAATGCTTAGAGTAAGTTCCCTGCCTGTGTAAATGTGTGCGCAGTATAAATTGTGAAATACGTCATAAAACTACAAGGGTAAAATTAATAGGCACCGTTTGGGGGTGAAGCTGATGGTAGCTCTAGCTGTGTTCTGGTGGACTTAGCTGTGCGCTGTGGCTTCTCGGCGGGGAAGTGGAAAACAAAAACTGAGCCTACGGATATCGGGAAGCGTCAATTCTTGTGGTTTGAGTAGGGCGGGCATGTGGCTTGATGGGGTTTCGTGTATTAAAAGCGCTCCGGATCAATTCAAATTGAACTGCCCTGGAGCGCCTTTCTAGAGATGTTTTATGGCTGGATCAGAAAGATTCAGCGTTAGCCGGAAGGATTCGGTGCTATAGAGGGCCGAGTTCCGAATGTCGGGTGAATTTAGAGGCCGAAGTTGGGGAGTGCCTGGCCGATGGTCACCATGGAAGCTGCTGCGTTGAGGACGGCAAGCACGAGAACGACGATGCCGACTGCAAGGCCTGCGTCGAGGACGATGGCGATGGTCTTTGCTGCATCGTCGGTGGTGTTGGAGAAGCCCTTGCCGAAGATGCCGTATGCGATCTTCTCGGAGGAGGATGCGCCCTTGAGCAGTTCGTCCTGTTCCTTCTTCTTCTTGTCCTTCTCAGCCTTCTCGGCCTCGGTCTCGGAGCTCAGCAGGTCGAGGAGCTGGCCTTCAACCGGGCGGTTGGAGCCCTCAACCGGATCCTTTCCGTCGGAGCTGAGCAGACCCATGATGTCGTTGACCTTCTCGTTCTCGGACTTAGACTTCAGCTTGTCGCCCAGCCCCCCAGTTACCGGTTCGGAGAAGGGGCTGGCAGATGCGGCGGGGGTGGTGGAGAAGGCGACGGCGACGGCGGTGGCGCCGGCGACGAGGGTTCTGGTTACCTTACGGTTCATGTGAACTCCTATGGAAGTAGGTTGGAATAAACAAGGTGGAAACTAGTACACATAAACAAAACAGCATAACAACTGCGTAAAGGTGTATCTGACACTTTGTTTCCCTGTGTAAAGTTTGCGTGTATAGCATACAGGTACGTACAGGAAATTGTCAGAATGGCGTGATTTTATCCGGAGGTTTTGGGCGTCGCTTGTTTGTGGTGTGAATGTGGGGCTGTGGTGCGTGGGGGTGGGTAAGGGGTCTGTCTCTTATACACATCTCCGAGCCCACGAGACTCCTGAGCATCTCG
>ERZ1031292.352-NODE-352-length-13622-cov-11.066043_pt1 | contig 13622 bp, 15 predicted proteins | sample MGYA00518215_ERZ1031292 | MGnify/ENA primary metagenome ERZ1031292 (study PRJEB33718, sample SAMN03159822) | human skin metagenome | collected 2014-02-25 | study: EMG produced TPA metagenomics assembly of the PRJNA266117 data set (Human skin bacterial metagenome... | reverse complement strand
CGTAAGAAGAAGGGAGCGACGAAGTAATGGCAGTCCCAAAGTTTCGTAAGTCCCGCGCAAACACGCGTATGCGTCGTTCGCAGTGGAAGGCTCACAACGCTGACCTGCAGGCTGTAACGATCGACGGTCGCGAGGTTCTCATTCCTCGTCGCCTCGTCAAGGCAGCCAAGCTCGGTCTCGTAGACGTCGAGCAGTTCTAACATCATTGTGACTTCTCCGGGTATCCGGAGAAGTCAGAATAACTGGTGCCGGAGCCCCATAGCGCCTGCACAAGAAGAAACGGCACCTCGGTTTCACCCGAGGTGCCGTTTTCTGTATTTACTCCACCCTAACCTTGGGCGGTTTTGTATAGAAAAGAGTGTCCGAACGTATGTTTTTTAAATTCTGGTGTGGGAATTTGGGGGTACTCTTCAGTGCCTCATAGGTTGCACGCAACCGGTAATTACCGGCTTAACCTCGCAAAAGGCTGAACTTAAGGTTGTAGCAACCTGACGGTACACTGGACTGAGGTCTGAAAATACGTTCCTTAATGGTAGTCTTCTTTAAAAGACCGCTTTAAAAAGGGAAGAAATGAAGATACTTGTAGCTGATGATGAACAGGCGGTGCGAGAATCGCTTCGCCGATCGTTGAGCTTTAACGGGTACGACGTGGTGCTAGCCGAAGATGGGGCCGAGGCAGTCGAGCTCATCGAGAAGGAACAGCCCACACTCGTCATTCTTGACGTGATGATGCCGCAGATGGACGGCCTCGAAGTTTGTCGCACACTGAGGAGCTCCGGCGACGATCGTCCGATTCTCCTCCTTACTGCTCGTGATGGTGTGTCCGATCGCGTTGCTGGCCTGGATGCCGGTGCCGATGACTACCTTCCCAAGCCTTTTGCTCTAGAAGAGCTCCTCGCCCGCGTGCGGAGCCTTTTCCGCCGGTCTATCACGGAATCCCAGGCTCCTGAGCAGCCGAAGGAACTCCAGTTTGAGGATTTGATCCTGAACCAGGACACGCGCGACGTTACGCGTGCGGGTAAGCCCATTAGCCTTACCCGCACGGAGTTCGCGCTCCTTGAATACCTCATGCGGAACCCGCGCAAGGTGCTGTCCCGTTCGGACATTCTCGAAGAAGTGTGGGGCTACAATTTCCCCACCTCCGGTAACGCGCTCGAGGTGTACATCGGTTATCTGCGAAAGAAGACAGAAGCCGATGGCGAATCCCGTCTCATTCACACCGTCCGCGGTGTGGGTTACGTATTGCGAGAGACGACGCCGTGATTTTGCGCCGTGGAGCGGCGCGTCAACGATCCGAGTGGGGACGAAGGGCTCCCCTGCGCTGGCAGCTTTCACTAATCACCGCCCTCATGGTGGCGATTGCTGTTGGTTTGATGACGGTTGTCACATACTGGGTGGTTTCCACCGCCCTTACCCGCAACGTTGATGTCGCCTTGAAGGAGAAGGCCGAGTCTCTCATCAGTGAGACCGTGGACCCGGCCTTTCTTCTGGACCCCGCAGCCGAGGTCACAGCTTTCAAGAGTTACAACCCGGACACGCGGGCAATGGTCTACATCCCCGGTTCTCCCAACCCCATTGGCGACTCCATCCAATTGGTGTCCGAGATCCCCGTTGTACAAGGCAACCAGGAGCTGAGCATCCGCAACGCCGGTGAGGAACGTGTGCTGGCGTTGCACGGAAATACAGGTGCCACGGTTGTCCTCGCCCAGGACATGGCAACCACCCATCGCATCGTTTCCAACCTGGGAATGGTGCTCTTACTCATCGCCATCGCCGGCGTTCTCATGGCTATCGCGACGGGCATCGTGGTCGCCTCTACCGGTCTGCGCCCCATTGCCCGGCTGCAGCAGGCTGTCAACTATGTGGCTCGCACCGACGAGCTGCGCCCGATGGCTGTGGTGGGCACCGATGAGATTGCGCAGCTGACCCGTTCCTTCAACGACATGCTCGCGGCCTTGCAGTCCTCCCGCGACCGGCAAACAGAGCTCGTCGCCGATGCCGGTCACGAACTGAAGACTCCGCTGACCTCCCTGCGCACAAACGTTGAGCTGCTCATGATGGTGAGTAAGCAGAAGAACGCGATGATTTCCGAGGAGGATCGGCAGGCGATCGAGAACGACGTTGTCGCGCAGATCCAGGAGATGTCGACGCTCATCGGAGATCTTGTCGATCTCGCTCGTGAGGACGGCAGCCGTGAATTCGTCGCCGAAGATGTCGATCTCATGGAAGTCATGGACACGTCCCGGGAGCGCGTCAAGCGACGTCGCCCGGACGTGGCCTTCGTCTTCAATCCGTATCCGTGGAAGCTCAAGGGCGATCCCTTTGCCCTCGGGCGCGCGACGTTGAACCTGATGGACAACGCCGCCAAGTGGTCTCCCCGCAACGGGACGGTGCGCATTGATATGAAGCCGGTGGAATCCGGCATGATCCAATTAACGTTCGCGGACTCCGGCCCGGGTATACCGCTGGCCGATCGCGACAAGGTGTTTGAGCGCTTCTACCGCTCGGCTGAAGCCCGCTCGATGCCCGGTTCCGGTCTTGGCTTGGCCATCGTGAAAAGTGTGATTAACAGGCATAACGGGACAATTGCCGTTGGTGATTCCGATGATGGTGGCAACCTCATGACTGTCATTTTGCCGGGTTCTGCTGGGGATCTCCCCGCAGATGATGAGGAGGAAGTTACCAGCTCACAGGAAGATAGCAGCAGAAGTGATTTCCTTACACAGTTCTGGCAACGGAGAAAATACAGGACGACGTAATAAGATCGTTCACTATGACATACGGTGAATCAGTGTGGAACAATCCACAGGCGGAGCAGAATCACAACGCCGTGGAAAATAGTGAACAGGATACGTCCAATAAACAGCCCCGGAAGGTGGGTCTTCCGGCCGCACTAGCGATGATGCTCGTTGGTTCCGTGGCCGCAGGTTCCATCACCGGGGTCGCCGTATCCTCTATGCAGCAGCCGGAGGAAGAGACTACCTTCTCGCAGCAGGCCCCGGTCAACACGGACCCTGCGCCCGAGGGCTCGGTAGAAGCCGTCGCCGCGAAGGTGCTGCCCTCCGTGGTTTCTATCCGTGTTTTGAGCGATAACGCGCTGGGGGAGGGGTCCGGCTCTATCATCAGCAGCGACGGCCTTGTCCTCACAAATAACCACGTGGCGGGTGAGAACGCACGTGAGATTGAGGTCACGCTCAATAACGGTGAGCGCCACGCTGCTGATTTTGTTGCCGGTGACGCGTCGACGGACGTTGCCCTCATCCGCATCCGGGATGTCCAGGGGCTGCCCGCGATCGATCTGGGTAACTCGGAAAACCTCAGCGTCGGCCAGCAGGTTGTTGCCGTCGGTTCTCCGCTGGGGCTGTCCGCCACCGTCACCACAGGTATTATTTCCGCTCTGCAGCGCCCGGTTCGTGCGGCCGGTGGCGAGGCTGGTCAGTCTTCGCTTATCGACGCCATCCAGACGGACGCTGCCATCAACCCCGGCAACTCGGGCGGGCCGCTTGTCGATATGGATGGTCGCCTCATCGGCATGAACTCGGTCATCGCATCGCTGTCCTCGGGCTCGAGCCAGGCTGGCTCGATCGGCCTAGGTTTCGCCATCCCCGTCAATAACCTCAAGCGATACACCGACCAGCTTCTCAAGGAGGGCACTGTCACGCACCCGATGCTCGGCGTGAAGCTTGCGGTCAACTCGCGTTTCGACGGCGCTCTCGTCGCCGGTGTCGATCCGTCTGGTGCCGCCGCCGATGTTGATCTCAACCCGGGTGATCTCATCACCCGCATTAACGACCGTCGGATTGACTCGGCAGACTCGCTCATCGCTGCTGTACGTTCCGAGGACTTCGGGTCAACGGTCACCCTTGAGGTAACCAACCCGGAGACGGAGCAAACGCGAACGGTAGAGGTAACGCTCTCGAGCGAGTAAGTTTTTGGTTATGACCTTTTTTGACGATGTAGCCGAGCCGGACCTTGCCAGCCTGCGCGCCGAGGAGGAAGCGAACCTCAAACCGACTCCTCATCGTGCTCTCGTGGTGAATGTCCGGGATCAAACGAATAAAAATTCCAAGTTGCTCGCCGAACTCCTCCACGAGGGTGGGTACCACGTCGGTGGTCTCATCGAGGTGGAATCTAAACGGTCAGCAATTAGGCAGGCCATTGAGACGGCTGTTGTCGGCGGTGTGGATCTCGTCCTCACCGTCGGCGGTGTCGGTGTCGGTCCGCGGGATAAGACCCCGGAGGCGACAGAGCTCCTGCTGGATATGGAGATTCCCGGCATTGCCCAGGCAATCCGTGCCTCCGCCATTGCCTGTGGTGCCCTTGATGCTGCGACATCGCGTGGCATTTCCGGTGTGTCCGGATCGACGCTGATTGTAAACCTTGCTGCCTCGCGCACGGCCATCCGCGACGGCGTGGCCACCATCCTCCCACTGTCCCACTACGTTGTGGGGCAGTTGCAGGGATAGACGTGGCAGCAGCGAAGAAGCGTCGCCGGATTACCAAGCGGTCCGCGCACGATTACGATCGCACGGCAGATCGCCCATCGGCGGTGCCTGCAGAACAGCCGGATCGGGTGGTACCACTCGATGACGAGCAGCCGTACCCCGATGCAGAAACGGACGGCTCGTTTACTGAGGAATATTGGCGGGAGCAGATGCCGCCACACTACGCACGACGACAGTAACGGCGCCGTTCAACGTCGCGGCGGCGACCCCGGGGGCAAGGTCGCTGTCCATGGACACCAGAACCGTGTCCTTGCGGGGGAGGATAACCGTCGCCCTCTCGCAGACAATGGAGCCATCGGCAGCGACGATGGTGACCTCATCCCCATGTTTGAGGAGCTCGCCGGTGGCAGGATCAGCAAGGCGTAGGGGAACCGATGTTGTGCCCTCGGGGGTGAGCCCTTCGCCGGTAAAACTTGTGGCGGTGAGAATCTGTCCCCGGCTGAGCGTCGTGACGGCGACCTGGCCATGTGCTACCTGGTCGTCTTCCACAGCATTATCGGGGATCAGTTGCTGGGGCACAGGGGAACGGGTGAAATCACCGGGGCTTAACGTTTCCCCGGCAGAAACCGTGCGCGTCAGGGTCACCACCTGCGGATCCTGCTGGGACGCAGACAGCGTGAGCGCGAGAATGACGAGACTAAGGGCAGCAATCCTGCGGAACCATAAACTCCTGTGCCACCCCGGTGTGAGCAAGGCGTTCATACACAGTTAGACGGTTCCTGAGGTACAAAAGGTTCCGCGAGGGACAAACCTCGCGGAACCAGAAAGTCGTCGACAAGCCAAAAAGAGTTACTTGTGCAGCTTTGCGCCACCCGCAGTGAGAATGACGACAAGCAGCAGGGCGATGCCCGCGAGACCGGCGATGCCCGCAGCCGAACCGTTGCCAAAGCCACCGGTCAGCGGAAGCTTCGAGGTGGGTGCGGCATCGTAGGCGCCGTCCTGGGCCGAGACACCCTCCGCACACATCTGGACGGAGCTGCGCAAGGCCGCATCATCGGTATCGGTGGACACCTTCTGCAAACGGGTATTTAGGTTGTTGAGCGCCTTATTACCCACAGCGGCTCCACGCTCGCTAAACATCTGCGACATCTGGCTGTTGGTAGCAATCGTGGATTCTGCCAACTGCTCGTAGATATTGTCAGCCTCCAGGAACTGCGACGCCTGCGCCTGCGGAATGAGCAGGGTAGGAATCTGCTCCTCCGGCAGCGGGTAGGTGGCTACGTTGAGCTCCTGCGGGTTCCAGCCGGCCGCACCGGCGGAATCCGCGACGTTGGCGACGGCGTTCTGCCCGGCGTTGAACTCGTCCTCGCTCATTTCCTCGACGGCCTTTTCCCCATTGGTCAACTCGTCGATGACATCGAAGTTCTTCCTTACCCCGACGGGGAGGTCGTTGCGGAACCCGTTGCGGAGGTCGATGTTAAAGCGGTAGACGGCATCGCTTTGAGCCTTGAGCACAGAGGGAGCCTCTGATTGATCGGTGATTTGGCACACGGGCCCCAACTGCGGGTCGATGCCCACGTTCACGTCGTATGCGGAGGCAATTGGCGCGCACATGAGCAGCGTCGCAGCAGTTGCGGTAGTAACGGTGGCAGAGATGGAAAACTTCATGGAGCCATAGTCTACTAGTCAGTGATGACACATTGGCACTGCGCGTCGTGTGCCTCGTAGGGGATAGAATCGAGCACTTCGTCTGCGTAGACCACCACTGCGCGGTCAATCGTCGGGTTGGCTTCCAGCAGCCGGTCGTAGTAGCCACCGCCCTTGCCCAGCCTGTGGCCACTCTTGTCCACGCCGAGTGCCGGGACGATTATGAAATCGATGCCGGCCTCCGCAAGGGTATCTACCGGCGTGGTGGTGGGTTCCGGAATGTTGTACTTGCCGGGTGCCATGTGGTCATCATCGATGTATTCCGCCCAGGCAAGCTGTCCCTCGGGAAGCGACAGCGGGAGGAACACGGTGAGCCCGGCCTCCTTCAACGCGGGGACGAGGTACTCTCCGCCTGGTTCTCCCGAAGTGGGGTAGTAAGCGGAAACGTGGGTCGCTCCGCGGCGAGTGATTTCCTCGGCCACGTTGCGAGCCAGTCGCTCATCTTTGAGAGGTGCATGGTCAGAGTTGGCGCGCTCCTTTCGCTGTGCGAAAAGACGCTTCCTGCATTCAGCCTTTGTTTCCATATCCTCCACTTTAGACACGCAGAGGGGCACCTAGTGGAAGATACGGGGGAAGAGATTAGTAGTGTATTGCTCATGACCCTATCCATTTCAGACCACAAGCATGCGGTGAAGACGGTCATCGTTCCCGCCGCAGGCATGGGCACGAGGTTCCTGCCGGCTACCAAGACCGTTCCCAAGGAACTGCTCCCCGTCGTTGACACCCCCGGGATTGAACTTATTGCTGAGGAAGCAGCAGCCCTCGGAGCTTCCCGTCTCGCGGTGGTTACGTCTCCAAATAAAAAAGAAGTACTTGATCATTTCCGTCCGCACGAGACCCTGGAGCGGACGTTGGAAGAGCGGGGCAAGACAGCCCAGCTCGCAAAGGTTCGTCGCGCGCCGGAGATCATCGAGGCAATCGCCGTCGAGCAGGACAAGCCACTGGGTTTGGGCCATGCCGTCGCGTGTGCCGAGTCGGCACTCGATGATGACGAAGATGTCGTCGCCGTCATGCTTCCCGACGATCTCGTGCTCCCGATGGGTGTAATGGAAAAAATGGCCGAGGTGCGCTCGCGTTTCGGCGGGTCCGTCCTGTGCGCTTTCGATGTGCCCCGGGACGAGGTGAGCAACTACGGGGTCTTCGACGTGGAAGAGTGCCCGATGGAAGATGTCGCTCGTGTCAAGACGATGGTGGAAAAGCCCGCTGTGGAGGAGGCCCCCTCCACACTTGCCGCCACTGGCCGCTACCTTTTGGACCGCAAGATCTTCGATGCGCTCCGCCGCATCACCCCTGGTAAGGGAGGGGAGCTGCAGCTCACCGATGCCATTGAGCTCCTTATCGAGGAGGGCGAACCCGTCCACGTCCTCGTCCACCGCGGGACGCGCCACGATCTAGGCAATCCCGGTGGCTACATCAAGGCGTGCGTTGATTTTGGGTTGCAACACCCGGTCTACGGCCCGGGGATTCGTCGCTTTTTGGAGGAACTACTCGGGTAGAGTTTTGTCTCATACGGCGCGAGTAGGAGATCTCGGCCACGTAACTCGTAAGGAGTTGGAATGCGATCGGTAAAGGCACACAAGGAAGTAACCCTGGCTAACGCGCTGGTGCCCGATCCTGTTCGCATGGCAATCACCGATGCTGGTGGGCTGCTCGCCGCGGAGGAAGTCCAGGCGACGCATCCGCTTCCGGCCTTCCCCATGGCAGCGATCGACGGGTACGCGGTGCGCTCGGTAGACGTCGGTGGCACACGCGCCATCGTCGGCAGTCACGCCGAGGAACGCCCGGAGGTACCCGCGGAGCGGGAGACGAAGCTCCCCGTCGTCGGTGAAATTCCTGCCGGGTCGCAGCAGCCGATGCGCTTGCAGCCGAAGCAGGCGATGCGCGTGCACACGGGCGCGCCACTGCCGACTTTGGCGGATTCCGTTTTGCCCCTGGCGTGGTCGGATAAGGGCACGGCGTTTGTGCGCCCGCTGAAGCCGGTGGCGACGGGCGAGTTTGTCCGTGGCGTGGGGGAGGACATCAACGAGGGGGACGTGGCTGTCACCCCAGGTACGATTCTCGGCCCCGCACAGATTGGGCTGCTGGCGGCTGTTGGTCGCTCCAAGGTACTGGCGTATCCGCGCCCCCGCGTGTCCGTGTTGTCCGTGGGTAAGGAGCTTGTGGATATCGAGCGGGAGCCTGGGCGCGGGCAGGTCTACGACATCAACTCCTATGCCCTCGCCGCCGCTGCCAAGGATGCCGGGGCGGAAGTGCGCCGCGTTGGCATCGTGGAAGGCGAACCACGGCGCATCCGGGAGGTCATCGAGGGGGAGACTCTTCGTAGCGAGATCATCCTCATTTCTGGTGCTGTCGGTGGTGCCGGTGCTGCGCAGATCCAGGCGATTCTTTCTGATCTGGGGGAAATAGACACCACGCGCGTCGCCATGCACCCAGGTAGCGTGCAGGGGTTTGGCGTGCTGGGATCCGATGAGGTTCCCTGCTTCCTGCTGCCCGCCACCCCGGTTTCCTCGCTCGTCATTTTTGAGGCTTTCGTGCGCCCGATGATTCGCGCTGGTCTGGGAAAGCGGCCACTGGATCGGCGCTTGGTCAAGGCCCGCGCGTTGGGGCCCCTGCAGTCCCGCGTCGGCCGTCGCGGGTACATCCGTGCCCGCCTCATGCGCGATGCTGAGACGCAGGATTACCTGGTCGAGGGCCTGTCTGGCGCCACGGGCTCGCCGGCGCATTTGCTTGCCGGCTTGGCCGAGGCGAACTCGTACATAGTCATTCCGGAGGACCAGCCAGACGTGCGCCCCGGCGATGTTGTCGACGTGATGTTCCTGTCTCAGGGCTAGTCATGCTGGACCGGCTTGCGCATTTGCTTTTCGACGAACCGGAGGCTCACCCCGGCTGGCCCGAGGCCACGCCTGTGGCTACTCTCCCCTCCGGTGCGTCGGTTCAGCTTCGCCCCGCCACGAAGCAAGACGGAAGGCTGTGGTCTGCTTTTCGACGCGAAGACGAAGCATCCCTGCGCGTCGTCGAACCGACGGCGCTCGACTGGAATGCGGCGAATTCGGTGCGTGCGTGGGGGGCAAATTTCAGGTTTTTGACGCAGGAGGCCTACTCCGGCCGTGTCCTGCCGTTCGCCATCACCCTCAACAAGTCGTTTGTCGGGCAGCTCACGCTCGGCAACATTCAGCGGGGCGCGGTGAGCGAGGCGTGGATCGGCTATTGGGTAAGTTCTCGCTACCAAGGCCTGGGTATCGCCACGGCGGCGGTGGCCCTCGGCGTGGATCACGCCTTTGCTGGCATGAAGCTGCATAGGCTCACGGCGACCTTCCTCCCCGATAATGCGCCCTCCCGGGCGGTGTTATCGCGCATTGGCTTCCGTGAGGAGGGCTTTCTGCGCCGAGCCCTACACATTGACGGCGAGTGGAGGGATCACGTGATGGTGGCGCTCAACGAGGATGATTACCCCACGCTGGCGATTAATCGGCTGTGGCGGATGGGGCGAGTTGTATAATTTTTTGCTTTCGTCTCCGCGTGGCACAACGTGGTGTGACCGGGTGGAAGCTTAAAATTCAAATAATGTAAAAATCGTCGTCGACAAGCATGAAGGTGGAACCTACGTGTCCGGGAATCTTCCGATCGTACTCATCGTGGTGATGTGGATTTTCGTCCTCGCGCCACTGCTCCTTCGTGGGCAAAAACCGATCAGGCGAACCAATAAGGCCCTGGAAGAGACCCGTGTGGTCTACGAGGGCGGCTCCGGCGCTATCGACGTGCCCCGTCGTCGCCCCCGCTTCACCAAGAATGATGTTCACCGCGACGAGGCGGAAAACGACGAGGATTACGAGCTCGTCGATTCCTATGAACTAGACGATGCGGAGGAGAGCGAGGATGCCTCCCCAGTCGAGACTGAGGACAACGTGCTCGACGGTGAAGTCCTCGCGCACGAAGAAGATAGCGTCGCCGTCCGTGTTGACGCGTCCATGCTCGACGATGAGGCCGCAGAGACGGAGGAGGGCACCTACGAGGTCGACTCCTCCTATCTCGAGCCTGCCGACCTCATGTACCCGGACGAGCCGGAAACAGACGAGCTGGAAGATACCCAGCTGGCGGCCGATGAGCACAGCGATGCCGAGCCTGCTGAGCTCAGCGCCGAGGAGATCGCCTTTGCGGAACGCCGCAAGGGGCGTGGCGGATTCGATCCGCAGGCCGACGCCGAGGTGAGCCTCGACCGGTTCGAGCGTCGCAAGCGCACCCTTCTCGCCCTCGTGGTTGCTCTGGTGGCATCCATTCCTGTTGCCCTTCTCGTCGGCAACTGGATGTGGGCGCTGCCCGTACTCGTTGTTTTGACCATTGTCATGTACCTGTGGGCACTGCGCCAGCAGGTGAAGGAAGAAAACCGCGTCCGCGCCCGCCGAATCCGCAACCTGCGCCGCGCGCGCCTCGGCGTGAAGTTGGGGGAGGAAGAGGAAAAGTCCATCCCCGCCCGACTGCGCACCCCGGCAGGGATCGTCCTCGAGGTGGATGACCCGTCGCCCGACTTCGATGGCTCCCTTCCCGAGGTTCAGTTCGTCTCCTCAGAGCTGCAGCAAGCCGGCTAGCCAACCCCCATTTTTGGAATTTACCAACGGGGGAGTAACGTTATGACCCGTACCAATACGGGGCCTTGGCGCAGTTGGTAGCGCGTCTCGTTCGCAATGAGAAGGTCGCGAGTTCGATTCTCGTAGGCTCCACGGTAGGGTAAACCCCCGGTCGCTGTGACCGGGGGTTTCTTCACTCATAAGTAGAGTGGCTCATGCGCGTTGGGCAAAGGAATGTATCCTATGTTCCATGGATCGACCCTTCATTCGCGAAACAGCACTTTTGCTCCTTCGATTGGTTCTCGGCGTGGTCTTCATTGCCCACGGTTGGGACAAGATGTTTATCACTGGGCCGGTAGAAACCGCAGGCGGATTTAGCGCAATGGGCGTGCCCAATGCGCAGTTCTCCGCCTACGCTGCGGGAATCACCGAGCTCGTCGGTGGTGGCCTGCTCATCCTGGGCTTCCTCAGCACCATCGTCGCAGCAATCCTCATCCTGCTCATGTGTGGCGCCATCTTCTTTGCCCACTTTGGAAAAGGATTCTTTGTCAGCGACGGCGGCCCCGAGTTGGTCCTTGTCCTTATTGCTGCCCTCATCATCGTCGTGGTCTTTGGAGCGGGGCGGGTGAGCCTCGACCGGGTATTCGCCGATGATTAGTTGCCAAGAGATCCAGCGCGCGATCTCTGCCAAGCTTGATAACGAGAAGGCGGAGATCGACGACACGATCATCGAGGCACACCTTGAAGGCTGCGCTGAATGTCGCGCCTACCTTGAACGAGCCCGCGTGCTCAAAGCAGAACTGTCGGGAGCAGAAGATTATGCTCCCGACCTCACAGACCTCATTGTGGCAAGCGTTGGGCCAGAGATCCGGCGCGCGGAGAACCGTCGCGCAACAAGCCTCGCCATTGCCAGAACCATTCTCGTTCTCCTCGGTATCGCCTTTATCGCTTGGGCGATCGGCACGCTTGTGGAGTCCACGCGGCTCATCACAGACGGACTTTTCTCTGAGGACCCCGTTATCACGGACATGATGGTGAACCTTGCCGCTGCTCGTGTGGCGCTTGGTTTCGGCTTGATTTTCGCCGCGTGGAAGACGGAGGTGGCCTCGGGGATGCTGCCGATCTTTGCCACGCTGTGGACATTTAGCTTCGGCTTCGCCGCCCGGGGACTCATCCTCGGGACGCTGTCCACCGGCAACGTTGTGGGGCTGCTGCTCCTCCTCGCAGCCACTCTCGTCTTGTTGTGGACGTGGCTGTCCGGCTACGGCAGGTCGGCGGTGCGTCGCGCCTGGCAGGCAGCCAACGCCCGGCCAACGTTCTAGAAGGCTAGCGCCAGCTGGGCAGCACCATCATGACGTCGTAAAGCTCACTGGGGATGACAAGACCGTACAGAATCGGGGAAAACCACACGAAACTCACCGCGACAGCGGTGAGGTACCCCGTCACGACCCAGTGACCCCACGGCTTCCACCTATCCAGCTGCGCCAGGATGAGCGCGAAGCCCACCAACACAAAGGGGATCATGGGGACGGCGTAGAAGAAGTACATCTGGCGATCGAAAACAACGAGCCAGGGTAAAAACGCTGCTGCAAAGCCGATGAGGGGGATGGAGAAGCGGAGATCCTTCCGCGTGATCAGCATCCACGCGCACCACACGATCGCGGGGACGATGAGCCACCAGATGATCGGGGTGCCGAACAGGTAAATCATGGATTTACACGAATCGCCCACGTAGCATTCGTCGTAATTGCCGGAGGAGTAGAGCACGGGGCGTGCAGCCACAAGCCAGGACCAGGGCTTGGAATCCCAGGGGTGCGAGTGGCCACCGGAGGTGGTCAGCGACCCGTGGAACTCGAGGACTTCCTTGTGGTAGTAGAAGAAGTTCAGCAGCGCCGGGGGCAGGGGGAGAGACGATTCAAAATCGCCTGCTTCGTACGAATGGCGGAAAACGCCCGTTTCGGAGGCAAACCAGGAGCGCCAGGACCACAGGTACAAGGCGACGGGGAGAATAACGATACTGGCGAAGGCAGGGAACGCGTCACGGACAAGCGCGCCCAGGAGTGGCTTTTCCACCCCGAAGCGGTGCCTGCGATACCAGTCCAAGGCGACCGTGTACAGCCCGAAGAACGCCATGAAGTACAGGCCACTCCACTTCACGGAAACGGCAGCGCCCAGGCACACGCCGGCTGCGAATCTCCACCAGCGGAAACCGGGTCGTGGCCCCAATCCAGACACGTCCACACCATGGTCGTACATTCTCCTGCACATGTCCTGGTGGTCACGGACCAAGAAATACAAGGCAGCCACAACGAACGTCGCGAGGAAAATATCCAGCATGCCGAAGCGAGAGCTGACAAGGAGAACTCCGTCGAAAAGCCCCAGAACACCGGCGTACGCACCGGCGACCCGAGACGAAGCAACATCGCGGGCGAGAAGGTACAGCAGGGCGATCATTGCGACGCCGAACAGCGCTACCATCGCACGCCACCCCCACGGCGAGTAGCCAAAAACCGCCTCGCTCAGCGCCATGATCCGCTTAGACAAGGGCGGGTGGACGACGAGACCGAACGCCGGGTTTGCCTCGATTCCGGGCTGGAGGAAACCGGAACTTTGTAGAATCTCCCATGCCTGCGGGGCGTAGTGCTTCTCATCAAAGACGGGTGTTCCCGCATCCGTCGCTGCGCCGAGCCCAAAAAACCGCGTGAAAAAGCCAAGGCCTAGGAGGATCCCGAGGATCGTCCAGTCCTGTTTAGTCCATGGAAGCCGGCGCACCGGGGCGATCGGCGTGCGGGGGAGGACATGGCTCACGGGGGTCGGGGTAACTGCTGTACTCACGCACCTAACTATAAGGTATGGGATATGGCTGTCTCTTATACACATCTGACGCTGCCGACGACTCCTTACG
>ERZ1031292.351-NODE-351-length-13676-cov-6.253506_pt1 | contig 13676 bp, 14 predicted proteins | sample MGYA00518215_ERZ1031292 | MGnify/ENA primary metagenome ERZ1031292 (study PRJEB33718, sample SAMN03159822) | human skin metagenome | collected 2014-02-25 | study: EMG produced TPA metagenomics assembly of the PRJNA266117 data set (Human skin bacterial metagenome... | reverse complement strand
CCGCCTTGGTGCGGCGGTGCTGGTGGATGCCGGAGTCCGCGATCAGGTAGTGCGGCTTCGCGTCGGTGATGGTGACGGTGACCATATCGCCAGGGCGGACCTCGCCGTCGATGTTTCCCTCGAGCGCGAAGTGCACCAGGCGGCCGTCGCGGGCGCGGCCGGACATGCGATGCGTGCGGTCGTTCTTGCGGCCGTCCTCTTGGACGAGGAGTTCCTGTTGCGTATCGACGAGCTTCGCGTTCTCCTCCGCACTGATCCGCTCCTGCAGCGCGTGGAGGCGTTCGAAACGCTCCTGGACCACAGCCTTGGGGATCTGCTGCTCCATCTCCGCCGCCGGGGTGCCGGGGCGCGGCGAGTACTGGAAAGTAAACGCTGAGGTGAAACGTGCCTTCTCCACCACGTCGAGGGTGGCCTGGAAGTCCTCTTCGGTCTCGCCCGGAAAGCCGACGATGATGTCGGTGGTGATCGCCGCGTGCGGCAGCTTCTCGCGCACCTCGTCCAGGATGGCCAGGAACTTCTTGGAGCGGTAGGACCGGCGCATGTCCTTGAGCACCTTGTCGGAGCCGGACTGCAGCGGCATGTGCAGCTGCGGGCACACGTTAGGGGTCTCCGCCATCGCGTCGATGACGTCGGAGGTGAACTCCGCCGGGTGCGGGGAGGTAAAACGCACGCGCTCCAAGCCCTCGATGTCGCCGCAGGCGCGCAGCAGCTTGGAAAACGCGGAGCGGTCGCGCTCCATGTCCTCGTCGACGAAGTTCACGCCGTACGAGTTCACGTTCTGCCCCAGCAGGGTCACCTCGGACACACCCTGGTCCACCAACGCCTTGACCTCGGCCAGGATCTCGCCCGGGCGGCGGTCCACCTCCTTGCCGCGCAGGCTGGGCACGATGCAGAAGGTGCACGTGTTGTTGCAGCCCACAGAGATGGACACCCAGCCGGCGTAGGCGGACTCACGCTTGGCGGGCAGCACGGATGGGAAGACCTCGAGGGCCTCAACGATCTCCACCTGCGCTTCGTCCTCCACACGTGCCCGGTCGAGCAGCGCCGGCAGCGCGGAGATGTTGTGGGTGCCAAAGACTGCATCCACCCACGGCGCCTTCTCGATGACTGTGTCGCGGTCCTTCTGCGCAAGGCACCCGCCGACGGCGATCTGCATGCCCGGGTGGTCGGCCTTGACGTTTTTCAGCTGGCCCAGCGAGCCGTAGAGACGCTTGTCGGCGTTCTCGCGCACCGCGCAGGTGTTGAATACCACCAGGTCGGGCTCCTCGCCGGCATCGGCCGCGACGTAGCCCGCGTCTTCCAGCATGCCGGAAAGACGCTCGGAGTCGTGCACGTTCATCTGGCAGCCGAACGTGCGCACCTCGTAGGTGCGGGGATTGTTGTTTTGGGTGGTGCTCGCCGTAGTCACGGCGAGACAGTTTAACCAGGTGGGCTACAACCGCGAAATGACGTCTGCCAGCCCGTCGATCTGCACGTCGGTGTGGGTGGCCATCACCGTCACCCGCAGCATCGCAGCACCGCGCGGGACGGTTGGCCAGCGGATGGCGGGCACGAAGTACCCGGCTTCGCGGAGTGTGGCGGATGCGTCGACTGCTTTGGCCTCGTCGCCGATGGGCACCGGGATAATCGGGCTGGCCCAGTCGCCCATGCCAAGGTGGCCCGCCAACCGACGAATGTTGCGGTGCAGCGCAGGAACCGGACTGTCCTGGCTCTCGAGCACGCCGATGGCCGCGGAGACCGCCGCGCACGTGGCGGGCGTGGACGAAGTGGAGTAGACGAAGGTGCGGGCCTTCTGCCGCAGCAGCGCAGCCACTGGTGCGGAGGCAGCCACTGCCCCGCCTTCGACTCCGAGTGCCTTGGATGAGGTAGCGACGAGGATGTCCGGATGGTCGTCGGCAAGCGAAAAGTGCTCCGTGATGCCGCGGCCTCGAGCTCCTAGTGTGCCGGTGCCGTGCGCGTCGTCAACCATGAGCGCGGCGCCGCGGGCGCGGCAGATGGTGAATAGTTCCGGCACTGGCGCGAGGGTGCCGTCCATAGAAAACAGCCCGTCGGTGACCACGATTGCTTCTCCGGAGCGTTGGCGAAGCAGCTGGTCGACGTGCGCGGGGTCGCGGTGGCGGTAAACGCGCACCGTGGCACCTTGTGCCTTGGCCAGGCGGCAACCGTCGATGATGCTGGCGTGGTTGCGCTCGTCGGACAAGATCAACGTGTCCGGTCCGGCGAGCGCCTGCAGCACACCGACATTGGCCATGAACCCGGCGGAGAAAAACACGGCGTCGTCGTAGCCGAGGAAGCGCGCGAAGTCGCGCTCAACCTGGGTGTGCAGGTCCGTGGTGCCGGTGGTCAGGCGCGAGCCGCCGGAGCCCGCGCCGAACTGGTTGAGTGCGTCGGAGGCCGCTTCAGTCACGGCGGGGTGTTCGGCAAGCCCCAGGTAGTTCGAGGAGCTGAACAGGACGTACTCGCACCCATCGATGGCGGCTACCGGGGTCTGGCCGGTGCCAAAGATTGCGGGGGTGCGCTCAAGGCCTTGTCTGTGCCAGTCCTCGCTGTGTTGCCTGGCGACGTTGTCGAGCCAGCTCATTCGGCCTCCCCAACCACCACGGGGGTGTGCTCGAGGTAAGTGATCAAGTCTGCGGGCTCGTCGGTGTCCACCACAAACAGGCGGCCGCCGACCGGCGAACCGGCGGGTTTTATGTTAGGCACCCGCAGGTAGCCCAACTTCTTGGAGGCGACGTAGCCGGTGGTGTAGTCCGGATCGTCTGAGATGCATACCTCGGCCAGCACCGCCGGGTGGTGCGCCACTTTGGAGGCCAACACAAGCGCATCGGTGACGCGGGTCTTGCCGGAGTGCGCCTCGGGACGCTCCCCTGTGGCGATGGCGGCGTCCATGGAGGTCACCCGCACGCCGCGGGCATGATCCGGTTCGAGGCGCGCACCGGTTGCCGCGTGGAACAAAACGGCGCCGCGCATGTCGCGAACGGTGGTGAGCAGGTTCCACGCTTCGGCGGCGTGCGGGGTCAGCGGTGCCAGAGCGTCGATGACGGTGTCGCGGGCGTCTAACGTGTCTGCGCAGCGCGCTTCCGTGATTGGCAACGCCGGGATGCGCTCGACCTCGCGGTCGATCGCGGTGACAGTCACGGTGATTGCGTCCGGCTGTCCTTTGCCGTGGGTCAGCGCGCGTTTGCTCATGGCGGCGCACACGTCCGGGACCTCATGCCTCTCCACGATGCGCTCGGCGCCGGAGATGTGGGTGCCGTCCGCGCTGGAGCGCATCTTCACGCTGAACAATGCCATGCGCACTAGTCTAGGAGACCGCCTTGAACACTGTTCAGTGTTTCGGGCTACTCCTCCCATTCGGCAATGCGCGCGTCCAGTTCCTCGCGCGCGATGCGCAGCGCCATCCCCTGGTTAAAGCCGCGCCGGGCCAACGCGCCAACGACGCGGCGCAGGTGTTTGTCGTACTCCGCCCGGTCTGCCGGGGCTGCTTTGACCTTCCGCGCGGACTTTTCCGCCACAGCGCGCGCGGTGTGCTCCTCGTCTTCGTCGGAGATCTGCTCCAGGGCTGCGGCGCGGTCCGCTCCCCCAACACCCTTGTCGCGCAGCTCCATATCCAGCGCTCGGGTGGACTTGCCCCGGCGGGAGGCTCTTTGGCGCACCCACTCGTGAGCGAACTGCGCGTCGTTGAGCAGGCCGGAACCTGCGAGGTCGTCGAGGACTTCGTCGACAAGCTGCGGCTCGAACTCGGCCTTGAGCAGCCGCTCGCGCAGCTCCGCGCGGGAGCGCGCACGCTGGTCCAGCAGACCTAACGCCCGCTTGCGCACGGGTGCCAAAGCCTCCTCGTGTTTCCGGTCGAAAAGACCGGTGCCCGGCTCGTAGGCGTCGAGCGCCTCCTGGAGCCGAGCGATCTTGTCCGCGTCCGCCAACTACTTCTCCGCGGTTGCAGGTGCCGCCACGTCGTCCTCGTCGTCGAAGTCGATGTTCGGAACCATATCCACCGGCTCGTCCGTCAGCTCGTCGGACGCGTTGGCGTATTTGCCCACGCCGAGTGCGCGGAAGATCTTGTCCTCGATCTCGTCAGCCAAGTCCGGGTTTTCCTTGAGGAAGATGCGGGCCTTCTCCTTGCCCTGGCCGAGCTGGTCGCCCTCGTAGGTGAACCAGGAGCCAGACTTTTTCACAATGCCGTTCTCCACACCCATGTCGATAATCGAGCTCTCGCGCGAGATGCCCTCGCCGTACATGATGTCGAACTCGGCGATCTTGAACGGCGGGGAAACCTTGTTCTTCACCACCTTCATCTTGGTGCGGTTGCCGATAGAGTCCTGGCCGTCCTTCAGCGTCTGGATACGGCGGACATCGCAGCGCACGGAGGCGTAGAACTTCAGCGCCTTACCGCCGGTGGTGGTCTCAGGCGAGCCGAACATCACGCCGATCTTCTCGCGAAGCTGGTTGATGAAGATGGCGGTGGTGCCGGAGTTGTACAGCGCACCGGTCATCTTGCGTAGCGCCTGGGACATCAGGCGGGCCTGCAGGCCAACGTGGCTGTCGCCCATCTCGCCCTCGATCTCCGCCTTCGGGGTCAGGGCCGCCACAGAGTCGATCACAATGATGTCGATCGCGCCGGAACGCACCAGCATGTCCGCAATCTCGAGCGCCTGCTCGCCGGTGTCCGGCTGGGACACCAGCAGGTTGTCGGTGTCCACGCCGAGCTTGCGCGCGTAGTCAGGGTCGAGTGCGTGCTCCGCGTCGATGAACGCCGCGATGCCGCCTGCGCGCTGCGCCTCCGCGATCGCGTGCAGCGCCACGGTGGTCTTACCGGAAGACTCCGGACCGTAGATCTCCACAATGCGCCCGCGCGGCCAGCCGCCGATGCCGAGCGCGACGTCGATGGCTGTGTTGCCGGAGGAAATGGACTGGATCGGCGGGCGGTTGTCGTCGCCCAGACGCATGACCGCGCCCTTGCCAAAATCTTTCTCAATCATTGCCAGCGCTGCATCGAGCGCATTCTTGCGGTCGTTGCCGGCCGAAGCCGCGGACTTCTTCTTCGTTGCCATGTGGTGTTTCTACCTCCAAATATTCGGCGGCGCTGGGCGCGTCGCGTGCACAGTTTCCTAGTTAGACGTATCGCCATACCGCTTCGGTTCCCTCGGACGCGAAGAAAATTCTCCCAAGCGGAAAACACGGCACACTGTAGAACGCGACGGCGACACCCCAGAGAATACACGCAAACGTGTTCGAAATTCAACGACACGCCGGGGTGGCGGAGCCGTCGATAAGCAACGGCCCCTAAAAGCCCGGGCGGTCGACGCCGAGGCGGCGCTCCTCCGGGACATCGAACGCGTCACAGAGCCCGCGCCACGCGTCGCGCGGGTCCACACCGGCATCGATGAGCTGCGCAGACGTCTGCTCAAACCCGGGCAGCACCTGGGTCTGGATGATCCACTGCGCACGCTCCGAGCCGAATTCGTCCTGCACAAGCTGGTGAAACTCCGTCAAACGCATGCGCCCGACAGTACACGCCACCCGTCGCGGTACACTCCCGCGCATGAAGAAAAACTCTACGGCGCAGGATATCGCGCTAATCGCGGTCTTTGCCGCCATCGTCATTGTGCTGGGCTTCGTGTCCATCCCGGTCGGCGCGGCCGGCGTGCCCATCGTGCTGCAGAACGCCGCGGTCATCCTCGCTGGCCTCGTCCTGGGGTGGCGCCGCGGATTCTCCGCCGCCGCAATCTTCCTGCTGGTGGGCCTGGCGCTGCCGGTGCTCGCGGGCGGCCGGACCGTGATTTCCGCCCTCGGCGGGCCGACCGTCGGGTACCTGGCCGGCTACCTCGTCTCCGCCGCCGTCGCCGGTGCGATCGCCTACACCGCACCGTTCCGCTCGAACAAAGCGGCGAGCATCGGCATCCTCATCCTCGCCGGCTACCTGGGCCTGTTTTTCCAATACCTCTGCGGCGTGTTCGGCCTGATGTGGCGCTCACAGATGTCCTTCGGCGCGGCATGGGCAGCACAGGTGCCGTTCCTGCTGCCGGACGCCGGCAAGGTCGCGCTTATGATCGCCATCGCGTTCGCGGTGCACCAAGCGTTCCCGGATCTGCGCGGGGCTCGCAAGTAAACACCATGCCGCTTATCGAGTTCCGCGGCGCCGCCGTCGCCTACGACGGCGAGCAAATCCTCGAGCCGCTCACCGTTAGCCTGTCGGAGCAGCGCATCGGCATCATCGGCTCCAACGGCTCCGGCAAATCCACCACCGTGCGCCTGATCAACGGCCTCATCGAGCCGACATCAGGGCAAGTGCTTTACGACGGACTCACGCCCAGCAAACGCGGCAAAGACATCCGCAAACGCGTCGGATTCGTCTTCTCCGACGCCGAATCTCAGATTGTCATGCCGCGCGTTTCCGACGACGTGGCATTTTCCCTGCGCCGCTTCAAACTGCCGCGCGAGGAGGTCGAACGGCGCGTGGCAGAAGCGCTCGACCGCTTCGATCTCACCGACCGCGCGGAGCACTCCCCGCACACCCTCTCCGGCGGCGAGAAGCAGATGCTGGCACTGGCCTCCGTGCTGGTGATCGAGCCGGACACGATCATCGCAGATGAGCCCACCACCCTGCTGGACCTGCGCAACCGCCGCCGCATCGTGCGCGAGCTGATGTCGCTGGACCAGCAGTTGATCGTGGTCACCCACGACCTGGAGATGCTGCGCGGCTTCGATCGCGTACTGGTCATCGACGACGGGGCTCTGGCCTACGACGGCACACCCGACGCGGCAATCGCCTTCTACACCGACCTGATGGACGCAAAGCCGTGATCCGCGAACTCCCCTTGGGCGTCTACATACCCGGCGACACGTGGCTGCACCGCCTGGGCGCGGCGCTGAAGTTCGTGCTGCTGGTCGTTTTCATCATCGCCGTCACTGCCCTGCCCACCCAGCCGTGGCACGCTGTGGCCGCGCTCGTGTTCGTGCTGGTGCTCTACGCGTGGGCGCGGATCCCCGCCCGCGTGGCGTGGCGCCAACTCGTGCCGCTGCTGCCCGTGCTGCTGTTTCTGGGCGTGTTCATGGTGTGGCAAAACGGCGTGCAGTCCGCACTCACGCTTCTAATCGGACTGCTTGCCACCATCGCCGCGGCGAACCTGCTCACCCTAACCACCCCGGTGGAGGAACTGCTGGCGGCCCTGGACCGCGCGCTGGCCCCCTTCGGACGCACCGGGGAACTGATCTCCCTGACCATCGCGCTGACCATCCGCCTCATCCCTTTGACACTCGCCACAGCGAACGAGGTCCTCGAGGCACGCAAAGCCCGCGGCGTCGGCTTCTCCTTTACCGCTTTCGGCATCCCGCTGGTCATCCGCTCCGTGCGCCGCGCAAAGATGATGGGCGAAGCGCTCATGGCCCGCGGAGCTGTGGATTAGCGCTTTTGCCTTACAATGACGATCCGCCCGGCCCCTCCGTGGAGGAACCGGGCGGAATGCGTTTATCGGGCGTGAGCTGTGTTACGCGATTACTCCCCGCGCAGCTCGCGCATGCGCTGCGCGACAGCGTCGTCGGAAACATTGCCGCCGACCGGGTTGGAAGCACCAGCAGCGCCACCCTGGGCGGCACCACCCTGTGCGGAGTTACCCTGCTCGATGGCCTGCTTGTTCCCAGAGGTCAGCTCCCCTGCCATCTCAGCGCGCAGCTGCTCCAGGCGGCCGTGGCCCGCCATCTGGATACCGGCCTGCTCGACCTCAGCCATGCGTCCCTCAATGGAGTTCTGCGCCAGCTCGGCGGCACCCAGTGCGTTGGCGTAGCGGCGCTCGATCTTGTCGCGAACCTGGTCCAGGTTCGGGCCGGAGGCGGTAATGGAGTTCATGGACTGCATGGTCTCCGACACCTTCTCCTGCATCTTCGCCTGCTCCAGCTGGGACAGCAGCTTGGAGCGCTCCGCGACCTGCTGCTGCAGGTGCGCGGCGTTGCGTTCGACGGCCTGTTTGGCCTGTGCTGCCTGCTGCAGCGCCTGATCGTGCAGCTGCTTAGTGTCCTCAACACCGGCTTCAGCGGTCACCAGCTGTGCAGCGAAGGCCTCTGCGGCATTCTCGTACTCCTGCGCCTTCTGCGCGTTGCCCTCACCGCGTGCCTTGTCGGCGAGCTGGAGCGCCTGGCGCGCGTTCGCCTGCAGCTTCTCGACGTCCTCCAGACGGCGGTTGAGCTGCATCTCCAGCTGGCGCTGGTTACCAATCACGGCAGCGGCCTGCTGGGACAGTGCCTGGTGCTGACGCTGTGCGTCGTTAATGGCCTGCTCGATCTGGACCTTGGGGTCTGCGTTTTCTTCGATCTTGTTGTCGAAGAGCGCCATCAGGTAGTTCCAGAACTTGGTAAAGGGATTCGCCATGGCTAAAGCACCGTGACCTTTCTGTCAGTAGATTGCGTTAAACGCCAACCACTGTAGTCGCGGAATGCCGGCTACGCTTCCGCTGCTGCCGGCGTGGTGCGCTCGAGCTCTTCGGTGAATGAGTGCAGCGACATGTTCGCCACAGCCTCAAGCAACACCTCGGAAACTGTGGTCCCCAACGCCTCGCACAGGGAGGCCAACAGCTCGGAGGAAACTTCTTTCCGGCCGCGCTCCAGCTCGGAGATGTAGCCGGAGGACACCCGCGCCTCTTTCGCCAGCGCGCGCAGTGTCACACCCTTGTCTGCGCGGAAGGCGCGAAGCGACATGCCGAGTGCCTCACGGAACAGCGGCTCGCGGGACGCAGTACGGGCGGCATCGGACGGCGCAACCGGCAGGTCGACCGGGGAGTCGTAGAGCAAAGTAGTAGTGGTCATCAGACTGTCCAACGACTCGCCGTTTAGTTTTGTTCCCGCACGCCCGTCAGCGCACCGACCAGCGCCGCCTCCACCGCCAAACGGCGGACCTCGTTGCGCTGCCCCGACAGCACACGCACCGGCACCGCAGCTCCCGGCATGAGCGCGTACTGGCCTACAGAGGGCTCAAGCAGCTCCGCCGCCTGCGACGAGGCGGTCCACTTCGGCCCGGCCAGCCCGATCCACACCATGCCAGCGGGCACACCGTCCTGCGCATCGGGGCCCGCCACGCCGGTCAGTGCCACTGCCCAGTCGGCCCCGCACACGCGACGCGTCCCTCGCGCCATCTCGCGCGCGACGGCCGCGGAGACCACGCCCTCGCGCTCAATCAGGTCCGCTGGCACGTCCGCAAGCGATGTCTTCAGCTCCGGCGAGTACGTGACCAGCCCGCCGACCAACGCATCCGAGGCACCGGGCACATCAGCCAACGTCGCTGAAGCGAGACCGGCAGTGAGCGATTCGCAAAAGGCGATGGTTTGGTGGCGGGCGCGGAGCTCGTCGATAAGCAATTGCGCAGTAGTCACTTGTTCACCTTCCCTGCATCAACCAAATACTGCACGCCCGTGACCACGGTGACCGCTACCGCCAGCAGCATCACCACGAACGTCGGGGTGTCCATCCACGCAGGCAGCGGGCACAGATACAGCCCCACAGCGAGGGTTTGCAGCGCGGTCTTGAGCTTGCCGCCCTTCGACGCCGGCACCACAAGCCCGCGGCGCAGCATCACCATGCGCCACACGGTAATACCCAGCTCACGTGCCACAATGACCACCGTCACCCACACCGGCAGCGTGCTGGCGATATTCAGGGTGACCAGCGCCGTAATCATGAGCGCTTTGTCGGCGATGGGGTCGGCGATTTTGCCGAAGTCCGTGACCAGCCCGCGGGCGCGCGCGATGTCGCCGTCGAGCTTGTCCGTGATCATGAGCGCAACGAACAACCCGAACGCCCACCACCAGCGCTCAGACAGCACCAGCCAGGCAAAAACGGGAATGAACAGGATCCTCAGCGAGGTCAAAATGTTCGGGAGGTTCCAATTCGACTGCTTGTCGGGTTGCATCACAACCTCCACCATACCCATGCGGTGCCACGCTCCTAGACTGCCCTTCATGAAGTATTTCGCAGCCACGTACACCTACGGCGAGCAAAAGCTTGTCGACGAAACACGCCCCGCCCACCGCGAATTCATCTCCTCCCAACTGTCGCTGGGCCGGATTGTCGGCTCCGGGCCGTACGCGGGCGCCGAGCAGGCCCTGATCATCCTGCAGCTGCCGGACACCGCCAACGAGGCGGACGCGGCGACCATCCTGGACGGCGACCCCTACACCGTCGCTGGGGCCTTGGCCGCTCGCGAGATCCGGGAGTGGAACCCGGTGATGAAGATCTTCAGCTAGGGGTTAGCCCTTGCGGTTTAGCCCTTGCGGCCGCCGCGGGCGACGTCGAGGTGCCCCGTGTCGCGCGAGCCGGTGGCGGTGTAGTCGCCCTTGCCGGACGTAGCCGGGTCGTCGATCCACTCCACGTGGTGGCCTTCGCGATCCACCTTTCGACGGTTGCCGTGATCGTCGTAATCGATGTGGTACTTGCCCTCCTCCGGATCCCGGCGGCCGGCTTTCACCTCCGCGCGGTCCTTCATCAGGGACGCAATTGCGGTGACCGCGAGCGTGCCTACGATGACGAGCAGGGAGGCGACAGTGCCGACCTCCGGCACGTTCAAGCCCTCGCCGCCGTTGATGAACGGCAGGTTGTTCTCGTGCAGCGCGTGCAGCAGCAGCTTCACGCCGATGAAGCCGAGGATGATTGCCAGGCCGTACGGCAGGTAGACCAGCTTGTCCAGCAGGCCGTTGAGCAGGAAGTACAGCTGACGCAGGCCAAGCAGCGCGAACGCGTTGGCGGTAAACACCAGGAAGGATTCCTGCGTGATACCGAAAATCGCGGGAATGGAGTCGAAGGCGAACATCACGTCGATGAAACCGATGGACAGCAGCGCCACGAACAGCGGAGTGACTGCCTTCTTGCCGGTCTCCGTGGCGGACACCAGACGGTCCGAGTGGTACGACTTGGTCACCGGAATGACCTTGCGCAGGGTCTTGACCACGAACATGTCGTTCGGGTCCGGGTCCTCCTGGTCGGTGACTTCGTCGTAGACCAGCTTGATAGCGGTGTAAATCAGGAACGCGGCGAAGATGTAGAACACCCACGCCCAAGCGGAGATGATCACGGCGCCAAGCAGGATGAAGATGAGGCGGAACACCAGCGCCATGACAATGCCGATGAGCAGCACCTTCTGCTGGTACGCGCGAGGGATCTTGAACGAGCCCATGATCAGCGCGAACACGAAGAGGTTGTCCACACTCAGCGACAGCTCCGTGATGTAGCCGGTGAAGAACTGCAGCGCGTGCTCGGGGTCCCACAGCCACCAGACGAGCCCACCGAATATGCAGGCCATGGACATGTAGAACAGCGCCCAGCCGCCCGACTCCTTCATCGTCGGCTCGTGCGGGGTGCGCACGTGCGAGACGAAGTCGAAGACGAAAAATCCCAGGATCACCGCCGAGGTGATCAGCCAAATGTAAAGGGGCACATGCATAAGTAAGCCTCCGGTCAGCGTTGCGTAAAAGACCGGAGGTCTCCCCCACCACTGTGGGCGGTCCGGACCGGGGCCATCGCCTGACGACGGCACCGTGCTGACGATCCTGGACACTTCCGGGGTACTCCCCTCCAAGCGCGTTTCACACTACACCACGCGGCCTACACCACGCGGCGCGGTGTGCCGACCCGCCGGTCTGCGCCGCTCCTGCGCCTCTCCGTGCCGCCCGCCTTTGCGCAGATGCTTACCCCAGGATGCTTACCACCCGAGGATGCTTACTTCTAAACGCTTACTTGTCGAGATGTCCAGTGCTTCGGCAGGTGCACCACTCGATGGGTAAGCATCCTCGGGTAAGCATCTAGACCCGGTAAGCATCCTCGGGTAAGCATCTAGACCCGGTAAGCATCCTCGGGTAAGCATCTAGGGCGGCTATATGTCCGCAGCCTAGAACGCGCCGCCGGTCGGGTTGTACGTCGCGGTGACCGTGCGAGTGTCTGAGTCGCCAGCGGCATCGGAGCCATCCTCGCCGGAACCGGAACCGTCCGCGTCGCCAGCGTCGTCGTCCAGCGTGACGTCCTTCGGCGCCTCGGCCGGGTCTGCGCCCTTGATCATCCAGATGATGGTCTCCAACTCCTCGGGCTTGACCAGCACGTCGCGGGCCTTGGAGCCTTCGGACGGGCCGACCACGCCACGGGATTCCATGAGGTCCATCAGGCGGCCGGCCTTGGCGAAGCCGATGCGCAGTTTGCGCTGCAGCATTGAGGTGGAGCCGAGCTGGGAGGTGACCACGAGTTCGACGGCTTCGAGCAGGTCGTCCATGTCCTTGCCGATGTCGTCGTCGATGACCTTGGCCTCGGCCTGCTTGTCCTCGGTGACACCCTCGACGTAGTCGGGCTCGTCCTGCTGCGCCTTCGCTGCCTCGACTACGGCTTGGATCTCCTCGTCGGAGACGAACGCGCCCTGGAGGCGCTGCGGCTTGCCGGCACCCTGCGGGATGAACAGGCCGTCGCCCATGCCGATGAGCTTTTCGGCGCCGCCCTGGTCCAAAATCACGCGGGAGTCGGTCAGCGAGGACGTCGCAAAGGCGAGGCGCGACGGCACGTTCGTCTTGATCAGGCCGGTGACCACGTCCACGGACGGTCGCTGGGTCGCCAGCACCAGGTGGATGCCCGCCGCACGCGCCTTCTGGGTGATGCGCACGATGGATTCCTCGATCTCCTTCGGCGCGGTCATCATCAGGTCCGCCAGCTCGTCCACCACGCACACGATGAAGGGGTACGGGCGCATCTCGCGCTCGGATCCCGGCGGCGCGGTCAGTTCGCCGGAGCGGACCTTGCGGTTGAAATCCTTGATGTGGCGCACGCGCGCGGACTTCATGTCCATGTAGCGCTGCTCCATCTCCTCCACCAGCCACTGCAGGGCGGCGGAGGCCTTCTTCGGCTGGGTGATAATCGGCGTGATCAGGTGCGGGATGCCCTCGTACGGGGTCAGCTCCACCATCTTCGGGTCCACCAGAATCAGGCGGACTTCCTCCGGCGTCGCGCGCGTGAGCAGCGAGATCAGCATGGAGTTCACAAACGCGGACTTACCGGAGCCGGTGGAACCGGCGACCAAAAGGTGCGGCATCTTCTGGATCGAGGAGGCGATGAAGTCGCCCTCGATGTCCTTGCCCAGGCCGATGAGCATCGGGTCGTCCTGCGCGGAGACTTTCGGCGAGTCCAGCACGTCGCGCAGCCGCACCATCTCGCGGTCGGCGTTGGGCACCTCGATGCCGACGGCGGATTTGCCGGGGATCGGGGTGAGTAGGCGCACGTTGTCGGTGGCCACGGCGTAGGCGAGGTTGGACTGCAGGTTGGTGATCTTGGAGACCTTCACACCGGGCCCAAGCTCCACCTCGTAGCGGGTGACTGTCGGGCCGCGGGAGAAGCCGGTGACCTGCGCGTTGACCTTGAACTCCTCGAAGACGTCGGTGATCGCCTCGATCATGCGGTCGTTGGCCTCGGTGCGTGTCTTCGGCGCGTTACCCGCGAGCAGCAGTTCAGTCGACGGCAGGTGGTAATCGCCCTGCGGGATCTTGCGCACCTGCTTCGGGGCGGCTTGTTCGGTCTCGGACTTCGGAGTGGTCGCGGGGATCTTGGAGGCGTCGATGCCGCTGCGCGCCGCGATCGCCTTCGCCATCTGCTCGCGCGAGCTAGCTACGGCGTCGGGGGCAGTTGCTTCTCGACGTTCCGTCTCCGGCTCTTCCCGCTGC
>ERZ1031292.346-NODE-346-length-14057-cov-12.949150_pt1 | contig 14057 bp, 19 predicted proteins | sample MGYA00518215_ERZ1031292 | MGnify/ENA primary metagenome ERZ1031292 (study PRJEB33718, sample SAMN03159822) | human skin metagenome | collected 2014-02-25 | study: EMG produced TPA metagenomics assembly of the PRJNA266117 data set (Human skin bacterial metagenome... | reverse complement strand
CTCGGATCCGAACCAGCCGGACGAAAACTCCGTCCTCGAACCATTGGAGGGGGCTAAAAAATGACCGCATTCATTCGCCGCATCCGGCCCTTCAGCCTTATCTGGCTCGCCGCCATGTGGTGCCTCCTCTACGGGGAGGTAACCCTCGGCAACGTGCTGGCGGGCCTCGGCATCGGCATCGGCATCCAGCTTGTCTTCCCGCTACCGGCGCTGCCGATGCAGTCCGTGAAGGTCGATTTCGGCGCACTCGCCGGCCTTATGTGGATGTTCGTCACCGGGCTCATTTCCGGCGCGGTCAGCGTCTCGTGGCTGGCGCTCCGCCCGCAGGAGCCGCCGAAGTCCGCTATCCTCACCGCCCCCATGCGCGTGCACACGGACTTCGCCATGGTCACCGGCGCATCGCTGTATAACCTGCAGCCCGGCGGCACCGTCCTCGATATCGACCTCGCCCGCCACGAGTGGACCGTCCACCTCCTCGATGCCTCCACGCCGGAGAAGATCGAGCAGGGCTTCGCCGATATCGCCGACCTTGAGCGCCGCCTCCTCGCCGCGTTTGAGGGTGGCGCCGTCGCCGACAGTACTGCTGCCGACGGATCAACCAAGGCGGTGAAAGGACTCGCATGATGTACCACATTTTGCTCCTCATCGCGGCCGTGATGTTCGCCGTCGCTTTCCTCCTTGTTGGCTACCGCATGCTCGTGGGCCCCAACTCCATGGACCGCATGCAGGCGCTCGACACCACCGTCGCCATCCTCCAGTGCGCGCTCGGCGCCTACATCTGCTGGTCGCTCGACACCACCGTGGTCAATGCCATGGTCGTCCTCGCGCTGCTGGGCTTCATCAGCTCCGTCGCCGTCACCCGATTTAGGAAGAGGGATGAGTAATGGATGTTCTCAATGCACTCCCCTGGCGGGGGCTTTTCGACGCCCTGTCGATCACTTTCATCCTCATCGGGGCGTTCCTTTGCCTCTCCGCCTCCCTCGGCCTCGTGCGCTTCCACGACACCATGGCCAGGCTCCACGCGATCACGAAACCCCAGTCCCTGGGCATCGTGTTTACGCTCCTCGGTGTTGCGCTGCGCGTGACCGCCAGCCCCACCTTCGGCCCAGCGGAGCGCGGTGACCTCGGCATCTGTGCCCTGATCATTATGTTCACCCTGCTCACCGCACCCGCCGTGGGGCAGCGACAGGGGCGCATCACCCGCCGCGAGAAGCTCTACGACCCGGAGCACCTCTCCCGCAACGACCTGAAAGAAAAGGACCCCAAGAAGAAGGACCCGTCCAAGGACGATCCCGCCAAACTTGGGGAGAGGAAGAAGGCGCGCGAGGCGGAGCAGAAACGGCAGCGCCGCGCCGCCGCCGAGGAGGCCCACAAGGAGATTCAGCTGCGCCACAACGAGAAGGGCGAAGCCGACATCGTCTCCGAGGACTCTTAGGCAGAGTGTTGAAACTGCCGGTAGCCTAGGCTACCGGCAGTTTTTATTTGATACCCTGCACTGCCCTCATTTTTGGGCAAGCTCCCGCAGAGCGGCCACGCGGGGGAAAACTACAGGTACGAGTCCCGGATCGCACCCATCCAGCCGTCGGCTTTGTAGAGCGCGCGCTGCCGCTCATAGGCGCCCTGCTCGATGACGGTGAAGACCTGGCGGAGGTCGTCCTCGCAGCCGAATTCGCGGGCGAGCGGGGTGAGGCGCTCGACCCAGGCGGCGAGCTCGTCGCGAACCCAGGCTTCCTTGGTGTCGCGGTCGACAATAATTTCGGCGTCGAGGCCGTAGCGGGCGGCGCGCCACTTGTTTTCGGAGACGTGCCAGGGCTGGAGGATAGGCAGTGGCCCCTCATCCAGTAGGCGGTCAAAGTAGACGACCATCATGTGTGTGAAGGCGACGATGGCGCGGAGCTCGGTGATGTTGGTGGGGGCGTCGGCAATGCGGACCTCGATGGTGCCCCACTTGCCGGAGGGGCGGATGTCGAAGTGCATGTAGCCGATGTGGCTGACGACACCGGAGCGCTGCTGGTCGATCTGGAAGTTGGACCATTCCTCCCAGCTTTGGAACTGGTAGGGCATGCCGGCGGTGGGAAGCTGCTGGTAGAGCATCGTGCGCGTGGAGGCGTACCCGGTGTCCATGCCGTCCCAGCCAGGCGAGGAGCACGCAAGCGTGAGCAGCTGCGGGTAGTGCGCCATGAGGGCGTTAATGATCGGCCATACGCGGTCCTCGTGCCGGATGCCGACGTGCACGTGGAGGCCCCAGATGAGCATCTGCATGCCCCAGAACTGGGTGCGTTCAATGATTTCCGAGTAGTGCGACTTGTTGGACAGCTCCTGGTCCTGCCAGTGCGCCGTCGGGTGGGTTCCCGAGGCCCACAGTTTCTTTCCATGCTTTTCGACGAACGGTCGCACCTGCTCCAGCTTCCCCTGCAGGTCACGCACCGCTCCCGGGGAGCTCGTGTGGACGCCGCTGACGAGTTCCAGCGTGTTGGTGAGCAGTTCGGGGACGACCCCGTCGATGCCGAAGCATTCTTCCGGGGAACGGACAAGGTCGCCGTTTTCGGGGTCGACGCAAGCTACTTCCCATTCCACGCCGAGGGTGTGATGGGGGGAGCGATTAAATTCTTCCATGTGCCTCTTACTGGAGATCTTGCGTCACTACGACGACGAGACCTGGGTAGTTTTCTACCGCGGGAATCTTGGGGCCGTAGTTGATGCCTAGTTGGTCGGCCACGCGCTTGGCGGCCGCTTCATCACCGGGGCTGAAGTAAACCATGGACTGCGGGGTTTCCACGTCGGGAAGGTTTCCTACCTCGCCCGTGGTGTTGCCGGCCGAGGTGAGCCGGTTTGCCACGTCGGCAGCAAGCCCTTGAACGGTGGAGTTATTGAGAACGTGCACCTGTGGGTGCGTATCTTGTTCCTGTGCAGGCGCGGGGGCAGCGGGAGCCTCCGCCGGGGTCTCCGCGGGAGTCGACTCTGCTGGTGGGACTTCCTCCGTGGTGGTCACCTGGACGGAGGAGGACACGGTGGTGGTGGCACTAGCACTGGTGCTGGTGGCTTGCGTTGTCGTGGCCACCGAGCCACTGTCTTTATCTCCGCCGAAGAAGAAGATCGCCCACAACAGGATGAGGATTGCCACAGCGATGGCGATCATCCCGATGCCACGCAGGGGGACACCGGTTGAGCTGCTCGGTGCGGCGGGCGCCGGGTCGGCAGCGTGGGCGCCACGGTAGGGGCGGGTTTCGTCGTCGTTGTGTTCCATGGGTTAAATCTTACGCAACCGCTCTAGCTGGGCAAGCATAACGGGATATTTTTCGCGCGCCCACGCGGTATCAATGAGTTTGTTCAGCCTTTGGTAGTACGCCACAGGGGTAATTCCATGCTCGCGGATGAGGTCATCCTTCTTCCCGCTGGGGCTGGGATGCGCCTTCTCAAACGCGAGCAAAGCTTCGTCGTCCATCGTTTCTCCTCTCCTCCATCCCTGGTAACGTAATCGTACTGTGATTATGCCTATTGTTATCTGTGGGGACCCGGTTCTCCACACACCGACGGAGCCGGTCGAAACTCCGCTGTCCTCGAAGCTTATCGACGACATGTTTGAGACCATGTACGCCGCCAACGGTGTCGGCCTCGCCGCCAACCAGGTGGGACTCAACCAGTCCTTCTTCGTCTTCGACTGCGAAGGCGTCAAGGGCGTTGTGGTCAACCCCGTCCTGGAAACCAGCGAGATCCCCGAAACCATGCCCGACGAGGAAGAAGACCTGGAGGGCTGCCTCAGCCTCCCCGGCGAATACTTCCCCACCGGCCGCGCCTCCTGGGCCAAGGTCACCGGCACCGACGAAAACGGCAACCCCGTGGAGTTCGAGGGCGAGGACTTTTTGGCACGCTGCTTCCAGCACGAGTGCGGACACTTGAAGGGCCAAGTGTACACAGATGTCACCATTGGAAGGTTCCGTCGAGAAGCCAAAAGAGCAATCCGAGACAACGGCTGGAAACAGCCGGGACAGACCTGGACGCCCGAGCACAGCTAAGCTTTAACCTATGAGGATTGGGACGTGGAATGTGAACTCGGCGCGGGCGCGACGTGACCGCATCACCGATCTTCTCGCGCGCCACGACATCGATGTGCTCGCGCTGCAGGAAACCAAGCTGAAGGAGTTTCCCGAGGTCGACGGCTACGAGGTCGCGCACGTGGGCTACAACCAGTGGAACGGCGTGGCGATTTTGTCCCGCGTCGGCCTCGACGACGTGCAGACCTCGTTTCTGGGACAACCCGACTACGAGGGCAAACACGAAGGGCGCGCGGTGTCGGCCGTGTGCGGAGGCAAACGGATCTGGAGCCTGTACGTGCCCAACGGTCGCGATATCGACCACCCGCACTACGACTACAAGCTGCGGTTTTTATACAACTTCGCACGCTACGCGGCCCCTGAGGCGGATCTCGCCATGGGTGACTTCAACGTCGTGCCCCGCCCACAGGATGTGTACGACGAATCGCAGCTCATCACCCACGTGACCGAACCCGAGCGCGCCGCGTTCGAATACCTCACCGACGTGCTGCCCATCGTCTCGCCCGACGAGTACACGTACTGGGACTACCAGGCGCGACGCTTCGACCGCAACCAAGGCATGCGGATCGATTTTCAGCTGTCGCGCGAACCCGCCATCGCAGGCTTCGTCGACCGCAAGGAACGCGCGGGCAAAAGCTCCGACCACGCTCCGCTCATCTGCGACTACACCTAGGAATTAAAGGAAGGGATACGTGTCCGACTGGGAAGTTGTCATCCTTGTTCTGGAATACACAATCAAGGTGCTCGCCGTGGGGCTCGTCCCCGACGGCCGCAAGCCCGGCTCCGCCAACGCGTGGCTTCTGCTCATCCTCTTCCTGCCCGCCGTCGGCCTCCCGCTCTACCTGCTCATGGGCAGTAACTACGTCGACAGGCGACGCCACAAAATGCAAAAACGCGCCAACGCCGCCATCAACGAGGTCTTTGACAGCTGGGACAACCCCTCCGTCGGCCCCGAGGTGGATCCCATCATGACCCAAAACCGGGTGCTCACGAACATCCCCGCGCTGCACTCGACGGTGAAGGGCTTCTACCCAGGCTACGCGGAATCCATCGCCGCCATGGCCCGCGCCATCGACACCGCCGACAAGTACGTCTACGTGGAGATCTACACCGTCGCCTGGGACGATGCCACCGACCCGTTCTTCCAGGCGCTCGCTCGCGCGGTGAAACGCGGCATCACCGTCAAGCTGCTCTTCGATCACATCGGCACGTTCAAATACCCCAAGTACCTGTCGCTGGGCAGACAGCTCGACGAGATCGGCGTGGACTGGTGCCCCATGCTTCCGCTGCAGCCGTTCAAATGGCGATTCCGTCGCCCCGATCTCCGCAACCACCGCAAGCTCGTGGTGGTGGACAACCAGGTGGCGTTCATGGGGTCGCAAAACATGATTGAGCGCAGCTACCGTAAGGCACTGCAGCGCCATTCCGATCGCGCCTGGGTGGATGCCATGGTGGAGCTGTCCGGCCCCGTCGTCTCCACGCTGACGATGGTGTTCGCCACCGACTGGTACTCGGAATCCGGAGAAGTTGTGGACTACACCGAACACGAGGAACCCGCCGGCGAAGACGTCATGCAGCTCGTGCCCTCCGGCCCCGGCTACACCGCAGCCCCGAACCTGCGGCTGTTCAACTCCGTCGTGCACAACGCCAAGCACCGGCTCGTTTTGTGCTCCCCGTACTTCATCCCCGACTCCTCGCTTCTCGACGCCGTCACCTCTGCCGCCTACCGCGGCGTCAAGGTGCAACTCCTGGTCAACGAGAAAGCCGACCAGTTCATGGTCCATCACACCCAGTGCTCCTACTACCAAAACCTCCTCGACGCCGGCGTGGAAATCTACCAATACCCCATGCCCTACGTGCTGCACACCAAGTACGTGCTCGTCGACCCGGGGGAAGACGGCCCGCCAACCGTGTGCGTGTTCGGCTCCTCCAACATGGACATGCGCTCCTTCGGCCTCAACTACGAGGTCTCGCTGATGGCGATGGGCAAACTCACGGAGGAGCTTATGGCGCTCACCGAGGAATACCTGTCCGTGTCGCACCAGCTGACGGAGGAGGAATGGTCCACGCGCTCGTTCCCGCGCCGCTGGTTGGACAGCGCCCTCCGCCTCACTTCCGCCTTACAGTGAGGTAGCCGTACAGTTATGGATATGCCCACCACGTACGCCCCCATCGGCACGGTTCAACGTCGCAGCACCGGCCGCGACGTCTTGTTCACCCCCGCCGGTGCCGCCGTACGGTGGTTCATCATCTTCGTGGCGACGTGCGCCCTCATCGGTGCGATCACGCTCATGTCCATGGGGCTCGCCTCCGTCGCCGAGTCTGTGCTTTCCGACGGCACCCTGGCCACCGGCATCATCGCCGCCGCGATCACCCAATCATCCTCGTTTGTCACCATCATGGGGTCCGGCACCGTCGTCCTCGGCGCGAACATCGGCACGTGCTTCACCGCCGGTGTCGTGGCGCTCATGTTCCGCCATTCTTTCCGACGCGCCACCACCGCCTTCTTCCTCCACTTCTGGATGAATGCCATCGGCGTGCTGCTGTTCATCCCCTTCATCTCCGCCCTCCCGCCCTCGGATTTGCACCCCATCCCCCGCATTCACTGGGTGTGGGCGCTCGTCGGGATCGTTGTGCTGTACGTGGCGATCCGCGTCATCACCCTGCAGCTGCGCGTCCTCATTTCCGCCGGCCAAACCGGGCACGTCGGGTTCTGGGTGGGGTTTGGGCTCGCTGCTGTGCTGCAGTCCTCCACGGCGATCACCGCCGCCGCAGTCCCCATGGCCGCCGTCCGCGCGGTGTCTGCTCGTCGGCTGTTGCGGTTCATTTCCGGCGCGAACCTGGGCACCTGCTCCACGGCAATGCTGTTTGTCGCCCGCACGGGCAACAGCGAGGGCGCCATGTTGCACCTCGTGTTCAACCTGGCCACCGCGCTTCTCGTGTTCCTCTTCCCCGATATGTTTCTCTCGCTTGCCCGCGCCTGCTCCCGTCACGCCACCCCGCTGCGCCTCGGCATCTTCCTCATCGTCATGTTCTTCGGCCTACCACTGGCGGGGATGTTTCTGGTCTAGTCCCAGCAGATCGGTTTGAGAAGATTCGTTTGCCTAATTGGCGGAAGCCCATCATCCTGAGCTCGGAGCCTAGAGTATATCTTCTGCATCTCTTTCTTATCGGGAATGCTTCTGCCACCGGCTGCTTTCTCCAACACAGAGCACGTTCCCAGGATGTAAATTCTCCCTACACTTTTGCCCGCTTTTCTTAAACGATCCAATCTCCTTTCTTCCTTTCTTGCTAGCCGTACGCCATCTTGGTCATCGATTATGAGATAGACAGGGCGCCCGACTCGGCGTGATCAACGGCAAAGGTGATCGCCATCAGTTCACCAAGATTCTTGGGTTGCTTGAGCCTCTTCTGAAATCGTGATCCGCTAATCCGCTCGAAGGTCTGAACGAGCTCATCATCAAAATTTTCACTGAGAATATCGATATATCCCCCAAGTGCCTTGTCAAATGTTAGCTTCACCCTCTCAAAGCGCTTATCGGTTTCCGCTTTCCGGTAAACCTCTTTCTGCACTGTCTCTGGCACGCTCAACCGGCCAACAACCTCGGTCAGCACCCGTTCCTTGTTGATGGAAAAGAAATTAAGCACCGGCCCGGCATCGATAATTACCCTATCCACCACAACTATGCCTTCTCTGGCGGGTCAATGTTGCCTGCCAAGGGGAAGGGCAATTCAAGGATGTTATCGTAAGTCTGGTCGTCCTCTGCTGGCTCAATCCCTGCTTCTTTCAGCGAGGACTCCACACTTTCAACTGGTTCCTCTTTGAGAGCTGCAATGGTCTGTGCACTGACAACGTCGTACGAATATCCTTTGACTGCACGAGACAATAACCTCTGAGGAGCGCGTTTCTGCCGAGATTGCACCTGGAGCGCGTGGTACTGACTATCCCAGCCGAATCTAATAGCAAGTTGCTTCGTTGTGACCCGCGCTAGGAAACGCTTTTCCTCTTCCGTTATGGCGTGTACATCGCGAAGAGCAATCGACGCAAGGCTGGGAGAGACTAGGTAATGCTGGACAACGGCGGACAAAATATCCAGGGCAGAACCTTTAATCCCCTTGACGAAGCTGGGCAAGCCGTCGTAAGGCACAAGCAGGTGTCTGGCGAAGGCATCGGCGCGGATTTCCGTCGGGGGGCGGCCCACGCATGGTGCCCTTTGAAAATCATCGAACACTACATGAGCCAACTCATGTGCAAGGGAACTTCGTTGGCGCATGGGATGGGCTGTTGCAGCAACGCATATAAATGTGGCACCACGAACAGGATCACGCATTGTCAGTCCATGTTCACCATCGGAGGCTGCTACAAACGCGACATCACACCCGGCGGTGTCTTCAACAAAAGAGATGAGATCGATAATCGGCAAGTCGCCGATCCCCTGCTCTCTTCTTAGTCGTTCTGCCGCCTCCCTCCCTTGTTGTTCATTTCCCACCTAGAACACCGCCTGTTCATCGAGGTACGCGTCAAGTTCCAGGTAGTAGGTCAGTTTCTCGGTCATTGCCTGCATACCTGCACCATCTGTCGAGCGAGCGGCATACTCAAGCCGATCAGCGACAGCCGTTCCCGTTAGCTGATCTATTCGGTACCCCGTAGCCTCTGCAAGGAGGTGAAGCTCAGGGACAGTGGGCATCTTCTGCGCGGAGACAATCCGGGAAATCGCCGATTGGGATACACCGGTTTCCTGGGCGATCTTTCGCTGCGATTTTCCGGACCGCGCAATAGCGGTACGGATGCGTTCCGCCAGTTTCTCCTCGTCCATTGCCCTCACCACACTCTGCCGTGAATCATTTTCCTAACAGTGATTCACTATCTTAGCAACGAAAAAGCCCGCAGACCACACGGCCTGCGGGCAGCTTCTACACGTCGCGCTTTTGCAGCGACATCATCGAGCAAATAACGAGCACGGCGAGGAGCGCGAGGAAGTACCACAGAGAGCCTTCCCAGCCCCACGGGGCCTCCTTGCCGGAAAGCATGTGAACGATGTCGCGCTTGTTCATGAACGCGTTGAAGTTGCTGAACGGCATGAGGTAGAAGATGTGCTCGCCAACCTTGGGGAGGAGGCTGAGCAGGCCTTCGATCATGGAGGTCAGAAGCACGATGGCGATGGAGCCGGCGGTGCTGCGGGTGAGCCAGCCGAGCGCCTGGCCGACCGTCACATAGACGACGGCCTGGAACGGGTAGAGCCACATGAAACGCTGGGAGCGCTCGTCGCCCCACACGTCGAGAGAGTCGCCGATGGGGCCACCGACGATGAATTTCGCCATGTACAGGCACAGCAGCACGGTGATGAAGGTGAGCACGGCCGCGAACAGGGCGTAGATGAGCCACTTGGCAAGTGCTACAAGCGGTCGGTTGGGGGTGGCCAGGAAGGTGGCGGACTGGTAGTTGTTGCCGTATTCGTTGGTCACCACGAGCACAGCCTGGATCGCGAGCACGAGGAAGCCAGCCTGGCCGACGAGGACGAGGAGGTTATCTACAGAAAAGCTCAGGGCCTGGTTAGGGTCCATCCGCACGAGGAGGGCTGTGAGCATGGAGAAGCCGACGCAGAGGACGAGGTAGATGCCGGTTGTCCAGTAAATGGAGTTCACCGACCAGAGCTTCGTCCATTCGGATTTCAGTGTTTGCACGAACATGGTGACTACTGCTCCTTTTCGATTACTTCGCCGTGGTACTGCACGGAATCGGAGGTGGCCTGCATGAAAACGTCTTCAAGCGAATCATGGACCTCGGTCAACTCGTTGAGAAGAACGCCGGTGGAGAAGGCGAGGGCGCCGACCTCATCGGAGCTCTTGTCCTTCACCAGCACGTAGGGGCGGTTGTCCTCGTCGGTGCCGTCGGTAAATGGGATGGACTCCATCGCCAGGGCACTGCGGAACTCCTGCAGGTGCGGGGAACGCACGCGGACGGAGACGGTGGCGGAGCGCTTAAGGAAGTCGTGCGTCGTCGTGTCGGCAACGAGCTTGCCCTGGCCGATGACGACGAGGCGATCGGCGGTCTGCGACATCTCGCTGAGGAGGTGCGAGCTGACGAGGACGGTGCGACCCTCGGCGGCGAGGTTCTTGAGGAACCCACGAACCCACCGGATGCCTTCGGGATCGAGGCCGTTGACCGGCTCGTCGAAAAGCAAAACCTCCGGATCACCGAGCATAGCGGCGGCGAGACCGAGACGCTGCCCCATGCCGAGGGAGAACTTGCCGGCGGGGCGCTTGGCGACGTCGGATAGCCCCACAAGGTTGAGGACCTCGTCGACGCGGGAGCGCGGGATGCCGTTCGAATCGGCGATCCAGGTGAGGTGCGCGCGGGCGGAGCGCTTGCGGTGCACCGCCTTGGCGTCGAGTAGGGCACCCACCGTGCGAAGAGGATTCTTCAGCTTGTGGTACGGCTCGCCGTTGATGGTGGCGTAACCACTGGTGGGGTTATCAAGTCCGAGGATCATCCGCATGGTGGTCGACTTCCCCGCACCGTTCGGGCCCAAGAAGCCAGTGACGACTCCGGGCTTGACGCTAAAGGTGAGGTCATCGACAGCAACGGTGGATCCATAGACTTTTGTCAATCCGTTGACTTCGATCATGCCCCCCATTTTGACACGTTAGCTACCACTCCGCATAACCAACGGCGTAAGTCTGGGCAGACTGTTAGCAAACGGAGACAATAAAGGAAGCTTTGCCAGGCTATTCACATGCACCCAGCGCAGCTCCAAACTTTCCGCATTGGGCACCAGTGGCAACTCCCCCGCGCACCGCGCAACGACGGTGGTATACGTCCAATCATCGACGCGGGTGGTCACCAGATCCGTCACCACACGGACGCGCGACACATCGATGCCCGCCTCCTCCTGAGCCTCGCGCAGTGCTGCCTCACGTGCGGTCTCGTGCGAATCGCGGGCACCACCGGGCAGCGCCCACGTGCCGCCCATGTTCGTCCAGAGCGCGCGGTGCTGCATTAAAACGGTGTCCCGATCGGAGACGAGAAACAGGCCGGCCGAACCGAATCGCCCCCAGCGGCGCACGCCATCCGATCCGTCCACAAATCCGTTACCATCACCACGCATACATCTCAGCCTACCGGCTACCACCATCACCGGTTAGAATGTGGAGAATGGCAAGGATTGTGGGAGCCGACGACAGCTGGCTAGATGTGCCCCGCACACTTGCCGTGCGTCGACGGGACAAACTTTTGGCCTGGATCGGGCAGCCGATCCAGTGGCTGCGCGATGCCGGCGACTTCGGCCGCACAACACCTGGCATCATGACCGCGCTGACGCTCGTCATCTCCATCCTGCTCATCACCGCGGGAATTGTCACGCTGACCTCAACCGATGCCCGGCGCGCCTCCTACCAGGAGCTCTCGCAGACGCTGGAGCCCGCCAGCTACTCCGCCCACAACCTCTACACCACACTCGCGCTCACCGACACGCTCGCGGTGACGGGGCTCGCCGAATTTGGCAGCAACTCCCGGCAGCTGCAGTCCGCCTACCTCGATCCCCTGAGCAGGGCGACACTGGCGGCGACGGAGTCCGCGGCCAACGCCAGCGGCACCGAGGAGCTCACCGCCGTTGCCCGCGTCACGCAGAACCTACCCACGTACGCGGGGCTCGTCATGGCGGCGCGGATGAACGTGCGGGCCGGCAACCCCATCGGGTCCGCGTACATGGCTGAGGCCAACGCGCTCATGCGGAAGCAGCTGCTGCCTACCGCGGGCGAGGTGTTCCGGTCGTCGTCGGCACGCGTGCAGGAGCAGTTGAAGAAGCTGACCTCGCCGCAGTGGTGGTCCGTGGGGCTTCTCGCCGTGTCGTTTGCGCTGCTTGTGCTCGCCCAGCTGTGGCTTGCGCGGCGCACCCGGCGGCGGTTGAACCTCGGGTTCCTCGCCGCCAACGTGCTCGTGGCGATCGCCCTCGTGTGGCTGAGCGGCGGCAACGCGGTGGCGTTCCACGCGGCGAGCGTGGGCACGCACGAGGCGGTCACACCGTACACGTCGCTCACCGATGCCCGCATCGCCGCGCAGCAGGCGCGCACGGCCGAGACGCTGGCGCTGGTCCGCCGCGGGGCGTTCAACGAGTCGCAGGTCAGCTTCGATGAAGCGACCGTGCGGGTGGAGGATGCCATCAAGCAGTTCGACAACTCGCAGCTCAACCCCACCTCGCGGGAGGAGGTCGCCTCGGCGCGGGCCGCACTGTATTACTGGGAGAGCGTGCATGAAGACTTCGTTGAGGCGCTAGAAAAGGGCGACTACGAGGCGTCGACAAGGCTGGCGCTCGCGCCGGGGAACTCGACCGGGGAGGCCTTCAACCAGCTCGATGACGCCCTGACCACGCTTATCGACGCTTCCCGCGCCGGCACGCGGGCCTACATTGCGCAGGGCTTGCGCTCGACGACGGGCACGGGTGTCGGTGTGCTCACCCTCAGCGTGCTCGCGATCCTCGCCATCTGGCTGGGGATCAGGCCCCGGCTCCAGGAGTACCTATGATGCGCCACACCGCGCTGCGTACAGCGCTTGCCCTTGTCATCGCCGCGTGCGCCGGATGCTCCGCAGGCGCGCCCGAACCGCCCGCCGAAGCCCTGTTCAACGACCCTGGGCTGGCCAGTCACTCCGCGCTGCCCCAGGGGGCCGAATCCGTGCCCGCCTCCGAGGTGGATCACGCGGACATCGAAACCGGATTGCTCGAACCGAGCTTGAAACCCGTCAACACGCCACCGGAGGAGCTCATTCCTGCCATCTATGAGCGCGGATACATCATCGTCGGCGTGGAGCAATCGCAAAACCTCATGAGCTACCGCGATCTGGCCACCGGTGAACTCATCGGCTTCGAAATCGACCTCGCCCACGAGATCGCCCGCGACATCTTCGGCGACCCCTCCAAGGTCGCGTTCCGCTACGTCGACGCGGCCAACCGCGAAAAGGCGCTGTCCGCCCCCGCGAGTGAGCGCGTCGACCTTGTCATCCGGGCGATGACCATGACGCGCAGCCGCGCCGACAACGTGGACTTTTCCGCACCGTACTTTTCCACCTCCGCCGGCTTCATCACCGACAAGGATTCGCCCGTGACCAGCGTGGAGGACCTCAACTCGGCGACGGTGTGCGTGGCACAGGCCTCCATCAACCAGTACCGCGTCGCCCGCCTCGCCCCCGGTGCCACACTCATTACCACGCTCGGCTGGTCCGACTGCCTCATGGCGCTGCAACAGCAGCAGGTGGACGCGGTGTTCAGCGACACCGCGCTGCTCGCCGGCATGACCGCGCAGGACGCCTACACCGACATGACCATCATCTCCGACGAGCGCGACTACTACGGCGTCGGCGTGCGCCAGGGCAATGACAACCTCACCCGGCAGGTGAACGCGACCATCGAGCGCATCATCGCCGATGGCACGTGGCGCAGGATGTTTAACACGTGGCTCGGCCCGTACCTGAAAACCGAGGGCCCGCCGACGCCACTGTACCGTGAAGACCAGCACCAAGGGAGGTCCTAGCATGGCAGAGACCGAAGCCGTCGCCTTCAACCCGTTCGCCGACGACGATGACGAGGACGAGTACGGTGGAACGGAGCTGCAGGTGCTCATCGACCACCTCGCCGGTGCGGACTACCCGGCGACCTCGGCGATGCAAAGCCCAGCAAGTGCACCCCCCGACCCCTCGGCGAAATACCGCAAGATCGCGCTCGAAGAGTTCCGGAAACGGCGCACCGATAACCGGGCGGGGCGGATCGTCGCCGACGGCATGGTCACTCTGCCGTTTGTCGCCCTCACCGACCCGCTCACCGCGTGCGTCGACCCCTCCACCTTCACCGGAGTGGAACCACCGACGCTGTCCACCGGCGACGTGGTGGCCGGCCAATACGACGTCATGGGCGTGCTCGCCCACGGCGGCCTCGGATGGATCTACCTGGCCAAGGATCGTAACGTCTCCGGTCGCTGGGTCGTGCTCAAAGGCATGCGCGGCGACGT
>ERZ1031292.345-NODE-345-length-14082-cov-37.483710_pt1 | contig 14082 bp, 15 predicted proteins | sample MGYA00518215_ERZ1031292 | MGnify/ENA primary metagenome ERZ1031292 (study PRJEB33718, sample SAMN03159822) | human skin metagenome | collected 2014-02-25 | study: EMG produced TPA metagenomics assembly of the PRJNA266117 data set (Human skin bacterial metagenome... | reverse complement strand
TCATCAAACGCATCAACGGGGATGGTTGCTTCGAGCTTCTCCGGCGCGTAGCTCATGAGCGGCGCGGTGATGGACTGGAGGTCTCCCTGGGGCCAGTGCACAGTCGACTGCGTCTGGTTGACGGGGAGGAATGGCGTCAGGATGAACAGGAGGAAGCCGACGATGCCAGAGGCGATCGCCAGCTTTTTAATCTTGTCGAGGGTCAGCACGGCACATCAGTCTAAGGTCACTACTACGAAGGGGCCAACTTGGGCCACATCCCAGTATGGGGCGGAAAATACTGCGGGGTTGAAAAAGATCCCACGGAAGCGGACGTTGGGGTTGTTGGGGTAGATGTCCTCAGCGAGGTCATACGTCCAGCCGGTGTCCATGTCGTCTGCGTTGCCGCGGAAGATGAAGGCCTGCGGAGGAGCCCAGGGGGACGCGTCGAGGGCATCCTTGAACGCATCGGGGTCTTTGAGTTCATTCCAGGAGGCGTTGGCCCAGTGCTCAATGAGCGTGTTGCGGAGGTCGAACTGGCCGAGGGGGTTGGCGTAGTGGCTCGTCATGGCTTGGAACCCGCGGTAGGGGTAGTAGGCGAGGAAGGTTCGTTCATCAGTAAGCACAACAGTATCAGCCGGGGAGGTGGTGTGCGTCCGCAACTCCGCGTCGATAGCCTCGTAGAACGTCGCAGACCCGGGCGCGAACCTATCGGCGCGCCTGCCTTCGCCGTCGGTGTCGGTGTGCGCGCGGTCGATGGCGTTGGTGTTGCGGGCGGGGATTTCCTGGGCGTAGTAGATTCCGGCGAGCGCAATCACAATAGCAACAGCCGCGGTGATGCGGGGCTTCGTCGGCAAGTATGACAGGTGCGCCTGCGCAAGCCCGAGGACACCGAGGGTGGCCAGGCACACGGTGAGGACGGCATCGAGGCGGAAGCCGAGGAGCGTCGTGCCGCCGAGGGAGGCGACCATGGAGGCGATGATCCAGCCGTAGGTGACGATGACGGTGATGCCGAGCGACATGATGTCGGGTTCGAGGATGTTCAGCATCATGTAGATGAGTCCGACCAGGCACAGGAGCCCGATGACGGTGAAGCTGAACATGGGCAGGGGAACTTGGGCACCGGAGTAGGGCAGGTAGTGCTGGCTGGTGGCGCCGGAGCGGGGGCGTCCGGAGAGGACGGCCCACAGGTAGGGGCCCCAGACTGTGAGGGCGATGAGGCCGGAGCAGATGCCGATGAGGATCATCCGCAGGAGGGGCTTGATGGATTGTTCGACGAGTGCGGCGACGATGGCGGAGCCGAGGATGAGGGTGCCGGCGAGGACGGAGGTGTACAGGGTGTACATCGTCGCGGAGATGCCGAGGAAGACGATGATGCCGATGAGTGACCAGAGGTGGCCGCGCAGCGCCCGGCCGGCGAGCACCATGGCGGCGGAGCTGCCGGCGGCGATGATCGCCGCGTAGGGTTCGGCGGCGGAGATAACGAGTACGACACAGGTGGTGACGAGCGTGATTGCCGTGGCGACGGGCAGGGAGCCGATGAGGCGTTGCCAGACGGGGGTGAGGACGCTCACGGCACCGGCGATGGAGACGAGTGCCCAGGGTTGGAACACTTCCCAGCCGGGTAGTCCGAGGATGTTGGCAAAGCGCCCGCCGAGCCAGAACCAGCTGCCGGGGTAGTAGCTCGGCATGTCGATGTAGTTCATGTCCGAGATGTGCCAGCTGTCGGTGAGGCGGGTGAGGAATTGCGTGCGGAATTCCTGGTCACCGGTGATGCCGTCGAGCCAGAGTTTGCTGGTCGAGAGGGGCACGGCGGTGGTGGTACACACAATCCCGGCTGGTGCTAGATAGCACACAAGGTACACAAGTGGCCGAAGTTTCGTTGGGCCGTGGAACCAGCACCACACGGCGGCGGCTGCGGCAAGGCAGACGATGACCGTGCCGGCGGTGGCGACGGCGGTGGTGAGGTTCGAGCTTGTGAAGGCCGGGAGGTTTGTGTGGCGGAGGGCGAACCAGACTAAGAACGTCGCGAGGCCGCCTCCCACGCCCGCTGCAGCGATGGCTGCGAGCGTTGTGGCGAGTGGGAGGCGGTCAGGTGCGTACTCGTTGCCCATCGTTAGAAGGGAAGCTTCCGGAAGATGGGCTTCGGGATGTGGTTCAGCACGAGGGAGACGTACTTGAACGCCGGGTGTACCCACACGCTGTCTTCATGCTTGACGACGGCCTCGTGGACCGCTTTTGCTACATCCTCACGGTTGACGGTGAGGGGCGCTTCCTTGACTCCTGCGGACATGCGGGTGCGGACCTGGCCAGGGCGGACGAGGAGGACGTGCACGCCATCCTCGCGCAGTGCCTCACCGAGCTGCTCGTAGAAGCCGTCGAGGCCCGCCTTGGCGGAGCCGTAGACGAAGTTGGAGCGGCGCACCTTCATGCCGGCGACGGAGCTCATCGCCACGATGGTGCCGTGGCCCTGGGCCTTGAACTTCTGGCCCAACAGGACGCCGACGGAGACGGCGGCGGTGTAGTTGGTCTGCACGGCCTCGACGGCCTTGGCTTGGTTCTGCCACTGTTCTTCGTTGTCGCCGAGGATCCCGAAGGCAACGATTGCCACATCGAAATCATGGCCCTCAAATGCCTCGTCAATAACAGCCGGGTGGGAGGCGAAGTCGAGCGCATCGAAGTCGATGACCCGGACGCTGCGCGCACCGGCGGATTCGATCTCTGCCTTAGCCTGCTCGGCGTGGCTGGAGCCGGGGCGGATGGCGAGGGTGACGTGGGCGGGCAGGAATTCCTTGACAATTGCCAGCCCGATCTCGCTGGTGCCTCCTAAGAGGAGGATGTTTTGTGCTTCTCCTACTGCGTTGAGCATGGGTGATTTCTCCTTACTTCAGTTCGAGGCGGCGGGACATGTCGGAGGCGAAGACGCCGTGCGGGTCGAGCTCGTTGCGGAGCTTCAGCCAGCCTTCCAGGCCCGGGTACATCTTGTGGAAGTTCTCGGCGCTGGTGCGGGATTCCTTGGCCAGGTAGAGGCGGCCGCCGAACTCCATGACGCGCTCGTCGAGGTTGTCGAGGAAGGTGCCGAGGCCCTTGCGGATGGGGAAGTCGACGCACACGTTCCAGCCCTTCATCGGGTAGGACAGCGGTGCCTTGTTGCCTTCGCCGAACAGCTTGAACACGTTGAGTGCCGAGTAGTGGCCGGAGGCCTGGATGTCCTTGATGATCTCCTTGAACGGCTCGACGGCCTCGGTGGGCACGACGAACTGGTACTGGAGGAAACCGGCCTTGCCGTAGCCGCGGTTCCACTCACCGATGAGGTCCAGCGGCTGGTAGAACTGCGTCAGGTTCTTGATGTCGTTTGTGGAGTCCTTGCCCATGGCGTAGTACAGCTCGCCGATGGTGTTGAGGGTGAGCTTGTTCATCGTCCAGGACGGGAAGATGTCCGGCACCGTCATCAGCTGCGGGGCGTTGAACTTCAGCGGGTCCTTGGCCAGCTTGGGGGCGAATTCCTCCAGCTGGGCGAGGGTGGCGAGGCTGCCACGGGAAATGGTGGCGCGGCCGAGTTTCGGCTCGGGGTTGATGCAGTCGAACCAGGCGGAGGAGTACGTGTAGTTCGCCTCGGCGCCGTTGGAGTGCTCGGCGATAGTCTCGTCGAGGTTGTTGGTGCGGACCGTGTCGGACAGGAAGTAGGCGGTTTCCGTGCGCGTCATCTGGATGCGGGCGCGGAGGATGATGCCGGTGAGCCCCATGCCGCCGACGGTGGCCCAGAAGATGTCAGAGTCCGGCTCGAGGTGACGGATCTCACCGTCTGCTGTGAGCAATTCCATGCTTACGACGTGGTTGCCGAAGGAACCAGCCGAGTGGTGGTTCTTGCCGTGAATATCGGGTCCGATGGCACCGCCGATGGTCACCTGGCGGGTGCCCGGGAGAACCGGAACCCACAGGCCATAGGGCAGTGCGGCCTTCATTAGCTGGTCAAGGGTGACACCCGCATCCACGTCGACGATGCCGGTGGCGGTGTCGATGGAGTGGATGGTGTTCAGTCCCGTCATGTCGACGACGATGCCACCGGCGTTTTGTGCGGGGTCGCCGTAGGAGCGGCCCATGCCGCGGGCGATGATGCCACGGTGGTCGCCGGCGGCGGAGTGGTCGGCGGCGTCCTTCACGGCGGCGACGATCTCGTCAACGCCGTGTGCGTACAGGACGTTTGCCGTGGTAGGGGCGGTGCGGCCCCAGCCGGTGAGGGTACGTGCTTCTGTGGTGTAGGCTCCTTTTCCGCCCGAAGCTGCGGAAGAAGTTGCGCCAGTCTCAGTAGTCATTTCGTTAATAGATTACTCGCTTCACAAATCCATGAGGTCCCGAATTTGCTGAGGCAGCATATCCTGGCTCGTGATCGTGGGACCCTCGTATTCTTTCAGAATCTTTTCTATTATGGCCCGCTCCTCCGCCGGGTGGAACGGAAGTTCCTGGGCGAACAGCAGCGTCATGTGATCATCGAGCGGCACGTTGGTGCGGGAGGCCGCGATGTGTTCCTTCGTTGTGGGTTCGTCAGAACCCCGCTTCAACAATCTACTCAACCACGTCATAGTGACCCTAAGCCTATACTGAACCCATGAAAACAGACGAAAAGGTCGCACTTGGCGCCACCGTGTTCGCTGTCTACGCGCTTCCCGATTACGTGGAAAACCTCCCGGCCCGGCTGGCCGTCGACGCGGCGCTCGCCACGGCGTGCGCCGTCTACATTGCCCACGATGAGCCGCACCCGGTGCCAAAAGACGAGCCAGTGCGGGATCTTCCCAGCTACGCACTGCCGGCAGCGGTGGCGGCGCTGGCGGCCACCGCCTGGTTGGATCATGTCACCCGCCACTGGTTGGCGGACAAGCTGCCGGTGAAATGCCCGCATACGGTCATCGGGGTCGCGGCGGGGCTTATCGTGGGGCTTGTCGCATGACGATCTGCATCGTCGACAAGTCGGCGGATCACGAAGTGGTCTGGCAGCTAGACGGGGCGCAGCTCGTCTCGGCGTGGGTGGATGCTCCAAGCCATGTGAAAACGGGCTCCTTCCTCATGGATACGCGGGATTGGCGCGCCGATGAGCTGGCAAAAAACGTCGGCACGAAGGCGAAGGATCCGCAGGAGTTTGCTGCGGTCTACACCGGCGATCCGGTGGGGAAAAACTGCTGGTGCCACGCCAAGGTGGTGCAGGACATCGCGGCTTTCTGGGAGGAGAAGGAAGCCCGCCGGATCCGCACGAAGAAGGGCCGCGAGGAACACGGCGATAAACCGAGACCTCTCCCACTGTATAAATAAATGTCGCTATACTGCCCTGCGTGGATTCTCTAGGCAAGCAGGGCTACCGGTTTATCGTCTCCGGGTGCATTTCTGCAGTATTCGATATCGGCCTGACCTACCTGTTCCAATTCGGTTTCGGGTGGGCGCCGTTCTACGCGCGCACCATCGGTTTCATCGTCGGCACGCTGGTGGCGTACATGATCAACCGCCGCTGGACGTTCGGGATGGGCGCCTCCACCAAGCGGTTCATGCAGGTGTGGCTGCTGTATGGGATGAGCTACTTCCTCAACACCCTCATCTACGATTACGGGTTCCACTTCCTGGATAACTTCGTCAACCAGTACGTGGCGGCCACGGCGGCGTTCGTCGTCGCGCAGGGGGTCGCCACGGTCATCAACTTCTTTGTGCAGCGCTGGTTCATTTTTAACAAGAACCGCAACGGCAATTCCTAAGTCCTAGGGTCGTTCGAACTTTTCCTGGCGCCCGAGCCGGTGGAGCCGCAGCCATTCGCGGAAACCGGCCGGGTCTTTTTCTTGCACGAGGAAGAACCAGGCGAAGCGTGCGTATTCCTGCGGCAGCAGCTTGCGCATCCCCGGCTGATTCATGAGGTAACCCCTGTTGCGGTAGGTGAAGAAGCGCTTGAAGTCGCTGTCGGGGTATTGCGTGTGCATGCGCCCGCCGAGGATCGGTTTGAACTCGTCGGAGCCGTCGGGGTGCAGGTAGGCGGTGTCGAGGCAGGTGCCAAATTTCAGGCCGCTGCGCACGAGCCTACGGTGGTATTCGACCTCGTCACCGCGGATAAACAGCCGGTAGTCGGGCACGCCGATGGATTCCATCGCATGAGCGGTGATCAAGGCGCCGTTGAACAGGCTGGCGATGCCGGGCAGGAATCCGCTTCCTAGCTCGGAACGTTTCCGCCGCCACTCGAGGCCCCTGCGCAGCGGAAACGCGAGTTTTTCGGGCTCGTTGAGGTTCAGCACGACAGGTGAGACCTCATCCAGCCCCCGCTCGTCCATGCATGTCACGAGCGTTTCCAAAACGGAAGAGTCCTCCGGCCGCCCATCGTCGTCGGCGCACCACACGGCATCGGCACCCAGCGCCAGCGCCGTCAGGAACCCGTACGCGAACCCGCCGCCCCCGCCGAGGTTCGTCTTACTCGGGCAGTACACGGCCCGCGCCCCAGCTACTTCTTTTACGAGCTTTTCGACGTCCTCCTGGTCGCCGTTGTCCACAACGATCACCCACCGCACGGGGTAACTCTGGTTGCAGACCACCTCGAGCGAGTTGCGGAGCAGTTCGACGCGGTTGTGCGTGACGATGACGGCAGCGATATCCATGGACACCATCTTATTCAGCGCCGCCTGCACCCAGGGGTGAGGCGACAATTTCCGTGTCGCGCCTGGTGGCTGCTTTTCGTCGACGGTCCTGCGGATCGCGGGGTAAAGCGAAGGGTCATTGCGGTTGGGAAAACCGGCCTGGCAGTAGTCGGTGACCCCGAGGGCCCACATGCGGCGGGAGAAGCGAGCAAACAGTTCGTCGCCCTCCTGCCAGGAGGACGAAGCGTCGAAAAGCACAAGAACGGTGTCGCCGGGAGAAGCGGCGACCTCCTCGTCGAGGTGGGCGAGAACATGAAACATGGGTTACTCGTCCATGTTCTTCAGGAGACGACGCACGTGGTCGGCGGCCTCCTTGCCCTCGTAGGATTCGACGATGTCCGGAACCGTCCCAGCTTTCCGGATCTGGCCGTGGTCCACCCACAGGGCGGTGGTGCACAGCTGTGCCAAGAAGTCGTTGGAGTGCGAGGCAAAGACGAGGATGCCGGAGCGTTTAACCAGCTCCGAGAGGCGGGCGCGGGCCTTGGCCATAAACGCCGCGTCGACGGCACCGATGCCCTCGTCGAGAAGCAAAATCTCCGGCTCGATGGAGGTGACCACACCGAGGGCGAGTCGGATGCGCATACCGGAGGAGTAGGTGCGCAGCGGCATGTTGAGGTAGTCGCCCAGCTCGGTGAACTCGGCGATCTCATCCATCTTCTTCTTCATTTGACGGCGCGACTGCCCGAGGAAGAGGCCACGGATGATGATGTTCTCGTAGCCGGAGATCTCCGGATCCATGCCCACGCCGAGGTCGAACACGGGGGCCACCCGGCCGCGCACGTCGGCCGCGCCACGGGTGGGCTCATAGATGCCGCTGAGCAGGCGCAACAGGGTGGACTTGCCGGCGCCGTTGTGGCCGACGAGTCCCACGCGGTCGCCCTCCCGCAGGTGTAGGTTGATGTCTTTCAGCGCCTCGACGACGATGACATTGTCGGCGGTCTTGCCGATGACACCACCGGCGGCGCCGAGGAACGCCTTCTTCATGGAGCGGGACTTGGCGTCAAAAATGGGGAAGTCGACGCACGCGTTATACGTATCGATAGAAACCATGGAAACTCCTTACACCCAGTAGCTGACGCGGAAGCGCCATTTTTTCATCGCCATGAGGGCCAGGCCAACACCGATGACGGTGCAAGCCAGGACCACCCACCAGTTGTACGCGTGGATCGGGGCACCGATGAGCGGTGCGCGGACGACCTCCATGTAGTGGTACAGCGGGTTCAGAAGCGCCAGCTTCGCGCGCCCTGCGACCTCCGGGCCCTGCTCGGTGAGGGTATCAGTCATCCACACGATGGGGGTGACATAGAACAGCAGCTGCGTCAGCGCCTCCAGCAGTGGGGAGAAATCGCGGTAGCGCGTGGCGACGATGCCGAAGAACATGGCCACCCACGCGCCGTTGACAATGAGCAGCGCCAGCGCCGGGAAGATGAGGAGAATGTCCCACCCCAGCGGCCGTGGGAAGATAAGCATGAGGATCGCCCAGATGACGAGGTTGTGCCCCAGGAACAGGAGCTGCTTCCACACCAGCCGGTACACGTGGACACTCAGTGCGCTCGGCAGCTGCTTGATGAGGCCCTCGTTATCGATGAAGATATCCGAGCCCTCCTTGATGCAGCCGGAGATGAAGTTCCACATGATGAGGCCCACCGTCACGTGCGGCAGGAACGTCTGCAGGGGAATCTTGAACAGCAGTGAGTACAACAGTCCCAGCGCCAGGGCCATGACGCCGGTGGCGATGGTGATCCACAGGGGGCCGAGGACACTGCGGCGGTACCGCTGCTTGATGTCCTGCCAGCCCAGCTGCAGCCACAGCTCGTACTGTTTCAGTCCGCGGACGAGGTCCGCCCACGCGGCGCTCAACGTCCGCGACTTGCTCGGCGGAATGTCTCGCACCTCGGTGGCGGTAATCCGCGCGAGGTCCTTACCAGAGTTGTCAGTGTGCACGCAGTCTAGCTTAAACGGTGTGAAGTAGGATGATGGAGAGCAGGTTCAAAGAAAGGGGATACGCAGCATGTACGATGCCGCACGGGTGAGAGGTCTCTACACCTCTCTCGGCGAAGGCTGGATCTACCTCAATGCGGGGGAATGCCCCCAGATCCCGGAGAAGGTCGCCTCCGGCGTCGCCACGTCATTCCGCACGGCACCCCTGGTCGTTGCCCCCGAGCCGGGTTCCCGGCACTCCTCCAACACCCATTTCGGGTCCACCCACATGGCCTCGGCCACCCGCGCCGTCGCCGACCTCTTCTCCGTCCGCAGCGACCACGTCGTCCTCGGCCCCTCCAGCTTCGTCCTCGCCCGCGCGCTGGCCCACTCCATGTCCGGCCGGCTGGCCCGCTCGGGTGTCGTCGGCGCCCGCGATCACGCCCTCAACTCGGCCTTTTCTCGCTACAACCTGACCATTGCGGAGCCCGACCTCGGCACGGGGGAGATCCCCTCCTGGCAGTACCGCAGCCTTATCGACGGTTCCACGCGCCTCGTCATCGTCCCCGGCGCCCAACCCTACGTCGGCACCGCCACCCCGGTGGAGGAAATTGCCGACATCACCCACTCCTCCTCCCGTGCGTGGGTGCTTCTCGACGCTACGGCGCTCGCCCCTTACCGCCTCATCGACATCGACTCCTACGGTGTGGACATCGTCCTCGTCGACCTCGCTGCCCTCGGTGGCCCCCAACTGTCGGCGCTCGTTTTCCGCGACACCTCGATGTTCCCCCGCTTCGATCACCCCCTCGAGGTCGGCCAGCTTTCCAGTGGCCTCCTCGGCGGTGTCGCCCCGCTTATCGACCACTACGCTGGCCTCGTCGAAGATGTTGAGGGCCAGCGCTCCCGTCGCCTCCGCGAATCCATGGCCAGCCTCGACGTCTACCTCTCGGGCTTGCTCCGCCACGCCATCGAGTCGCTGCGGGGCTTGAGCGGCGTGCACCTCGTGGGCATCACCGGCGAGGCTGCCGGCTACGGCATGGCCGCCATCGACCGCATCCCGCGGCTTACCTTCGTGGTCCGTGGCATCGACGCCGCGACGGTGCAGCAGCGCCTCTTCTCGAACTCCCTGGTCACCTCCCTGGCCCCCCAGGACCCCCTGTTGGCAAACATGGGTGTTTTTGAGGCTGGTGGTGCGCTCTCCATCGGCCTCGCCCCGTTCAACACCTACGCCGACATCGACCACCTCACCCGCGTGCTCGCATCGCTGGGGTAGGGGGCCGGTGACAGGGAACGGCTGCGAAACTACGTTGCCGATGCCGGTTTTTGGTGTCGTTAGCATCTCCGATCTGAGGACCGCGCAGCCCCGCAAAAGTGCTCTTGGGTCCTGGGGGAATTGTTATTGCCTGACGTAGGTTGCGTGTGGGTGATGAGGATCACCCTTGAGGCAGATCAAAGAAATCCCCATTGCTATCTCAACTGTTTTCGTCCGCGCTGATCGATCGTTCGACAGCTAGTGCGCACCATCGCACTATAGTGAGCCAACTCAGGAAGCCTAAGGCAAGCCCGCCGGTCGAGGTCTATGTAAGGATCCGGGAAAAATCGGGCTTTCTACAGAAGTCCCCCTGCCTTTTTCCCAGTTCGCAAAACCTTAAGAGGATAGCGTGCCCGGAAAATCCGGTCCTATTGCAATAAGGCGAGGATCGGGCGAGCGAGACCCGACTACACCCTCCACCCACCACGTACGCACTAAAATGACCTAAGTCGGGACTCTTCCCCTTGGCTTGCTCTCCGACGCTGGCAGAATTTCCCTCCCACCCAGAATAGGATCAAAAGAGTTATGAACGAACAGTCACCAGAGCTTCCCTATACCTCCGAAATAGAGTATGAGATCCTGTACGCGCTCAGAAACCAGACGATCTTCGGTAGCTCGCGAATGAAGGTAAAGACGCTCGCGAAGAGGATTAACGCCGACCCTGACGATGTGATCGGGGCCTCCGAAAACCTGCAGAAGCGCGGTATCGTCACCATGAGCTATGACAGCAAGCGTCATCGGTGGAACGTGGAGTTTACGCAAAGTGGCCTTCAACAGTTCGTTAGAGCGGAAGCAATCAAGTTCTCAACTCAAGCCCGGAAAATTCAGTCACGCCATTCGGAAACGTAACCTGTTCCCTCATTTTCAATAGCTCGACCCGAATCAGGCTTTCAGTACGCCCAGTTGGTACGGGTAGAACGTGAATTTTTCCGGAGCTTTCACGTGGACGCCTGAAAACCCCTGGGTTGTAACGCCGCGAAAACCTGGACGGAGAGGGCCTCGAAAAAGGGGAACCTTCGGTAAAATTTTCCAGGTTTCTAAACTCCGAACAAAGCAAGCGGGATACACGCGATGCTATCTTCTCGGCGATAAGCCCGATCCCCGGTTGTGATGATGATCATGTCGATGACCTCGTCGGGAAGGCTATCCCGTAGCCATAGGAGATGTTTCCCGTCTTCGGGTGAGGGAGTGTGTGTGAGTTTTACCTCGACGGGAATGATGCCGCCTTCGGCACTTTCAATAACGGCATCGATTTCATGGTCGCCATTGCGTGTGCGGAAATGGCCGACGGTGGTGAAGTTCGCCTCGGCGGCAACGCGGATGCTCAGCACCGCAAGAGCCTCAAACAGGCAGCCAAAGATATGGGCGTTCCGAGGAGCTTGAAGGGACCTTTCGGTCAATCCAAGTAGGTGCAGCGCAAGACCGGGATCGGCAAGGAAATGTGTCGCCTGTTGGGAAACACGTGGGAACGGGGCGGAGGCAAAATTCCAGGCAGGTAATGGGTCGAGAATCCAAATCTCGCTGAGTTTGTCCCGGTATGTCGCAGATGACTTTTTTGATGGCTTGTTGGACTCGCCAGGTGTCGCAGAATCTAGGATTTCTGAATAGCTTGCCTGTGTTGCTGTTGCTGCGGCATAGGCGCGCATCCAGGCGAGGAGTGCTGCCTTATTGCGCGTCGTATAACCCTGGTCGGGTAAATCGCGGTCAAGGATCCGGTCGATGTACGAAGCGATGTGCTGCTTTTGTACGAGCGGGGGAAGATCCCGCAGCCCGGGCAGTCCTGTCGTCGCAATGCTATGCGCGTAGTCGACGGAGGTTTGATCGGTCTGGCCTGTGATGGTGGCGGAACCGGCAAGAATTTCTTTGAGGGAGATGAGATCTTGCCGCGAGTCACGCTCAAAGACGGCCATCGGGCGCATACGCAAAGACAACACGCGTCCAGCGCCACTGTGTGTCGTGGTGCCTGCAATGGGAGTAGCTGAACCAGTAAGTAGGAAGCGGGCTGGATCGCACCCGTCGTCCACCGCCCGACGCACAATGTCCCACACTTCTGGTGCCCGTTGCAACTCGTCGATGAGGATTGAGCCATCAGGAAAGTGGTCGAAAGCGGGATTGGCACGAAGAATGATGCGATCCTGCTCACGGTCTAAGTGCAGCGCTGTTGTCGCACGCTTTTCCGCCGTACTCGTCTTTCCGAAGCCCTTGGGTCCATCGATAGCAATCGCGCCGACATAGGGGAGTAGCTCGTTAAGCTGCAGGTCGAGAGCGCGGGGCAGGAATGTCATGGTTCCTAGGGCACCAAACGCATCAATCCTAGGTACCCAAACGCACGAATCCTAGGGCACCAAACGCATTTTTCCTGCACTGCCGGTCATCCCCGAGCTGGGCGGAGGGGAGGTTACCCCCGGGCACAGCGGTTGGGTGGGGCTGCTAATGTGGGCATAACCAGGCAACGGGGTGCGTCCCGCCACAAGGGGCGCTGAGAAAACACCCGTCGAACCTGATCTAGGTCGTTCTAGCGAAGGGAATTGCAATGGCTCAGTTAGCCTACCCAGAAATCATGCACGCGGTACGGGATCAAGAACCGCTCATCCAATGTCTTACTAACGGTGTTGTCATGGACATCACCGCCAACGTCATCCTCGCCATTGGGGCATCACCTGCCATGTGCGATACGCCAACGGAAGCAGGGGACTTCGCACAGATCGCCTCCGGCGTCCTCATCAACGCGGGAACCCCGACGAACGAGCAGTACGCGGGCATGCGGGCAGCCGTCGCCGGGGCAAACGAGGCGGGAACCCCCTGGGTGCTCGACCCGGTGGCCTGCGGCGGGCTGAAGGAGCGCACCCGTTTCCAGAGATCTCTCATCGCAGACAAGCCACACGCCATCCGCGGCAACGCCTCGGAAATCATTGCGCTTGCCAATCTTGATGAGAACGCCGCCGGAGGCCGCGGCGTTGATTCGGCCGATGCCACGGATGCGGCGATCCCCGCAGCCCGCGTATTGGCTGCGCGCACCGGTGGGGTGGTTGGGATTTCCGGCGCCACCGATATCGTCGTCTCGGAGGGCCGCATCACGCGCATCACCGGCGGGGATCCGCTCATGCAGAAGGTGATCGGCACCGGGTGCTCCCTCGGCGCGGTGGTGGCGGCCTACCTCTCGGTGGGTGCGGACCCGCACGATGCCGTCGTCGCAGCCCACGCCCACCACTCGGCAGCCGGTGCCAAAGCGGCCAAGACCGCGAGCGCGCCGGGCAGCTTCAAGGTGGCGTGGCTCGACGCGCTCTACACCCTCACCGCAGATGAGCTGGAACAATACACAACCTTTGAGGAGGAATCCTTGTAATGGCTACCAACTGGAGTCTTTACCTCGTCACCGACCCGCAACAGGGAGGGGGACCGGAAAACGTAGCACCGATCGTCGACAAGGCAATAAGGGGAGGGGTGAGCGTTGTGCAGCTGCGCGACAAGGACGCAACCGAGGAGGAGTTCCTCGCGCGGGCCAGGCAGTTGAAGGAGCTCATGGAGCCCACGGGCGTGCAGCTGTTTGTGGATGATCGCCTTGATGTTGCCTGTGAGCTGGGCCTTAACCTGCACATCGGGCAGAATGACGTGGACTACCTCGAGGCCCGCAAAAAACTGCCGGGGAACCTCATGCTGGGCCTCTCGGTGGGCAACCACCGGGAGCTGGACGAGGTGGAGAGGATGGATCCGGCGCTTCGCCCCGACGTCATCGGCGTGGGGCCTGTCGCGGACACCACCACCAAGAAGGATGCGCCGGCGGGGATCGGTGTGCAGGCGTTTGCTGAGATCGCCACGCGCGCCAAAGGCCTCGGCGTGCCGGCCGTGGCGATCGGTGGGGTGAATCTCACCAACGCGAGTGAGCTCGGTGGAACAGACGGCGCGGGGATCTGCGTGGTCTCCGCCATCATGAAAGCAGCGGACCCGGAGGAAGCAGCCCGCGAGCTGCGAGCGGCCTTTGAGAATGGGAGGAAGTAGTGCTGCCCCGAGTCCTTACCATCGCCGGCACCGATCCGACCGGTGGCGCGGGCCTGCAGGCGGACATCAAGGCGATCAATGAGGCCGGAGGTTTCCCGCTGTCGGTGACAACGGCGCTCGTCGCGCAGAATACGTGCGGCGTGCGCGAAGTCCACACCCCGCCGGTCGAGTTCCTCCGCGCGCAGCTTGATGCCGTTTTCGACGATG
>ERZ1031292.338-NODE-338-length-14238-cov-33.122118_pt1 | contig 14238 bp, 12 predicted proteins | sample MGYA00518215_ERZ1031292 | MGnify/ENA primary metagenome ERZ1031292 (study PRJEB33718, sample SAMN03159822) | human skin metagenome | collected 2014-02-25 | study: EMG produced TPA metagenomics assembly of the PRJNA266117 data set (Human skin bacterial metagenome... | reverse complement strand
CACTGTAGGGGGCGAGAAGATGATCCGTTAAACAAGTGCCTAAAAGCACTTCTCACCTCTAAGAAACGATAGGCGCCTCGGCCGAAAACCAGCTTGGAACCTTATTCCCCCGACGATCCTGGCCATCTGCAGCTAAAGGTCGTCTGGTGCGCCTATAAGTAGATCATCGTCTGTGATACCCAAATAAAAAAGACAGCGCAAACAAGTACGCATGATATTATCTACCAGCTGAAAGCCATGACCAAAATCTATCCATAGCTCACTCAATTAGGACACAGCCTTCACAAACCTCTTTGACATCCTCGCCTACTTCAACGAAGGACTATCGGATGGAACCGTCGAAGCAATCAATGGCAGACTCGAGCGCTTGAGAGGAATCGCCCCCCACTTCTCCACCCTAAACCACTACCTCACCTACTCCGGAAGCATCGGCCACAAAACCCACGCACTCTAAAACCGGAAGAGTCTCATCAGATCTGCACTGTAAACAGCCCCTGGAAGATTGGGCGGAATAAATTCGCAACCTCTATATTGGAGACAGTCCGAGAACTGTTCCGCGCTGAAACTTGTGTAACGAGAAAACAGCGTACCTTGGAAAGTGCAGTCCACAAACGTACACCGATGAAACTCCACAGAATCGATGGAGGCTTCCGAAAAATCTACCCGTTCAAAAGTGCATCTCTCACAGTTCCCCCACGTGAAGCTGCAATGTGAAAAATCACAGTCAGTAAAACGCGAATCGATTACCACGACCCCATCGAAGTGAGACCCAGACAGCTGAACCATACAGAACTCACCGTTAACGAGTTGAAATTGTCTAATTGATGATTCACGAAGGTTCCTATTGGAAATATTGATTCCACCGCAGCCACTCGAATGTAGGGAAAGCGTATTCAGACCGAGATTTACAATTCCCTTAGACTGTTCCGGCTGCTCCGGCGCACGCCAAAGGTAGGTGGAAATCTCTTGAAGTGGTTGGAGTCTACGCGCCAGCGCACCTAAGATTTCCCATTTAGCAACCGTGTAATACGTGGGATCCGACGTGCTTCCTTCATCCGGATGAGTGGCTTCATCAAATAGCAAATGAGCAACATCGTTAACTAAAGTGGACCCCTGTAACGATAGTTCATCCCCTAAATATACCAGCTGATAGGCCGATGAGAGCCGCGTTAAGGCGGATGTACTTCCGATTTCTCGGCTATACCTTTCATAGCGAGCGTGCAGCTCTGTCTGTCTCATGAGTGCCAGTATAGGCACAGCGGGGATGCAGCCTGTTCTCTTAGGAACCTCTAACATCCCCGCCTAGCTGGGCTAGCTTATTTCGCTAGCTCTTTTTTACCTGCACGGAAGTTAAGCGCGGCACGGACCAGCTCAAAGAGCGTGCACACCACGGCGATGGGCGTCATAATCACTCCGGGGGCAACAAAGAAGCCACACACGGCGACGAGCACCGGCAGCAGGTGGATGCAGGATTTACCGATGTACCCGCCGAAGGACGGCATATCCACACCATCGGATTCGGCGACGGATTTCACCATGAAGTTTGGGCCGTTGCCAATGTAGGTCATGGCACCGAAGAACACGGCACCGAGGCTGATGGCTACAAGGTAGTGCTCGGGAACTCCAGCCACGCGGGTATCGCCTGGAAGCTCTCCCGCGATGGAGAAGAACGTGGCGTACGTGGGCGCGTTGTCCAGGAAGGACGACAGGGAGCCGGTGAGGAAGTAGAAGCTCGCCTCGTTGAGGTTAAGCTTGGGGGCAACCTCGGCGAGGTAGCGAAGCGCCGGAATCATGGTGAGGAAGATGCCGACGAACACGGCGGCGACCTCGAGAATCGGGGCCCACACGAACTTGTTGAGATCGTAGCGGACCTTATCCGAACCGAACTTGAGTGAGGCCAGTGCGGCAAGCCCCATGATGATCTCGCGGGTGGGAATCCAATCCGTGAGCGTTGCGGTGCCTGACTCGATTGCTTCAGCATTCATTGAGGGAGCAAGAGCAACGGCAACGATGATGATGGCGAAGAAAAGGAAGTTCATCTTGCCGTCGAGGTGGATCGGCTCGGTCTCCGTGCGGTCGCGCTCGGTGTCCTCCTTAGACTCCATCGCGTGGATCTTGCGGTCGAGGCAGTAGTAGCTCACGAGCAGGAGGATGAACACGAATGCCCATTCCTTGAACAGGCTGAACGTCCACGTGAACGGCACGCCGCGGAGCATGCCAAGGAACAGCGGCGGATCACCCAGCGGGGTCAACAGACCACCGGCGTTTGCGACGATGAAGATTGTGTAGATAACAGTGTGGGCGACGTACTTGCGTTCCTCGTTGGTTTTAAGTATCGGCCGGATGAGCAGCATCGCCGCACCCGTGGTGCCGATGAAGGAGGCAATACCGCCACCGATGGCGAGGAAGATGGTGTTGTTACGGGGTGTCGCTTCCACGTCGCCACGCAAATAGATGCCACCAGCCACCGTGAACAGACACAGCAACAGCATGATGAAGTTGAAATATTCAATGGCGGCGCCAACGACGGCTGCGGGCTCCCCGCCGAGGATCATCCACGCGGCGACGGGCACGCCCAGGATGAGTGCGACAATCAGCTGGTTACGGGGTCTATCCCAGAAGCCGGAAAGTGCGGGCACAAGCGGAAAAATGGCGATGCTTAAAAGCATCAGTACGAAGGGGATTAGACCCCAGGCTGGAATAGTCACAAGTCACATCCTCACATTGAATCAGAGTTAAAACACTCTTCAGTGTAAACGGGTTGTGGGTGACGCGACACAACAGATAGTAGTGATTGTGTGACTTTTTCACCCTTTTCCCAGGTCAGACCAACACAACGCATACACACCACACAACACTCGCATGTGGTGTGTTGTGTAGAGTGTTGATATTTGGGAAAGGATTGCACTGGATCAAAGAGAGCTTGATGCACTAGTGAAAAGCCTGGGCAAATCGGGACAGACACCTCTAGCGTGGAGGTCAAAGCCGCTGCTGGTGGCTTCCCCAAGAAACTGGTCCGCGACATCTCTTCTTTTGCAAATACAGACGGGGGAACTGTGATTCTAGGTCTTGATGAGGAGAATGGATTCGCCCCATCGCCACATTTTGATGCCCGGAGCATTGCAGATGCCCTAGCAACAGTATGCAGGGAGCAACTAGTTCCCAGTGTCACACCGAGATTGATACCCTGACGTGTGAAGATGCGCCCGTAGTTGTTGGAACGATCGCACCTCTCGACCCACGACTTCGACCATGCTACGTTGCAGCACAGGGAAAATACTGCGGAAGTTTTATTCGCGCACAGGATGGAGCGCGGAAGCTGAAGCCGTATGAGATAGACAGGTTGGAAGAGAACCGGACACAGCCATTGTGGGATAGTGAAATCGTTCCTCGGGCAGGGCTGGTGGATCTGGATCCGGAAATTATCCAAGGAATACTAAAACGCGAGCGTTTGATCCACGAGCGAATCTTCAAAAATAAATCTGATGAAGATGCCCTCTTGAGCCTCAACGTTCTTGCACGAGACGATCGCGGAGTACCACGCCCTACAATCGCCGGGCTTTTATGCGCAGGCGCTTTCCCACAACAGTTCTTTCCACGGCTCAGCGTCACATTTTCCAACTATGTTGGCGATTCAAAGGCGACAAATGACACTGGTCAGCGATTCATAGACAACCAGAGCTTCGTCGGACCTATTCCCCTACTTGTTTTCGACGCGGTAACCGCCGTTCAGCGCAATATGCGCGTAGGAGGCATGATCGAAAGAGTTTACCGCAAGAATCTTCCTGATTACCCTCCAATTGCAGTACGCGAAGCAATCACAAATGCACTCATGCACAGGGATTATTCTCCCCAAGCTCGAGGTGCACAAGTACAGATCAACATGTACCCAGATCGATTGGAGATATTCAATCCCGGAGGACTTTACGGCATAGTCACAGAGGATAATCTCGGCCAAGCTGGTATCTCGAGCACCCGGAATCAATACTTATCCCGGATTCTGGAAGTTTGCGAGTATCCGGCCGGTGGTTTTGTCGCAGAAAACCGTGGTAGTGGTTACCAAGAGATACTCAGCCAACTGGAAGCACAGATGCTTCCACCTCCAATCCCCGAGGATTCACTCACCGGTTTCCGCCTCACCTTCAAAATTCGGCAGCCGACTGCCCCTAAAAAGCAAGCGGCAAATGCGCAGAGTAGTAGGCAGAGAATCATTGATTACGCCAGTAAGCATGCAACTTCTTCCAGTCGCGAACTAGCTGCAGCAGCTGGAATCACGCTCAGTGGTGCGCGCCGGATCCTTAAAGACCTCGTTGAAGAAGGCGAACTCGAACGCACCCGACCGCTAAGGAGCCCCAAACAACGGTACCGCCTAGTACGTTAGCTCTTTTCGCGGGCATCTTAGAAAGTCGCCCGAGTAACCAACACACCACACGCGAGTGTTGTGTGGTGTGTTGTGTAGAGTGCACACGCTTGCCCTGGTAGAGGCTAATTTTTCTATCATTAGCTTCCTTTGGATCATGCCCCGGCTCCGAGCCGGAGCACAAGAAACACGCCACATAACAGGCACGCGAGTCAGGCGCGCTTCTGCGCGCCTGTTAGAAGCGCCTCCCCAGCACCTCGGCGATGGTGCCCACTTCGTCGGCGGCTTCACGGACTTCCGCGGGGGCGTGAGGCATGGCTACGCCGGTACCAGCCCAGCGAAGCATCTCGATGTCGTTGGGCATGTCGCCAAAGGCGACGACGTCCTCGGGGGCGAAGCCGAGGTCCACAAGCCCGGTGGCCTTGGTGATGCCGGGGTGGGAGACTTCGAGAAGGCCCTCGTCGACGCTGTAGGTGATGTAGCCGAGGTCGGAGGGGATGCGGTCGGCCAGGACCTTAGCCATCTGCGCGGAGCTCATGCCCTCGTGGCGCAGCAGCAGCTTGGTCGCCGGAATGCGGAGGATCTTGTCGTCATCTTCCATGCCCGGCGCGTCCGTGTCCCACGTGGGTGCGTAGTCCGGCGTCACGACGAACAGTTCGCTCTCCGGGTTGAAGGCGCTGTTGCCGGCGCGCTCCACAGCGACCGTGATGTCCGGGATGACCTCGCGGGCGGCGCGGACGATGGAGCGCATCGCCTTGGGCTCGAGCGGGTGGACGGCATCCATGCGGTCGTGCTCGGAGTCATAGATGATGGCACCGTTGGCGCAGATACAGGTGGGTTTGACGGGAAGCTGCGACAGGACGTCGGAAAGCCATCTGGGCGGGCGACCGGTGGCGAGGACGAGCCGAGAGCCGGCGGCGAGGGCCTTTTTGAGCGAAGCGAGAGTGTCGGCGGGGACGCGCTCGGAGTCGTCGAGAAGCGTGCCGTCGACATCCGTGACGATTATCACTTGGTGATCCTTTCAATACCTCCCATGAACGGACGGAGGGCGGCGGGGATGATGACCGAACCATCGGCCTGCTGGTGATTTTCGAGGATTGCGACGAGCCAGCGGGTGGTGGCGAGCGTGCCGTTCAGGGTGGCGGCGATCTGCGTGCGACCGTCCTCGTCGCGGTAGCGGATCTTCAGGCGGCGGGCCTGGAAGGTGGTGCAGTTCGAGGTGGAGGTGAGCTCGCGGTACGTGTTCTGCGTGGGGATCCAGGCCTCGGTGTCGAACTTGCGAGCGGCGGAACTGCCGAGGTCACCGCCGGCGATGTCGATGATGCGGTAGGGGACCTCGATGGCGGCGAGCATGTCCTTTTCCATCGCCAGCAGCGCCCGGTGCTGGGCCTCGGCGTCCTCGGGCTTGCAGTAGACGAACATTTCCAGCTTGTCGAACTGGTGGACGCGGATGATGCCGCGCGTGTCCTTGCCGTAGGAGCCGGCCTCGCGGCGGAAGCAGGAGCTCCAGCCCGCGTAGTGGAGGGGGCCGTTGGACAGATCGATAATCTCGTCGGAGTGGTAGCCGGCGAGTGCCACCTCAGAGGTGCCGACCAGGTACTGGTTGTCCTCCTGCAGGTAGTAGATCTCGTCCGAGTGCTGGCCGAGGAAGCCCGTGCCCTGCATCGTCTCGGGGCGGACGATGACCGGCGTGATCATCAGGGTGAAGCCGTGCTCGATGGCTTTCTGCGCGGCGAGGTTCATCATCGCCAGCTGCAGCTGCGCGCCGAGGCCCTTGAGGAAGTAAAAACGGCTGCCGGAGACCTTGGCGCCACGCTCCATATCGAGGATGTCCAAATTTTCGGCGATGTCGAGGTGATCCTTCGGCTCGAAATCGAAGGTCGTCTTCTCCCCGACCTCCTCGACGACGACGAAGTCATCCTCGCCGCCGGCGGGCGCGCCCTCGACAACGTTGCCGAGCTGCATCTGGATATCGAAAACTGCCTGTTCAGCGTCGCGTTGGGCGGCCTCGGCGTCTTTCAGACGCGCTTTCAGCGCCGTGGATTCCTCAATGAGCGCCGGGCGCTCGGCCGGGGAGGCCTGACCGATCTTCTTTCCGAACCCGTTTTGCTCCTGACGCAGCTGGTCAGCCTTCTGGATAGCCTCGCGACGGGTCTCGTCTGCGGCGAGGAGTTTATCTACTAGCGAGGGGTCCTCGCCGCGGGTGCGCTGGGACTCGCGGACGACATCGGGGTTTTCGCGGAGAAATTTAAGATCGATCATGGCTACTAGCCTACATGCCCGAACGCTAAACCATAAAGGTTATGACCAGCGCGCCTATAATGAACCATATGGCCGCTAAACCCAAGCATCAACAACTCCGCGAACAACTCGAAGAACTCTGCACTACACAGCTCCAACCTGGCGATATGCTCCCCGGCGAGCGCCAGTTGGAGCAGACCTACGGTGTCAGCCGGATCACCGTACGACGCGCCATCGGCGACCTCGTCGCCTCCGGACACCTCGTCCGCGCCCGCGGCAAAGGCACCTTTGTTGCCCCCACTCCCCTGGCGACGCGGCTCAACCTGGCGAGCTTTTCCTCCGAGATGCGCGCCCAGCAGCTCAAGGCTACCTCGAAGGTGTTGCATGCGGAGATGGAGGACGCCCCCGAGGTCGTCTCCTCGTTCTTCGGTACCTCGGATACCCCGCACGTTCATCTCACCCGCCTCAGGCTTGGCGACGGACGGCCATACTGCATCGACGACGCCTGGTATAACTCCACGTTCCTCCCGAATTTGCTTTCCGACGATGTGGAGGCGTCCGTCTACCGTGTCCTCGACGCCCGTGGCTTCCCGATCACCGATGCGGAACAGGCCGTCAACGCGGTGTGCGCCGGTGAGGAGGTCGCCAGGCCCCTGGAAGTAGAAATCGGCGACCCGCTGCTGCGGACGATTCGGTGCGCCCGCTCTGGAACGCGCCCCATCGAGTGGTGCTGCTCCCTGTACCGCGCCGACCGCTACACCCTGCGCTCGCACGTGACCCGCAAGGACAGCGAGTAGGGTATGTAGCAATGAATATCTTGCGCGACTCCACCATCCTGCACACCGCCCTCATCGCGGCGCTGGCGGGAGGGGCGCTCATGGGCGGATATGCAACGATGCGCGGCGGAGACGAGCCCGCGCGCACCGGCGGGGAGGAGACCACGGTAACGACGTCGGCGAAGCCGAAGGCGCACACTTTCACCGCCGCCGGCCCTGGCCAGTGCCTCACGTGGGATGTCGGCGAGGACGGCTCCACCAGCAACTTCACCACCGTGGACTGCGCCGAGGAGCACCGCTTTGAGATCTCCTCCCGCGAGGACCTGGCCACCTACCCCTCCAGCGAGTTCGGCACCGATGCCGCCGCCCCGGACATCACCCGGCAGGCGCAGTTGCGCGAGGAGCTGTGCAAGCAGCAGACCATCACCTACCTCGGTGGCAAATACGACCCGACCGGCGTGTACTCCATCGCCTCCATCCTGCCGCCCGCCGATTCCTGGACCGCCGGCGACCGGACGATGCTCTGCGGCGTGCAGCGCACCGATGACGTCGGCAAAATCACGACCTCGACAGGCAAGGCGCAGAACCAGGACCAGTCACGCGTGGCCGAACGCGGCGAATGCGTGGCCATCGACTCCGCCAACGGCAGCCACAAGGTGGACTGCGGCCAGCCGCACTCCTACGAGGTCACCGACCGCGTCAACCTCTCCGAGGTGTTCGACCATCCGCCGACAACGGAGGAGCAAGACACCCACCTCAAGGACGTGTGCACGAAGGCGGCCCTGGACTACATGGGCGGCGACGACAACCTGTATAACTCCTGGCTCGCCGTGTACTGGACGACCATCCCCACGGCCAGCTGGAATGCGGGCAGCCAGTCCGCCAACTGCGCACTATTCCACCCGGCGGAAGGGGGCGGATTCTCCACGCTGCAGGGCAGTGCGCCCGCCGGGTTTACCATCGACGGTAACCCGCCGGCCCCGCGTCCGGAGCGGCGACCCCTGAGGAACCCCCAGTGAGCGTCGAGATTTCCGACGACGAGTTTGAGGAGCTCGTCGACAAGTCCCTTGAGCTGATCCCCGAAGCCCTCATCAATCGGATCGAGAACACCGTTATCCTGATCGATGACTATAACGAAGAGGACCCCACCATTTTGGGGCTTTACCAGGGCGAAGCGATGACGGAGCAGACGTATTTCGGTGCGTTTCAACCGAACACGATCACGATTTATCGGGAATCGCTCAAGGACTGGTGCGAGACGCGGGAGCAGCTTGAGGAGGAGGTCGCGATCACCGTCGTGCATGAAATTGCGCACCACTTCGGCATCGACGACGCGCGGCTGCATGAGCTGGGGTGGGGGTAGGTTAGCTGGTGGCCAACTGGGATACGCGCCCTGCTGTCATCCCCAAAAGCGCTGCCTGATCACGGACCGACCACCCCTCATTCGTCAGCGCTTCGATTGTCTTACGCACATCGGGCAGCAGATCCTCCTGCACGTGTACAAGCAGTCGACGCTGTTCCGCCACTTTGTATGCATGTGAAAGCTCCGGGCTCGTCACGGGGAGATCCCACGACACCCACAGTTTTTCTTCCGCTCCATCAGGCAGATCCTCGGCCAAGGCAATGGCTTCACGCACATTCCGGTCCAGACCAGAAAAGGTTGTGGCCCAGGTAGACACACCTTGAAGGTTGGTTACCTCGGCCAACCAATCCTTTCCCTCGCGAGTGACGCGCACGCTGTAATTAGGGGCAGTACCGAAACACAACTGCTTAGCCCTCGCCTCAACTTTGCTTTCGCCTGTCATCTCAGCCATCCTTCCCCCAGTACCGGCTCCATTTGTTGCTCTATTTGGCGAAGGGTCCCTTGCGGAATATCACCACTGTGCATCCCGGGCATCGCAACCGTGGTGTGGGCAGTGATCCCATCGCGGGATGCCTTCCACCTCTGATGCGATCCACGCTGACGAATCATTGTCGCGCCACGCGCAGCTATTATCTTGGTCAATTCTGTTACGCGCACAGTTTACTGTATAGCGACTAAACTACAAGTACACCGATGACGCACTTTACCTTGTGATGTGCCGGTATCACTGGATCTGACAGCGTCGCCCGGGCTTGTCAGGAGCAATATTCAATAGGGCCGCACAATAGGGCCGCAGTGAGGACTGCCAGGATTGCGAATACGAGCATTCCGATGTTAGCGACAGTGTGCGTCGCGCTCTCATGTGCACTCATGTGTGAGGATCCGATAGCTGCTACGGCAAGGACCATCAAACCTGACGTTCTCGCAAATGCGAGTGCCATATGGGCTGGTGTGCTTTTATTAATGACCCATTGGGCGAACGGCTGAAAATAAGAGCGAGCACGATAGTGATAAAAGCGATTACTCGTGCCATTTTTTATTCCTTTCCCTCTCTGTCAGAGTTTTTGCGTGGCAGACGGTACGGGGAAGCGGGGGTAACGGAGCCATCCTTCTGAATGCTCGTTTTCAGATTTTCGGCTTGGGGGGGATATTGTGTCGCTATTACTGGGAAAGGAGATATAGGTGGGGAAGAAGCGCCTGGCGTGGCCCGACGTGGCAAAGGGGGTGTCGATCCTCGGAGTCATCGTGCTGCACGTGTGCTTGGCGGTGCCGGGTGGGATGGACACCCTGCTCGCACGCGCGAACTCCGTGATGGATCCCCTGCGCATGCCGCTATTCTTCCTCGTCTCCGGGTTCTTCTCTACCAAGATCCTGAACTACAGTCTCACAGAACTCTTCGTTCGCCGGCTGTGGTTCTTCCTCGTTCCCTACGCGGTCTGGGTTCCGGTAGAGATCAAGCTAAAGTTCATCGAATTCAAGCTGGTCTTCGACGCCGACTCCGTGGGTGCCGACGAGATCCTGTGGCGTATGCTCATCGGCGCCAACTTGGCGTGGTTCCTCTGGGCCCTGGTGCTGTTCAACCTCGTGCTCTGGTCCCTACGCAAGCTACCCCCGCCGGTCGCAATTGCCGCCAGTTTCGCTCCGCTGCTGCTGTTGCCCTGGCACGACAAGATCCCGATCGTCGGCATGCTGATCCTTTACCTACCCTTCTTCGTCGGCGGCCTGCATCTGCGTGGCCCGATCTCCAGCTTTGCAGCGACAGCGACCTCCGTCACGCGCTGGCTGCCAGCAGCTATGGGCTTCTTCTTGGGCGTGGTGCTGGTCAAGTTCTTCGCTCAGGTGGACCCGGACCGTGTGGCGCTGCCGTGGATCCTGCCAGGCATGGATGTCATCGGACACTACGAGGCTGCCTTGCTGGTGCGCTTGTCCAGGGAGCTCCTCTCGCTGCCACTGGCGATCGTCGTCGCGGTCGCGATCACACACCTGCCGCACCTGTCCAACGACCTGCAGTTCGTCGGCCGCCACACCCTGCCCATGTACATCGGGCACCCGATCGGCATGACCCTGGGCTACCACCTGGTGCGCTACGCGCTCGACGATGCGGGCCCACAGTCCACTACCTTCTGGCTCGCCTACGCTATCCTCATCGCGCTCGTGTCCGGCTGGCTGTTCCACCTGCTGTCAAAGGTGCCGGTGCTGGGCTGGACGCTGACGCCGCCGAGCCTGGCGAGGCCTCAGCCTGCTGTTGGAACGGAAGCTTATGCCGAGAATCGGGACCACGCCTTCAACACCGCACCCCCCAACACAGGCCGGACCCTTTAACTCCATAATTAGCCCCAATTCCAGGGTAATTATCGAGTTAGCGATCCCCAGCCCGATGTTGGATGCCGAAAAACGGGACCACACCCTCGACACCGCACCCCCCAACACAGCCCGGACCCCCTAACTCCACAATTAGCCCCAATTCCAGGGTAATAAGCGAGTTAACGATCCCCAGCCCGATGTTGGATGCCGAAAAACGGGACCACACCTTCAACACCGCACCCCCAACACAGCCCGGACCCCCTAACTCCACAATTAGCTCAAATTCCAGGGTAATAAGCGAGTTAACGATCCCCAGCCGGGCCGGGGTGTTTACACGCCCTGCGATCTGCGGTCATTTCATGCACAATTGAGGTGCACTAACTGAAAGGGACACCTTATTATGCCGTCGATACGCTATACGCCGACACCTGAGCCGAGGAACAAACACGAGCTGCGGGGCGAGCATCCGCGTCGCATCCTGCAGGTGGTGACCGGCGTTAACCGCTACCTTGATCGCCCGGGGCATCGTACCGGACTGTGGCTGGGAGAGCTCAGCCACTCCTGGGATGTGTTTATGAATGCCGGGTTTGAGCAGGTCATCGCCAGCCCCAGCGGTGGGGCGGTGCCGCTGGAGCCGAAGTCCATCCGCTTCCCGAACTTCGATGCTTCGACACGCGCGTGGTACCACGACAAAGAGAAGATGGCGCTGCTGGACGATGTCGCCTCGCTGGAGGACGTGTCTGCCGCAGATTTCGATGCCATCTTCCTCACCGGCGGCCACGCCGTCATGTACGACTTCCCCGGCTGCGATGCGCTGCAGCGCCTCATCCGCGACATTTACGAGGCCGGCGGCGCGGTTGGGTCCGTCTGTCACGGTTACTGTGGGCTGCTGGAGACGAAGCTTTCCGACGGTTCCCTGCTCATCGCGGGCAAAAAACTCACCGGTTTTTCCTGGGTGGAGGAGGTGCTTGCCGGTGTTGCGGAGATCGTCCCCTACAACGTGGAGCAATCTGTCAAGGAGCGGGGCGCCACGTACAGCAAGGGGCTGGTGCCGTTTATCTCCCACACGGAAACGGATGGGCGCCTGGTGACGGGGCAGAATCCGGCGTCGGCACGGGCCGCAGCGCACAAGCTAGTTGAGCGAATTAAATAGCTTCGTCGCCGCGTCCTGATCCCACAGCACCACGGAGCCGACCTCGGTGTCCGCAAACGAGGCGACGGGGATGGTCTGCTCGTTGATGCCCGAGCGCATGGCCAAGGCCACCCGGGCGAGGTGCCAGATGTGGTCGCCATTATCCACGGTGAAGGAGCCCGCCACGTGGGTCACGAGCGGCACGATCTTCAGGGGGTTGGCCAAGGTTTTCGGGCTCGTCATCGTATCGAGGAGGACACCGAGGAACTGGCGCTGGCGAGCGACGCGGTCAATATCGCCGAGAGCGGTGGCGCGGGAACGCGTGAACTTCAGGGCGTTCGGGCCGTCGAACTCGTGGCAGCCCGGCTCCAGGTAGAAGGCGATGACGTCGTCGTAAATCGGGTCCTCGGTGCACAGTTCCACGCCGCCGACGGCATCGACGATATTGGCCAGGCCGCCGAAGCCGACCTCGGCGTAGTGGTCGATTTTCAGGCCCGTGTTCTGCTCCACGGTCTCGGTGAGCAGCTGCGAGCCACCGATGGCGAAGGAAGCGTTGATCTTGTTGTTGCCGTAGCCGGGGATCGGCACGTAGCTGTCGCGGGGGATGGACAGCAGCGTGGGCTTGCCACTCATCGGCAGGTGCAGCACCATGATCGTGTCCGTGCGGGAACCGCCCTCATCGTCGCCGGTCATGAGCTCATCCTTCTGCTTCTGGGTGAGCCCCTCACGGGAGTCGCTGCCGACGAGCAGCCAGTTCGTGCCGGCGGTGTCGGCGATGTGGCGGGACGGGAAAGCGTCGATACGCGTGAGCGAACCGTCGGCCCAGACACCGCCACCGACCAGCGCCACCAAAAGCACGATGAGGAAAATGGCCAGGGGTTTGGCGCAACCGCTGCGGGTGCGACGGGTGCGGCGGTTGTCCTGCGGGGCGATCCGCTGGGCCCGGTTGGGGATCCGCGAATCGCGGCGGCTGGGGATCTCGCGGGAGGCGTTGGGGACGCGCTCCACGCGGTTGTTGACCGGCGGGTTGTTGCGGCGCTGGACGCGCTCGGCGAGCCCGGAGTGATTATCGTTACCACGCGCCTCCTGCAGCGGAGTCCGGGTGCGCTTGGGCACGGGACGGCCGTAGCGGTCCCGGATCACGTTCCCGTTTCGGTCCGTGGCGTAGTCACTCATAACTCACCATTGTAAACACGCGCCGCCACACGCAGAAGCTCCTCGTGCGATGCCCGCACACCAACAAGCTGCACACCCAGGCCGATGGGCAGCGTTAACGCTGGATAACCCGCCATATTCGCCAGCGTCGCCCACGGCGTCCAGCGGGTCTGCTCCGCGAAGTCCTCCGCCGGGTCGAGGGAGGAAAAGAAGCCGATCGGCGGCGGTTCATAGGCGAGGACGGGCGTGACGAGGATGTCCACGCCGAGGGCCTCCACCATCTCGCCGGTGGCCATGAACTGCTCGGCGGCCTGCACGTACTCGGCCGAGGTGACCTGCTGGCCGCGGTCCCGTAGCCACGCCCCGAGAGGCTGCAGGGGGCCGCGGATGCGCGCAGTGCGGTAGGAAAAGAGCGTCGAAAAGCAAGCAAAGTGAGAGCGAGGATAGGGGCGACGGACCTCGTGACCACCGAGCGCGCGGGCGACGGCTTGTGTGCTTTCAACGTCCTGCGGGTCAACATCGGCGTGGAGGGGCTCAACGAGGTAACCGACCCGGGGCTCGTCGCTTCGACTTCGAAGCTCAGCCCGGGTGACCGTGGCCAGGTCAGCGACCGTGCGGCCGAGGTAACCGTGACCCGTGGGGACGGCACCCTGGTTATTGTGCGCCAACTTCAGCCCCAGGACCCCGCAGGCCGCGGCGGGAACCCGGATCGAGCCGCCACCGTCGGTGCCGTGGGCGACGCGGACGAGACCGCGCGCGACTGCAACGGCGGCGCCACCGGAGGAACCACCCGTGGTCGCGCCCGGGAACCGCGGATTCACCGGCGCGGGCATCCCGTTCGGCTCACAATAAGCCGAAAGCCCCAGCTCACTCGTCTGCGTTTTGCCGTAGATCGTCGCACCCCGGC
>ERZ1031292.337-NODE-337-length-14287-cov-15.639685_pt1 | contig 14287 bp, 15 predicted proteins | sample MGYA00518215_ERZ1031292 | MGnify/ENA primary metagenome ERZ1031292 (study PRJEB33718, sample SAMN03159822) | human skin metagenome | collected 2014-02-25 | study: EMG produced TPA metagenomics assembly of the PRJNA266117 data set (Human skin bacterial metagenome... | reverse complement strand
GGCAGTTCGACGAGGACCCAGCTTTGCACGCGTTTGCCGACGCCGCCCATGGCCTTGCCCGCCATGAATTCTCCCCGCCCTATGCGTTGGGCGAAGTACCGACTACGGCCGCGGCCATCTACGTTGATGATATTTTCGTCCCGCTCGAGGAGTCCTTGGCCACCGCCGCACATCTGGGAGACCTGCGGCCGTGGATCAACAATGAATTCCAGCACAACGGCATCCGCGAGGATGGTGCGACCATCTTGGGGAAGCTCTTTTCGCTTATCGACGATCACTAGCATTTCGCTATTTCCTATGCGAAAATATTGGTGATCATCACGACATTTAGGGAGACTCAATGATTGCCACCATAGTAATAGTCTTTATCCTGCTGATTATCTTGGGAACGCTCTTCGATGGCTATTTCATCGTTCGCACTCGCGAAGCTGCCATACTGGAGCGTTTGGGCAAATTCCAAAAGGTGGCACATGCTGGACTGCACTTTAAGATGCCGTGGATAGACCGCGTCCGCGATAAGATTTCGCTGCAGGTGCGCCAGCTGGATGTGATGGTGGAGACCAAGACGAAGGACAATGTCTTCGTCCAGATCCCTGTCGCCGTGCAGTACGAGGTAGTCCAGGGCCGCGAGCGCGAGGCGTACTACATGCTCTCCAATCACGAGCAGCAGATTGTGGCTTACGTGCAGGACAATGTTCGTTCCTCCGTAGCGAATATGAACCTAGATGATTCCTTCTCCTCCAAGGACACCATCGCCCGCAATGTCGCGGCCTCCCTGCGCGACAATATGGCCGAATATGGCTGGAACTTCGTCAATACCTTGGTTACCGATATTCGCCCCGATTCCCGCGTGCGCGAGTCCATGAACTCCATTAACGCAGCGCAGCGCGAGCGCGAGGCGGCCGTCGCCCAGGCGGAGGCTGAAAAGATCCGCGTGGTGAAGGAGGCCGAGGGTGCAGCCGAGGCGAAGAAGCTGCAGGGCCGCGGCGTCGCCGACCAGCGTAAGGAAATTGTCGAGGGCATTGCACAGCAGTACGAGATGCTTCGCGACGCCGGCGTGGAAGAATCCCCCGAAGCCCTCATGCTGGTCTCCCAGTACCTCGACGCAATGGTCGACGTCTCTCACAACGGCCAGGCGTCCGTTCTCTACATGCCCTCCAACCCGCAGGGGATGGGCGATCTTTTCAGCGGTATGCGCGACGTGCTCATGGCCAACCGTGCCCTCGACTCCGCCGAGGAGCCGTCCCAGCGCCGTCGCCCGCAGCCTAAGAAGCCTTCCCGCGCCGAAGAAATCGAGCGTGAATCTAAGCGTCAGGCCGAACGCGCTAAGCGCGAAGCCATCGCCGCTTCCCAGCGCGCTGAGCAGCAACGCTCCGAGAACCAGCAGGCAGAGACGCAGGCGCAGCAGGGCCAGCACTCCACCGCGCAGCCCCAAGCTGCCCGCGAGTACTTCCAGCAGCTGCGCGAGCAACTGAAAAGCGAGGACTAGCCCTGAGCATCGATAACCTCTTTGATGCCTATACCGCGCAGCGTGGCATAACCCGCCGCGCGGAGGTGATCCCCGATCACGAGTGCCAGATTTTCTCCGCCGACACCCAAGCTGCCTCAGAAACCGACACCTTAAACGCCGCCCGAAACCTCGTCCACGACGTCCTTTCGGCCAACCAAGAGCATGAGCCCCAGTGCGACGGGGACGAATCCGACAATAAGTAGGTAGTTCCGCTCCGCATCTGCCGAGGAAGGGTCATAGAGCGTCGATAGTGTTCCCGCCAGCGAGGTGCCGATGGCCATGGTGAGAAAGTACAGGGCTGAAAAGCGCGTCGCGTAGGCCCGTGGTGCGTGCGCGGCCGATGCCGCCATGCCCACTGGTCCGATGAATAGCTCGCCGAGCGACATCAAGAAGATGGTCAAGGCTAAAACCGCGAACGGCGTTGAGTTTTCTCCGCCCCCGACGAACGGCAACAGCACAAACATTCCGGAACCAGCCACCATGATGCCTACGGCCATTAATAGACGTCGCGAGCGAGCCCATCGGGCCATGCCTGCCGCCAATGGAAGGGACAACACCAAGATGAACAGGGGGTTGAGCGATTGCGTCCACGCCGCCGGAATCTCAAATCCGCCTACCATGCGGTTTACACGCTGATCCGAGTACACGGCTAGCACGCCGTAAATCTGCGGTTGGAGGGTCCAATAGACCGTCGAGCAGAAAAACAGCGGAATATATGTCACGACTTTCCGCCGCTCCGGCGCGCTGACCCCCGGCGACCGCAGCATGCTGGCGAAGAGGGCGAGGGCGGCCGTAATCGTGGTAAAGAGCAAAAGCATGGCCAGCTTATCTGGCGAGACAGTCACCGCAACGGCGACGCCGCCCACGACGGCCGCCAACGCTATCGCCGCGGCCCTGCCCGGTGTGGTGGTGGGGTTGGGCGGCTGCGAATCAAATTCGGCGACTACCCGCCGGCGCAGCGTGCCGTAGAGGGCGCACCCGCAACACATGAGGATCGCGGCCGCGAGGAAGCCAGCGTGGTAGCCGTATTCTTGTGCCAGCCAGCCAGTAAGCATCGGTCCGAGTAGGGCGCCGATATTAATCCCTAGATAAAAGATCTGGAAGGCGCCATCTCGTGTGCCGGCCGCGGGAGGAAAAGCCGCACCCAGAATGGTGATTGCTGCTGTCTTGAGCAGGCCTGAGCCCAGCGCAAGCGGCAAAAGCCCGGCTACGAGACCTGCCGCGCCAGGCACCAAGGACAGCGAAAAGTGCCCGCAAATGAGCAGAACCGCGCCGCCAAGCAGTGTGCGTTCGGCGCCCAAGAGCCGGTCGCTGACCCACCCGCCGACGAACGTGCACAGATAGAGCAGGCTACCGTATGCGCCGACAAGCGCGGTGGCCTGTGCTTGGTCCATGCCGAGCCCGCCGGAGGTGGAATAGAGGTAGTAGGCGAGGATGGCCTGCATGCCGTAGAAGCTAAAGCGCTCCCACATTTCAATTCCGGCGACTGCTGGTAAAGCCGCCGGTAGACGCCGGATTGAACGCTGTTTAATAATTGTCATAAAAGCACTATAACGGCCGAAAGTCTGTGATAGACCTAAAATCATGGATATTTCAGCGGAGGATATTGTCACTCTCGATGCGCGACACATTTGGCACCCCTACGCCGAGCCAGGCGAGCCAACGCTTGTGGTGGACTCGGCCGCCGGCGTCCATCTAACGCTTGCGGATGGCACCACGCTTATCGACGCCATGTCTTCCTGGTGGGCCGCCGCCCACGGCCACGGACACCCGCGACTCAAGGCAGCAGCGGCCGCACAAATCGAGCGAATGAGCCACGTCATGTTCGGTGGGCTTACCCACGAACCTGCCGCGAGGCTTACTCGCAACCTCATGGAACTGACCCGGGGTGATTTCAAACAGGTCTTTTATTCGGACTCCGGATCTGTATCGGTAGAAGTAGCCATCAAAATGGCGCTACAGTACGCCCGTGGCTTAGGGCACCCCGAGCGCACCAAGATGCTGACGTGGCGATCGGGGTATCACGGCGATACCTTCGCGGCGATGAGCGTGTGCGATCCCGAAGGCGGTATGCACTCGATGTGGACTGGCACCCTAGCGCGCCAGGTTTTCGCCCCGGCGCCGCCTATTCGCGGAGCTAGCCCGGCCGAGCGCGCAACCTATCTGCACGAGCTGGAATCGTGCATCACCGAGGAGGTCGCGGCCCTAGTCATAGAACCTGTAGTCCAAGGCGCGGGAGGCATGCGCTTTCACGACCACGAGCTGGTACGCGGGGCCCGCGATATCTGTGACCACCACGGTATCGTGCTCATCGCGGACGAGATCGCCACTGGCTTCGGCCGGACTGGCGACCTATTTGCCACCCAAGCGGCCGGTGTCGTGCCGGATATTATGTGCGTTGGCAAAGCGATGACCGGTGGGTTTATGACCATGGCCGCCACGCTCGCTACCGCGAAGGTGGCCGAGGGGATGCGTCCGCGCGCGCTGATGCACGGACCGACGTTTATGGCTAATCCGCTTGCTTGCGCCGTTTCAGCCGCGGCAACTGAGCTCATTGTGGAAGGACACTGGCGCGAGCAGGTAGCGGGCATCGAAAAGCAGCTGCAGCGCGGGCTTGCAGACCTAGCTGAGGAGCCGGGGGTAGCGGATGTGCGCGTGCTCGGTGCCATCGGCGTGGTTGAAATGGAACGCGATGTAAATATGTCCGCAGCGACGGCCGCAGCCGTAGACCAAGGTGTGTGGCTACGTCCGTTCGGCCGGTTGATTTATATCATGCCGCCGTTTATCAGCACCGCAGATGAAATAGCGCAAATGTGCCGCGGCGTGCGCGCTGCGGTGGCAGGAGGACGACAGTGATTATTTATGTAACGGGAACGAATACGGACGTCGGCAAGACTGTAGCCACGGCCGCGCTCGCCAGCGCGTTCAAGCAACGCGGCCGGGAGGTTGTTTACGCTAAGCCACTGCAGACGGGGGAGCCGGAGGGAAAGGGAGATGCGGCGACCGTCGGCAAGCTGGCAGGCGTGGAGGTCGCCGAGATGGTGCGCTTCCCGGAGCCGCTGGCGCCAAACCTTTCTGCGCGCCGGGCCGGAATGGACCAACCCGGCCTGCAGGAACTCAAGGAGTGGATTGCCGCCCTCGACGCGCCCGGCCGCGTGGTGCTTGTTGAAGGCGCCGGCGGGCTGCTCGTGCGTCTGACGGACGCCTATACGCTTGCCGACGTCGCCGATAGGCTCCTCATCGTCACCTCCCTCGGCCTAGGAAGCCTCAACGCGGCCGAGCTGACCGTGCGCGAGGCGCAACGCCACGGAATCGAGGTGCTCGGGCTGATTGGTGGCTCGCTGTCGGCCGCCCCCGACTTAGCTACCCGACTGAACCTCGAGGAGATGCCGGAGGTGACCGGCTGTCCGCTGTGGGGCAGCCTGCCGGAGGGCATGGCCCGCATGACGCCGGCCGAATTCGCACGGGTAGCCGCCGAAGTCTACGCGGACTTTGTCGAGCACGCCGAGTAGCGCTACCTCGCAGAGGCAGCGCTAGCGGACCCAACGTACCTTGCCATTGACTCGGGCAAGGCGCCCACGCAGCGGCGGGGCATTCGGATCATCTTGGTTGACCCCGTTGTGGTAGGGGCAGCACACCGTCAGGTTCTCCATATTGGTCAACCCGCCGTGTTTCCACGCCTTGAGGTGATGGATCTGGGCCTTGTCCGCCGGGTGGTTGCACGGCGGCCACGGGCAGGTGGGATTTTCGGCCGCGGCCATTTGCCGCTGTTTCTCGGTGGCGTAATGCGACGTGCGATACAGGTTGACTGGGCCCTTGACGGGGTGGATTAGGGTGGCTAGACCATGCTCGGTGAAGGTGCGCTCGACCAACTCAGCACCGGTAATCGTGGCGCCATTAGTTAGCCGCAGGGTGACTTCTTCACCGTCGCCGTCCAAGATGCGGTCCAGCGCGTTGAGCGGGATGATGACATTGGTTGTGGTGCGCGCGGAAGGGGCGCCCGAGCCGCGAAGGAGATCGCGCAGGGAATCGAGTGGGCGCGCGGGATCGAGCGCGGCGTCGAACTCCGCGAGGAAGGCCGAGGGAGCGGTAATCCGCATGGTCCAGGGGCCATTCGGGCGGCGAAAGAGCTGCACCCCTTCGCGGGGCGGCGTGCGGCGCGGGCGGAGGTCGCGGAGGCGTTGCTTGGCGCGGCGGGCGATTTCAGAGGCGGGGCCTCGCAGGCGGCACAGCTCTACCCGCAAGTTCCACGCATCGCGCTGTGTGCGCACGCGGGAGACGTATTTTTCAATCAGCTTGAGCGTTATGAGGTCATGGTGGCGAGCGGCTGTAGCCGCGTGGCGTTGCTTGCGGCTAAAGCCGGTCGTACCGAAATAGACTTCGGCCATGGCGCGCAGTTCGCGCGCTTCCACGTCCGGCAAACCAAGCTCGAGAAGGGCGCGTTCAGACATGCCGTGGGCCTCGGCGAGGATGTCCATCGCCGAGGCAATATGGGTGGCATAGGCCTGCAGTGCGCTCATAGCTGCAACTTTAAGCAGAGCCGGCGGGCGAGCCGAGGCGAAGACGTCCGCAACTGTGGATAACTTGTTTAAGCGTCAACTTCCCCAGTGGCCCGCAATGGCAAAAAGGTACGAAACGAGCAGGCGCTTAATCTCTACGACCACGGCATCAAAGTCGTCCGAGTCGCCCGCAGTTGCGCAATTGAGCTGCGCGACGACGCTGTGGATAAGGGAGCTGGCCTGGTCAATGCGCTCGGCATCCGCGGCGGTGTCGCACCGAGTGAGATCGCAGGCGAGGTACAACGCACCGACGGGTGCCCCGGCGCTAGTTAAGACCCTTCATCACGCGGGCGACGTGGCCGGTGGCCTTGACGTTGTAGTGCGTCTGGCCGATGGTGCCATCCGGCTCGACCAAGAAGGTGGAGCGGATAACGCCCTGGACGACCTTGCCGTAGTTCTTCTTCTCACCAAACGCGCCGTAGGAGGTCATGACAGACTTATCCGGATCCGAAAGCAGCGGGAAGTTGAGCTCGTGGTCTGCGCGGAACTTCGCCAGCGCCTCCGGCTTATCGGGCGAGATACCCACGACGGCGATATTGAGATCATTGAGCTGTTCCAGGGAATCGCGGAAATCGCAGGCTTCCTTGGTGCAGCCTGGGGTATTGGCGCGGGGGTAGAAGTAGACCAGTACGCGCTGGCCTGCGTAATCGGCGAGGGAAACGGTGTTTCCGGCGTCGTCGGCAAGCGCAAAGGCAGGGGCGGTATCTCCAGCATTCAAACGGTTTTCAGTCATAGTTTCCACCTTACTTACCGCCCGGGCTGCACGCTTTTGGGCCGGCGGGGTAGAATGACCCCGTTAAGAGCGAACCTAAGTTAAGAGGAGAACTTCGTGGCACGCAATATTGAAGACATTCAGCGCGATATCGAGCGCACCCGCCGCCAGCTGGCCGGGACCCTGGACGAGCTGGCACAGCGCAGCAACCCGCAGAACTTTGCCAACGAGGCTAAGAACGCGGCTACCGATAAGCTGCAGGACCGCAACGTGCAGATGGCCCTGGGCGGCGTCGGCGCCGCTGTGGTTGGGCTGATTGCTTTCTCGGTCTTCCGCTCTCGCCGCCGCAAGAGCGACCTGAAGGAGCTGCAGCGCCTGCTGTCCGAGCGCCACTAAATTATGGAAGTCCCCGCACACTGCGGGGACTTTTTTCGTAGGCTGGGTTGGGATGAAGACACCAATCCCTTTTTATTTGCAGGAAATCCTCACCAAGGTGCGCGATAATCGCGACGGTGCCGTGGCGGATTATATTCCGGAGCTGGCCAAGGCTGAGCCCGAGTATCTCGGCGCCGCGATGTGCACCACCACCGGCCACGTCTACTCAGCGGGCGATGATGAGGTGGAATTTACCCTGCAATCCTTGTCCAAGCCGTTTGTCTACGCACTGGCGCTGCAGGAGCTGGGCCTTTCTGCGGTGCGTGAGATAGTGGGTATGGAGCCTTCAGGGGAGGCTTTTAATGAGCTTTCGCTCAACCGTGATGATCACCGGCCGGTCAACCCCATGATTAACGCGGGCGCGATTGCGGTCACGCAGTTAATTAATGGCGTGGATTCGGAGCCGGCCGAGCGCGTGGAGCGCCTGCGCACCTATTTTTCGCGGCTGGCGGGACGCGATTTGCTTATCGACGCCCCCATGCGCGACTCCGAGCTCGAAGTCAGCGACCGCAACCTCTCCCTGGCGCATATGCTGCGCAATTACGACATCATCCAGGACGAGGCGCACGATGCGGTGTCAACGTATATCGAGCAGTGCTCGATTGTGGTGACGGTACGGGACCTGGCCGTGATGTCGGCAACGCTGGCCAATGGCGGCGTGCAGCCGGTGACGGGCGACAAAATTTTGGACGCGGACGTGTGCCGGTTGACGCTTTCGGTGATGAGCTCGGCCGGCATGTACGACGGCGCCGGACGGTGGATGGCCGAGGTGGGTATCCCGGCGAAGTCGGGCGTCTCGGGTGGCCTGCTAGGCACGTTGCCGGGCCAGTTGGGCGTGGCTACATTCTCGCCGCGGCTGAACAAGGAAGGCAACTCGGTGCGCGGGGTGGATGCGTTCAAGCTGCTGTCGAAGGATATGGGCCTGCACCTGATGTCTACGGATGAGCGTTATGGCGTGAACCCAGTGCGCAAGGTGGAGCAGGATGCGGAGCTGACCGTCATTTATCTGCAGGGCTTGATTAACTTCAACGCGGCCGAGACCATCTTGTACGAGCTGATGGAGTGGGATTTTGGCGAAGGTACGGTAGTGCTCGAGCTATCGCATATCACCGGTACAAACCGTATGGGTCGGCGCATGCTGAAAGAGGGGCTGCGCCGCATCCGCGAGTCCGGCTTTGATATTGCGATCGTGGATCCGGATGGAGAGCTGGAAGATCGCACCATGTCGGACGGTACCCAGGTGCCCAAGGGAGAGCCGGAAGACTACATGATTAACGGTGAACCCGTTTAGGTTTGGGTTGCCTTACTTAATCAGGTTAGGATGTCCTATGTAAGGCCTTTCGCGTTAGCCGCGAGGGCACCCAACGACCAAGGACTAAAAATGGCTCATACCCCCTTCAAGGTGATGGCGGTTGTGGCGGCATCGGCAACCGCACTCGTCGGCTGCGGCGCAGCTGAGGAAGTAACTGGCGGCTCCAGCGGCGATGCTGAGTTCTCCTTCACCGATATCACCGGCCGTGACGTGGAACTGGATAAGGCTCCCGATCGCGTGATTTTGGGCGAGGGCCGGTCGCTTTTTGCTACCGGCGTACTCAATACCGATAATCCGCTGGACAAGGTCGTTGGAATCGGCACGGACCTCAAACAAAACGTGCCGGATTACTACAACGCGCTGGAAAAGGAGCTGCCCTCCGTCAACGAGGTGCCAGAAATCGGCGGCTTTACCAAGGGCGATGTCACCGTGGAGAAGCTTGTGAGCTTGGATCCGGACCTTATCGTGCTGTCGCTGGATCAATATGATGCCTCCCGCGAAGCTGGTCTGACCGACAAGATGGACCAAGCTGGCTTGAAGTATGCGGTCACCGATTTCCGCCGCGACCCGCTGGAGAATACGCCCAAGACTATGGACATCTTCGGCGAGATCTTTGGCCAAGAGGATCGCGCTGAGGAATTTAACTCGGATTGGCAAAAGACCGTGGATTTGGTCGAGGACCGCGCAGAGAAGGTAAAAGATAAACCAAAGACTTTCGTTTGGAGAGCAGCAGGTGTGTCCGATTGCTGCGGTTCCTGGAACGATTCCAATATCTCCCAGCTGGTCAACGCGGCCGGTGGCGAGAATATCGGCGATAAAGTCATTCCGGGCGAGTCCGGCACAATCACCCCGGAAAAGGTCCTGGAATCTGACCCGGATATGATCATCGCCACCGGTGGCGATTGGTCCGAGATGAAGGACGATGAAGGCCACCCTGTCGGATACGCTGCAGTGGGTTACGGCATTGATGAAAAGGAAGCCAAGGGCAGCATTGCGAAGCTTCCGGAGAAGCAGGCCGGCTTCGATAAGCTGCGGGCGGTTAAGGAGCATCACCTGCACAGCATGTGGCACCAGTTCTATGATTCGCCGTTTAACTACCTGGCACTGCTGCAGGTGGCGGAGTGGATCGACCCGGAGGCGTATGCCGATATGGACGTCGCCAAGCAGTGGATGGATGCGCAAGAAAAGTACTCGCCGGTCTCTGGTGAGGGAACCTTCTTTAGCACCAACTAATGGAGGGCGCAGAGGTAGCCGCCCTCGCGCGGCAACATAAGAAGTTAACCTGGCAACGCATAGGCATCGTTGCGGGCCTGACCCTGATTGCGGCCGCCGCATTTGTCATTAGCAACTTCGTCGGTGCAATTGATATCAGTCCTGGCGAGGTAATAAAGGGCATCGTGAATCCCGCGGGTCTGGAGGACCAGACGCGCACGGTGCTGTGGCAACTGCGCCTGCCTATGGCCGTGATGGCCGTGCTTATCGGTATGGCCTTGTCCTTGGCCGGCGCGGAGATGCAGACCATCCTCAATAACCCGCTAGCCGAGCCGTTTACCCTCGGCATTTCTGCGGCCGCCGCGTTTGGCGGCGCCAGCTCCATCGTGCTCAAGTGGCAGCTGATTGCGCAGCCGCAGTTTAACTTGGCGCTGGTGGCGTGGCTTGCAGCCGCGGTGGCTACGGCCATTATTGTTATCGCGGCCGTCATCCGTGGCGCGAAGGCAGAAACCATGGTGCTGCTGGGCATCGGGTTGGTGTTCTTTTTTCAAGCCATGCTGGCTCTTATCCAGTACCAGTCCTCGGCCGAGGCGCTGCAGCAGATCGTGTTTTGGTCCATGGGCTCTCTTACCCGCGCCAATTGGGCGGCCAACGGCGTGCTGGCGGCCGTGCTGATTATCGCCCTGCCCATTCTGTGGGCGCTGGGCTGGCGTCTTACTGCTTTGCGGCTTGGCGATGCCCGCGCCACCGCCATGGGCGTAAATACCTCCCGCCTGCGCATCGTGGTGCTCATCGTGGTGTCGCTCGTCGCGGCGACGACCGTGGCCTTTGCCGGCATCATCGGTTTCATTGGTCTGGTCGGCCCGCATATTGCCCGCATGCTGGTGGGCGAGGACCAGCGCTACTTCTTGCCGGCCTCCATGGCGGCGGGCGCGGCCGTGATGTGTGCCGCGCATGCGGTCAGCCTGATGATTAAGCCGGGCCTGGCTATTCCCATTGGTATCGTTACCTCGCTTTTGGGCGTGCCATTCTTCATTGCCATCGTCATGACCCGAAGGAGGGCACTGTGGACGTAGAACTGACTATTTCCGGGCTGAGTGCGGCCTATGGCAAGCACCGCGTACTGGAGTCCGTGGATGTGGAAAAACTCCACGGCGGGCAGTTGGTGGGCCTGCTGGGGCCGAATGCCTCCGGCAAGACCACGCTTATCAAGTCCCTGGCCGGCGTCCACCGCGGGTGCCAGGGCGAGGTGGATTTTCGCGTCGATGGCACGGCACCGCGCGGCAAGCGCCGCCGGCAGCTCATCGGCTACGTGCCGCAGGATCTCACGAGCACGGCCGCGCTGCGGGCGTTTGAGGCAGTGCTGATCTCTGCACGCCGTGAAGCCTGCGAGGACCCGATTACGCGCACCGGTGAGGTGCTGCACTCGCTGGGGCTGGACGCGATTGCCTCGCGCTACCTCAACGAGCTTTCCGGCGGCCAGCGTCAGCTGGTGGCGGTGGCGCAGATGTTGGTGGGCAACCCGGGCCTGATGCTTCTCGACGAACCTACCTCCGCCCTCGACCTGCACCACCAGATCTTTGTATTGGACGAGGTGCGTGCCAAGGCGAAGCGCGATGGCAGCCTGGGCCTGGTGGCCATCCACGATATTAACCTGGCTGCGCGCATGTGCGACCAGCTGGTGGTGCTCAAAAAGGGTCATATTCGCGCCCAGGGCAAACCTTCGGACGTTCTCACGGGGGAGCTCGTGGAAGGCGTGTATGGGGTAGAGGCGGACGTCGTCCAGCATGGCGGCGCTCCACTCATTGCCCCGTTGCGGGTGAGATAGCACAGGGCCGGGGAATCACCCGGCCCTGTTTTAGTGGTGAGCCATCAGGCGTCTGGTTTCTTGGCGCTGTGAGCACATAAGTCATGCGCAGCGCGGTGACAGGGACTGGCTCGTAAAAAGAAAAATCTCGAGGTATCGTTCTAAGAACAACGCCTCGAGATTTATATTGTGCGCCATCAGGGAATCGAACCCCGAACCCACTGATTAAGAGTCAGTTGCTCTGCCAATTGAGCTAATGGCGCATTGTTGACTTCCTGCCGTGTGGCTCTCTGTGCAACGAGTAGATACTCTAGCAGCCATTCTTGAAAAGTGTAAAATCGCCTGGTTATGGCGTGTTTTTAGGGGTCTATAACGAATTGGTTAATGCCTGAAGTGGCTTCTGGTAATTGCTGGAGTGAGACGCTAATCTAAATTGGTCTTTGAAAGCAGCAATTACGTGTCTAAGGGCAACTCAGTGAAACATTCCCTCCCTATTGCGCGCCGTCTCATCGCGGCCGCGGGCGTTGCGTGCATTTCCCTAGCCGCCGCCTCCTGCTCCTCTGATTCCTCTGCCGAGAATCAAACCGCTGACCAAGAATCCACCGCCGCCGCGAGCGCGAGCGGCGCGAAGGATGGAGGCAAAGAGTCCGAAAAGAAAAAGGACGGCCTGAAGGTTTCCGTAAAGGACGGGGCGCAGGACGTAGACCCGTCGAAGCCGGTAACGGTGGAGACCAACGGCAAGCTCAAGAGCGTCACCATGACCAATGAAGTGGGCGTGGAAGTCAAAGAAAAGCTCTCCAAGGACGCTAAGAAGTGGTCTACTGCGGAGGACTTGGGCTATAACCACACCTATTCCATCGTCGCCTCCGATGTGGATGGCAACAAGAAGAACCTAAGCTTTTCCACCTCGCAAGCAGCGGGCGTAGCCGAAGTCTCGCTTACTCCGATCCCGGACTCTGAGGTGGGCGTAGGCCAGGTCATTGGTGTGAACTTTGGTGTGCCGATTACGGACCGCAAGGCGGCCGAGAAGACCATTACTGTGACCACCAACCCAGAGGTTAAGGGCGCTTTCTACTGGGTCAACAACCAGGAGGTGCGCTGGCGTCCGAAGGACTACTGGGAGCCGGGCACCAAGGTTGAGGTGAAGGTGGACCAGTACGGCAAGGACCTAGGCGGCGGAATCTATGGCGGCGAGAACGCCAAGACCAATTTCACCATTGGGGACCGCACCGTTGCGATTATTGATAACGCCACCAAGACCATGAAGGTCTTCAAGAATAAGAAGTTCTTGCGCGCCATCCCGGTCTCGCTAGGCCGCGATTATCAGTACGATACGCCGAACGGGCGCTACATCATCGGTGACGAGCACCTGCAGCTAGTCATGGACTCGGAGACCTTTGGCCTAGCCCATGAGGCAGGCGGCTACCGCACTACCGTGGACTGGGCTACCCAGATGTCCTATTCCGGCATCTATGTCCACTCCGCTCCGTGGTCCGTATGGGCGCAGGGCAATACCAATACCTCCCATGGCTGCATCAATGTGACGCCGGAGGCTGCCCAGTGGTTCCAGGAGACGATGAAGCGCGGCGATGTGGTGCGCGTGTTCAATACTTACGGTGAAACGCTTAATGCGATGGATGGCCTGGGTGACTGGAATATGTCCTGGGACGAGTGGTCTAAGGGCAACGCGGACGCCAATCAGTAGCGCCCAACCGCGGTGCAGGCGATGAGCGCATGGCTACAGTGGTGGCCATGCGTTTTTCTATTTTAGACCGCGGGGCGGCCGGCCCGCTGGACCAGGTGGCTGAGCACGCGCAGCACGTAGAGAGGCTTGGTTTCCGGCGATTTCTGGTGGCCGAGCACCACGGCGTGCTGGGAATTCCGGCGGGCCAGCCGGGTATGTTGGCGGCGCACGTGGCGGCGCACACGCAGCGCATTCGGGTGGGCACGGCTGGCATCATGCTGTTGAACCATCCGCCGTTTCTGGTGGCGGAGCAGATAAACCTCCTCGAGGCTCTGTATCCCGGGCGCATCGATATTGGAATTGGTTCCTCTGTTGGCTTTACCAGCCCGGTGCGGCGGGCGCTGCGCCAGGGCAACCCGGCTGAAGTGAAGCAGCGCTTTGAGACGGAGCTGGAAACGCTGTTGTGCTACCTGCGCGGCGAGGAGGCGGTGACGGTGCGGCCGGAGTATGCGGGCACTCCGATCTACGTCTTGGCGGGCTTTCGATCCGCCATGGTTGCGGCCAAGATGACGCCGCGCGGGTGTATCGGGAGCATGCGCTTGCCGACGCCCCACCTATCATCTCCTCGCTCAATATTGCCGTTGCCGATACGTCCGCGGCCGCCCGTGATCTGTTGTTACCGGAGGCCTATGCCAAGGTACTCGCGCAATCTACCGGCGAGTTCGCGGCCCTGCGGCCTGCAGGAGAGCTGGACATGGATGCGCTCACGGGGCAGCAGCGCCGGCGCATTGAGGAGGCGCTGGCCCATGACGTATGGGGAACGGTGAGGGAAGTGGGGGAGGAGCTTAGGGGCGTCGGCAAGCGGCTGGGTGTTAGCGAGTTTGTGGTGACCGGAGACATGCCAGATGTGGCCGGTCGGGCGCGTTCGGAGGAGCTGCTGGCGAGCATGCAGGCGGAAAACTGAAAAGGCCCGAGCACAAGGCTCGGGCATTTGGGGTGGCTGACGGGGCTCGAACCCGCGACACCCAGGATCACAACCTGGTGCTCTACCAGCTG
>ERZ1031292.334-NODE-334-length-14387-cov-11.764025_pt1 | contig 14387 bp, 8 predicted proteins | sample MGYA00518215_ERZ1031292 | MGnify/ENA primary metagenome ERZ1031292 (study PRJEB33718, sample SAMN03159822) | human skin metagenome | collected 2014-02-25 | study: EMG produced TPA metagenomics assembly of the PRJNA266117 data set (Human skin bacterial metagenome... | reverse complement strand
CGTAGGGGGAGGTGTGGAAGAGGAGGACGCTCTTCGTCTCACCGAGGAGCTTCGTTAGGTCCTCACCGGGAGCGAAGCCCTTCCACGTAACAGCAACCACCACCTTGTCATAGGTGCGGAGCTTGTCGAGGATGGCCCGACGCGCAGCGGGGCCGGTGGAGCGACGGATGGTGTATCCATCAGCCTTCGCCACCCGGCTGATGGTGGAGCGAAGGAGGTCGGCGGAGTCGTCCCCATAGGTGAGGAGGGCGACCCGATCCTCCCTGTGGAGCGGGAGGATGCTTTGCTCATTCTTTACCAGTGTCATTGCGCCCTCGTAGATCCTGTCGAGGAGCTCTCGAGAAGCTCTCGGGTGGAGGTCGGCGTCGAGCTGCTTCGTCTCCAGCGGCTCACGGCTGTCGGCACCGAGGAGGTGCTTCCAGACGAGCACCTTGCGGCAGCGGCGGGTGATCTCCGCCTGGGAGAGGATCCCCTTGTCGACCGCTGCGGTCACGTCGTCGAGCGCCTCGAAGGGGTCTGTCGGTGCCACTAAGATATCGGCGCCGGCGAGGAGCGTGGTGACGTAGACACCCAGCTCTCCGGCACCGTTGACGATCCCCTTCATCCCCAGACCGTCTGTGAAGATCAGTCCGCCGAAGCCCATCTCGTGCTGCAGTAGGTCAGTTACGACGGCCGGGACGGCACTGGTCGCCAGTGGACCCGTGCCGAGAGCGGGGACGCTGAGGTGCCCCACCATCATACCGCCGTAGCCCTCACGGATGTAGGCGCGGAAGGGGGCGAGCTCCACCTCCTCCAGCTGAGCGCGGGTGCGACTGATCACCGGGAGGGTCTTGTGGGAGTCGGTGGAGGTGTCCCCATGACCAGGGAAGTGCTTCGCCGTGGAGAGAAGACCATTGTCCTCGAGACCCTTGGAGTAGGCAAGACCCATGCGGATAACGAGGTCGGGCGAGGAGCCGAGGCTTCGGTTGCCGATGACAGGGTTGGCGGGGTTGCTATTGACATCCAGGACGGGGGCAAAGTTGACGTGGATGCCGACGCGGTGCGCCTCCTCCGCCGTCGCCCGACCGTACTCATAAGCCAGTCGGGGATTGTCGGTCGCACCAAGGAGCATGTTGCGGGGCCACTTCATCGAGTCGGAGAAGCGCATCGAGAGTCCCCACTCGCCATCCATAGCCACCAGCATAGGTATGCGAGCCTCGCGGCGCATCCAATTAGCGAGCCGAACCACATCCTTGGGGCTACCCTTCTGCCAGAGGACGCAGCCAAACTCCCCCTCCAGCACCTGTCGGTGCCAGTTGTCCAGCCCGGCCTTGTCCACCTTGGGCCAAGTCATCGGCATGATCAGCTGGGCCGCCTGCTGTCGGGGCGAGAGGGTGGCGAGGACGCTGTCGGCCCACGCTTCAGCGGCGGCCTTACGTCCCTCATCCCTCATCATCCTCGGCTCGACGACCTGAGCGCCTGCCATCAGCGGCAGCAGCACCGCCGCCACTCCATACAATATTCTTTTCATAAGTAATTATCTGTGTCTTAGTTGTGGGTGAATTATTTTAGCTCCAAAACTTCGGAGATCTTGCTCTGGAGATTATCCTCATTGAGTGCTGTTACGCAATAATACCCCTTGCGGCTTACCTCAAGGGAGCTCCCTTCGGTAATGTCTAGTACTACGGCCTCTTGATCTACAGAGGAGGTGAAGTAGACGACAGATCGAGTCTTCCCGGTAGTGACCCACGTGAGCCGTCCATCTTTATAGCTGAGGTCTCTAACAGGTGACACTGCCTTTGTCGTCCGTGAGAAGCAGGGGAGAGGCATCACTGTAGGGTATTCTTTACTGAGTCGATCAAGGATACCCCCTCTATTGTCCACCAGATCTTGCAACCTATAGTAGATGCCACCGTAGACCCTTGGGTCTTTCCTGGCAATGGCGATCTGTTTGCTGATCTCATCTGCATTGGTGCTAAACCCCTCCTCTCCCACTCGATAGGCGGCATGACCAACTGCCAGGGGAGTCTTGTAGCTAAACTGGCAGAACCAAGAGAGCCTCTGATAAAAGCCTGACTGACTAGTGGGATTGATCGCTTGATAGAGCTGGGGGATGATCAAGTCAAGCCAGCCATTTTTACACCAGTGTCGGGTGTCAGCATAGAGATCCTTGAGGTTATGATCTGCATTGGATCCGGGGGAGATGGAGAAGGTGACGCCGGGATGCTTCGTCCGTAGCATTTGACTGACAGAGGAGACCATCTTATTGACATTATCAATTCTGAAATCCGTGATGGTGCTGTACTCAGAGCCGTACTTCTTGTAGTCTGCTGCATCGTCAAATGCCCCCTGACTCTGCTCGGGGTAGAAGTAATCATCGAAGTGTATCCCATCGATGCCCGGGTACTTTGTCAGTAGTTCATCGATGATATCCAGCAGCCTCTGCCTTACTTCGGGAAGGGCCGGATTGTACATCCGGATCTTCTCCAGATCCCACACCCACTCCCTGGGGATGGAGGGGTGCAGTGTGTCGAAGGCTTTTTTATTGTCCGGTCGAGTCTCGATGCGGTAGGGATTGATCCAAGCGTGAAACTCTATCCCTCTCTCATGTGCCTCCTTGATCATAAAGTCCAGGACATCATACCCCGGATCTTGACCCCTTTGACCTGTGATATACTTACTCCATGGCTCATACTTTGAGTCATAGAAGGCGTCGCCCATGGGGCGCACTTGGAAGAAGACGGCATTGAAGTGATACTTACGGAGCAAGTCTAGTCGGTCAGTGTAGAGCTCTCTCTGCACCTTTGGATTATAGTTGCCGTGTGGCCAGTCCAGCTCCCATGCCGTCGTCATCCAGACGGCACGTAGCTCACCCCTTGGGATCTTTATCGTAGGCATCTGTGGGACTGGTTCTGGTGGGTTGGGATCACTGCCGGATCCACCCTCCCTCTTACACCCTGCCAGTCCTACGATCATCAGGAGTGCGAGGGCGATATTGTATAGTGGTCTGTATCTCATGTTACTTTAGTAAATGTACAGAAAAAAGATCTCCCCGAGACGATCTGAGCCTGGTAACAAGCTAAGACCTGCCGGGGAGATCTCACATAACGGAAAATAGATGGCTTAGTGATTAGTCATCAAGGGTCTTGGCAGGAATCTCTGCTATGGCAAATCCTGCATTGCTGTGGAAGCCGAAGAGATAGAGGGTAGCGTCCTTGCCATCCTTATCCTTTTTGATAAAGTAGCCGGTGTTGGTTCCGGGTGCAGCATTCGTGGTTCCCTGTAGTGAGACCTCCAGGAGCGGCTTCTGTCCGGACTCATCAAGTATCTTGATGCCCTCCAGCTCGTCCTTACCCTTAGTGATGTTGTACACCATAAGTACAGGAGACTGTTCGCCTCTACGAGCGGCTGTTACACCTATTAGATAACGCTCACCATTGAAGTAAACTACTCTACTACTCTGGAGATTGACCGGAAGGGTCGTACTCCCGGTGGTGTAGAGTGCATTCCCCTGTGCATCGGTCACCTTAAGCGGCATCTCAAATCCATCGAGTAAGTAGTACTTAGAGTTACCCGCTCTAAGCATCGTGACGTAAGGAGACTGCCCCTTGTGAGAGGAGAGCACAGAGCACGCATCGGCGTCCGCCTGAGTAAAGCCCTTGACAGGGAATCGGAGGATATTGGTCTGAGCATTATCCCCGGTATAAATGAATCCATTACCCTGCTCATCCAATGTGATGGAGAAGTTGTCGAAGTAGCGCTTACCGCCGCCATCGATATTATTAGCATCAAACTTAAGGAGTAAGTCAGGAGCCTTGGATGGGTCGGTCCAGTGGTACACCTTGGCATTTAGTGCACCGGCAAGGTTGGAGATGTAGATATGATCCCCAATGACCTCTGCCATATTGATCGGGAAAATACCGCCGCTGATACCCTCAGTATTGAGCTTGATGGGATCAAACTTACCTGTCAGCAGATCCTCGGTTCGGAAGACGTGGGCACCGACTGAGCTCCGAGCCGGTATGACAACCCACTTCTCGCTCATACCTGCTCCACGAGTAACCAGACCACCGAAGCCATTATACTCTGGATGGGAGTCCTTGAGCGTAGCTGCGGTGTAGTCGTGGATCTTGGTTTTGTCAAAGTCAGCACCATAGACCGGCACCAGTAGTCGGATCGTTGCGAAGTACTCCCGGAAGTGGTTGCCATTGACTACCTTGACGATGATTGTCTGGCGGTCGCTCCCCTCGGGGACCTCTACTGTATAGGTCTCCTTGTCAAGGGCACCACCGGGTGTCATCTTTGCCTCAAACTTGAGGGCGGACAGGTCGGTCTCAGGATCAATGCGAGGGAACGAGATCGTCTTAGAGAAGTCATCAACGACTCCCTCTACCACCTGATCGCCATTCTTACCTGCATTGATTATTTTTAGACCGAGGAGCTCTGCCTTGTCGGGAGACTCCACGTTAGTAGGAAACTTATCGCTACATCCTGTGGTAGTCAGTCCGAGTGACAGACCGAGACAGGCCATTAGGAGAGCTGGTAGTATATCTTTGAGTTTCATATTCTATAGTCATTATCTTCGAGTGAGACAATTACTGCTGCGGCCATCCCTCGGTCTGCTTCAGTACGTAGCCCTTACTCTTGTAGTCGTCCATCTGATTCTTTCCGACCGGAGTGAGGTAGGGATTGACATTTACAAGTCCGAGGAAGGGCTGACGACCCTCCGTGGAGGTCTCGTGGAAGAAGCCCTTAAGTGCAGCTTCGTTCTTGCCATTGTAGACGATCATGGTGCCATCCTCTGCGACGACGGCTGTCACACCGATGTTCTTACTGTCAAGCGTGACGTTGTCTGACTGGAAGTCTACCCACGAGCCGGAGAGGAGATCTGCATTCTTAGAGGTGTCCATGTACTCCAGCTTGCCCCATCGCTTGAGGTCACCGAAGCGCATACCGTCAAATGCAAACTCCATACGACGCTCCCGCCTGATCTCCCACAGAAGTGGACTCACAGAGGAGTCGCGGTCCGGATCGTTGGGGAGAGCTGCCAGCTGTAGAGGTGCAGTCTGCTGGACGCCCTTGGCTACGGCCTCCTTGGCGAGAGGGCGCTTCCTGATGGTATTGATGGTACGGTCGAGATCTTCCTGAGTCACTGGTGAGCCGCCCATTGTGGCAAGCTCAGCCTTAGACTCTACGTCTATCAGAAGGATCTCCGCATATCTCAGTATCGGGGCATCTGTCGTATTCTTAGCTCCCTGATACTCCGGTGGCAGAGGATTCACACCCTCAAGACGACGGGGAAAGAACTTATTCGGGAATAAGTATGAGCCCTTGGACATAGGAGTGGGCTGATCATAGAAGGTTGCCTCAAACCGAGAGTCAGTCGTCTTGATCATCTCTGACAGGCGGTAGGAGTCAGCACCATTAATGTCGGACTCGGATCTCACTTTGCCGTCTACGCAGATGTAGGACTTGAGGAGGTCAGTGGTGCCACCCATGGCGATAGAGTTGGCGGTATTGCTGTAGTGAGCCAGCATGTGCCCTACATTGGTGGTCAGGTCATATACTCTGTAGATAATGCACTCCCTATTGCCGGCGAGACTCTCAGAGGTGTAGAGAGACTTGTAGTCGCCATCGATGCGATACTTGCCACTGGAGATGATCATCTCGCAAGCCTCTTGTGCGAAGGTGAAGAATTTCTTTGCACGCTCCTGATCCTTATAATAGTACTTCTGCCAGGATCCCTCTGTCAGTGCTATCTGAGCAGCTACACCGGCTACCCAGTAACGATTGATCTGCTGGTCGCCATCGCTCAGTCGGACATTCTCCAGGGCGAACTTAAGATCGTCATAAACGTGGTCCATGACCTCGTTACGCGGAGTGCGCTCCTTGTAGAGCTCGTCCAGCTCGCTATCGCCGACGAGATGATCGTAGTAGGGTACATCTCCCCATTGACGGGTCAGGAGTGCATAGTCGTACGCTCTCAAGAAGCGAGCCACGCCCATCCAGTGGTTGTACGCCTCATCTGTGAGCTTGCCCTTGGCATGGGTGTCGAGCCGATCGCTCAGCAGATTGATGCTGCGGAGAGTCTTCATATTCCAGATGGATGAGGAGGGTACTGATCGGCGGAAGTTACCCTGTCGTCCCATGTAGACAGCGTCGTCGCTAAAGTCTCCGGTGTGCATGTCCGTGTCGTCATAGCCTATGAAGAACTTAGGTATAAGATCATTGACATAGTTACGGATCAGGTTCTCGTCACTCCAGGTGGTAGCATCGTCATTGACAGAAGTCTTAGGAGGTCTGTCGAGGAGATCCGAGCAGCTGGATAGGCAGATAGGCGTGAGCAACAGAAGTGCTAGGCCGGATATGATGTTTGATATATTGAGTCTCATATGATTTGTGATTCTGAGAGGTTAATCATAGAGTGATCTGAAGTCCGAGAGATGCGGACTTAAAGGAAGGATTGGATGTACCGGTGCGACCCAGATTATAATTGCCGTCGGTTCGTAGCATGGAAGCTCCGGAGACAGCCTCGGGGTCAATCGGCAGACCGCGCAGCTTGTCGAAGGTGAAGAAGTTCTCCATCGTACCATAGATACGTACCGTCTTGAGACCGGCGTAGTGGGTCCACTTCTTTGGCAGTGTGTAGCCGAGCGTGATATTCTTGATGCGGGCATAGGACATATCGAGCATATAGCGGCTCTGCGTCTTGAGGTTAAAGCCCTGGTTTGCACCACTGTTATTCCAAGCTCTGGGGTAGAATGCATCCGTGCGATCAGGTCTCCAGTAGTCCTTGGCAAAGGTGCTTGGCATAGCTCCCTCCTTGGCGAAGTATCCCGGGATGGCGAGCTGACCACTACCCCAGATCTTACGCTTGCCCACTCCCTGGAAGAAGATGGAGCAGTCGAGACCCTTCCACTCAGCACCAAGACGAAGTCCCCACTCATAGCGGGGTGTGAAGTTTCCTATCACCACCCGATCGCCGGGATCTCCATAGGTGCCCTTACCTGGCGTAATGTATCCGTCCCCATTGACATCTACATACTTGACGTCACCGGGGCTATTTAGCAAGACTTGATTGCCGTCCTCGAAATAGGTCTGATAGACAGGGTTGTCACCTGCGAGCTTATTGGTCAGTTTATCGTTACCCTCCCAGATGACATGGGTCTGGACGATGTTTCCATCGGCGTCGTGGACAAAGTCCTCTGCCTGGTAGAGTCGGTCTGTTACATAGCCATAGAGGTCTCCGTACCTCTTACCGGTGGTGAAGGTGTTGTCGATCAGACGATTCTCCCATGGAGTGTTCCAGTCAGCAGCCTTGACGATGTCGGTGATGGCATCGGCAATGTTGGCGTTGATGGTCAGGGTAAGGTCATTACCAAAGTGCTGGGTAAAGTCCATCCCGAGCTCCCATCCACGTGTGCGGAGGTGACCATAGTTGCCCTTAGGCGCAGCGGCACCAAAGGTATTCGGCAGAGCCTCGCCGTCGATGATCATATTCTTCGTGTCCCTCTGATACCACTCAAAGACGAAGCCTAAGCGATTATCAAAGAAGCGCACATCCGCTCCCAGATTGAGGGTCTCGATATCCTGCCAGGTAATGTTTGAGGAGACGGGTGAGGGAGTCGTCAGTCCATAGAACTGAGAGCCATCTGAGTGTAGCCAGCTGTTCTTGCGTAGCTCCATGGTGGAGAGATACAGGCTGTTGGATACCGACTGGTCACCGATCACCCCCCAGGAGGCACGCAGCTTGAGGAAGGAGAGATAGTCTGATATGCTCTCCATGAATTGCTCGTTGCTTACCACCCATCCGGCGGAGAGGGATGGGTACCAGCGCCAGCGGAGATCCTTGGGGAACTTAGAGGTCCCGTCGTAGCGGAGGTTCATCTCGAGGAGATACTTGTCCATATAGGAGTAGTTGTATCTCCCGAAGAATCCTACCTGCGATCCCCAGCCGGCACCACCACCGACGGTTTCCTTACCATCAGCGAAGTTGAATTGCGGATTGTCCGTGATATTCAGCTCGTCGCGGCGAGAGAAGTGGCTTGCCCACTCAGAGGCGGTGATGTTCGTACCGAGCATAAACCTCATCTTGTGTGCGTCTGCCAGGAGGAGGTTGTAGGTCGTAAAGGCATTGAACGTATGGAGCTCGGATAGCGAGCTGGCCATCCGATAGTAGGTGCTGCTCTTGGCCTTGTACTGGGTCATCGGGAAACGGTAGGCCGGCATCCCGCCTTCCGAGGTCGGGTTTCCGTTCTCATCCACATAGACCTGTACTCCATTCTCATCTACCCACGGGGTTGCACCATACCAGTGAAATGCTCCACTCATGGTAGGCATGGAGGAGATGTTTCGAGAGTCTGTGGTCGTGTAGGAGTAGTCTGCCTGTAGATCCCAGTCATCTGTAAAGTCTATCGTCAGACCTGCGGTATAATTGGAGTACCGAGAGCGATCGCTATTGGTATTGGCCTGTACGGTATCCCAGTAGGGATCACGGATGATCTCTCCGTGCTGGGTGCGTACTCCCTGAGGGAAGAGCCGGCTCCATCGATAGAGATAGAGCCAAGGATCCGCACCAAAGCCATATGCTGCATTGGGGTAGCGCTTGGTGCCGTCTGCGTACCTGGCACCGCCTCTCACGCTGATTAGGTCATTGATCTTAGTGGAGAGATTGAGATTGAAGGTAAAGCGGCTATAGTTGTCCTCCTTAGCCGGCTTCATCATACCGTCCTGACTAAGGTAGCCAAAGGAGAGATTGTAGGAGGTGTCTCCTCTCTTGCCATTCAAAGAGAGGTTGTGATTGTGTGAGAAAGCACTCGGCTTTACCATCTGGGAGATGGGGTCGTAGAGACGATAGCCAAATTTCTGTGTGCCGTCCCACCACCAGTCTCGTCCGTAGACGACAGGTGCGTCGGCAGGGAGATCTCCATACTTCTGCTGCCACTCCCTAACCTTCTCGATACTGGTCTCGTCGACTCTCCAGAAGCCGCCGGCAGGTCCGGACTGTTTCATATTGCGATGTGCGTCCAGGGTGTACTCCAGACCCTCGACTCCTGCCATCTCGATTTTCTTAAAGGGAGACTGGAAGGTTAGGTTATTGGAGTAGGTGATGTCGGTTACATCAGTCTTTGCTCCCTTCTTTGTTGTGATCAGGATGACACCAAAGGCAGCCTTAGATCCGTAGATAGAGCTTGATGCGGCGTCCTTAAGCACCGAGATGCTCTCGATGTCGTTGGGGTTGATGTAGTTGAGGCTGGGTACCTCTACGTTGTCTACGAGGATAAGAGGTGTACTTCCTCCGGCTATGGATCCGATCTGACCGCGGATCTTAACGACCGGGCTACTACCCACCTCACCTGTAGGGACGGTAATGGAGAGACCGGGGATGGTACCTTGGAGTCCGCGAGCAGCGTCAGGGAGTGGGCGGCTACCCATCGTCTTCTCCACGTCGACGCTGGCGACGGCGCCGGTGAGGTTCTCCTTCTTCTGGGTACCGTAGCCCACTACGACCACCTCGCCGAGGAGCTCACTGTCCGGCAGGAGCTTGATCGTGAGGTTAGTGCGTCCGTTGAGCTTGATCTCCTGGGGGATGTAGCCGACGTAGGAGATGCGTAGGGTGGCATCGGAGGCCACATCAGTGAGGGTAAAGTGCCCGTCCAGGTCGGTGATCGCCCCCTTATTGGGCATGCCGATGACCTTGACTGATGCACTCATGACCGGCTGATCGGTCTCGTCGGTGACGGTACCCTTGACCGTCACTCTCGACTGGGCCGACAGCGTGGCGGGGAGCAGGAGGAGGCAGGTCAGCAGCCCCAGGAGTAGGGTGCTGCTATGGCGCCATCTGCTGCAGAGCTCTGTCTTGACATTCATAATAGCTGGAGTGAATTAATTAGTGATTAGCGGCCGCGCTACAGCATCTCTCACCGGTGCAGCAGCCGTAGCGGCTGTCGGGATAGAGGAGGTAGCGGGCACGCATGGAAATGTAGTCGTGAAGGTCCGCCTGCCAGCCGGCACGGATCGCCTCGGGAGAGACGCCTGACTCCAGCTGCTGACGGAGTGTGGGACCTCCGGCGAGGAGGTCAAAGAACTTCGGTCTGGTGATCAGACTGACGCCGGCAGCCTTGCTACTGGCGGCTATGTCGGTGAGGATCTCGATATTGATCCCCGGCTCGACGGTATACTCGGTGAGGTCGGGTCCGTAGCAGACCTTGCCCTCATGCTTGGGGGCGTGTGCCCCGGCGATACTCTGTGGGGTAAAGGTGTGGCTGCCCATCCGCTTGTCCGGATATCCGGTCTGCTCAAAGGGCTGCTCCGTGCCGCGTCCCTCGCTCCAGCAGGTCCCCTCGATGAAGCAGAGGGTGGGGTAGAGCAGCAGGGCGCGGTCGCTCCTGAGGTTGGGGCTCGGGCGAACGGGGAGACTGTAGGGCTCGCCGTGCTTCCACCCGAGGAGGGTGACGACGGTCAGGTCTGCGGTGAGTCCCTCACCGAGCCAGCCCTCGCCATTGATCATCTGCCCCAGCTCGCCCATGGTGAGCCCGTGGACGGCGGGGATGGGGAACATCCCGACGAAGGAGCGGTACTTCATATCCTTAAGCACCGGACCGTCGACTGCGTCGTGGGGATTGGGCCTGTCGAGGACGATGATCGGCGTGCCGGTCTCGGCGCAGGTCTGCATAACGTAGTAGAGGGTGCTGATGTAGGTAAAGAAGCGCACCCCCACGTCCTGCAGGTCGAAGAGAACCACATCCAGCCCGGCGAAGTCCTCTGCCGTCGGCTTATGGTGCTTGCCGTAGAGGGAGATCACCGGGAGACCGGAGACCGGGTCTGTGGCGGAGTCGACCTTTGCTCCCGCATCTGCCATGGCGCGGAAGCCATGCTCGGGAGAGAAGAGGCGCTTCACCTCGACCCCGCTGTCGATCAGGGCATCGAGGAGGAAGGTGTGTGCCGGGTCGGTCTGCACGGCTGCCTGATTGGCGACCAGTCCCACGCTCTTCCCCTCGGTGAGGCGGACGATCTCGTCCATCCGGTCAGCGCCCACCTGCAGCTGTGCTGAGGCAGAGAGGGCGGAGAGTAGGAGGAGCAGGGCGAGGGCGATATCTTGTCTTACTGTCATAGGAGAGGGAGTTCTTTAGGGGTTAGTGCAATGGCCTGGTTCACAGGGGTGATTTCTTTTACCGGTATTAGTTGCGACTATTACCGGTAATAGTTTTCTCTATTAGCGGTAATAGAATTCTCTTTTACCGGTATTAGTGAAGAGGCTATTGCAGGGGTCATAGGTGGGGATTACTTGAGGACTGAGGAGGCGACGATATTCGAGATCACCTCATTGAGTCGGGTGGTGGAGGTATTGTCGTGCGGGTGGACCCGATTGGCGAGCCAGATGATGGCGACGCGTGTCTCGGGGTCGATGCTGACGTAGGTGCCTGTGTAGCCGGTGTGGCCGAAGGTTCCCTCGTGGAGCAGATCGCCCATCGCCCAGATATTGGGGAAGGAGCCGAAGCCGGGCGTGCGGCCGCTCTCGTTGGGGAAGGCGGGGTGCAGGGTGGTGAAGACGCGGACGGTATTGGGCATCAGGATCCGCTTGCCGTGCCAGAGTCCGCCATCCATCAGCATGGTGCAGAGTGCAGCCATCTCCTCGGCGGTGGAGAAGAGTCCGGCATTGCCGGAGATGCCACCATTGAGCTCACGGGCCATCGGGTCGTGGACGGCGCCGCGGAGTGGAAGTCCGTCGGGCTGCAGCTCCGTGGGAGCGCAGTTCTTTAGGTTCTTCCCTGTGGGGAGAAACCCGGTATGCCGTAGCCCCATCGGGCGGTAGATGTGACCGGCGACGTAGTCCTTGAGCGTCTCCCCGGTGACCTGCTCGAGGATGTACTGGAGGGTGATGAAATTGAGACAGCTGTAGGTGACCCGTCCCTCGTCGGGAGCGTAGAGACGCTTCACCTCGGCGATGTGCTTCTCGAGCCCTCGGCGTGGTGTCTCCTCGCCTCGCTTGAGTACCTCGGGGACGGAGGCGTAGGGCGGCAGTCCGGAGGTGTGGGTCAGCAGATGTCCGATGCGGATCGGGTCCTTGGGATCCCAGTCGGGGAGGTAGTCGGCGACGCGGTCACGCAGCGTGATCCGCCCCTCCTCGAGGAGCTGCATGATGCTGATGCCGGTTGCCATGGGTTTCGTCACCGATGCCATGTCGAAGAGTGTCTCAACGGTCATCGGCTCTACCGTGGGGGTGAGGCTGCGGTGGCCGTAGGACTTGAGGTAAACCATTTTTCCATCCCGAACCACCGCCAGGACGCCACCCGGGAGGAGCGTGTCTGCGATGGCGGCCGTGATGGCACTGTCGCAGCGGGCGAGGGTAGCCGCATCCATATCCATCTCAGCGGGAGTGGCGCGCGGGAGGAGCTTCTCCTGCGCCGTGCCGGTGAGGGAGAGGAGTAGGAGCAGTAGGAGGAGGGTTGTCTTTCTATCTTTCATCACTTGGTATACTTGTCCAGGACGGCGCGGACCGACCCTGCCTCGAGGAGCTCCGACTGCGCCCGATCGTGGGCCCAGTCGTAGTAGTCCATCAGCATGCGGGTGCCGCGCTCGACTAATTTCTTATTACTCAGCTGCATGTCGACCATGCGATTGCCCTCCACGCGACCCATATGGATCATGAGGGAGCTGGAGATCATATTGAGCACCATCTTCTGCGCCGTGCCACTCTTCATACGGGAGCTGCCGGTGACGTACTCCGGTCCCACGACGGTGACGATGGGGTGCTTGGCGGTGAGGGCGATGGGGGAGCCGGGGTTGGAGGTGATACCTCCGGTGACGAGCCCCCTGCGATTGGCTTCCCTGAGTCCGCCGAGGACGTAGGGCGTGGTGCCGCTGGCGGCGATGCCGATGACGGAGTCGTCCTCCCCGATGTCGTAAGCGGACATATCTGCCCAGGCCTGGTCGGCGATGTCCTCCGCATTCTCCACCGGATGGCGGAGGGCGTAGTCTCCGCCGGCGATCAGACCGATGAAGAGCGTCGGCGGCATGCCGTAGGTGGGCGGGATCTCGGAGGCGTCGAGGACGCCGAGCCGTCCGCTGGTGCCGGCGCCGATGTAGAAGACCCGACCGCCTCGCTCCATCCTCGGCAGGATGTCGTCCACGAGGGCGGCTATGGCGGGGATCACGTCGGAGACCGCATCGGCGATCTTGTGGTCTTCGCGGTTGATGTCCGTAAGCAGCTCGAGTGTGCTCTTCTCCTCCAGGTGGTCGTAGAGGGAGGCGGACTCGGTGATGTTGGTAAAGTCGGTACTCATTTCTTGATCGTATGGTAGCGGACCAGCCCCTCCATCGGCACGGAGAGGACCTGTCCGAGATGTATGCCCTCTGCCTCGGCTGCTTCCTCAAGGACAGCGTGGAAGTTGTGTGCAATGGAGCCGACGAAGTGGACCGGCGTAGTTTCCCAGTTGTTGTAGAGCTTCACATTTCTCCTAAAGAAGGAGCGGAAGCACTCCCTGACCATCGACCGCACCTCAGGTACGTCGATCTGTTTACGGATAAAGGGCGCGAGCGAGGCGAGGAAGCGATTGGGCTGAGACTCCTTGTAGACCCGCTCGAGGACGGTGGCGGTGGTGATCTCGGGATAGGTCTCCTCGAAGTCTCTCTCGACGCTCTCCGGGAGCAGTCCCTTGAGGAGGTCGGCGATGAAGTGCTTGCCGAGGACCGCGCCGCTACCCTCGTCGCCGAGGATGTAGCCGAGCGGGGGGACGTTGGCGACGATCGCCTCGCCGTCGTAGCGGCAGGAATTGGCGCCGGTGCCGAGGATGCAGACGATGCCGGGCTCGTGACCGCAGAGCGCGCGGGCAGCACCGAGCATATCGGTCGTTACCGTCACCTCGCCTACCAGCAGACTGCTGATGGCCTGACGGATCATCGGTTGCTTCTCATCCCTCGCACCGGATCCGTAGAAGTAGATCCTCGTGAAGCAGTCCACGGGGAGCATCGGCAGGAGCTTCGTCCGGATCTCATCCCGGATCTCCTCCTCGGTGACGAAGTAGGGATTGAGCCCCTTCGTGTAGGCATGTCCTGTCACTTCCCCCGTCAGATCATCCATAGCGGTCCACTCCGTCTTGGTGGACCCACTGTCGGCGATTAGTATCATAGCTTGATGAATATGTTTTTCTTGTATAACGTATGGGCGATCAGCCAATTGATGCCCAGGAATATCAGTGAGTAGGTGAGAGAGGCGAGCTTAGGCTCGGTGATTGCTCCCGAGAGCAGGCGCCATGACAGTCCGGCGATACCGAGTCCGTCCGCCGTCACGGGGATGTAGAGGAAGAGCAGGCAGAGCACCGTCGACGCGAGGTAGGAGAAGAGTGCATTGGCTCCGAAGGGACGGAAGAATGCGAGGTATCTCTCGCCACCCCGCTCCTCCGTCA
>ERZ1031292.331-NODE-331-length-14434-cov-6.839975_pt1 | contig 14434 bp, 10 predicted proteins | sample MGYA00518215_ERZ1031292 | MGnify/ENA primary metagenome ERZ1031292 (study PRJEB33718, sample SAMN03159822) | human skin metagenome | collected 2014-02-25 | study: EMG produced TPA metagenomics assembly of the PRJNA266117 data set (Human skin bacterial metagenome... | reverse complement strand
AGGACCTGCCGTGGGAGGGGATGCGCGCCGCGTTTGTGGAGCGCGGCTGGCAAGACGCCACCCACGCCCGCCTGGAGTTCAAGGCATCCGGCGTGCGCCTGGCGCTGGCGGGCGTGGACGACCCGCACCACGAGCTGGACCGGTATGCCGAAATCGCCGGGGCGCCGAATGAGGACGCCGATCTGTCTATCGGCCTGCTGCACGCGCCGTACCGCCGGGTGCTGGACGCGTTCGAGACCGACGGCTACCAACTCGCCCTTGCCGGCCACACCCACGGCGGGCAGATCTGCCTGCCCGGCGAGCGCGCCATTGTGACCAACGCGGACATCGACCGCGAGCGCGCCTCCGGGCTGCACAAGTACGGCAAGATGTGGATGGAGGTCTCCAACGGCCTGGGCCAATCCAAGTACGCGCCGGTGCGCCTGTTCTGCCCGCCGTCCGCCAGCCTGATCCGGGTGGTGGAGCGCGGAGAATAGGCCTTGCCACCTGGCGTTTTGGCGTGACGCCGGGCCGGGGGTAATGTGTTTCCAGTACCGCGGGCGAGAGCCTGAAGATACAACCGGGATATGGCGCAGCTTGGTAGCGCGCTTCGTTCGGGACGAAGAGGTCGCAGGTTCAAATCCTGTTATCCCGACCAGCCGTGTCTCTTGGAGTTTCTCCGAGAGACAATTTTCTTTTGAATGTCGGCACGGTCAGTAGAGCTGCCTTTGTGCAAAAGAAGAAGAAAACCTTCTCCCTCCCCGGCCGAGTTCCGGTGTCGTCGATTTTTCTCGATGAATCGGGCTCACGGAATTCTTCGGGCGGCTTCTTCGTAGTTGGTTTCGTAAAGGTTAGAGATCTCCAGCTTCTCGACAGAGAGATCCGCCACCTGCGCCAAGCCCACAAATTCCACCAAGAGATCCACTTCGCCGATATCAAAAACAACAAGGTCAACTTCTACTTTGATCTTGTCGAACTTCTAGCCGCAGCCGATGTACGCGTTGGCGGCTCCGTTTATGACTCCACAGGTTCTTTCCATCCCGACAAGGACACATGGGAACAGCAAGCAACCATGGCATCAAGGTTGATTCGCGGAAATATCAATCGCGGAGAACTTGTAAACGTCTTCGTCGATCTCGTTCAGACTCCCCGCGGGGAATCAGTAGCACAAACCGTGAAAAGCGATGTTAACCGTGCCTTAGGAAGCCGATGCGTGCTGGAGGCCTACGACTTCAATTCTGAAGCAAGCGATTTCCTGCAGCTAGCCGATATTGTTGCTAGCTCAATAGCGTATGAGCGCCGACACGGAAGAATGGATCCAGCTCGACGCAACACCCCGAAGGCTCGAGTTGCAGCTCGCCTTCGCCGTGCGCTGGAATTGGATAGTTTTGACGATATTCAGCAGGGCAAAGTCAACATTGTGACCATGCGGGAGAAATAACTCATTGACTTTGGCTCGCGCCACCCTATAATTAACTGTCCGAGGGAATTGGGCTAATTGCCCACCACCTCTCGGACCGGCTGGGATTGAGTTCGCAGTACCGGATAGCGCATGAATCGTTGCGCATGACAAACGTGAGTGGTCTTCCATTCCTTAAGTGGGATGCGGGGACCACTCTTTTTCGTCCCACCCCTCCCGTTAACGCTCTCGCAACATGGCCCCCATCACACTGGTGAACGTACCGCTTCGAGTACACACCAACACCTCAAGGAGGCCTACATGAAACGCATCATCACCAGCGCCGCCGCCTGCGCGATCGCCCTCGGCACCGTCGCCGCCCCGGCCCACGCCGCCACCGTCGGCGAGAAGGACGCAGACGGCAACTGCGCAGTCACCCTCACCGATATGGAGAAGGAGTTCATCATGGGCACCTTCGACGAGTCCAAGCAGATCGGCGAGCACGAGCGCGCCCGCGATTTCGTCGCCGCTGTGGAGACGGTCTACCCAGGTGTCATGGCCGCCAACGAGTCCGACCTCAAGGGCGAGGCGCCGGACTACTCCAAGATCCTGCCGGCCGATCTGGTCAAGCCGTACACCGATGCAATGCAGATGCTCGACGAGACCGAACCGACCACCGTCACCACCCTCGAGGACGTCGACGTGGACGCGTGGAAGGTCGGCCCCTCCACCACCCCGATGGCTGAGGCCCCGTTCACCGAGGGCACCGAGCTCTACGAGGCATGGTCCGCAACCCCCAGCGGCATGCTCTTCATGAACCAGCAGCTTATCGACGTAGCTAACGCCTCAGCCGCCGCCACCTGCGCCAAGGGCGACGCTCAAGAGCTGGCCTACCCCACCGGCCCCATCGCCCTGGACAAGACCAAGCCGGGCATGGACGGCATGAACGGCATGAAGCCGGGCGACAAGGGCTCGTCCGACAAGGGCGACATGAAGGACACCCCGAATGTCGCCGCCATCGTCGGCGGCGTGATCGCTGCCCTGCTGGCGCTGGCTGGCATTGTGGCGGCGCTACCGATACTGGGTATCAACGTGCCCGGCATGAACATGCCGCGCATGTAGTCCCTACAGCCGCGTCAACGACATATCCCGCCCCCCCTGAGCATTGCGGGGTGGGCGGGACGTGGCGTCGATAGGCGGGAGGCGTCTAGCGCTTCGCGATCGGGCCGAGCACCTCATCGACCGGGAACGGGAAGAGCAGCGCGATGAGCGATAGCAGGCCGATGATGCCCGAGATGGACAGCACCGCGATCAGCAACGGGCTGGTGATCGAGGAGCCCTGCGCGGAGCCCTCGGAGTCGCCCTCCGGCTGGGCCTCAACCGGCGTCATCGTGGTGTCGAAGGTGAGACCGTGGTTGATGCTCTCGATGCCGAGGGCGTTGTTGACCAGGAAGAACAGGTCAGTCTGGTCGATCTGGCCGGTCACGTTCGCCGCACCCGGGCCGGACGCCGCGACGCGCAGCTGCGCGCCGGTGTGCTGCTGGCCGCCGAGAGCGTCTTCGTCCTCGTTGGTCTTGGAGGTGGCGAAGTTGACCGCCATGGTGGAGCCATCCGCCGTGGTCAGCTGGGTCACGCGGCCGGCGGTGTTGGCGTTGTCGTAGGTGATCTGCGCGGTGTGGGCGTGGTCGGCGGTGGCGACGATGAGGGTCTCCTCGCCAGTCTCCTCGACCCACTTCTGCACGGCCTGGACGGCCTCGTCGAGCTGACCGACCTCACCGATCAGGCCGCAGGCGTCCGCCTGGTGGTCGGCCTTGTCCGGGGACGCGGACTCGACCTGGAGCAGGAATCCGTTGTCGTTCTGCAGCAGCTCGAGCGCCTTGGAGGTCATCGCGCCCAGGCGCGGGGTCTCCTCGGTGAACTCCGGGTTCGCCACACAGGTCGCCGGCTGCAGGTCGCCGCCGTCAGTCGTCGGGATGGACTGGTTGAGCACGCGCGGCATGTTGCCCTCGGAGAACAGGCCCAGCACCGGCTTGTCGGAGTTGGCCTCGGCGATGGCGTCAAGCTCGGACGCGTTGGTCACCACCTGGTAGCCGTTGTCCTTCGCGTTGTCCAACACCGACTTGCCGGCGGTCCAGGTATTGCCGCTGGCGTTCCACTTGCCGCCCTGAACGACCTCGGTGTCGAAGTACTTGCTGCCGCCGCCGAGGGTGACGTCGGCGCGCAGGTCCACGATCTGCTCCGAGATGGAGCCCAAGCCGCCGTTTTCACGCAGCTGCTCGCCCTTGGCCACCTTCTTGTCGCCGGACGGTGCGTAGTAGGAGCGGTCGAGCGCGTGCGCGGCGAAGGCAGCCGGGGTAGCGTCCTGGATCTCGGCGGTGGAGACGTTGCCGATCTTCATCCCGCGGGCCTTGGCCAGCTCACCCATGGTGGCGACCGGCTTACCGGCGTTGTCCACACCGATGGCGCCGTTGTAGGTCTTCACGCCGGAGTTCCACGCGGTGCCGGTGGCGGCGGAGTCTGCCACGTAGTTGGGCAGGCCGGTTTCCTTATCCAGGGAGAAAGTGGTCAGGTACCCGGTGTAGTCCAGGTTGTCCAGGCCCTCGAAGCGGCCGGCGGAGCCCTTCAGGTAGTTGCGGGCTGCGGTGATCTCGGAGTCGCCGGTGCCGTCGCCGATCAGGACCACGACGTTCTTCGCCTTGGCGTTGTCGATGCCCTGGCCCTCGGTGCCAAACTGGGCGCAGTCGCCCACCTTCGGAGCTTCGCCGGCGGCGACGAGGTAGCACAGCTCGTCGCCCGACTTGGCCTTCGACCGGTTGGCCAGGGATACGACCTTGTTGTCCTTATTGATCTTCCACGGCTTCTGGCCGCCGTCGGTGCCGCCGTTGAGGCCGAGCGCGTTGGCCATGACGTAGAACGCGTCGGTCTGGTCGATCTGGCCGTTGACGTTCTCGGAGCCCGGGCCGTAGCCGGCGATGCGTACCTGGGTGCCAGTGTGCATCATGGAGAAGTTCGGGGTGTCGAACGGGTCGCCGTTTGCCTTCTTGTCAAAGACCGGGTTGCCCTCCTCATCCAGCCACGGCTGGGTGCCGAAACCGACGGACATGACCGCACCGCCGTCCTTCGGGGACTGCAGGCGGGTCACGGCGGACACAGACGGGCGGCCGTCCGGAATGATCTCGGCGGTGTGCGCGTGGTCGGCGGTGACCACGATCAGGGTGTCCTTGTCCTTCTTGGCAAAGTCCAGGGCTTCCTTGATCACTTCGTCGATCTGATCGGTCTCGCCGATCATTCCGCAGGCGTCGGCCGCGTGGTCCGCCTTGTCGATGGATGCGGATTCGACCTGCAGGAAGAAGCCCTTGTCCGCCGACGGGTCGTCGAGAAGCTCGATGGCCTTCTTCGTCATTTCAGCTGCGGACGGCTCGTCGCCGCGATCCGCTTCCTTGCAGACCTCGGGCTCGGTGGTGCCATCGGACTTCACCGGCACGGTCTGCTCAAACTTGCGGGTCATGTTTTTGTCGTGGAACAGACCGAGCACCGGCTGGTCCTGGTTTGCGACGGTGATGCCCTCGAGGCCCTGCTTGTCGTCGACAACCTGGTAGCCCTTGGCAATCGCATTCTCACGGACCGACTTGCCGGCCTCCCAGTCGGCGCCGCCGTCGTTCTTTTCGGTCAGGAACGGGTTGCGGTTCTCGCCGCCCTCAAGCACCTCAGCGTCGAAGTACTTGCGGCCGCCGCCCAGGGTGACGTCGGCGCGGGTATCGATGATCTGCTCGGAGATGGAGCCGAGACCGCCGTTTTCACGAGCTTCAGCACCCTTGACCGGCTTCGCCTCGCCGGACGGTGCGTAGTAGCCGCGCTTGGAAATGTGCGAGTGCATCGCGCCCGGAGTCGCATCCTGGATCTCCGCGGTGGAGACGTTACCGGTGCGCATGCCGGCGTTCTTGGCCATCTCCAAGAGGTTCTCGTGCGGCTTGCCCGTAATGTCCACGGACAGCGCGCCGTTGTAGGTCTTTCCGCCCGTGGACCAGCCGGTCGCGGACGCGGCGGAGTCGGTCACGTACTGGCGCTTGCCGTCCTTGCCCACGGCGAAGGTGGTGTACGCGCCGGACGCGGTGAGCTCGTCGAGGCCCTCGAAGCGGCCGTTCGCGCCCTTGAGGTAGTTGCGCGCCGCGGTGATCTCCTGGTGGCCCATGCCGTCGCCCAGGATGAAGATGACGTTACGGGCCTGAGCGTCGGAGTTGCCCTGGCCACCCTTGCCAAACTGGGTGCAGTCGCCCGGCTGCGGCGCGACGACGTTGCCTTCGGAATCAATGGTGATGCAGGTGTCCTTGCCGTTGAACGCCTGCTCCGCGGACTGAGCGAGGGAAACCGGCAGGTTCGCCAGTGCCAGCGCGGAGACGCTGACGACAGCTGCCACTGCCTTGGAGGAGAAACGCATAAGACTTCCTTGAGGTAAGAGGGATGGTTTTTGTAACCACGGCGCAAGCTACTCTCAGGTTGCGTACAGGAGGCTACATTCAGGTGAATTTCAGGTTACGTCCGCATCGGCGCAGCTCCTGGCCCCTATATGTGTTGCAGGTAAGTGAAATCGGTGTTCAACTAGTGGCGTTTTTATTCGTCACGAGAGGTCTGACTACTCCCCCGCAACCGGACCTTCAATGCAAAAGACGGCCCCCGGATCGCTCCGGGGGCCATCTTTCTTCGCGCGGGCTAGCGCGGGTGTCACCACGTCCCAATAGAGAGGTGACAGATAACATCACATTTTAGGGATCGGAGAAACTGCTGTCTACCTAAGCGTTTGCTTAACGACGACCCCGTGCCCCAACCAGGCCCGCCACCGCAAGCAGAGCGGACAGCAACACCGCCGAGACGATGCCGCGGTAGTCGCCGCCGTTACCCGCTGCGGACACCGCCGTCGACGCCCAGTGCATCGGCGCTGCTTGCGACAACGCCACCCACACAGAGTCGACCTGCGCGGTGGTCGCGGTGCGCCACACCCAGCCGACGAGCCCGGTCTGCACAAGCGCAAGCACGCCGGCTGAGCCAAGACCAACCCCAGCGCCGAACGCTCGACTTAACACGGAAGCCAGGCCCGCGCTGGCGAGCGTGCCCAGCAGCAGGCCTATAAACGCCACCCCGTATTCCTGCACACCAAACCCGGATCCGATCACCCCGGCCAAGATGGTGCCCGCGGCGGCCAAAACCACGGAACCGACGCCCAGGATCCACCAGCGCCCGCGGGACGCGAACCACGCCGCCGCCGCCAGTGCGGTGCCTCCGAGTACGGCCATCGCCGCGAGCAGCATCGCCGCCACCGGCGCAAGGGTCGGGCCGACCGGCTCAGCCCCGGCAGCACCCGGCGCGACTGCCGGCACCGGCAGGGCCGCGCGCACCGCGCCAACCTTGTCGGCGTTCATGCCCGCCATCTGGTTGATCTTTTCCACGCCGGCGACCAACTCGTCGATGCCGCCGGTGGCCTGCCCGGTCTGCGTCTGTAGCTCACGCAGGCCCGCGGCCAGCTCGGCGGAGCCGTTCGTGGCTGTATATATACCGTCGTGGTAGCCGTAGCCCGGTACGGCGAGTTGGTTGGCCAGGTCGCGGGAGCCGTCGCGAAGCTGGTTCATCTTCGCCACCACGTCCGGCGGCAGCTGGGCGGTCTCTGCCTGGGCCCGCAGGTCCTTCAGCGACTCGCGGGCCTTGACCGCCTCCGGGTCTTTCGCGTCTTTGAGTTCCTCCAGGGAGCGATCGATCGCGCCGACCACCTGGCCGCGCACGGCCTCAAACCCGGACACCTGGCCGACCACCTCGCCGATGGAATCCGCCAGCTGCGTCGCTCCCGCGCCCAACTGGCCGGTGCCAGCCTGGAGCTCGACCATGCCGTCAGCGAGTTGCTGGGAGCCGGACTGGGCGGCGGCGAGGGCGTCGATAAGCTGCTGAGTTTGCCCCTGCGCCTCCCCGATGCCCGCAGCAAGCTGGCCGGCGCCCTCCTTGAGCACCTTCGCCTGCTGCCCGGCCTCACCGGCCGCGCGGCGCGCATCCCCCAAGTTGTCGGGGCCGACCTGCGGGGCGCCCGAAACCTCAGCATCGCGCCCCGCGTTCGCCCATGTGTCGGCCGGATTCATGGGCAAAAACACCCCGACAACCAGCGCCAGAAGCGCACACACCAACCGCCACGCGTTGCCCGATTTCATGGCATTGTTCTTAGCACTCGCGCCCGACTTGCTGCGGGAGGCGCACCGCCAGCCCATCGCCCGAACTGCGCACCGTTAGAACCGTGTCGGCAGCCTTGATACTGTCGTAAGGGTTCTTGCCAAAACCATGGAATGAAATGGGTTCACCATGACACTTCCCCTTGTCATCGGGCTCGTCGCAGCGACGGTGGTGCTCTCACCGATCCTCGTGCGAGTCATGGACAAGAAGGCCGGGTACCCGCTCGCGGCGATCCTCTTCGCCGCCGCGGCCGTGCTCGGCTCCAAGTTCACAGAAGTCTCCCGCGGAACGGACCTCGAATGGTCCAAGGAGTGGGCGCACGACGTGATGGGCACGGGCACCTCCGTGGACTTCGCGCTGCGCGCAGACGGGCTGGGCATCTTCTTCGCGCTGCTGGCGCTGGTCATCGGCGGCGTGGTCTTTTTGTACTCCGCCGCGTACCTGCCCGAGCGCGACGGCAACACCAGCTTCTACACCATCATGACGGCGTTTACCCTGTCGGTGCTGCTGCTTGTGCTTGCGGACGATGCCGTGCTGCTGTTCATCGCCTGGGAGCTCGTCTCCATCGCGTCGTTCCTGCTCATCGCACGCTCCGGCTCCTCCGGTGAGGCCGGGTCCTACCGCACCCTGATCCTCACCTTCTTCGGCGGCCTGACGCTGCTGGCTGGCCTGGCCGTGGCCTCCGCGCAGACCGGCACGACGCGCCTGCAGGACATCCTCGCTGCCGATATCTGGGGCGACAACCGCGTCACCGTCGTAGTCGCGCTGCTCATCGCGTTTTCCGCGTTCACCAAGGCTGCGCAGTTCCCCTTCCACTTCTGGCTGCCCGAGGCCATGGCCGCCGCCACCCCGGTCTCCGCGTTCCTGCACGCCGCGGCCGTGGTCAAGGCCGGCATCTACGTGCTGCTGCGCTTTTCCACCATCTTCTCGGACGTCGCCGCGTGGAACTACCTGCTGGTCACCGCAGGCCTGTTCACCGCGCTGATGTCCGCGCTGTTCGCCATTACCAAGACGGACCTGAAGCACCTCACTGCGTACTCCACCGTGTCCCACCTGGGTTGGATCGTCGCCGCGATCGGCATCGGCACCCCGATCGCCCTGGCCGCGGCGCTGACGCACACGCTGGCGCACGCGCTGTTTAAGTCCTCGCTGTTCATGCTCATCGGTGTGGTGGACCACGAGGCCGGCTCGCGCGACATGCGCCGCCTGGGCCCGATCTACAACAAGATGCCGTTCACGTTCGCCTCCACCGTTATCGCCGCCGCCTCCATGGCCGCGGTCCCGCCGCTGTTCGGCTTCGTGTCCAAGGAATCCATCCTGGACGCCTTCCACGAATCCTCCTACGGCGCGCTCCTGCTCACGGTGGCCGGCATCGCCGCATTTCTCACTTTCGTCTACTCGGCCAAGATCGTCTTCGGCGCATTTATCGACGGACCAAAGGACCTCCCCGACGTCCACGAAGCCCCCACCGCCCTCTGGCTGCCCGCCGCGCTGCCGGGCCTGACCTCCGCGGTCCTGCCGTTTGTGCTGTTCTGGGTGGACAACCCCGTCTCCGCAGGCGTGCGGGCTGTGACGGGCGACGACAGCTTCGCCACCCACCTCGCACTCTGGCACGGCGTCACCCCGCCGTTCCTTGTGTCCCTGGCAGTTTTGGTCGCCGGCGTGGTGTTCGTGGTGTTCTTCCGCAAGCGCGTCTTCGCCGCACTGGAGAACAAGGACCTCCTGCCCGCGGACGGCACCGAGGTGCTGGCCTGGACCACCCGCGGCCTTTCCGATTTTGGCAAGCAGCTCGGCTCGCTGGCCGACGGCTTCAACCCGTCGCGCCACCTGTTCCCCCTGCTGGCCTGCGTCACCGCGATGGGCCTGTGCGTGATCGGCCTGACCGACGGCATCGACGGCGTCACCCCGGCCCCGCGCGCCGAAGGCCTGGACGTGTGGTGGGACCTCATCCCGTTCGCGATCATCGCGATGTCCGTGCTGGGCATGGTGTTCACCCGCTCCCGCCTCGCGTCTGCCGTGCTGCTGGGCACCGTCGGCGTGGGCATGACCCTGCAGATGTTCCTGCTGGGCGCCCCGGACGTGGCCATGACGCAGTTCCTGGTCGAGTCGCTGACCGTGGTGGTCATCCTGGTGGTGCTTCGCTACCAGCCGCGGATGTTCCCGGAGACGAAGGCTCGTCGCAAGGCTCTTGCCTCCATCTTCGCCCTGATCGCGGGCGTGGTCACCTTCTTCGGCGTCTACGGCCTGACCGGCCGCCGCGGCCGCTCCGAGCTCGCCGAGTGGTACCTCACCGAAGGCGGCAAGGCCACCAGCGCCGACAACATCGTCGCCGTGATCATCGTGGAGTTCCGTGGCTTCGATACCTTGGGCGAGCTGTCCGTCCTCGGCATGGCCGCAGTGGTCATCGCCGCAGTGGTCAGCTCCATGCCGCGCCACCTGTTCGAGGCCGGCACCCGCCCGCGCCCGTTCGGCCAGTCCCAGCTCAACTCCATCCCACTGCGCAAGGCCGCAGCGCTGGTGGCGCCGGTGCTGGTGGTGCTGTCCGTGCTGATCTTCTTCCGCGGCCACACCGCCCCCGGCGGCGGCTTCGTCGCCGCGCTGGTGATGGCCACGGCGTTCGCCATCAACTACCTGTCCCGCGGCGCCGACGCGGACGTGGTGAAGAACTTCACCCCGATCCGCCTGACCGGCTGGGGCATCATCATCGCCATTTCCTCCGGCTTCCTCGGCTTCATCGAGGGCGGGTTCATGTACGCCATCCACGGCGAGATCGCCGGCGAGCACATGACCACCTCGCTGATCTTCGACTTCGGCATCTACCTCGCCGTGCTCGGCATGGTCACCGCCGCGATCAACGCGCTCGGCGGCTACCTGCGCCCCGGCATGGACCTGTCGGACCTGGACTACTCGCGCGACGAAGAAGACAACCCGCTGCCGAGCATCCCGGCCCCGCTGGCGCCCGAAAACCCCGTGGACGCGCACCCGGAGCCGATCAACCCGGCGCACGACCCGCAACCGGTTATCACGAAGGAGCACTAACCCATGGTCATGGCACTTACCATCGCAGTCCTGGTCGCGGGATCGGTGTACCTGGTTCTGCAGCGCGGCCTCGTGCGGGTGATCTTCGGCATGTCCCTGTTCGGCCACGCCACCAACCTCACCCTGCTCGCCACAGGCGTCGGCGCATGGCGCGGGGAAGCCTTCCCGTCGCGTGTGCCGTTCGAGGACATGGCGGATCCACTGCCCCAGGCATTCGTGCTCACCGCCGTCGTGATCGCGATGGCCACCACCACGATCCTGCTGATGCTGTCCGCGCTGGGGCGTAACGACGACACCGCGGAGCAGCCCACCGGCACCGACGCCGGCTACTCCAAGATGCGGCTGAGCCCGTCGGCCCTGTCCACCGCCGGCCGCAACGCCCGGTTAAACCAGAAGAAGCTGGAGGAGATCCGCGCACGCGAGATCAGCCACGTTGACAACGAAAGCCTGAGGGTGACCGACTAATGGCCGTAGACGCAATCCTGCCCGTATTTGTGGCGCTGCCGCTGATCGTCTCCGCGGTCACGGCCCTAAGCCCCTGGAAGTGGCTCAACGACGCTTTGGCGATCCTCATCCCCGCCATCAACTTAGGTATGGGCGTGTGGCTCTACGGCTACACGCGCGACCACGGCACTATCAGCCACGTCATCGGCCTGTACCAGGGCGGCGTGGGCATCTCGTTCGCCGCCGACACGTTCTCCGCGGTGATGATCGTGACCACCATGATCGTGGCGCTGACGTCCAACTGGTTCGCCATCGTCGTCGGCGAGACCCAGTCGCGGTTCTACGTGCCGCTCTCGCTCGTGCTCGTCACCGGTGTCTCCGGCGCGCTGCTGACGGCCGACCTATTCAACTTCTTCGTCATGATCGAGGTGTGCCTCCTACCGTCCTACGGCCTGATCGCCATGACGGGCACCCGCCACCGCCTGCTGTCCGCGCGCATGTTCGTGCTGGTCAACCTGGCGGCGTCGACGATGCTCGTGCTCGGCGTGGGCTACCTCTACGCTGTGACCGGCGCGGTGAACCTCGCCTCGCTGCAAGGCGTGGCCGCGGGCGGCGGCCCGGCGACGGTGGCCACCGGCATCGTCGTCATCGCCATCGCCGCGAAGGCCGGCGTGTTCCCTGTCTACACCTGGCTGCCGCGCACCTACCCGTCCACCTCCGCAGCCGTGATGGGCCTGTTCTCCGGCCTGCACACCAAGGTGGCCGTGTACATGCTCTTCCGCATCTGGGTGATCATGTTCGACATGGACCCGCGCTGGAACACGCTGCTCATCGTGGTCATGGTCATCTCCATGATCATCGGCGGCTACGCCGGCCTGGCCGAGGCCACCATGCGCCGCGTGCTGGCCTACCAGATGGTCAACGGCATGCCGTTCATCCTGATCATGCTCGCATTCACTAACGACGACGCACGCTACGCCCTTGCCGCCGGCCTGCTCTACACCCTGCACCACATGATCACCATCGCCGCGCTCGTGCTGAACTCCGGCGCGATCGAGGAGACCTACGGCACCGGCACCATGGCGAAACTCTCCGGCATCGCGAGGCGCGACCCGTGGACGTCCGCGGTGTTCGTCGCCGGCGCGTTTTCCATCGTGGGCTTCCCGCCGTTTTCCGGCATCTTCGGCAAGGTCACCGTCGTGCTCGCGGCAGCCTCCGCCGGGGACTGGCGCTCCTGGGTCGCCATCACCGCCATCATCATCGCATCCTTCGGCGCGCTTTTGTCCATGATGCGCATGTGGCAGCGCGTGTTCTGGGGCCGGCCGATGCAGAACTACCCCGAGGCGCTCAACGTCCGCGCCAGCTTCATGCTGCCGTCGGCGGTGCTGATGGTCATGTCGCTGTGCATGTTCATCTTCGCCGGCCACATGTGGGACATCACCACCAACGCCGTCGACGACCTGCTCGACGTTGACGCCTACACCACCGCCGTGCTCGGCGACGACCCCATCGGCGTCCCCGCACCCGGCGACACCTTCGGCGCCGAAACCAATGGAGGCGAGAACTAATGCGAGGCTTCTTCCACGGCGTGAAGTACGCCGTCTGGCTTGCCAAAGAGATCTTCGTGGCCGGCTTCGACGCCGTCGCCAAGGCGTTCAACCCGGCGGCGAAGTTCGACCCCATCGTCATCTACTACCCGCTGCGCGTGAACACGGACTGGGACGTGTTCTGGTTCACCACCTCGATCACCGCAACGCCGGGCACGCTGTCCATGGGGCTGCGCCACCCCGTCGCCGACAACGGGCCGATCATCCTGCTGGTGCAGGCGGCGTTCGGCTCCGACCCGGAAGATGTCATCGCGGGTTTGGCGGATATGGAGGAACACCTTCGGCCGTCGCTAAGCAAACGCCCCATCGACCCGAAAACCGTCGCCTGGGAGCCCTACGTCGACCACGGCCCGGACACAAACGGCGACAACGTGCCGCCGGCCGAAAGGATGGATTAAGCCATGTTCACCACCATCATGCAGATCTGCCTGATCGTCATGGCCGTCAGCCTGCTCATCGCGCTGGGTGCGGTGATCCTGACCAAAGACGAGCTCTCCCGCGCCGTGATGGCGGATGTGATCTTCTACTCCATGATCGCCATCTTCCTCGTGTGGACGCTGTTCAATTCGTCTGCCATCGCGTACGAGATCCCGCTGCTCGCCGGCCTGGTGTGCGGCGTGATCCCGACGATCTCCATGGCACGCATCATCTCGAGAGGACGCCGCTAATGACCATCGCCGAAATCATCGTCGCCGTGCTGGTTGTCCTGGCCACCATCTGCGTGGTCGCCACCACCATCCTGCAGCTGCGCGCCCCCGACGCCCTGACCCGCGTGAACGTGCTCGGACCGCTGGTCGTGATCGCGTTTCCCATCCTCATCGTGGCCAAGCTGATCCACTCCTGGTCCACCACCGGCTTCGACCTCAACGACTTCATCCGCGCCATTTTGGCCATCGCCGCGGTGTGGGTCGTCGGCTCCGTCGCGTCGTTCGTCATGGGCCGCTCCCTGTACGGCGTCACCGTCTCGGACAAAACCACCTAATGGGCTTGTGAGCACTAGCGACGACGCGTACGTCACGGACCTGGCACTGCGCGCCGGCCGTGGCGACAAACACGCGCTCACCGAATTCATCCGGCTCACCCAAAACGACGTGTGGCGCCTACTCGCCCACCTCGCCGGACCCCAACACGCCGACGACCTGACGCAAGAGACCTACCTGCGCGTCCTCGGGTCGCTTCCGCGCTTCCAAGCCCGCTCCAGCGCGCGCACCTGGCTGCTGTCGCTCGCGCGCCGCGCCTGGGTGGACTCCGTTCGCCACGACATGGCACGGCCCCGCAAATCCGCCGCCGAATACGAAGACGTCGCCGCCGCCAACCCCAGCCCCGACAACCCCAACACCTGGGGCGACGTCATCGACGCGCGCTCGCTTCTCGACGAGCTGCCGCCCGAACGCCGCGAAGCCCTCGTACTCACGCAAGTGATGGGCTACACCTACGAAGAAGCCGCCCGCATCGCCGGCGTGCGCGTCGGCACTATTCGCTCCCGGGTGGCCCGCGCCCGGCGGGATCTGGTGGCGGGCACGGCCGAAGGATCGTCGTAAAGCGCATGCAAAGGTGCCAACCGGGAGAAATTCGCATAAGTTTGTAAAAGGTTTTGCTAAACAACTCCCGGAGTTTTTTCATGCTGAAAAACGCACTACTAATTTCATTCGCCTTCATCGGCACCGTCGTCGGCGCAGGCTTCGCCTCCGGCCAGGAAGCGATGCTGTACTTCTCCGCCTTCGGCACCCAAGGCATCTGGGGCGCAGTCTTAGGC
>ERZ1031292.329-NODE-329-length-14510-cov-11.249533_pt1 | contig 14510 bp, 16 predicted proteins | sample MGYA00518215_ERZ1031292 | MGnify/ENA primary metagenome ERZ1031292 (study PRJEB33718, sample SAMN03159822) | human skin metagenome | collected 2014-02-25 | study: EMG produced TPA metagenomics assembly of the PRJNA266117 data set (Human skin bacterial metagenome... | reverse complement strand
ATGAGGGCGAGGAGGCCGGAGGTGGGGTCGGCCCATGAGACGGCGGCGAGTGCCAGCGGGGCGGCGATGATAAGGGAGAGGAGGGAGGGGAGATAGTCGGTGAGGTAGGGGCGGAAGTCGGCGAGGCCGTCGGTGAGGATGGTGCGCCAGCGGGCGGATTGTTCCTCCACTTCGCGGGGGTCGCGGCGGCTGAGGATGGTGAGGGTGCGGGTGCGGAGCGTGTCGAGGATGTCGGCGGAGGCGGCCTGGGCGGAGGAGGTCGCGTACCAGGCGGCGAAGGCGTGGAGGAGGACCGCGGCGATGGCGGCGTAGACGAGGGGGAGAAGCTCTGTGAGGGGAATACCGGCGATGACGCGGGCGGCGACGATGCCGATGAGCCCGCCGCGGGCGATGAGGGCGGCGCTGCGGAGGGCTTCGGCCAGCCCCGCGCGGACGATGAGTCCGCGGACGGGCGGGACGAGCTGAAGCAGACGGCGGTCGACGGGCACGCTACACCGTGAGCTTCCGGCGGGGGTTCTGCGTGCGCTTGGGGGCGACGCGGGCGCGGAAGCACCAGTAGGTAAATCCCTGTGCGATGAGCACGACGGGCATCATGACGGCGGCGGCCCACGTCATGATCTTCAGCGTGTACGGGCTACTCGACGCATTGTCGATGGTCAGTGTCAGTCCGCCGTCGAGTGTCGACGGCAACACGTTGGGGAAGAGGCACCCGAACAGGAGCACCGCAGCGGAGACGATGGTGAGGCACGTCAGCGCGAAGGCGAGGCCGTCGCGGGATCCGGTGGCTGCGATGATTGCAGTGATGAGGCTCACAGCAGCGACGGCGAGGGGCACCCACGTCCACGCGTGGCCGTGGCCGAGCTGGACGACGACACCGAGGGCAGCGACGGCAAGCACGGTCGGCGCCGACAGGAAGCGCACCGCCAGGCGGTGGGCACGCGAGCGCACCGGCTCGTGGGTGCGCAAGCCGAGGAACAGCGCGCCGTGGAGGGCAAACAAGAGGGCAAAGGCGAGCCCACCGAGGATTCCCGCGGGGTTGAGGAGGCCGATGAAGCCGTCGGAAAGCGAATTAATAGAGCCCTCCGCGTCGATGGCCACGCCACGGACGATATTGGTCATTGCCACGCCCCACAGGAACGCGGGAATGTAGCTGCCGATCGTCGTGGCGAGGTCGCAGCGCTTGCGCCAGGCGATGGTGTCCACCTTGGCGCGCCACTCGATGCCCACTCCGCGGAGGATGAGGCCGACGAGGATGAGGAGAAGCGGCAGGTAGAACCCGGAGAACAGGGTCGCGTACCAGGCGGGGAAGGCGGCGAAAATGGCGGCGCCGCCGGTGATGATCCACACCTCGTTGCCGTCCCACACTGGCCCAATCGTCGTCATGGCGGCGGTGCGGCGGGAGTCGTTTTCCTCCTCGTCGCCGCCGAGGAAGGGGAGGAGCATGCCGACACCAAAGTCGAACCCCTCAAGCGCGAAATAGCCTGTGAACAGGAACGCAATGATAAAAAACCACAGTGTTGCGAGATCCATGGCGCTACACCGATGCCTTTCCAAAACTCAAGAGGGTGGGTTCGGACTCGTCGTCCGGGGCGTACAGCTCGTCGATGTGCGCCGACGCGCCGGGCTCCGGCACGCCGGTCAAGACGTGGCGCTTTTGCAGCCAGAACCAGGCCACGGCCAGTGCCCCGTACAAGATGGTGAACACGAGCATGGAGATGAGCACGACGGCCGGCGAGTGGTCGGACACACCGAAGTCAACGAGTAGATGAATCTGGTCGCGGGCGAGCGCGTCGCCGGGCTCAAACACGGGGTTCGGGGCAACAATCCAGGGCTGGCGGCCCATCTCCGTGAAGATCCAGCCGAAAATGTTGGACAGGTACGGGGCGACCATCGTCGCCAGGAGGACACCGGGCAACCAGCGCCAGCGCGGAAGCGGTGCCTTCTTACGGGTAAACCACAGTGTGAATAGTGCAAGGATGACCGGGACGGCAAGGAAGCCGATCATGAGACGGAAGGACCAGTAGGTGACAAACAGGTTGGGGGAGTAGTCGGCCATGCCGTACACCTGCTCGTACATCGCCTGCAGGTCGGTGACACCGCGGAGGGTGACACCGGTGAACTGGTTCGCGGCCAGGAAGGACAAGACGTAGGGCACGCCGAGGAGGTGGCGGGCTGTCTCGCAGTTATTGAAGGTGGCGATGGACAGGATGGAAAACTCCGGATCCAGTGTCGTCTCGCATAGGGCCTCGGCGGAGGCCATCTTCATCGGCTGCTGGCTGAACATGAGCTGGGCGAGCAGGTGGCCCGTCATGGACACGCCGACGGTGCCGGCGAGGATGACCCACGCGCCCAGTCGTGCCGAGGCGCGCCACAGGAGCGAGTCCTGGATGCGGGACTTTTCTGCTGCGCCTGCTTCTGTGTCGGTGGTTTCTGCGGTTTGCGCATCGGCGGGCGTGGTCGTGGTCTGCTTCCGCTTGCGCAGGGCAAGGTAGAGCGAGACGGCGGCGACAACGGTACCGGCGGTGATCCAGGAGCCGAACACGGCGTGCGGGAAGGCGGCCAGGGCTGTCGGGTTGGTAAGCAGCGCCCAAAAGTCGATGAGCTCCGCGCGTCCGGTGTCCGGGTTGAAGCGGGCGCCGACGGGGTGCTGCATGAACGAGTTGGCCACGATGATGAAGTAGGCGGACACGTTGGCGGCGATGGAGACGATCCAGATGCTCGCCAGGTGGAGCGCCTTGGGTAGGCGGCCCCAACCGAAGATCCACGCGCCGAGGAAGATCGACTCGAAGAAGAAGGCGGCCAGGCCCTCAAAGGCGAGCGGGGCACCGAAGACGTCACCGACGAAGCGGGAGTAATCGGACCAGTTCATGCCGAACTGGAACTCCTGCACAATGCCGGTGACAACGCCCATGGCGAAGTTGATGAGGAACATGGTGCCGAAGAACCGGGTGGCGCGGTACCAGTGGTCCTTCCCCGTCTTGTGCCATGCCGTCTGCATAATCGAGACCACGGGGGCAAGGCCAATGGTCAGCGGGACGAATATGTAGTGGTACACGGTGGTGATGGCAAATTGCCACCGTGACAGCTCTACGAGGTCCACGGAAACTCCTAGCTGCGTCGTGGCGGGGCGTCACGTGTGGCACCCCGCCGTGGTAGTGAGGTTGTAGGTGAGGATGCCGGGCAGGCATTCCCTCTCACCTTATTGGTCGGATGTTTCCTGGCAAAAGTTCCATAGTGGGGTAAGCGAATGAATAATCGGGGGTGGCTAAATTATTGAAACCCGGCCGGCGACGAGCGTTCGTCGCGGATCGGGGTGACGTGGTCGGTTTTGCCGTGCTGCTAAGCCGGGTTATTTACGCCGGGCAGCTGACCTTGACCTCAAACGGGATGGCGGTGGACTCGTCATCGTCGAAGTGGCCCTCGCCGGTGATCGTCCAGGTGGAGCCGTCCTTGGACACGGTGGCGGCGTTTTCCTGCTCGTCGGTGAGCTCAAACTCCTTGTCGTTGGCGCGCTCCACGGAGAGGCCACCGAGGCGCGGGGAGCCCTCCGGATCCTTGATCTCTACCTCGAGCTCGTCGTTTTCGGCGTTGTCATCCTTGTCGCCGGCATCGATGTTGAGTTCCGACTCGCCGTCGTCGGTCTCGTTAGTGCAGTGCACGGGCGTGAAAGTGCCACTGACGGCTGCGCCGTCGATGGTTATCTCTGGTGCGTCGCTGCTGCTGGCGGTGGCGGTGGGGGTGTCATCGGCATTGTCGTCGTCCTTGACAGCAGTGGTGGTGCTTTCGGCGGTGGCTGTCGCGGTGGTGGCATCTGCGGTCTCCGTCACCGTTTCCGTCTCTGTGTTTCCGCCACAGGCAGTCAGGCCGAACGCCAGGGTGGCGGAGGCGAGGACGGCTGCCATTTTCTTGGTTAGGCTCATGGAGTCAACTTTCTATTGGTCGGGAAAAACTATTCCTCACCAATCTATAGAAGATACCTTCTCCCAGCAAAGAAAAATGTGTCCTTTGGTGCGCCTATGTTGGCAATGTGATGTGCATTACCGTTCTATGCTGACCGTATTTGGTCCGATCATTTGCGGAAACTCTTGGAAATACCTGGGAGGTGGAGTAGTCTAACCCCCGAAGTGTTCGTTTCACGGCAGTGAACGGGAATTCTCGGTGGAACCCGGGAGCGATCCTCGTCACTGTGTGGCTTCAACGCGGGGCCTGTCACCCCGCGCCTGAGACCTTGGAAACGGTGTGCGCACTGGTGTGCGGGGCATCGTTGGTCACTTCGGCTGAAAACGCCGTGGGAAGGCTGAAAGGGATCGGGTCCACGCGCTGCGCTGGTGCAGTGGGTGGGGAGAGCTAAGCCAGGAGACCGGCTGCCAACGAAGGGCGCTTTGGGTAAACAAAAAATTCAGTTTGTAACTGGCGAGGTACTGGTTACCGGAATTCATAAAGGACGTCAATCCTATGCATATTGCAGAGGGCTTTTTGCCTGTAGAGCACTGCGTTGGATGGGCCGTAGCCGCAACTCCGTTTGTCGTCTACGGCGCATACAAGGTGCAGAAACAAATTAAGGAAAAGCCGGAAACGGCCATGCTGCTCGGTGCAGCCGGCGCATTCAGCTTCGTGCTGAGCGCCATCAAGATGCCGTCGGTGACGGGCTCCTCGTCCCACCCGACCGGCACGCCATTGGGGGCAATCCTCTTTAAACCGCCAGTGATGGCGGTGCTTGGTGCCATCGTGCTGCTCTTCCAAGCACTGCTTCTTGCACACGGCGGCATCACCACCCTCGGCGCAAACATCTTCTCCATGGCGATCGTGGGCCCGTGGGTGGCCTACGGCGTATTCGCGGGCCTGCGCAAGTGGAACCAGGATGTAGCTGTGTTCCTCGGCGTGTTCCTCGCCAACGTGGGCACGTACTCCACGACGGCGCTGCAGCTCGCGCTCGCACACCACGAGGGTGGTCTCCTGCAGTCTGCAGGTACCTTCCTGGCGCTGTTCGCCCCGACCCAGGTGCCACTGGCTCTCGTTGAGGCCATCGTTACCGTCATCATCATCAAGACTCTGGAGAAGGTCGCCATCCCGGAGCTCACCTCGTTGGGCTTCCTCCGTCCTTCCGCAGCAGTCGCTACGAAGCAGGAGGTCACGGCGTGAAAACCAGGAATCTGATCATCTCGATCATTGCAATTATCTTCCTTGTCGTCCTGCCCTTCTTCGTGGCAGGTGGCGACGCCGACTTCGGCGGCGCTGATGACAAGGGCGGCGACCTCATCGAGCAGGAGAACCCGGGTTACGAGCCGTGGTTCGAGTGGCAGCCGGAACTCCCCGGCGAGGTTGAGTCCGGTCTCTTCGCCCTGCAGGCAGCGCTCGGCGCTGGCTTCGTGGGCTACGCCCTTGGTTTCTACAGGGGTCGTCGGAAGAACACCGTGGAGGCACAGGCGGCAACTGTTGCCGGTAATGGCTCCCTCAAGACTGTGAACTAATCCTATGTTTGAGCTCGAAGCGGCGGCTGCGAGCTCGCCAATTTCCCGAGTGCCAACGGCGGAGAAAATGCTCTTGTTCGTCGGGCTCACGGTCTGCGCTGTCGCGGTTAATCCCACCGTGGTGGCGGTGCCGTTGATCATTAGCTTCTTCTGGGCGAAACCCCCGCTGAAGCTCTATCTCCCGATCCTCGGTTTCAACGCAGTCTTCGTGGGTGTGGGCATGCTTGCGCTGGTGTGGAACCTAACCAGCCATGGCATCGTCTACGTCCCGGGCGGAGCAACTCACGCCGTATCCGTGTGGTGGCGTTGTGTGGTGGCAGCTTCCGGAACTCTGCTGTTTGCCTGCACAACGCCGCTTTCGGACATCATTTCGTGGGCACGTCGCGTGCACGTCCCCGTCAGTCTCACCTACGTGGTACAGATCATCTATCGAATGGTCGGCGCCTTGTGGCAAACCGCGGTGAACATGCGGGACGCGACCGCGCAGCGCTTGTCAGAGCGCACATTTTCCACCCGTGTTCACTCCACGGGGCTCATCGGGGCATCCCTTTTCGTCGTTGCGTTCATGCGCGCCCGCTCCATGCAGGAAGCTTTGGAGCTTCGCGCTGATCCGCTGGACATCAAAACATTCCATTCTTACGCGCCAGCCCGGCCCAAAAACCTGTTACTCATTGGGTTGCTGCTGGTTGCGGTGATCGTGGTAGGTGTTATGGTATGAGCCTTCAAGGTACCAGCATTCTTGTCGACGCCGTCCTCAACGGTCTCGACGTTTCCGTTGCGGTGGGCTCGCGGCTGGGCATCGTCGGCGCTAACGGGTCGGGTAAAACGACCCTCTTCCGCGTCCTCGCCGGTGCTCTCAAGCCGGCCGGTGGTACGGTGACCGTCGACGACGAACCCCTGAACTATTCGCGTAAGGGGCGCACCGCCCACCGGGAGAAAGTACAGCTTGTCCTGCAGGAACCGGACGCGCACCTGATTTCCACCTCGGTGGAATCCGACGTCAGCTTCGGCCCCACCAACCTGGGGCTCAGCCAAGAGGACGTCACCTCGCGTGCGCATTCGGCCATGGAGCAGCTGGGTATTGCGGATCTCGCCCACCGCGTCCCGCACCAGCTCTCCTTCGGGCAGAAAAAGCTCGTGGCACTCGCCGGCGCTCTTGCTATGCAGCCGCGCTATATTCTTCTCGACGAGCCGACGGCCGGCCTCGACTACTACGCCGCGGATCTTCTCACCAAGGCGTTGGGCAGGATCGAGGGGGTGGGGATTATTTTCACCACCCACGAGATCGATTTTGCCTACGAATTCGCAGATGAGATCCGCATTCTTTACGAGGGGGCGCTCCATCCGTGGAACTTGGATCTCCTCCCAGCCGCCCACCTTCGCCTTCCCTGGGCGCCGGTGGTAAGTAAACAACTGGGCCGTCCGGTTCGCAGACCGGAGGACGTATAAAAAAGTGGCCGCGGATTGTTATCCGCAGCCATTATTTTGTCCTTTTTACTTCATGAGTGCGCGCTCGCGCTTGCCGACGATCACCATGAGGATGATGGCGACAACCACCACGCCGAGGAGGAACATGTAGGTCACGTTCCAGCCGAAGTTGTGGATGAGGATGCCGACACCGGAGGATGCCAGCGTGGCACCGAGGAGGTAACCGAACAGGCCGGTAAAGCCTGCGGCGGTGCCGGCGACGTTCGCGGGCGACAGGTCGATGGCCTGCAGGCCGATGAGCATGACCGGGCCGTAGATGAACCCGCCGATGACGGCGATGAGCAGGTAGAACAGCCACAGCGGAGCGGTGGGCGGCAGCTGCCAGTAGGCGAACAGGGCGACACCCACGACGGCGAGGGCGAGGATGCCCGCGCCGGAGCGCCAGCCGTGGAAGACCTTATCGGACAGCCAGCCGACGAGCAGCGTGCCGAGGATGCCGGCAAGCTCGTAGATGGCGAAGCCGATGATGCCGTCGGAAATATCGGCGGAATCGGTGCGCTCCGCCAGGTAGATGGGGATCCAGTTGAGGACGCCGTAACGCAACGTGTAGATAAACACGTTGGCCAGCGCCAGCATGACGATGATCGGGTTGGTAAGGACGTGGCGGGTAACCACCTGCAGCCACGTACCTTCTGCTGCGTCGACACTATCGACCTTGGCCGGGTCGTCGTGGTACTCCTCGATCGGGGGCAGGCCGATGGCTTCCGGCCGGTCGCGGATGAGGAGGAAGGCGATAACGGCGATGATAAGGGCGACGATGGCCGGCACGTAGAAGGCCGGGCGCCAGTCTGCCTCGTTGGTGGCGAAGTGGCTGAGAGCCCAGGCGGACAGCACGCCGAGTCCGCCACCGCCGACGTTGTGGGCGCAGTTCCAGATGGAGGTCTTCCAGCCACGCTCACTGGTGGAGAACCAGTGGACGAGGACGCGGCCGGACGGCGGCCAGCCCATGCCCTGGAACCAGCCGTTGATGAACATGAGGGTGGCAAACAGTGCAATGGAACCGGTAACGGCCGGTGTCGCTGCGATGAACAGGTTCATGATGGCGGACAGGGCGAGTCCCAGCGGCATGAAGTAGCGCGCGTTGGACCGGTCCGACAGCATGGCCATGAAGAACTTGCTCAGGCCGTAGGCAAACAGTACCGCGTTGGACACGATGCCGATGCCGACGGCGTTCATAATGTCGTGTTCTTTGAGGATCGCGGAGACGAGCGAGACGTTGTTCCTGATGAGGTAGAACGCCGCGTACCCAAGGAAGATCCCCATGAAGACGTTGAAACGCCACGTCTTGTACGTTTTGTCGATGCGCTCCTCGGGGATGCGTGGGGCAGCCGGAGGGGCTGAAAGGAATGACATAAAGCTCCAATCGCCTAAATAAAACTTACCTACCGGAAAGTAGGTTACTGACCCGTAGTTTATTTTCAGGCGACATTATTGGAAAGTAATGGGGGTGATCGTTCCGAAAGTATTCTGCGTCATGTGCGGCAAAGTCCCAGCACATTACAACTAAATGTACTTAAGGTTAAATCGAGGTAAATCCCCCCGTCAGACCCCAAAAGCTGTTCGTGAGGCGAAGACGAGTGCGAGAAGTCCGCCCCCGAGGTGCGCCCCCGCAAACCGGACGAGTGTGCGCCACTGCCGTTTTTGTATGAGAAGGCCTATTTCTTTGGCAAGGGTTGACCATGTAGACAACGCTCCGGCGAGCCCCGTGGCGACCAGGGCCGGGTGGAACGAGAGGAACGTCGACAAGCCAAGGACATAGCAGGCAACGAGGTTGGCCACGAGCACCCCACCGCGACTACCCAACCACTTCGTGCAGAGGTAGCGGATGAGCCCGCCGATGGCGCCGCCGACGAATACCTGAAGCGCGGTTACCATGCGCGCCTCCGCAGCCAATCGCCGGCGAACCAGGCGGCGACACACACGATGCAGGTGGCGAAGAAGTAGAGGGCCGAGCGGTCGGTGTAGCTGATGAGCATGTAGGTGGAAAAGGAGGTGAACCCGCCGAGGAAACCCGTCGACCACCACGCAGGCGACGGCTTCGCGCCGATGAGCAGGCAGCCGAGGGCGTTGACCGCAAGGAGCGCGAGCGCGCCGTCGAGGGGCAGCGCGGTGAGCGCGTAGCGTGCGAGCGCACCGAAGCCTGCAGCAAGCGCGATGGTCAATTTTTCCACTCTGCCAACCTACCACGGCGCGGCGAAGACCCCACCGAGGTAGGCAGCGAGGTTGCCGAGCGCCAAATTAGCCACCAAATAGAACGTAAACAGCAGGTAGCGGCCCGATTTTAGTTCGTGGCCGAGCTCTGCGGCCAGCGCCGGCCACGTGGATAGCGCCGCAGCCACGCCCGCCGTAATGACGAGGTTTAGCGCCCCGTGCGTCGTGCCCGCGCCAACGAGGAAGCAGGCGAGGGCGTTGGCCGTCGCAATGCCCCACAGGTTGCCGAGCAGGCTCGTGAGCACGTAGCGGATGATGCCACCGATAAAACCGCCGGCGGCGACGATGAGGAAACTGAGGCCCACCACGGACTATGCCTCTGCCTTCTCGTGTGTGCGGCGCAGATGATCGTGGACAACATCGCCCAAAAACCACGCACCGAGGCAAAAAATTACCTCGCTTACCAGGTAGATGGCACTTTCTGCTTGGTAGGTCATGACGAGGTAGGTGGAATAGGACGAAAACCCGCCGAGGAACCCAATCGTCCAAAAAGGCCCCGGCTTGATGGCGCCGATCGCGAAACATCCGCAGATGTTGATGAGTGTGATGGTGACAAAGCTGGGGCCTAAAAGCAGGACGGTGCCCTGCCTCGCCATGGAGCCGAGGGCTGCGCCGCATCCAACAATGAGGGCGTTTTTGAGGCTCATGGCGGGGAGAAAATCACGACCAATCTGGTATGTGGCGGGCGTTGAACTCCTCCACAGACGCAGGTTCCTTTCGGAGCTTGGGGTCGAAGTTCAAGTACGCCTTGGTTTCTTTTGCTACAAGTCCAGATAGTAGCAGTAGACCGATGAGATTCGGAATGGCCATGAGTCCGTTGGCGATGTCGGCAAGGATCCAAGCGAGCTGGATTTCGGAGACGGCGCCGACGAAGACGACGCAGGTGAAGATCATGCGGTAGGGGAGGGAGCCGTGCATGCCGACAAGCGCGATGAGGCAGCGTTCGCCGTAGTAAGCCCAGGCGACGATGGTGGAGAAGGCGAAGAACATGGTGGACACGGAGACGATGGTGCCGCCCCAGTGGCCGGGTAGTCCGCGGGAGAAGGCCTCTGCGGTCATGGAGCCGGCTTCGCTGGCGCCCATGGTCCACGTGCCGGTGGTGATGATGGTGAGCCCGGTGAAGGTGACCACGACGAGGGTGTCGATGAAGGTCTGCGTCATGGAGACGAGGCCTTGGCGCACGGGGTGGTTGGTCTGTGCGGCTGCGGCGGCGATGGCGGCAGAGCCCATGCCGGACTCGTTGGAGAAGATGCCGCGGGCGACACCCATTTGCAGAGCAACCATAATGGTAGAGCCCACAAAGCCGCCGGTGGCTGCGGTGCCGGTGAAGGCGTCGGTGAAGATGAGAGCCAGCGCGCCGGGGATGTCGGCTGCGTTGGTGATGAGGACGATCGTGCCGCCGAGGATATAGATGATGATCATGAGCGGGACGAAGGCGCTGGTGACCTTGCCGATGGTTTCGATTCCGCCGAGGAGCACCATGCCGATGAGGAAGAAGAGAATGACACCGGTGGCCACGGGTTCGAGGCCGAAGGCGTCGTTCATGGCGCTGGCGACGGCGTTGCCCTGGGTGAGGTTGCCGATGCCAAAAGAGGCGACGACGGCAAAAATACCAAAAGCGATGGAGAGCGTCGCGCCGAGCTTTCCGCCGATTCCCTTACGCAGGTACTTCATGGGGCCGCCGAGGATGTGCCCGGAGGAGTCCTCTTCGCGGAAACGGACACCGAGGAAGGCCTCGGTGTACTTGCTGGCCATGCCGACAAGGCCGGTGACCCACATCCAAAACAGTGCGCCGGGCCCGCCGAGCGACAGTGCGGTGGCGACACCGACGATGTTGCCCACACCGACGGTGGCGGCGAGGGCGGTGGTGAGTGCTTGGTAGTTGGAGATGTCGCCCTCGCCGGTGGGGTCATTGGGGTCAATGAGCCCGTGCCTAAAGGCGACGATCATTTTTCTAAACTGTAGGCCTCGTAGCCGAATGGTGAGCCACAGGCCGGTTCCGAGTAGCAGTGGGATGAGAAGGAAGGGGCCCCACACCACTGAATCCACGGAGCTGAGTGTGTCCATGATGGATTCCATTTGAGCCCTCCTAAATATATTGACTGCTGTGCGGTTTACCTTTTCTTGGGGGAGAAAAGATTGGGGTTATTTTCCAGTGATATGCCCGGTTTGCCAATTAGTTGAACAAGTTTTTCCCTCATGCGGGGGTGCTCTGCGTCACTGTCGGGGCACCGGTGCGAGACCGTTTGGATGCAAAACGGACGGAAACAGGCCAAGATGGAAGGTAAGTAATCGGCACGCCTGACTAAACGTGAAGGAGAAACGACGATATGGCACACGAAAGAGCAGGACAGCCCGCCCGCGAGGAGGACCTCATCGATGTGGAGGCCGTAACCAAGGCCTACTACAGCGGTAAGCCGGACCCGGAGAATCCGGACCAGCAGGTCAGCTTCGGTACCTCTGGCCACCGCGGCTCCAGCTTGGATACTGCGTTCAACGAGGATCACATCCTCGCCACCACGCAGGCGATCGTGGAGTACCGCGCCAAGGAGCACATCGAGGGCCCCGTCTTCATCGGCCGTGATACCCACGCTCTCAGTGAGCCCGCCATGCTTTCCGCCATGGAAGTGCTGCTCGCCAACGATGTCGAGGTGCTTGTCGACGACAAGGGAGCCTACACGCCGACCCCGGCCGTCAGCCACGCTATCTTGCAGTACAACAAGAAGCTCCCCGGTGGTGTGACCGGCACGGACGCGAAGCGTTCCGACGGCATCGTCATTACTCCGTCCCACAACCCGCCCCGCGACGGTGGCTTCAAGTACAACCCACCCACCGGTGGCCCCGCCGGCACGGATGCGACGGACTGGATCGCCGAGCGCGCCAACGAGCTACTCCGTGGCGGTCTCAAGGACGTGAAGCGCGTCTCCGTCGAGTCGGTTACCGATGATCGGGCCAAGGCCTTCGACTTCCTCGGCCACTACGTAGAGGATCTGCCCAATGTCGTGGACTTGAAGGCCATTGCTGATTCGAAGATCTCCATCGGTGCCGACCCGATGGGTGGTGCCTCCGTGGACTACTGGGGTGCGATCGGTGAGCGTTACGGCCTGAACCTCACGGTCGTCAACCCGGAGGTGGATCCCACGTGGCGTTTCATGACGCTCGACACCGACGGCAAGATCCGCATGGACTGCTCGAGCCCCAACGCCATGGCATCGCTTATCCACAACCGCGACAAGTACGATATCGCCACGGGCAACGATGCCGACAGTGACCGTCACGGCATCGTCACCCCCGATGCGGGGCTCATGAACCCCAACCACTACCTCGCCGTCGCCATCGAGTACCTCTTCAGCCACCGCCCTGGCTGGCCGGAGGCCACCGCCGTGGGCAAGACGCTCGTGTCCTCCTCCATGATCGACCGCGTCGTCGAATCCCTGGGCAGGAAGCTTGTCGAGGTTCCGGTCGGCTTCAAGTGGTTCGTCCCTGGGCTTATCGACGGTTCCATCGGTTTCGGTGGCGAGGAATCCGCCGGGGCGTCCTTCCTCCGGATGGACGGCTCGGTGTGGTCCACCGACAAGGACGGCATCATCCTTGACCTGCTCGCCTCGGAGATCCTCGCCGTCACCGGCGAAACCCCGTCGAAGCGCTACGCCGCCTTCGCCGAGAAGTTCGGTGCGCCGGTCTACGCCCGCACCGATGCCGAAGCCAACCGTGAGCAGAAGGCGATCCTCAAAAAGCTGAGCCCCGACCAGGTGACGGCGACGAGCCTGGCGGGCGAGGAGATCGTCGAAAAGCTGACGGAAGCCAAGGGCAACGGCGCAGCCATCGGCGGCCTGAAGGTTGTGACCGAGAACGCGTGGTTCGCCGCACGCCCGTCTGGCACCGAGGACAAGTACAAGATTTACGCCGAGAGCTTCAAGGGTGAGGACCACCTGAAGCAGGTCCAGACTGAGGCACAGGCCCTGGTCAGCGCAGTTCTTGGGAAGTAGACTCTAAGTGTTCTCGTTGCACCACTCTCCTGAGTGACCTGCTTCTACGCAGTTTGCCCAGTCGATTTGCCCCTGCACCCACGGCGACGGTGTTTGCACCGTCGTGACCGTGGGTGCATTCGCATTTTTCTCCGCCTCGAGAATCTTCGGCTCACCCATGAGCTGGAAGCAGAAGTCGGTGTACTGCGTCGACCCATCCGACATGAGCGTGGGGCCTGGGGTGCCCTCCAGACAGCGCACCACCGTCGGTGCTGACGGGCGCGCTGCTGCTGGTTGCTGTGTCACCGTTGTCGTAACTGGTGTCGCTGTGGGGGAGGACGAAGTAACCGTGACGGTTTGAGTTACTGGCTAGGTAGCGTCGTCTGACTTATCGCATCCCGTGGCGAAGAAAAGCGCGGTGGGCAGGATGAGTGCTGTGCAAATCCAGTTCTTGAGCATTATGAATTCCCTTTTCTGGGGCCACGAAGTGCAGCTCTCCTTCTTATATTTAACAGCTTGGATACACACAGGGATATGCTCATTCGAACTGGTTTCAATCGGATCTGGGGCTGTGAATTTGCCTGAAATTGTGTAAGCGGGATTTTGCACATGGGAAGGTTGTTATATATTAGGTGACGTGACCACTTTTTCTTTGTCTAATGTAATTTCGGCGATCTGTCGCTTCGGGCTCGCTGCAGTCTGGCTGAGCAGCGGATATCTGAAATTCATTGACCCCGTAAGCACGAAGAAATCGGTTGAAGCCTACGAGCTTTTTCCTATGGATGTCGCACACATGATTGGCACGGTTTTGCCTCTTGTTGAGCTTGCGCTCGGTGTCCTCTTGCTTCTTGGTGTGTTTCTTCGCCCCGTGGCGGCGATCTCCGCGCTGATATTTGTGGGGTTTGCCATCGGCATTGCGTCGGCGTGGGTTCGTGGCCTGACAATCGACTGTGGTTGCTTCGGTGTTGGCGGAGAAAATCCCGACGCGGGCGCCTGGACGTATATTACGGGGATAGGCAAGGACATAGTGTTCTTCCTCATGGCCGTATGGACGGTCAAGAGGCCGTTTAGCAGGCTTGTTGTCTATGCCTAAGGGAATCCGGGTGTAAAAGTAGCGGATTCCACGGCAAGTGCAATAATTGACCAAACGATGTGAAATACCACAAGAAGGAGACGATCGTGAGCACCACGAAAGTGAAAAACCCGAACGAGAGGGGCAACGGCTTTATCTGGGCTCTTGTCATCCTCGGCCTCGTTATCGCAGCCGTCATTGGGTACATCCTCTTTACCGGGCGCAGCGCTCAGACCGAAAAGGTACTCGATGGAGTAGACGTACAAGACGTTGCCTTTGATGTTCAGTACCAAGACAACG
>ERZ1031292.318-NODE-318-length-14939-cov-13.398011_pt1 | contig 14939 bp, 12 predicted proteins | sample MGYA00518215_ERZ1031292 | MGnify/ENA primary metagenome ERZ1031292 (study PRJEB33718, sample SAMN03159822) | human skin metagenome | collected 2014-02-25 | study: EMG produced TPA metagenomics assembly of the PRJNA266117 data set (Human skin bacterial metagenome... | reverse complement strand
ACCTCGTAGGCAAGCTGCTCACCGAACACCGTCAGGAACACCCTGTCCCCCACCTGCACCTTGTTGAGGTGATCGAACAGCGTCGCATTGGTCAAACCCGAATGACCGGTGAGCACAGTATGCGTGCCGTCACCGCCCACGGGCAGCGCCGACCCGTACAGGTGGCCGACGCCGTGCTCCAACGTGGAGGGATCCGTTCCGTGGTAGACGGGCAGAACCGACTCGATGGAGGGGATCGCCAACGCTGCCATCGGCTCAGCGGGGTTCCCAGTGGGATTAAGTTGTTCTAGATAGTCCTGGTAGGGACGGTTGTCTTTACTCACGCGGGCGAGCCACGGATCGAGGATCGGCCCGCCGGTACGCTCCTGGTTGTAGCGTCGTGCTTCATCAAGCATGGCCGAGTAGTCCTCCGGGTTGGAGGTCACGGACTTGCGGTAGGCGTCAGCGACCTGCGTCTGCTGCATGTTCTTGTAGTACGTCCCGACGACCGGGTAGCACATGACAAGGATGCCGAGCAGCACGAGGAGGAGGGGAACGAGGTCACGCCGTGACCGGGATGATGACCCGGTACGCGTCTGTACTGCGTGTGCCACGGCGTGACCCCTTCCATTTCCTTTTCCAAAACTCACACTCTGATCAGGTCAAAGCGCGAGCAAGCTTGCGGTATGGTTGTTAGGCGCGCTTGCGGGAGTACGCAAGGCCAGCGATGATCATCGCCAGGCCAGCGGCCAGGATCAACCAGATACCCATGCCACCGGTGAGCGGCAGGCGGGAAAGAATGCCCTGGTCGCTTGCGTTCTCGATGGTGGGGCTGACGGTCTTCAGCTCGTCCTGGGGCAGAGTCTTCAGCACATCGTCGTTGATCTCCGTGAGGACGACGGGCTTGGACTGGAGCGCGTAGCCCTTCGGTGCCTGGGACTCGACGAGGCAGAAGGAATCGCCCTTTTCATCCCACGGGTTGGTGATATCGCCGTTGGTGTTCGTGCTGGTGAGGTTCAGACCGGTGATGGACACCGTGCCGTTTTCGCCGGTTTCCCACGTGTTGTTGCCAGCTACGACAAGCGGATTGCCGATGGTCTTACCGGCATCACAGCGGAAGAGCTGGAACTTTGCGCCCGCGAGCAGGGTGTCTGCGCCGGAGGCCTTCTTGGTGATGTTGATCTGACCGAAGGTGGCCTTCGCCTTGGTATCACCGGTGCTCGTGCCCGGCTTCGGGGAGGCGTTCGGGTCCTCCGGGTCCCAGGTGGGATCCGTCTTCGACAGGTCCTCCGGCACCGCCCACGCGGTGTTGTTGAGGGTGCCCTTGATCTCAGTTACCTTTGCCTCAAGGTAGACTTTCAGCGTGACGTTTTCAGTATCCTCGGTCAGCTCGCTCGGCTTCACGATGATGCGGACAACGTTCTGACCTTCGGCGGTCGTGGAGTTAATGACCTTGTACTGACCTTCCGGCAGTGGTGCGTCGTTGAGACTCACCTTGATGTTCTCGGCAGCACCAAGACCTGCGGGGAGCTTATCCGTCACGGTGAAGGAGGAGGGAAGAATCTGCTTGCCTTCGTCGTTGGCAGAGGTCGGGATCGGGGCGGTGATGGTGTAACCAATGTTTTCACCCACGGAGGCACCCGGCTGGGTTCCCTCCACTTCCGTGACCTGCTTCGAAGGCTTTTCGACGACCTGGTTCTTGGGGTAGACGTGGACGGTGTCCAGCCAGCCCGTGCCATTAGGATCCGTCATCGGGACGGTCACGAGGAACGGTGCCGAGCCGACAACGGCCTGGCCTTCCTCGGTGACCTGGTTTGCAGGCTCCTCGACAAGGTAAATGCCGGCGGGAAGGTCTGCAAAGGAGACGGTGCCCTCTTTGGTTGCTCCGGTCTTTACGTCGTTGGTTTTAGCGAGATCATCCGGCAGTGCGGTACCGTTCATCTGCTTGCCAGAGATGGCGGCCCAGCCCTGCTCCGTGGTGAGGTCGATCGGGGTGTTGGCGTCCGTTCCCAGGCGGGTCACGGTGAAGGTGATGCCATTACCGGTTTTGCCTTCGACCTGCTTCTCGGTACCATCGCTGCGGGTTTCAGACGGCAGGCCAATGACCTTGTGAATGGTGAGTTTGCCAGTGGCGGGGATTGCGGAAGGCGCCACAGCAGTTTCGCTGGTGCCAGTTCCCTGTGCCACGGCGGCAGGGAGAGCAAACCCGGTGCCCGTGGCGATGAGGGCGGTCGCTGCTACGGCCGCCGCCATTTTCTTTAACTTGTACATGTCATCTCCATCGGTCTAACTGCATAGCGAGTTCGCCAACGATCAGCCGAGGAGACTGCTCCCATGAAAAACACAGGGAACACAGAGCACTCGAGAAGACCGTCACGGCTTCAAACGTTTTTGCTGGCCCGCTATTTACGTTTTCCAGCTGTTGACTGTCTTGTCGCTTGAGATTATACGTAAATCAGGTTTCGCACTCAAATATTTTTCCGATGAAATTTTCAGGAAAAATTTTCACTCAGCCTGCAACCTGCCCCTATGCAGACTTCCTAATATGCGTGTGGTAAATATCACCATTAAACCACAAAAAGACGCGGGGTTTGACCTCGCGTCTTTTGTGCTTTGTGTCCGTTTATGTGGGAATTTTCTTAGCGACCGGTGCCGGCGTAGACGACAGCCTCCTCGTCGCTGCCAAGCTCGAACTTCTCGTGGATGGCGCGGGCCGCGGCCTCGACGTCGTCCTCGCGGATGATGACCGTGATGCGGATTTCCGAGGTGGAGATGAGCTCAATGTTGACGCCCGCGTCACGGAGAGCCTCGCAGAACTCTGCGGTGACGCCCGGGTGGGACTTCATGCCAGCACCGACGAGGGAAACCTTGCCGATCTGGTCGTCGTAAAGCACATTCTCCCAGCCCTGCTCGAGGTGGATCTTCTTGAGAACCTCAAGGGCGCGGGGACCGTCGGCGCGGGGACACGTGAACGTGATGTCCGTGCGGCCGTCCTCCAACGAGCTGATGTTTTGCAGGATGGTGTCGATGTTGATCTCCACGTCGGCAATGGCGCGGAAGATGGCGGAGGCGTTGCCGGGGGTATCCGGAATGCCAAGGACGGTGATCTTTGCTTCTGAGGTGTCGGTAGCCACACCTGTGAGTACTGCTTCTTCCACTGGGATTTCCTCCATTGTTCCTGTTACAAGTGTGCCTGGGTCATTACTGTAGCTGGAGCGCACGCGCATGGGCACGCCCGTGGCGCGCGCGTACTCGACGCTGCGCAGCACGAGGATCTTCGAACCGCTGGCGGCCAGCTCCAGCATCTCCTCGAAGCACAGCTTGTCCAGCTTCTTGGCGTTGTGCACGATGCGCGGATCCGCGGTGTACACACCGTCGACGTCCGAGTAGATCTCGCAGACATCGGCGTTGAGTGCGGCGGCCAGCGCCACGGCCGTCGTATCCGAACCACCACGGCCCAGCGTGGTGACGTCCTTGGATTCGCGGTTCACGCCCTGGAAGCCCGCCACGATGCAGATATTGCCCTTGTCCAGGGCCTCGCGGATACGGAAGGGGGTGACATCCACGATCTTCGCGTTGCCGTGCTTCTCGGTGGTGAGGACGCCGGCCTGGGATCCGGTGAAGCTCTGCGCGTGGGCGCCGAAGCTCTCGATCGCCATGGCTACGAGCGCGTTGGAGATGCGCTCGCCGGCGGTGAGCAGCATGTCGAGCTCTCGCGCCGGTGGCACGGGGTTGACCTCGTGGGCGAGGTCGAGCAGATCGTCGGTGGTGTCCCCCATGGCTGAGCACACGACGACAACCTCGTTACCTGCCTTCTTGGTGGCAACGATTCGTTCCGCTACTTTCCGGATTCGATCTGCAGACTCCAATGAGGAGCCACCGTATTTTTGCACTACTAGCGCCATGAACCATTGCTCCTTTACACAGTAAAACTGTCAGTGTGCCTAGATTGTACCTAGACAGACCGGTTCATGTTAACCCAGGCGGTTATATTTGTAGGTGTGTCCAACGTTATCGCCGTCGTCTTCGCCCTCGCATCCGCGCTTACCATCGCCTGGGGGACGGTCGTCCGGCATCGCATCGCCGAGGAGGCCCCCGATACCTCCGGTGGTATTCGAGACTCCCCCATCCTGCGCGTCATTCGGCGCCCCCTGTGGTGGGCTGGCTTGTCGACGGCCTTTTTGGGTTACGGCTTTCAGGTGGTTGCACTGGGTTTTGGCACCCTGCTCATCGTGCAGCCGATCCTCTGCCTCTCCCTTATGTTCACCCTCCCGCTGTCCTCCATTTATCAGAAGCAGCGGATCAGCGGGGCGGAGCTGTTCTGGGCGTTTGTGCTATCGGCGGCCGTTGCCGTCATCGTCATCCTCGGCAATCCCGCCCACGGTGACCTGCAGCCGACACTGAAGCGTTGGATACCCGCGCTCCTCATCGGCGGCGCGGCTCTTTTTGCGCTGGATCGCTTCGCCTACACGCGGCTGCGTCACGAAAAGGCCTTCTTCTTAGGCATTGTTACCGGCGCGATCTTCGGCTACGTCGCCGTTTTGTCGAAGGCAACGGTGAACCTGTTCATGGACGGTGGCCTGCACGGGCTCGTATTTAACTGGGAAGGCTACGCGCTCATCGGCATGGCCACGCTGGGGACCATCGTGCAGCAGTCGAGCTTCAACGCCGCAGCGCTCAAGCACTCACTGCCCGCTATGACCGTGGCCGAACCGTTTGTGGCCTTTGCGCTGGGCTACGCCGTCCTCGGCGAACGGTTCCAGGTGTCCGGCTTCGAATGGGTGTTTATGGCTGTGGCGGCCGCCGCGATGGTGCTGTCTACCTTTGCGCTAAGCCGGCAGTCCCTGAACTAGGCCGTGAGCCGAGACCCACGCACCGAAGAACACCCACACCACGCAGACGAGCAAGAACGGCAGCTTGCGGAGTTTGCGCTTGCTCTCCACCGCCAGGGGGAGCCAGGCGAGGATCACGAAGAGGGCGACCGAGAAGCTGCCCCACATGCGCCACAGGACGAGCGCGAGGACGAAGAAAGCCGGGGGCCACAACTCTTCCCTACTGCACAACCACACGATTGTGGTGAGGATGAGGAAGAGGGCGAGCGGGGAAACGTCGGAAAGCAAACCTTCTGAAATGAGACGGTGCGTATCAGATTGTGAGACAGCGGGGGTAAACAAAGTGATGAGACCGAGCCACGCCCAGGACTTCCCCTTGCGCTGGAGCAAAAAGACGGCGTACAGAATCCACAGACCCCACGCGAACGGTGTCGCGAACGTCGCGGCGACACCAAACAGGGCGCTAATGAGCTGCTTGTTTAGCACACCGGCGATGCACGCGCCGAGCATGAGGGAAGCACCGAGGATCTCCCACGGATCCATGTACGCGGCCGTCACCCCGGGGAACCCCATCGCCACCACCATCGCAGCGATGAAACTATCCCGAAACGCCATCCGCGCAAACAGGAAAACAACATAAATGAGCAGCGCATGGGCTAAAACGGCGAGCGCCAGCTGCCCCCACGACACCCCCAGGAACTCCACGGCGACAAACCCGTCGCGCTCGCCGAAAATGGCCAGCACCGTCACGTTCACCACGAAGGCGATGGCGGCGAACACCACCGACAAAAGCGCTACACCAGGGAAAACGAAGTGTGTGAAGCGGTTGCCCGTCGCTCGTGCTCGAGCCGTCGCACCCGTAAACCTTTCGGCTGATTCTTCCGACGGCGCGAGCGGGGTTACTGATTCCGCCACAAAGTCTCCTCTCCTGGATTAGTATGAACCCATGGCTTCGGCACTGAGCATTATCCTTATTCGCCGCGGCGGGTTATCGTAGGACCTCATTTCGGTCGGCGACCCGTCGCGGGGTTTCTCATTGCCGACCGGGTCTCATCATAACCACAATTTCTTTTCGGGCCGGTCCTTTAGCTGTACTTTCCACTTATTCACCGTAAGGACTGATTTTTGTGTACTCCGCACCAGCCGCCATCACCACGCCGTCCGCGCCAGCACCGGCAGACCAGCCGTCATGGAATAAGCAGAAGGGTTCCTCCATGCCCTTCCACAAGTACCTCCCCTACGACCAGGAAGTGGAGGACTTCCAGCTGACCGACCGCACGTGGCCGAATAAGCGCTTCACCCACGCACCGCTGTGGTGCGCCGTGGACCTGCGCGACGGCAACCAGGCGCTCATCGACCCGATGAGCCCCGAGCGCAAGCGCCGCATGTTTAGCCTCCTCGTGCAGATGGGCTACAAGGAGATCGAGGTTGGCTTCCCCTCCGCCAGCCAGACGGACTTCGACTTCATCCGTGACATCATCGAAAACGACAAGATCCCCGACGATGTCACCATCCAGGTCCTCGTCCAGGCCCGCGAACACCTCATCCGCCGCACCTTCGAGGCCTGCGAGGGTGCCAAGAACGTCATCGTCCACTTCTACAATTCCACCTCCATCCTGCAACGCGAGGTGGTGTTCAAGAAGGACCAGGCTGGCGTGAAGAAGCTGGCCACCGACGCCGCGCACCTCATCAAGGAGATCGCCGCCGACTACCCCGACACCAACTGGCGCTGGGAGTACTCGCCGGAAAGCTACACCGGCACCGAGGTGGCCTTTGCCAAGGAGATCTGCGATGCCGTCGTCGATATCATGGACCCCACTGAGGACAACCCGATGATCATCAACCTGCCCTCCACCGTCGAGATGACGACGCCGAATGTGTACGCCGATTCCATCGAGTGGATGGACCGCAACCTCAAGCGCCGCAACCACATCGTCTTGAGCCTCCACCCACACAACGACCGCGGCACCGGCATCGCCACCGCCGAGCTCGGCTTTTTGGCCGGCGCCGACCGTATCGAAGGCTGTCTGTTTGGCAACGGTGAGCGCACCGGTAACGTCGACCTCGTCACCCTGGGGCTGAACCTGCTGACGCAGGGCGTCGACCCGCAGATCGACTTCTCCAACATCAACCAGATCCGTTCCACCGTCGAGTACTGCAACCAGATCGGCGTCCACGAGCGTCACCCGTACGGCGGCGACCTCGTCTTCACCGCGTTCTCCGGCTCCCACCAGGATGCTATTAATAAAGGCCTGCGCCACATTGACGACAAGGAGCACTGGGAGGTGCCCTACCTGCCCATTGACCCGAAGGACCTCGGCCGCACGTACGAGGCCGTCATTCGCGTCAACTCCCAGTCCGGCAAGGGCGGCGTAGCCTACCTGATGAAGACCGACCACGGCATGGAGCTGCCGCGCCCGGTGCAGGTGGACTTCTCCCAGATCGTCCAGCAGAAGACCGATGCCGACGGCGGCGAGGTCGATTCCGCCACCATGTGGGACCTGTTCGAGGGCGAGTTCCTCCACGCAGACGGCCCGCTGGCTGCACCCAGCGTCGACGGCAACGATGTGAAGGTCACGGTTAATGGGAAGGAGGAGCAGCTGACGGGGACCGGTAACGGTCCTCTGGCGATCTACACCAATGCCCTCGAGAAGGTGGGCATTGATGTGGAAATCCAGGAATACACCCAGCACGCTCGTGCCGCCGGCGATGACGCCGAAGCTGCCGCCTACATCCACGCCGATGTCAACGGCAAGAGCTTCTGGGGTGTCGGCATCGACTCCTCCATTACCGTCGCTTCCGTCAAGGCGGTGACGAGCGCCATCAACCGCGCGTACAGAAGCTAGGCATGCATTCCCGCGTCTCCGGAGCGAAGCGACGGGGACGCGAGACTGTAGAGTTTGTAGGTATGCAGGATCCTTTCATCGCCCTGACGATCCAAACGACGGGGCTCCACCCCTCCAGCTCCCGCATCGTCACCATCGACGCGGTGACCTTCGATGCGGAGGGGAACCCCGTCGACTCGTTCTTCACCGTGGTGAACCCCGTCAAGGATCCGGGTCCCCGCCACCTACACGGGGTGCCACGGGAGGAAGTCGAGGCCGCACGGCCGTTCGGGCACTTTTTGAAGAAACTCTGCTCGCTTCTCGACGATCGGACGCTCATCACCCACAACGCGCCGCGGACGTGGGGGTTTATCGTCAGTGAGTCGAAAAGGACGCTCAAGGCCAGGCGTCGCAAGCGCGGCGGGCGCAGGCGCCGCGGGGTGGGACATGTGCCGAGGCCGGTGGCGGTCGTCGACACGCTCGGTGCCGCGCGACGGGAAAGCATCTTTGTCACGGATACCCGGTTGCGGAGCCTCGCGCACCAATTGGGGTATAGCGTGAGCGAAAAGGCGTCGATAAGCAGGGCACAGCAACCAGCCAAAGAGCTGACTAGAGAGGACACCTTGCTCGTTGCGCGGCTGTTTTTTGAGCGGTTCCGCGACACGCGCGCGGTGAGTGACCCCAAGGAGCTCAAGGCCGACCGGTTCGGGCTGCAGCGATCGCTCATTCGCGTCGACGCCGCCGCGGCCGCCAAGAAGCCCAACCCCGGGCAGTTCGCCGGGAAGCTCAAACCCGGGATGGAGGTCGTCGTCGCGCCCGAGGTCGCGTGCGATCCCGACGACATCATTCACGCTGTTGTCGACGGGGAGCTCGCCTACTCCGAGAAGGTCACACGCACGACCTCTTTGGTTGTGTGCAACGAGGAGCACCCCAAACGCGGGAAAGGCATGCACGCGCACCGCAAAGGAATCCCCCTCATTACAGACGAAGAATTCTTGCGCCTTGCTAGTATGAACCCATGAAGCTGCCCAAGGCCGTCCGCACCTACCGTCGCCGTCTAGCCCGCACTGCTGCGAACCTTGCGACCACCGCGTCGCGCGCAACAGGCCGGGGAGCAGGGGGAATGATCGGCGGGCTCGTCGCCAACGCCATCGACCCCTCCATCATGAACGAACTCGGCGGAGGTCGCCCGGTCGCGCTGGTGACCGGCACCAACGGCAAATCAACGACGACGCGGATGTTGACAGCTGCTTTGCGCACTAAGTACTCGGTTGCGTCCAATGAAGGCGGCGACAACATGGATGCCGGCATCATCTCCGCTTTGCTCGCCGGCGAGGATGCCACACACGTTGTGCTGGAATGCGACGAGCTGCACGTCCCGCACGTGGCCGAGCGACTGGATGCCAGCTGCCTCGTGTTGTTGAACCTGTCGCGCGACCAGCTCGATCGTGTGGGCGAGATCAACAAGATTGAGCGGGCCCTGCGGGCGTGCGTCAATGCGCGACCCGATATGACTGTGATTGCCAACTGTGACGACGTCCTCATGACCTCCGTGGCGTGGGACTCCCCCAACGTCATCTGGGTATCAGCCGGCGTCGGCTGGCTCGGCGATTCCATCAGCTGCCCGCGCACCGGCGGCGCCGTCATCCGCGACGGATGGGACTGGTACGCCGTGAAGAAGCTGCCCAACGGCCAGGAATTCCGCCGGCCGGAACCGTCGTGGCTCATCACGCCCGAGGGTGTCAAGCACGCGGGGACCGTAACCCCGCTCGAGCTGCAGCTGCCGGGCAACGCCAACCGGGGCAACGCCACGCAGGCGATTGCCGCGGCGGCGTCCTGCTTCGATATTCCTGTCGCTAATGCGACGAAGGCTGCGGGCACCGTGGACAACGTCGCCGGGCGGTACTCGACCATTACCCACGGTGACCACCAGGTGCACATGCTGCTGGCGAAGAACCCCGCCGGCTGGCAGGAAGCGCTGTCCATGGTGGACCGGTCCGCCGATGGGCTCGTCATCGCCGTCAACGGACAGGTGGCCGACGGCGAGGATTTGTCGTGGCTGTGGGACGTGGTGTTCGAATCCTTCGAGGGGATCTCCGTCAAGGCCTCCGGCGAGCGCTCCGCCGACCTCGGCGTACGGCTGCTGTACGGCGGCATCGACCACGAAACCATCCCCGACCCGGTGAAGGCCATCGAGGCGTGCCCGCCAGGGAAGGTAGAAGTGCTCGCCAACTACACCGCATTCCGCGACCTGAAGAAAGCGTTGAACAAATGAGTCTCACCATCGGTCTATTGCTTCCTGACGTCCTCGGCACCTACGGCGACAACGGCAACGCGCTCGTCCTTCGGCGCCGGGCCGAGATGCGCGGCATCTCCGCGACGATTGAGGAGATCAAGCTCGGCGACCCCATACCACTCGGGTTGGATGTCTACCTCATGGGTGGCGGCGAGGACACAGCGCAGACGCTCGCCGTCGAACACCTGGCGGGCTTAACGCGCGTGACCGCGCCTATCATGGCGATCTGCGCGGGCCTGCAGGTTCTGGGCGAAAGCTTCCGGGCCAACGGTCGCGTCATCGATGGTGTGGGGCTTATCGACGCCACGACGACGACACTGAAGAAGCGAGCCATCGGTGAGATCCGGACGCGGCCGACGGGCCTGCCCGGGCTGACGGAGACGCTCACCGGCTTTGAAAACCACATGGGGGCCACGCTTCTGGGGGCCGATGCGTCGCCGCTGGGGACGGTGCTTGTGGGTGTCGGCAACTCGGATTCGTCCGGGACGTACGACATGGCGGACCCGTCGGCGCAGCTGTCGGCGGAGGGTGTTGTGCAGGGCAACGTCATCGCGACATACCTGCATGGCCCAGTGCTGGCGCGCAACCCGCAGCTGGCCGACGTACTGCTGGCGCAGGCGATGGGCTGCGAGGTCACCGAGCTGGCGCCTCTGGAGCTGCCTGAGGTGGATCAGCTGCGCAAGGAGCGCCTGGCGGCAAAACGCGTGGAGCGGTTCTAAAGCGCGGGTTGGGGTGTCATGCCGGCTTGTTTTTGGGCGAGTCGTGTGGCCCCGCCTTGGGCACACGCGCTCATGTGGAGGCGCGGCCGGCCACCAAACAGTGGCACAAAATAGTCCAGATCGTTGATTCTTTCGATCCGGCCGTAGCGAGGCTGCGCCGGATTATCATCGTTGCGGCCGTTGCGGAACGGGCACAGCATCGTCATGCTCGCCAGAGTGGTGGGGCCACCGCTTGCCCAGGATTCAATGTGATGCATCTGATACTTACCCGCCCCACACGCACACCCCTCCACCACACACACCGGCATCTTCGCCTTCTGGATTTTCCTTTCCAGCACACCAGCAAACCGCGCCAAGTCTGTTCTGAACCGGAAAAACTAAAGCTCCTTACCCGTGAGCGACTCCAACAGCAGCACCCAACCGAATTCCGCAAGCTTCACCTGCAACCACTCCCGCGCCGTCACCGATGTCCCATCCGAAATCGACAACATGTGGTTGTACTGCTCATGCACGGTCGCCCCCAAAACGGAGGGGTCAGCGGGAAGCAAACACAGCGGCTCCACCGCCGGCACCTCCCCCAGCCCATCCAGCGCCGCGGCGGTCACAAACGCGGTGGCCGCATCATCGTATAAGGCGCGGACCTTGTCGACCGCAGTGCGGGCGCTGTGCTGATCGGCAACAATACTGATCCGCATCTTCGTCGTCCCAGGAATCGGCTGACACGAAAGGGAATTCTTCGGATTGGCCGCCTGCGTCGAATTAAAACGCGAAAGTACGGTCACCGCCTCGGCCCTAATCGTGCGGCAGTTAGCCACACACTAGGTCAATGCGACGCGGACCTGCCAGGCATGGGACGTGTCCTGTAGTTTGTTCACGCACTGCAAAATGGCCCGCAGTGTTTCCCACGTGTGCCCCATCTCCTGTGCCTGCTGGCGGGCTGTGGCCTGCTGGCGTGTGGCGTTGGTTTTCTCGTAGTAGGTGGTGGATAAATCGTGCATGATTCTGGCGAAGCGGTCATCCACCCCGTCTTGTTGTCGGATCTCCCCAGTCGACATCCCCTAATAAACACCTAAGAAGCTTCCATCGTGTGCGGCAACAAAGCCACGATCTGAGCTCTGACGTTCATGGCCTGAACACTAGCCCCACGAAAAAACCAAAAACCATTCAACGGAACCGAATGGGAAGCTGCGCACACGCAACATACGACACGAAAACGCCCCGACGTACACCCCCAAAACAAAGTCAACCACTGGAACCAACCCGGGGCTAATCGAGCGGGTTTGTCGCCGCCGCCTTCGTGGCCGGAATGAGTGAGGCGAACAGGCCCACAATGACACCGGCGACGGCGAGGAAGGCGAGGGTGTCCCACGGCACGACGAGGACATCGATGCCGTTGCCTGCCATGGAAACGACGAACCGCCAGCCGATGAAGCCACCGATGAGCACGCCGAGGAGGGAGCCGGTAAGGGCGATGAGGATGGATTCCGTGGTCACCATGCGCCACATCTGGCTGCGCTGCAGGCCGACGCCGCGGAGCATAGCGAATTCCTTGGTGCGCTCAATGATGGACAGCGCCAGGGTGTTGACAATGCCGAGGATGGCGATGATGACAGCGAGGGCGAGGAGGGCGTAGACGACGTAGAGGAACTGGGCGATTTGCTCCGTCTTGACGTCGGCGTATTCGGATAGGGTGAGCTGCTCGACGACCTTGTAATCGTCCATGATGAGTTGGATCTCGGCGCGGGTGGCCTCGGAGTCGTCGCTTAGCTTGACGTAGGTGGAGGGGCTGAACCAGTCTTTGCGGTCGGAGACGAGCCGCTCAGCAACGGGCAGGGTCACCGCTTGTTTGGGGAGGACGGAGCCAGGCTCCCAGATGGCGACGACGGGGACATCGAGAACCTCCGACGAGTGATCGGAATCGACGGGGACGGTGTCGCCGACGGTGACACCCAAGGAGTGCGCAGTTATCGTGTCGAAGCCGACGCCGAGTTCGGAGGAAACCTCGGCGAAGGAGCCGTCGACAAGCGTGACATCCATGATGGCCGTGGGATCGCTGGTGAGGACCGAGTTGAGGGCGTGCTCGCCGTTGGAGCCCGTGCCCGTACCGGCGATGCGGACGGGGACGGAGGTGTCAGCGTAGAGGGCTTCCACGCCGAGGACGTCGCGGAGGTCGCGGTTGACGGCCTGGGGCACACCTGTCGAGGAGATAAGGCTCGCGGGGGTGACGACGACATCGGCTTCCAGTTTCGTCGTCACTGTGCCGGTGGTCGAGGCCGCCATCGACTGGCCGAAGACACTCGCCGCCGCCACGAGGCCGACGCCGAGGGTGAGGGCGAAGGCGGTCGAGGCCGTACGCGTGGGGTTGCGGCTCAGGTTGGTGCGGGCGAGGAGGCCGATGACGCCGCCGCCGCGGACGTCGAAAAGCCTTCTGACCAGTGCTGGAGTGACGAGCAAAATGCCGAGAAGGACGAGCACCGCACCGGGGCCGACGGAGAAGAACGAGGCGACGATGCCGGCGAGGAGAAGGACCGCGCCGAGGATGGTGCGGACCGTGAGCGGCCGGCGCGTGGACGTATCGCCCGTGCGCATTGCTTGGACCGGGTGGAGGCGGCCGGCGCGCATCGCCGGCGAGAGGGCGGAGATGCAGGTCACGAGGACACCGACGAGGAACGGGATGACGATGCTGGCCGTGTCGAGGCCGACGCCCGCGTCCGGGAAGCCGAAGCCCGCGCTGTCCATGAGCGAGTAGATGACGCGGACGATGACCACCCCGAAGAGGATGCCCAGAACCGAACCGACCATTCCGATGAGCGCCGATTCGAGCAGCACACCGAGGGTGACCTGGGCGCGGGAGGCGCCGATCGCGCGGAGGAGGGCGAACTCGCGCGTGCGCTCGGCGACGAGCATGGAAAACGTGTTGGCGATAAGGAACGTGGCCACGAACATGGCGACCAGACCGAACGCGAGGACGATGTAGGTGATAAAAGACAGCTGCTCACGCAGTGTTTTCGACTCCTCGTCCGCCGCCCCCACCCCGGTGCGCACCTTCGCGTCGGGGAATTTTTTCGCCACCATGTCGCGCAATTCCCACTGCGGGACACCGTCGGCGACGACCTCGATGGTGGAGGTGTGCACCCCGTCCGTGTAAATGCGCTCCATGTCGGCGCGCGGGACGTTGATGCCGACCCAGCCGCCGGTGGCGAACTCTTCCTCGAAAGTCTTCTCCAGGGTGATCTCCTGGCGGCCACCGGGATGAACGACGGTGATGGTGTCGCCGGGGTGGATGCCCGTGCGCTCGACGGCGCTCGTGTTGATGGAGTACTCGTCGGGGTGGTCGTGGTAGGAGATCACCCACGTGCCCGCGCCGCCGGAGCCGACGGCCTCGCCGTCCTTATCCAGCAGGATGATGGGGATGGAATCCACGGGGCGGGCTTCCTTCACGCCGTCAATATTTTCTATGTCAATGAGGCTGGACAGTGTGAGCTGGTAGTCCTTTGTGCCGGTGACGACGACGTCCACGCCTTCGTATTCGGCGTAGATGATGTCGTCGAAAGCTTTGGTCATGGTGGCGGTGAGCATGAACGCGCCGGAGACGAAGCTGGTGCCCAGAACGACGGCGAGGATGCACATGAGCATGCGGACGGGGTGGCTGCGGGCGGATCTCCAGCTGATCTTAGCGAAGGTACCCATGGCTACAGGCCTGCGAGTTTTGCCATGGTGGCCATGATGGCCTCGTTGGAGGGGCTCGGAAGGTCGGCGGCGATTTTGCCGTCGGCAAGGAAAATGACGCGGTCGGCGAAGCTGGCGGCGTGGGCATCGTGGGTGACGATGACGACGGTTTGGCCGAAGTGGTCGACGGCCGCGCGGAGAATGTTGAGAACCTCCTGGGAGGAGGTGGAGTCCAGGTTGCCGGTCGGCTCGTCGCCAAAGATGAGCTCGGGGCGGGTGACAAGGGCGCGGGCGCAGGCGACGCGCTGCTGCTGACCGCCGGATAGCTCCGCCGGGCGGTGGTCGAGACGCTTCGTAAGCCCCAGGCGGTGCACGATCTCCTTGAACCATCGTGGGTTCGGCTTCTTGCCGGCGATGGCCAGGGGCAGGAGAATGTTTTCCTTGGCGGTGAGCATCGGCACGAGGTTGAAGGCCTGGAAGATGAAGCCTAGGCGGTCGCGCCGATAGGCGGTGATTTTCTTATCGGATAATGTGGCAATGTCTGTGTTGCCGATGAGCACCCGGCCCGATGTGGGCTTGTCCAGGCCCGCCATGCAGTGCATGAGGGTGGACTTGCCGG
>ERZ1031292.312-NODE-312-length-15019-cov-10.483627_pt1 | contig 15019 bp, 7 predicted proteins | sample MGYA00518215_ERZ1031292 | MGnify/ENA primary metagenome ERZ1031292 (study PRJEB33718, sample SAMN03159822) | human skin metagenome | collected 2014-02-25 | study: EMG produced TPA metagenomics assembly of the PRJNA266117 data set (Human skin bacterial metagenome... | reverse complement strand
GAGATGCTCAGGAGTCTCGTGGGCTCGGAGATGTGTATAAGAGACAGTCTCTAATACCGGTAAAAGAAAAATCCTCCGGTGCCATATGGTTTTGCAGAATGGCTCTCATGAGCAAAAAACTCAGATTGCTATTTGTAGGTGACAATTCTGTCCATTTTGTCCTCTCAAAATGTTAAAACGGACCGATTGGTTAAGGTTAACCTCCAAATACTTGGACTTACCTCTAAAAAGGGTTAACATTGAAGTACATAGATACAGGCGAGAGATCAGAGGCCAATTACTTTGCGAAGTAACCGCCGGCGTCTCGAAATTTTGCACCAAGTCGACGGCCGATAGTCATTATTTTGCGAATGTCGGCCTCTTATCTCCCTGTACGTGTAGTGGAACTTAGACTGTGGGTTGTATCATCCGACAGCTAACTTACTTAATCATCAATAGCAAGTATGAAAAGGAAAATTGAACTGCTACTGGCCTTCCTTCTGCTATCGATCAGTTGCGCTTTTGCTCAGAAGTTGACCGTAAAGGGTACGGTCTTCGATGAGACAGGCGAATCGATCATAGGAGCAACGGTTCGTGAGAAGGGTGTGCCATCCAATGGTGCGCAGACCGACATCGACGGCCACTTCACCTTGACAGTTAACCAAGGAGCAACGCTGATCTTCTCCTATGTGGGGTACAAGACCAAGGAGGTCAAGGCAAAAGCCGAGCTGACCATCAAGCTGGAGCCCGATGCACAGCTCCTCGAGGGCGTTACCGTAGAGACAGGGTACAGCAAGATAGACCGCCGTCTCTTCACCGGCTCCGCTGCCAAGGTGGATGCTAAAGACGCTCTGGTCGATGGTAATACGGACGTCTCTAAAATGCTTCAAGGTAAGGTCGCCGGTGTACAGGTGCAGAACGTCTCAGGTACCTTTGGTGCGGCACCTAAGATCCGTGTCCGCGGTGCCTCCTCCATCTATGGTAACTCCAAGCCGCTCTGGGTGGTTGATGGTGTTGTCCTTGAGGATGTGGTCAATGTCTCCGCAGATGACTTGGCAACCGGTAATGCCAATACCCTGCTTGCCAGTGCTGTCGCCGGTCTCAATGCTAACGATATTGAGTCCTTCCAGATCTTGAAGGACGCGTCTGCCACCGCACTCTATGGTGCACGTGCGATGAATGGCGTCATCGTAATTACGACAAAGAGTGGTGGCTCCGGTCGCACGAATGTTGCATACTCGGGAGAGTTTACCCTTCGTCAGCGTCCTCGCTACTCTGACTATAACGTGATCAACTCTGCCGACCAGATGGACATCTTCCTTGAGATGTACGACAAGGGGTGGCTCAATGATTCATGGACGGGACGCGCCAGCAATGCGGGCGAGTTCTTCGTTATGAGTAACCTTATCAATACTTGGGATCCCGAGAAGCAGGCTTTTGGTCTTCCTAATACCATGGATGCCAAGCTGGCTTTCCTCGAGAAAGCCGCTGAGCGCAATACCGACTGGTTTAAGCTCCTCTTCAGACCATCCGTTCAGCAAAATCACTCCGTAAGCATCTCGGGTGGAAACAAGCAGACCAATTTCTACGGCTCACTCTCCTTCCTCTACGATCCCGGATGGACGATTGCCGACCGGGTGAATCGGTATACCGGTAACTTCAACGTCAGCCACAAGTTTAGCGACAAGCTGACGGCCAAGATCTCCACCAATGCCAGCTATCGTGATCAGAAAGCACCCGGATCTCAAAACCAGGGAGTCAATCCACTTACCGGTGCCTTCACTCGTGACTTTGACATTAACCCCTTCAGCTATGCACTCAATACGACCCGTACCATGCGAGCCTATGAGGATGATGGGGTAACGCCTTTCTACTATCAGCGTAACTACGCCCCCTTCTCCATCCTCAACGAGCTGAAAGAGAACAACCTTTTCATCAATCAGATTGATGGAAAGTTCCAGGTCGATCTCGGCTACAAGCCGATCAAGGAGCTTGAGATTAATGTGCTGGGTAGTGCCCGCTTCGTGAAGACCACCTCAGAGAGCCGTGTGACTGAGCGGTCCAATATGACCATGGCCTATCGAGCCACGCAGAATGCCACCGTTATCCAGAGAAATTCCTACCTCTACTCTGATCCGGACAAGGTTAATTCGTATCCTGAGGTTGTCCTTCCTCTCGGTGGCTTCCTCTATGATACGGATGACCTGATGAAGAGTTATTATTTCCGTACCACTGCCAATTACAATAACACCTTCAACGATGAGCACATCTTCAATGCTCTCGTCGGTTCCGAGGTAAAGAGTGCCGATCGTGTCAATCGCTGGAGCGATGGCTACGGCATTCAGTACTATAAGGGGTCTGCCGTCTTTACCAACTACAAGCTCATGAAGCAGATCCTTGAGCGCGGTGGTAACTACTTTGGTCTCTACAATAGCTACGATCGATTTGTCGCTTTCTTCACCGCACTTTCGTACTCGTACAAGGGACTCGCAACGGTGAATCTCACCGGTCGCTACGATGGATCCAATATGCTTGGACGCTCCATGAGTGCCCGCTGGCTGCCCACATGGAATGTATCAGGATCATGGAATGTCCGTGAGACGCTCTTTCCGACTGACCAGACGATCTCTCACCTCTTGCTGCGTGCCACCTACGGTCTGACCGCCTCCATGGGACCGGCTCGAAACTCTCTCCCGATCTTCTATAACGGTAGGACCTACCGAGGCATTGCTCAGAATGATGAGACCTATGCCTATATTGATGAGCTGGAGAATAAGGAGCTGACCTGGGAGAAGCAGTATGAGCTCAATTCAGGGTTTGACCTCGGACTCTTCAGCAATAGGATCAGCTTTAGCGGTGACTTCTACTGGCGTAAGGGCTTTGACCTGATCGGCAGTATCCTGACCAGTGGTGTGGGCGGACAGATGTACAAGCTGGCCAACTACGCCAATATGGACAGCCACGGATTTGAGTTCTCTCTCAATACCAAGAACGTCACCGCAGGCAAGTTCGCTTGGACGACTAATCTAACATTCTCGTACAATAAGAATAAGATCACCAACCTTCAGACCCGTCCCCGTGTCAGTGACTTGGTGAACCCCTATGGCTCCCCTCGTGAGGGCTATCCGGTTCGGTCGATCTTCTCCATCCCCTTTGCCAAGCTGAATAGTCATGGTGCGCCTCTCTTCTATCTCGACCCCGAGCATAAGAAGGCTACGATGGAGGGTATCGACTTCCAGCAGAATACGGACTTGGACTTCCTGAAGTATGAGGGTCCGGTGGATCCCACCATCACCGGCGGTATGGAGCACTCCTTCACCTATGGCAATCTGGGTCTCTCCCTCTACTTTACCTATCAGGCCGGTAACGTGATCCGTCTGCCGTATGACTTCTACAGCAGCTATAGTGATCAGTATGCCATGCCGCGAGAGATGCTCAATCGCTGGGTAAAGGCCGGAGATGAGGAGAAGACTGTGATCCCGGGTATCCTGGACAGCCGTCTCTCTGCTCAGGCTTCCTCTGATTACGCGAGAGCCTACTCTGCATACAACTATAGTGATGTGCGTCTTGCCAAGGGAGACTTCTTCCGCCTGAAGGATGTGACCCTTACCTACAGTCTAAGTCAGTCTCTCCTTGAGAAAATTGGCTTCCTGAACCAAGCACAGCTTAGGTTCGTTGCCTCCAATGTCTGGCTTATCTATGCTGACAAGAAGCTCAATGGCGTGGATCCGGAATTCTCCGCTGCGGGTGGTGTCGCACTGCCTACTCCTCACCAGTACACGCTGACTCTGAGACTGGGCTTCTAAGGAACTTATAGAGGATCGAATGAATATGATGAATAAACTAACGAATATACGATTGAAGGGTACGGCTGTTACACTCTCCGCCCTCTTCGCCATGGGACTTGTAAGTTGCAATAAGTGGCTTGACAAGAATCCTGATGATCGTACCACGCTGGATAACGTCGAGACCATTAATGAGCTGCTTACGTCAGGATATCCGATGAGATCAAATATCCTGATGTACGAGATTCGGTCTGACAATGCCGCAGACAAGGGTATCCGTGCCTGGGCCAATCCTACCACCGATCGCGAGATCTATACCTTCCAGGAGTACATATCCTCTACGTATCAGGACACCCCTACGGGATACTGGAATAATATGTATGAGTGCATATCCGTAGCCAATCAGGCTCTGAAGGGGCTTGAGGAGCTGAAGGGGCTGACTGCCGACCAGGCGAGAAAAGTGGCTGAGAGTAAGGGCGAGGCGCTTATGATCCGTGCCTACAGTATCTATATGCTGGCTCAGACCTTCTGTCGCCCGTATGACCCCAGTACGGCTGATCAGTATCTGGGTGTCCCCTGCCCCACTGAGCCGGAGGACGTGGTCCTCAAGGGCTATAAGCGTGGGACGCTTAAGGAGACCTATGATCGGATACTGAAGGACTTTGAGGAGGGCTATGCTCTCATCGGCAACTCGTATGCGCAGCCTAAGTACCACTGGACCAAAACCTCTGCCGCTGCTCTCGGGACTCGTATCTACCGTACACTGGGGCAGTGGGATAAGGTTGTGGAGCTTGGAAACTTTGTACTTGGCACAGAGCCGGGCATTATGCTCCGTGACATGACAAAGTACCGCAACCTCTCCTACAACGAGCAGAAAAAGCTTTACACCATGCCCACCGAGAATACCAATCTCATCCTCAACGTGGCCATGAGCTGGTGGGTTGGTAGTGTGGCTGACTCTCGCTACGGTCTTACCCCGAGTATCCGTACTCGTGCCGGCTTTGGAGATCACTACAATTTCCTCCGCGTAGAGATCACTCCCGGTGGTCCCTATTTCGGTGGTACTCTCTACGCAAATTTCCCCAAGTGGTGGGAGTATTTTAGGGTCGACAATATCCAAGCCGGAACCGGTCGAGGATTCATTGCAGTGCCTTTGGTTACAGCAGAGGAGGTGCTCTTCAATATGGGAGAGGCTTATGCAATGACCGGCGAATATCCTAAGGCTGTTGATGCCCTTCAGCTCTTTGTCACCAAGTTCTTCAAGGGCTATTCCGCTGCTGATGATCGCTACACAGTCACTAATGACAAGATTGTCAGCTTCTATCAGACCGACCAGAGGGTATTCAAGCCCTTCTATCCGCTGGATGAGACGCAGACAGCATATGTCAAGGCCATTACCGATATGCGTCGTGTCGCTTTCTTCCAAGAGGGTCTGCGCTGGCTGGATATTCGCCACTACAACCTTCCTGTGGAGCACAATCTTCTCTCCCACCGTGATGCCAAGAGTAGCTCCGTAAGCCTTGAGGCAGGTGATCCCCGCTATGCCTTCCAGATCCCCTCTTCGACCAAGGGATACAATCTGGAGCCCAACCCCGGCTATGAGAAGTCTGATAAGTCACTGATGTCCTCCGAGAATCAGTAATACTAATTAGTCATACGAACGTTATGAAATATAATATCAATACTACTTGCCGCTCCCTGCTTCTCGCAGCAATGACCATTTCCTTGGCCCTGGGGATGAATTCCTGCAAGAACGAGGCGCCGTTGGATGTCGACTACAGCAGTCGCAAGGTGCTGAGTGGAAACAGGAGCGAGACGGATAAGTGGCTGGATGAGAACATCCTCAAGCCCTACAACGTCGCTGCCATCTGGCGCTATACCGACATTGAGACGCACTATGGATACGATATCGTACCCCCTATGGAGGAGAATGTCGTCCCATTTATGAAGATGCTGGATTACGTCTTCATGCAGTCTTATATAGAGGTCTACGAGGGCTCTAAGGCGTATAAGGATCCTGCAGACTTCATCCGCACCTACATCCCTAAGCAGATCCTTCTCCTCGGCGAGTACGAGTATGAAGGCGAGGGTGTGCGTAAGCTGGGACAGGCAGAGGGCGGTCGCAAGATCCTTCTCTTCGGTATCAATCACTGGCAGAATAAGGATGACCTCTCCACGTTCTTCCACACGATGTTCCATGAGTTCTCTCACATTCTACATCAGAATAAGCTCTATCCGGAGACGTTCCAGAAGATCACTGACGACAAGTATACCGGTCAGTGGTTCAACCCCAAGGATGACTATGCCAAGCGTTTCCGCATATCTCGTGAGGAGGGTTTTGTGAGCGACTATGCCCGTAAGAATAAGGATGAGGACTTCGTCGAGACGCTCACCTACTACCTCGTCCTCTCCCCCGAGGGATGGCAGCAATTACTCGCTGATATCGATGGTAGAGAGAAGGCCGCTGAGGCTGCCGAGAAGGCCGAGAATGAGCACAAGACCAAGGAGGAGATCGATCAGATCCGCAATGCCACCATGGTCTCTGTGACGAATGCCGCCCGTGATGCCATCGTAAGGAAGCAGGCCATTGTTGCTTCCTACCTGGCGGAGAAGTGGAGCATCGACATTGATCAACTCCGAGACATTGTTCAGCGTCGTTTACAGGTGGCCTATGGGACAATCCATACTCGTGCACTTGTTAATGGTTCGGTCACGCTGCATCCTACTGCTCTTGACCAGCAGATTCTTTCTCAGGGTCTCGCAGCAGCTTTCTCGGCTGACCAATTGAGTACGTTCTCCTGTGATGGCTGTCGTAGAGACTTCAAACTTGAGGAGAAGTAATTCACCAATTGATGACAACGAAAGCAATATGAAAACATCTATACAAGTATTTGGCGCCACACTCTTGGGCGTATCTCTCGCTTTAGCCGGGTGCTCAAGGACGGAGCCTGATGTCTTCGACAAGCCCGCTTCGCAGCGTGTCCTTGAGGGGGTGAGTCAGGTGGATCAGATCCTTACTTCCGCCACCAATGGCTGGGGTGCCACCTATAAGACAAGCAGAGGATTCAAGACCGACCTGCAATTCAAGTTTCTGCCCGACCATAAGGTAACCATCTGGTCGGACTTTAGCGCCGATCCGATCACCAGTACCTATAAGTATACCGCTTCTCGCGGTGTTGTCCTCAGCTTTGATACCTATGGCATGATGTCTAAGCTGTCCGACCCCACCATCCTTTATGACGGCAGAGGGTCTGCGGAGGAGCGACAGAAGAAGATGGGCGAGAGCTTTGGTGGAGACCTTGAGTTTGAGGTGCTCTCCGCTACTGCTGACTCCGTAGTGATGAGAGGGATGAAGCAGATGAATGACTCCGTCATCCTGAAGCCCCTTGCTTCAGCACCCACTTCAGAGGGTGTTGGCGAGGCTCTGAGTACTCTGGTGAATTTCACCAACTATCTCATGGCCGGTAGCGGGTATCGTTACAGGACTGTGGAGGTCGACGGCGAGCGTGTTGGGGAGTTTTCCTTCCAGGGACCCATAGGGGATCTCGTCTCTGCTAATTACGACAAGGCATCCATTGTTATCGTCAGCCCGGATGGATCAGAGGAGACCTATGCTGTCTCTCCCACTGACAAAGGGTTCAAGACTACAACGCCGATCAAGATCAAGGACAAGGAGTACTCCTCGTTTGAGAGAGATGATGCCAAGAGTCCTTTCCATGCAGTAGATGACCACTCCGTCGTCCTCAATATTAATGGGAATTATCCTGCAAAGATTCGCCCATTACCCACCTTGAATAAGTGGTATTGGGGGAAGAATGATTGGACGTGGGGACCCGCAGTTGATGATATTATCGCAGCCGCCGGCACCTTTTTAGGTACTAAGGTTAAGGAGGTAGGGTTAGGGCTCTACAAGAATGGCGTTCGCACCCTATACGTATGGCCCAATGCACAAGGTAAGCGACTGGATGTCGAGTGCAACCTCACTCAGGTGGATGGAAATATCTATCGACTTGATCTCACAGATTGGCAGAGGGAGAATCTTCCTGATGGCGCTCTTGACGAGGGTACCGGTATCCACGAGATGATCAAGTACTTCACCACCTTCTTCGACGAGACCACCTATGTTTCTTTCATCCCGTGGGGCAATGGTGGAGGCGTCACCATGTACAGCGGACTGGATAGCCACTATCTGCTTGATATGAGCAATAACTAACGACCTTTCAGGTCGTAGACGATACGACCTCTTCTTATTTTCAAGGGTCTCCCCTGCCAAGCTTGGCAGAGGAGACCCTTGATTTTTTGTCTCCCTCCGATCGTCTGTGCCCCCTCATCCCCTGATGTAATCCACGCTTTTTCTGAAAGTATTTTTATTCTTCAGGGTGCCCTTTCTTAAGGACTATTCTATTTCGGTGTCACGATATTGTAACCCGAGGATTGCAAAAACAGCTTTAACTCGCTTTCTCAAATGTTAAAATGGCGAATCTGCTCGCATTCGCTCCTCATCTGTTGGGAATATTCGTTGGAATACTTTAACATTGTGATACGATGGTATGGGATAGGTCGTCTAATCAAGCGGGAGTGCGAGTCCTCTTGTTGATCAAAGCCTCAGCCATCGGAGGAGAGGGCAGTTTGGCTTAAGACACATTTAATAACTTTCAAACCAACCGGCGGGTGCGAGGCATCCATGCCGGGTATAAAAACTAATCTTCAATAGCAAGTATGAAAAGGAAAATCGAACTATTGCTAGCATTCCTTCTGCTATCGATCAGTTGCGCCTTTGCTCAGAAGCTGACCGTCAAGGGTACCGTCCTCGACGAGACCGGTCAGTCGATCATCGGTGCCACGGTCCGCGAGAAGGGTGTGGCGACCAATGGTGCGCAGACCGACATTGATGGTCACTTTACGCTGACTGTCAATCAGGGCGCTACCATCATCGTCTCCTACGTCGGCTACAAGACCCAGGAGGTCAAGGCAGCCCCACAGCTCACCATCAAGATGGCTCCCGATGCTGAAATGCTTGACGACGTCGTCGTTGTGGCTTATGGTACCGCCAAGAAGCAGTCGCTTGTGGGCGCACAGAGTAATATCACCTCCAAGCAACTGGAGACCCGTCCAATTACGAACGTGACGAATGCACTTGCAGGTGCAGCTCCGGGCGTGCAGTCTATCTCTGCTCTTGGACAGCCGGGCTCGTCTGCTGCGATTCGTATTCGCGGTTTTGGCTCTGTGAATGCAGGCTCTGCGCCTCTCTTTATCGTTGATGGTACGGTCTATAATGGATCTCTCGCAGATCTTAACCCTCAGGATATCCAGAGTCTCTCCGTGCTCAAGGATGCGGCCGCAACGGCACTCTATGGCTCAAGCGCAGGTAATGGTGTCATCCTTATCACGACAAAGAGTGGTTCACGAGGTGGCAGTGGCAAGCCGACTTTCACATTCAGCACCAATCAGGGCTTTAGCACACGTGGTCAAGAGTACTACGATACTGTAGGCATTGACGACTGGATGAAGCTGAGGTGGAGTCAGTGGCGCAATCAGTACCACTATCAGTATGGCTTGGACAATGATCAGGCTGCATACTGGGCAAACTATGAGCTGCATAGCAATGAGAATCTTGCGAATTACAATCCTTACTCTGGGATCCAGAGTGGTGTGGCCGTAGTAGGTATGGATGGTGGTAATCCTGTCCTCGGTGCCTCCAAGGATAAGTCTAAGTGGGAGGCTCCCCTCTATGTCCTCCCTGACGGATCGCTCAATCCTGAGATCACCGGTCTAAAGTGGGGCGATGACCTGAACTGGAATGATGCTCTCTTCCGTGTAGGTTACAGAGGTGAGTATAACCTTAGTGGAGCCTATAGCGGAGAAAACGTGCGCACCTATATGTCTCTGGGGCATATCTCTGAGCAGGGGTATCGTAACTATACCAGCTACCAACGGACCTCCGGACGTGTGAGTGTAGACTACAACGCTACCAAGTGGCTTGACCTGAGCGGAAACGTTTCCTTCATACAGGCAGTCAATACTGCTCCCAAGCGTAGTAGTGGTAGCTATAGCGCCAATTCATTCTACTTCGCAGCCGGTATCGCACCCCACTATCCCATCCATGCTCATAACTTTAAGACTGGAGAGCTGATCAAGGGGGAAGACGGGAAGCCTCAATACGACTACTATAGAGGTCGTAAGTATATGGATAAGTTCAACCCTGTGTATGAGGGCGAGCTAGACTATGGGATCTACACGAGAGATATGTTGACCTCTCGTGGCAGTGCGATCTTCAAGATCCTGCCGGAGCTTAAGTTTACCACCAATGTAGCATACGATCTGGTTAACCAGAAGTATAAGCAGCGCTTTAACAATATTATGGGCGATCAGCCTGTAGGTTTGCTGAGTATCGAAGATGGTCGCTATACAACGCTGACATTTAATCAGCTGCTTGACTACTCCAAGACCTTTGGCGACCATAGTATTTCTGCCCTTCTCGGTCACGAGAGCTATAAGTATCAGTATCAGTCCCTGAATGCTAGAAAGAAGGGGATGCTGATCCTTGGGATTGATGAGTTTGGTAACTTCAGCAGTCAGGATGCGCTCTCTTCCTTGACGGATAGCTACAGGAAAGAGGGTTACTTCGGTCGTGTCAACTATGACTACTCCGACCTGTACAATTTCTCAGCCTCCTATCGTAGAGACGGTAGCTCGCGCTTTGCTCGTGACAGCCGATGGGGTAATTTCTGGGCAGTCGGTGCCGGATGGCATATTTCCAATGAGGAGTTTATGAAGAGCACCAGTGATTGGCTGGACAACCTTAGTCTGAGAGCTTCCTATGGTCGCACAGGTAATGACGATCTGCTCACTCACGATCTGAGCAATTACTATGCCTATCAGTCGCTTTACGGATTTGGATTCAACAATGGATCTTCCGTAGGTCTTGCGCTCACTACCATTGCTGATCCTAAGATCAAGTGGGAGACACAGGCCAGCTTCGATGTCGCTTTGGAGTTCTCTCTCTTTAATCGCCTGAGAGGTTCTGTAGAGTTCTTCAATAAGGAGTCTATTGACCTGATCTTCGGTAAGCCTCTGGTCATCTCTACCGGTAAGACTGAGATCAATACCAATCTTGGAAAGGTCCGTAACCGTGGAGTTGAGTTTGACTTAAAGTACGATATTATCCGCAGCAACGATTGGGACTGGAGTATCTTCTTTAATGGTACTAAGGTGAGCAACGTGATTGTTCGTCTCCCCGAGGCCAACCGTGAGGATGGTATTGAGCTGGATTACCACAAGTATGTGGAGGGCGGAAGCATCTACGATTTTTACCTCAACTCTTTTGTAAAGGTAGATCCTAAGGATGGTGTTGCCATCTACGAGATAGATCGTAAGAACTACCCCGATGCAAAGGGTCTCGGGGAGAAGGGTACTGAATCAGAGAATTGGACGAAGAATGGAAAGTTTGCCAAGAAGGACTTCTTCGGCTCCTCTATTCCTGATCTCTATGGTGGATTTGGTACTTCTCTGAGATGGAAGAGCGTTGACTTCAACGTCAACTTCGCTTATCAGCTCGGTGGTAAGACGTTGGACAGCGGATATGCTAGTCTTATGGGTCGTAACATTGGTGGAGGTAAAGCTATGCATAAGGATATGCTGAATGCCTGGACCAAGCCCGGTCAGATCACCAATGTGCCACGTCTTGATGCCGGTCCTGACGGACAGTATGACAACATGATTTCCGAAAGGCACCTTATCTCCTCTACTGCTCTGATGCTGAAGAATATCAGCCTCAGCTACACACTGCCAAATAGCTGGCTCGAGGATTATGGCTTCTCTAATGCCCGTATCTCTCTTGCCGGTGAGAATCTCTTCCTCGCCTCTAAGAGAAAGGGACTTAACCCAATGGGTCAGTTTGACGGTGTTGTAGGTGCAGCCGGGTATGCGTTTGCACGTACCGTAACGGCTGGCTTCTCTTTCAACTTCTAAAGTAGATACGCACCGATTATATTATGAAAAGAAATATTATTGCAACAGTGCTACTACTGTGTGGTCTGACGCTAACTTCCTGCTCTAAGGACTTTTTGGATACGGCTCCCACAGACGCACTTACCCGCGACCAGCTGAGTGGCTCCTTCAACGGAATGAAGGCGTTGCTTGATGGTGTACACAACACCATGTACAACTATGACTACTTCGATGCCATGGGAAATCCTCAGGGCTTTGGAGTAGGCTACGGATCCTTAATGTACAAGATGGACTACCTGGGTGACGACTTTATCAACTCTGTCCCAGCCATCTATATGGGGTTGCATCGCTACGAGGATCACACTAATCCTTATGGTGAAATTAATGAAAGGGCTTGGTTGTTTTTCTACTCCATTATCAATCAGTCTAGCACTATCATCAATTCCGCTGAGGCTTCTAAGCTCTCCGAAAAAGAAAAGGACTACCTCCTGGGGCAGGCATACACCTTCAGGGCTATGTCTTATCATTTTTTGGCTCAGCTCTTCGGAAAGAGGTATGTAAAGGGTGGTGCTAACGACACACCTGCTGTGCCTCTGAAGCTTGATGGCGAGAAGACTGACCCGCTGCCCCGTGCCTCTGTCAAGGAGATCTATGATCAGATAGATAGTGATATTACCAAGGCTCTGGATCATCTGTCAAGAGTCGAGACGCAGGATAAGAACCAGATCTCTTATAGTGCTGCTTGTGCCATCGCAGCTCGTGTGGCCTTGTCTAAGCAAGACTATGCCGCTGCAGAGAAGTATGCTGCAGAGGGTATTGCGAAGAAGAATGGCAATATCAAGCTACAGACGGGTACGGACTTGCTGGATGGGTTCAACGATATCAATGCCACCGAGTGGATTTGGGGCTACAAGCAGGCCTCGGATCAAGACCAGGGGTATTGGGGGTATATGGCCCACGTGTCCTGTAACTTCAAAGCATGGCAGATCGGAGGAACGCACTTTGCGATCAATCGTGACATCTATGATCCCATGGGGAAGAATGATGCTCGTCGTAAGTGGTTCGTCTGCGCCGATCTTGGTGATAAGATCCCAAGTGGAGTAAATGAAGAGCTCTTTGCGCTGGGTAACTATGCCGGTGGCCAGTGGTCGTCTACTGGGCAGCAGGTGAAGTTCTGGTCTCAGTCCAGCGACAGCTCCAGAGGTGATATGCTCATCCTCCGACTCTCAGAGCTGTACTACATCAAGGCTGAGGCAGAGGCACGCCAAGGCAAGGATGCTGCGGCTCAGAAAACGCTGGGAGAAATTATGGTGACTCGTGACCCTGAATACAATGCCTCTCAGTACTCCGGGGAGCAGCTTATCTCTGAGATCATGCGCAATAAGCGGATTGATCACTGGGGTGAGGGACTTCGCTTCTTTGATATCAAGCGTCTCGGAATTACCTTTGATCGCTCTACGGCAAGTAATGTGAAGTACCTGAGCGGTGCAGCTGCTGAGATGTTCAGGAAGAGAAATACTGGAGACCTCGTCAGATATATCCCTAAGGATGTTAATTCGCCGGCTTGGGAATTTGCCATCCCTTACGATGAGATTAAGGCTGCAGGAGATGTTATTAAGCAGAATCCTCTGGTACAGTAATTCTAATCCTGTTTAGTACATTATATGTGAGTGTTAAGCTCACGCTATTTAAGGGGGGTGTGTCGAGTATTATCTTCGGCGCACCCCCCTTTGCGTGAGCTTGAGTAGCTACTGAAGGGATTTTGACCGATAGGACAATAGCAAGGGTGCTTGAGAACCAACGCGAGGACAATTGTTGTTGCCGTAAGGAAATAGGTATATTGTGTAAACAAATGGTGTGTAATAGGAAGTATAATCACATTGTAATTTATTGCTGATATGAGTGAGACTAATCAACGGGTCACTATGATTATGGGTGCCGGGGCAGTTTTGGATATGAATTTCCCTGGTCATATAGTGACTCCCACGACAAAGAAAATAACGGAAGAAGTATTAAATCCCTATCGTGATATCTTCGACGATAGTAGAGAGATCACTGTGGTGAAGGATATTTATAACGTGTTGATCAATAAGTTTCCTGTGGATCATAATATCAGGTGTGAAGATGACTTGAAGTCAAATGTCAACTTTGAGATATTGTTTCATGTTATAGAACAATTGCTCTCATACGAAAGAGTATGGTCTGGTAACAATAAGAATCCATACATATATCCCTACTTTGCCCCCTTTACGAAGCAGAATTTTGAGTTTAATAGAAAGGATTTGTCTGCTGTACGGAGTGAGTTTATTCTACGTGTTATGAGAATAGTGAACGACTATAACGAATACTTTCGCAAGGATAAAGGAAAGGAAAACTGGTATAGATACTTCTTCAAGAGTGAATTTAAGTGGGATGTTTTCAACTTCAATTATGATACAACGGTAGAGCAGAGCTTGGGAGAGTTTGAAGATGGTTTTGAGCAGATTCCAGGAAGGGCTGATGCCATCTTCTGCCCTAAAAAGCTAATGGACAACAAAGAGAATCTCTCCACTATTAATCATATTCATGGATGTATCAACTACTACTATAAGGACCATCCGAATGATGATATATTCGAGACGGATATACATGACTTGTATAAGTATCCTAGTTTTGATGAAGTGGAGGATCGAATGATAGGACGGGGTCAAAGTAACCCGGTCTCGCAAAATAACGAGGAATATATAGCGGGGCCTATCATTACAGGTCTTCGTAAGACGGAGAAACTTACATGTATGCCATACGACTTTTATCATGGTAATTTGCATAAAGCTATCGTCGGTAGTAATTTTATGGTTATAGTAGGGTACTCTTTTGGAGATTTGTATGTTAACAATCTTATCAAAAGGATGCATGCCATCTGGAGCGGAAAAGAACGCATCGTGTTAATTGACAAATGGTGCAGTGAGCATATGGAATATAGATCAGACCTTGAGAAATACCTGCATACACTTCCAGGAGGAGAATTGGAGTTTATTGAGTTGATGTCTGGTTGTACTGATGTCGGAGAGTTGTTAGATAATTTGCTTGCCTCAAACTACCACTCCCCTAAGTATTCAAAGAATGGGAATCTTATGCTAGTCGTCTGTGGAATGAAGGAAGCTTCTATTATGAGACCAGAAATCTATGATTTTCTCAAGTCTTGAGCTTGGATCTGTTCCTCAACATACATCTATGCGCCCCCGACAGGGTGTCGCACTTACCAGTCAGTCAATCAGTGAGACACCCTATCGGGGTCGGGATCTTTTCTGAGGGCTGATCAGGAG